>Ga0224559_1001943_pt1 | contig 10858 bp, 8 predicted proteins | sample 714S33034metaG_FD_180676 | JGI IMG/M metagenome (GOLD analysis project Ga0224559, IMG submission 180676) | Peat soil microbial communities from Stordalen Mire, Sweden - 717 S3 30-34 | ecosystem: Environmental > Terrestrial > Soil > Wetlands > Peat | place: Sweden: Norrbotten County, Stordalen... | reverse complement strand
GCGAGGCGTGCAGCGCCTTTGCGGGCTGCGTGTCTTGCGGCGCGGCCGTCGCCGCGCAAAGCCCCATGGCGGCAGCCGCTGCGGCCGCGCGCAACGCATTGCCGGCGAACCAGCTTGCCAATCCGCGCGCGCCTTTCAAGATCTGCCTCATTGTCTCAACATGCGCAAAATTGAACGTATTTTCATGTCGATACATCTGCAGTTTTAACCAAATACATCAAAAAAGAAGATGTCGCCGTCCGATTCCATTGCATCGACTCTAGGCCAGTTTGAAGGTGGTTGAAACCGGGCGCCTATCGGTCATGGGCGTGGCTGGCGCTGCGCGCGGCGAGGATGGCCGCCGCGCTCGCGACGACATCGGCGGTTTGAGGCGTGCAATGGAGCAGGTTCAGCGCGGCGGGCTCCGTCCAAAGGACTTCGCCGGCTTCCGGCCCAGGAGTTCCCGCGCCGGCGATCCATTCGCCGACGAAGGAGGCGATGACGAAATGGCGCCGGATCGCGCCCGCTTCGTCCCGTTCGATCGATTCGACATGGCGATTGAAGGCGACGATGCGCGCCTCGACCGCGACTTCCTCGCGGAGTTCCCTGAGGGCTGCTTCGGTCAGGGTTTCGCCTGTTTCGACGCCGCCGCCCGGCAGCGAAAACGCGCCCGTGAAAGGCGCGCGCGTGCGGGTCGCGAGCAGCACCTTGCCGGCGCGGAACACGGCGAGGCTGACGGCCAGGATCGGCGCCGCCGGGTAATCGCGCGGGCCCCGCGCCTCCGCCTCGGTCGTCAGCCGCGTCACGACCTCGCTCATGGATAAAGACGCTCCTTGCGCCAGGGCGCGTCCGGCGTCTCGCGCCGGAAGACGATCCGGTCATGCAACCGGAATGCGCCATCGGACCAGAATTCGAGATAGACAGGCTTGATGCGATAGCCGCCCCAATAGGGCGGGCGGGGAATGTGCCCCAGAGCGAATTTCGCGGCGTATTTCGCGACCGACTTCTCCAGCGCAAAGCGGCTTTCGAGCGGTCGCGATTGCTGGCTCGCCCAGGCGCCGAGGCGGCTCTGCAGCGCCCTGCTGGCGAAATAGGCGTCGGCCTCGGCATCGCTCACGCGCTCCACGGCGCCGCGAAAGCGGACCTGCCGGCGCAGCGATTTCCAGTGCATCACGCCGGCCGCCTTCGGATTGGCCTCGAGTTCGCGCCCCTTGGCGCTTTCGGCATTGCTGTAAAACACGAAGCCGGCCGGCGAGGCCTCCTTCAGGAGGACCATGCGTACGTCGGGCAGGCCGTCGGCGTCGGCGGTGGCGAGCGCCACGGCCTCCGGATCGTTCGGCTCGTTCTTTTGCGCCTCCGCGAACCATGAGGCGAAGAGATCGAACGGCTCCGCCGCCTCGGTGAAGTCACGCCCCGTTAACTCGTTCAAAGTTAAATCTCCCCAGTAACGCAATCGCGAGCGGCTTCGAACTCAAGGACCGGACGCCTCGTGCGCCATTATCATCAAAAGCAGCGGCATCAAAAACACGCCATCCACGGGGTTTTGCAGGCCCTCTGCGGCAGCCTCGCGCTCGCGGCGATGGCGGCCTCGATGGCCGGATGCGCCGTCTCCGTGCCGATCGGTTCTTTCATGAACGCGAACGCCAATGCGGTTGCCGACGAGGACGCGACGGGCTCGATTCCGTCCGCGCCGCTTGAGCGGCTGCTCGGGCCGGAGGATTGGCGAAGGGCGAAGGCGGCTCTTTCGACGGCGCTCGACCCGCAGGGCGACGGCTCGCCGGTCAGTTGGGACAATCCGCAGTCGGGGGTCAAGGGTTCATTCTCGCCGACCAGCAAAGCCTACCCGTCGGATGCGAAAGTCTGCCGCAGGTTCAGCGCCGACGTCGAGCGCAAGGCCGGCGACAAAACGATGCAGGGCGTCGCCTGCGCGGACAAGAGCGGCGAATGGAGCATTGTCGAAATGGCTTCGCTCGTAGCCGACAAGAGCGCGAAATAGCCGCCGGCTGCGCGTTAACTTTGCTCGGGCCGCGCGCGAGAACGGCGCGCGAGCCTTGCGCCTTGCTTCGACATCCCCCAAATTCAATCTGAAACATGGGCGTTCGCGCCGATTCCTGGAGCGCTTTCTGGCGGAATGGATCATTCTGTCGAAGCGGAAACGCTCCAGCCTCGGAAGCTTGAACATATTCTCGTCGATCGGATTGAGGAAATCTGATCGGAATATGCACAAGCCGATTCTTGGCCGCTACTTGGGCGATTCTCGTTCTTGGGCGAATTTGGGCGAGCGCGGGAGTGGGCTCAATCGATGCGTGATCCTTACATTGTTCTCGGCGTTCCAAAATCCGCGAGCGTGGCCGAGATCAAATCTGCTTTTCGCAAGCTCGCGAAGAAATTTCATCCCGATCAGAGCAAAGAGCTGAAAGCGAAAGAAAAATTCGCGGAGATCGGCTCGGCCTATGAAATTCTCGGCGACGAAAAAAAGCGCGCCGCCTTCGATCGCGGCGAGATCGACGCCGAAGGCAAGCCGCGTCATCCCGGTTTTGAAGGCTTCGCCCACGGGGCCGGCGCGGGCCGCAGGGCGCATGCCGGGGCGGGGCCGGGGTTTGAAGGATTCGAATTCAATTTCGGCGGCGGGCGCCCAGGCGCGGGCGCGGCGGGCTTCGAGGGCAACGACATATTCAGCGAGCTTTTCGGCGGCGCGGCCGGACGCCGTGGCGCGCGCGCCGCGCCGCCGCCGCGCGGCGAGGATGTGCAGGCGAACGTGACTGTGAGCCTCGGCGAGGCGACGACCGGCGCCCAGGTGCGCGTGACGCTGCCAAGCGGGCGCACGCTCGAAGTCTCCGTCCCGGCGGGCATCGAGGACGGCAAGCAGATCCGCCTCAAACGGCAGGGCCATTCGAGCCTCGCCGGCGGCGAGCCGGGCGACGCCATCGTCACCGTCAAAATCGCCAAACACCCGTTTTTCCGCGTCGAGGGGCGGGACCTGCGGCTCGATTTGCCGGTGACGCTTTACGAGGCTGTGCTCGGCGGCAAGGTGAACGTGCCGACCCTCGACGGCGCCGTCGAGCTCGCCGTTCCGGCCGGCACGACGGGCGGGCGCACCTTGCGGCTGCGCGGCAAGGGATTGCCCAATCCCAATGGCCCGGCTGGCGATCTTCTCGTGACCCTGCGCGTGACGCTTCCCGACGAGCCCGACGCCGAGCTGTCGAATCTGATGCGCAAATGGGAAAGCGGCAAACCCTATAATCCGCGCGGCGATCTTAGCTGAGGCGCCTTAACCTGATAGTATTTGCGCCAATGCCGGGGCGGAGCCAGCGATGCGGCGCCTGATCGTCGAAGATCCCTATTCCACATCGGCTCTCCTGAGCCGACGCCTTGCTGCGCTTGCGCTGGCGGTTGCGCTGATCGGCGTCGCCGCGGCGCGCTGGGGGATCGAGCCATCGGCCGCGCTCGCCGTTCTCAGCGGCTCGATTGGTCTTGCCGCCGGCGCGATCCTTTTCGCCTTGCTGGCCTTCGTCGTGATCTGGCGCACCGGCCGGCAGGGCGCGGGGCAAGCGGCGGCCGGGCTGTTTCTGGCGCTTCTGCTGCTCGCCTATCCGGCCTTTCTCGCAGCAAAAGCCGCGCATGCGCCGCGGCTCGCCGATCTTTCGACCGACATCGCCGACCCGCCGGTTTTCTCGGCCTCGCGCATCGCCCAGGCCGCGCGGGGCGGCGCGACGCCGCGCAATCCGCCAGCGGCGTTGCGCCGGGCGCAGGCGCAGGCCTATCCGAAGATCCTGCCGATCCTGCTCGATCTCGATACGGACGAGGCCTTCTCCGCGGTGCGCAAGGCCGTCGCCGCCAGCGGCTGGCGCCTCATCGAGGAAATCCCGCCCGGCGGACGCATGGGCATCGGCCATATCGACGCCATCGCCCATAGCATGATTTTGGGGTTTCCCTGCGACATCGCCCTGCGCATCCGGCCGCTCGCCGGGCAGACCCGCGTCGATCTGCGCTCCGCGTCGCGTTTTGGGCCATTGGATTTCGGCGCAAATCAGCACAACATCGCAGTTTTCGAGGCGGCGCTTCAGGCGCAGGTCGACAAAAAATAAGTCGACAAGCGGCGGTCGGAAGGCCGCTCAGGCCAGATGGTATTGCGCGCCAAGCCCCAAAGGCCCGTCGGCGGCGGCGAGGCCGCGCTCCGTCAGATCCTGCAGATGCGCCAGCACGGAGAGGCTGGCTGCGCCGCGCAGCGTTGGCGAAAGACCCTCATAGACATGAGCGACGATCGCCTCGATCGTCTCGTCGCCCGCCGCGAGGCGCGCTAAAATGGCGCGTTCGCGCTGGCGGCGGTGATTGGCGAGCGCACGCACGTAGCGTCGCGGCTCCAGGACGGGGCCGCCGTGTCCGGGCCAATAAATGGCGTCGTCGCGCTGGCGCAGCTTTTCGAGCGAGGCCATGTAATCGCGCATCGAACCGTCCGGCGGCGTGACCAGCGAGGTCGACCAGGCCATGACGTGGTCGCCCGAAAAGAGCGACTGCTCCTGCGGCAGGCAGAAGGCGAGATGGTTCGCCGTGTGGCCCGGCGTCTCGACGCAGACAAGCGCGAAATTCCGCGTCTCGAAGGCCTCGCCCTCGCGCAGGATCGAATCCGGCGCATGGGCGTCGTCATGCGGCCCCTCGGGCCGCGCGCCGGCGCTCTCCGCGCGCTCCGGCGCGTGAGGGGCGCAACCGATGATCGGCGCGCCCGTCGCCGCCTTCAGCGCGCGCGCGCCGGGCGAATGATCCTTATGCGTATGCGTGACCAGAATTGCGGCGATGGCCTCGCCGCGCAGCGCCTCGAGCAAAGCGTCGATATGCTCCTTGCGATCGGGGCCAGGATCGATGACCGCGACTTCGCCCGTGCCGACGACATAGGTGCAGGTCCCGGTGAAGGTCATCGGCCCCGGATTGCCGGCCGCCATGCGGCGCACTAGCGGCGATAGACGCACGAGTTCGCCGGGCGCGCCCATGAAGGCGCGATCGAATGCAATGTCGTCTGTCGCCGTCTCGCCGCCACGCATGGGCGCATCCTAGAACAAGTTTGAAAAAGCGTCACTTTTTCGCGCAGGACGCGACATGGAGACTTGAACTTGGCAGACTGTTTAAAACAGGCAAGGAAAATTCGACTTGTCTTTTGTGGAATTTGCGGAAGAATTTGCTTTGACCGAGGCGTCAGGCTTCGGCTGATGAGGAGGTAACGCCATGCGAAAACTGGTGCTTTTCGTGACTGCCGCGTCTTTTCTCGCCGTTCCGGTTGTTCTGGCCGCGCCAATTCCGAGCGCAGGCGTGACGGCTGTATCCAGTGATGATGGGTTCATTATCAAGACCGCGTCTCACAAGCATAAAAACATGTCGAAAGTGCATAAGGCGCAAGGCGGCGCGAAGTAGAAGCGCCCCCGGGCGGCGAACGGAGCCTGTGAGCCGGCCCGCCATTCGTAATTTGCAAAGCTGGGCGCCGCCGCAAGGCGCGCGTCCAGCGTGAGACGCGAGATCGGTTCGCGCGGTTGTTAGAGTCCGTTTGAAAAAGCCTCGATTCCACTGACCCCCTCATGGTGAGGAGGCCCGAAGGGCCGTCTCGAACCACGAGGGCGTCAAAAATACGCCATGAACACATCCTTCGAGACGCCATTTCTAAAGAAATGGCGTCTCAGGATGAGGTGCGCGGGGTTTCCAAACAGGCTCTTAGAGCGGGATGCGAAAAAGTGGAATCTGGTTTTTCGCGTCAAATCCGGCTCTCTTCTTAAAATCCGATCACGTTTCATGCTTTTGGATGTTTCCATCCGAAAGCCTCGGGATCTAGTGAAAATTGCGGCCTTTCGGCAGGACGCGCTGGATGTCCGCGGGCTGCGCCAGTTCCTCGCGGGCGAAGAGGCTCGGCTGAATCTTTTCCCGCGGCATGCGGGAATCGCGCGCGTTCGGACGCCGGGCCTCGTCGGCGCGAGCGTCAGCCGGGATCTTTCCGTCTGGGCCGCCATGTCCGGACAGCAGCGTCAGCAAAGGCGTCAAATCCTCGGCGCGCTCCATCACGATATGAATGACGCCGGCCTCGATCTGCACGCGCCCGCTCGCCGCGATCAGGCGGGCGCCGAGGACGATGCTGCGCAGAGCCTCGAAAACCTTCGGCCAGACGATGATATTGGCGGTCCCCGTCTCATCCTCGATGGTGAGGAAGATGACGCCATTGGCCGAGCCGGGACGCTGGCGCACGAGAACGAGGCCTGCGACGGACGCGCGGATTCCGTTGCGCAGCGTCGCCAGTTCTTCGCTGCGCAGAATTTTCTTTTGCGCCAGTCTTTCGCGCAGAAAAGCGACCGGGTGGGCTTTGAGCGATAGCGACAAATGGCGATAATCCTCCACGACATGTTCGCCGAGCGGCATCGGCGGAAGCCTGGCGTCGGCCTCGACCGCGCGCCAGCTCAAACCTTTAAGCAATGGCAGGTCGTCCCTGTCGCCGGCGCGGTTGAGGCCGCGCACCGCCCATAGCGCCTCGCGCCGATCGAGGCCCAGTGAGCGGAAGGCGTCGGCGCCCGCCAAAATCTCCAGGGCGCTCGGGGAGAGTTTTGCCCGCAGCCACAGATCGCGCACCGAGTCATAGCCCTTGTCGCGCAAGGCGACGAGCTGCCCCATGTCGGCTTCGCTGACGCCCTTGATCTGCCGGAAGCCGAGCTGGATCTTGTGGGTCGAACGGATATCGCCCCGCATCGAGGCATGGCGCGGATGCGGCGCGGCCAAGGCGGCTTCCGTCAATGTTGAATCCCAGAAGGACCGGTTGACGTCGACCTCCTCGATCGCAACGCCATGTTCGCGCGCGTCGCGCACGATCTGCGCGGGCGCGTAAAAGCCCATAGGTTGTGAATTCAGCAGGGCGCAGGCGAAGGCGTCGGGATAGCGGCATTTCATCCAGGCCGAGGCGTAGACGAGGAGGGCGAAGGAGGCGGCGTGGCTTTCGGGAAAGCCATAGGAGCCGAAGCCCTCGATCTGCTTGAAGCAGCGCTCGGCGAAATCGCGCGAATAGTTCCGCGCAACCATGCCCTCCACCATCTTCGTCCGGAATTTGCCAATGGTTCCGACATGTTTGAACGTCGCCATGGCGCGGCGCAGCTGGTCGGCCTCGGATGGCGTGAAGCCTGCGGCGACGATGGCGATCTTCATCGCCTGTTCCTGAAACAACGGCACGCCCAGCGTCTTGCCGAGCACCTCTTCGAGCTCCTTCGAGGGATAGGCGACGGGTTCGAGCCGCTGCCGGCGGCGCAGATAGGGATGCACCATGTCGCCCTGAATGGGGCCCGGCCGCACGATCGCGACCTCGATGACGAGATCGTAGAATTTTTCGGGCTTAAGCCGCGGCAGCATCGACATCTGCGCCCGGCTCTCGATCTGGAAGACCCCGATCGTATCCGCGCGGGAGATCATGGCGTAAACGGCGGCCTCCTCGGCGGGCAGCGTCGCCAGCGTCAGGGCCTCGCTATAATGCTTTTCGATGAGCTCGAAGCCTTTGCGCAGGCAGGTCAGCATGCCGAGGGCCAGCACGTCGATTTTTAAGATGCCGAGGGCGTCGAGATCGTCCTTGTCCCATTCGATGGTGGTGCGATTCTCCATCGCGGCGTTCATGATCGGAACGACTTCATCGAGCCGCGAGCGCGTGATGACGAAGCCGCCGGTATGCTGCGAGAGATGGCGCGGAAAGCCGATCAGTTCTTCGGCGAGCTTCAAGGCCTGCGCGAGCCGCCTTTCAGTTGGATCGAGCCCGGCCCTGCGCGTCGCCTCGGCCTCGACGGCGGTCGAGGAGCGGCCCCAGATCGTATTCGACAAGGCGCTGACGACGTCCTCCGAAAGGCCGAAGGCCTTGCCGACGTCGCGGATGGCCGAGCGGGCGCGATAGGTGATGACGCTCGCCGTCAGGCTCGCCCGCGCGCGGCCATAGCGATTGTAGATATATTGCATGACGTCTTCGCGCCGCTCATGTTCGAAATCGACGTCGATATCGGGCGGCTCATTGCGCTCGGGCGAGATGAATCGTTCGAACAGAAGATCGTGAAAGGCGGGGTCGACCTCCGTAATGCCAAGACAGAAACAAAGCGTCGAATTCGCCGCCGAGCCGCGCCCCTGACACAAGATCTTTCGTTCGCGCGCGAAGCGCACGATGTCGTGGACGGTGAGGAAATAGGGCGCGTAATCAAGCGCCTCGACAAGCTGCAGTTCATGCGCGATGGCTTTTTCGACATGCGCCGGAACGCCAGCCGGGTAGCGAAATTTTGCGCCCTCGCGGGCGAAGAATTCGAGGGCCGCCTGCGGCGTCGCAAACCCTTCGCGCAGCTCTTCGGGGTAGTCGCCGCGCAATTCATCGAGGCTGAAACGGAGCCCGTCGAGAAAGCGCAGCGTCTCCGTGATCGCCTGCGGCGCCTCGCTGAACAGGCGGGCCATCTCGGCGTCTGACTTGATGTGACGCTCCGCATTGGCCTCAACGCGCAGGCCGATGCGGTCGAGCGGCTCGCCCTCGCGAATGGCGGTCAGCACATCCTGCAGGGGGCGCCGCTCTGGCGTATGCATGAGTGCGTCATTGGTGGCGAGAAGCGGCAGATGAGTCCTGGCGGCGAGCGCGAGGCGGCGGCCAAAATCGCGGCGCATGTTCTGACCATAGGTCATCGTGGCGGCGAGCCAGATCCGTCCGTTCGCGGCTTCGCGCAACCGTTCGAGCAGGCGCGAGGCTCCATCTGATCTTTCAACATGATTAGTGTCATATAAACCGGCGTCGCCCAAATCAGGATAGATTGTCGCCGCCTGCTTCGCGCCATCTTTCTCGTCAAAGGTGCTGGCGGCCATGACGATGAGCTGCTGACCTTGCGCCGCCTCAAGGAGATCGCCGATGCGCAACAGGCAGGCGCCTTTTTGCGCGCGGGAATTGCCGCGGGTCAGAAGCCGCGTCAGGCGCCCATAGGCGGCGCGATCGCGCGGAAAACTCAAAATGTCTGGCGCGCCGTCGCAAAAGACCAGCCTTGCGCCGATGGCGAGGCGGAAATCGGCAACCCTGTTGGCCTTCTCGAAGCGATGGGCGCGCACGACGCCGGCCAGCGAATTGCGATCGGCGATCCCGATGCCGGCGAGCCCCCGCGCCATCGCCGCCGCGACAAGTTCTTCCGGGTGCGAGGCGCCGCGCAGAAAGGAGAAATTCGTCGTCGCCGCCAGCTCGGCGTAGCCATGCATGACGCTTGTCATGCGAAGAGATCATGTATGACGCATGTCATGCGAAAAACCCATGCATGAACCAGCGCGGGCGCGCCGTCTCGCTGACGAAGAGGCCTTCGCGAAACATCCAGAATCTGCGCCCCTCGGTATCCTCCGCGCGGAAATAATCGCGGGTGAGCGCGCTCTCGTCCCGTCGCCACCATTCGGGCGCGATGCGCTCCGGCCCCTCGAAGGCGGCGACCTCGTGCAGGACGCGGCGCCAGCGAAACCGCAGCGGCGGTCCGTCCGGCACGCCGGCAATGGCCTCGATCGGCTCCGGCCGCGGCAGCAGCCGGATCGGGCGGGCGGGAAGGCAGCCGGCTTCATCGGCGAAGGCGGCGCGACGCGCCATCGCGGCCGGCTTTATATGATGCCCTTTGTCCGCATATTGCGCCGCGGGCGCAGCCGTGACGGCGAATTCGGGCGCATGCGTGGCGTGAAAGGCGAGCCGCGTCACGCGCCGGACGCCAAGGCGGGCGCCGAGCCTGTCGATGAGATCGGCGAGATCGGCCGCCTTGAGGCTGGCCTGGACGCCCTGGCGGTTTCCGATGTCGAAGCAGTCGGCCTCTTCCTCGTCCCTGCGCTCGACTTCGAGCGCGGCGAGGCGGATGACGTCGAAGCCATAGCCGGCGTCGAAGGCCTCGCCGTCATTGGCCTTGCTCGCGGCTTCGAAGCGTTCGCGAAACAGCCTTGCGATGACGCCTGGCTCGCGCAGGGGGCGGCTCGCGCCGGCCTCAAAACGCATGACCGCGCCATCGACGCGAAACAGGCTGACTTCGAGCCGCCGGGCGCCTTCGCCGTGGCGCGCGAGAAGCTGTGAGAGATCCTGCGCCAGCGACAGGATCGAGGCTTCGATATCCTCGCGCCGCACGAGCCCGTCGAGGAAGCGCCGCTCGGCCATGAAGGCCGGCGCCTCGAAGCGCGGCGAGATGGGCGTTTTCGCAAGGCCCAGCAAGCCGTCGAGGCGGGCGTAAAGCTCAGGCCCGCAACGGGCGGCGATCGGCGCGCGGGGACGCATGAGAATGTCGCTGACGCGGCGCAAGCCAGCCTCCGCAAGGGCTTTCAGCGTCGCCGGATCGAGCCCCAGGGCGGCGAGCGGCAGATCGCCAAGGCGCCGGGCCAGCGCCGCCGCGTCGAGCGTCGCGGGCAGGATGCGCGCGTCCGGACGCTCCCCGCCGTAGCGCGCCAGGGCGAAGGCCGCCTCCGGCGTCGACGCCAAAGCCGCCCGCGCGAAAAATCCCTGCGCCCGCAGCCGCGCCTCGACATCGGCCAGAAGGCTCGCCTCGCCGCCGAAAAGATGCGCCGCGCCGCTGACGTCGAGCATGATTCCGTCCGGCGCGTCGAGCGCGGCGAGCGGCGTGAAGCGGCGGCACCAGTCGGCGATATGCGCCAAAGTCTCCGCTTCCGCCGCCGGATCGGCGTCGGCGCAGACGAGCGCCGGCTGCATCGCGCGCGCATCGGGCAGGTTCATGCCGGGCCGGAGGCCGAGCGCCGCCCCCCGCGCGTCGAGCGCGGCGAGCTTTTGCGCGCCGTTGATTTTGGCGATCGTCGCGAGCGGCGCGTCAGGCGCTTTGGCGAGGCCGCGCGCGCGCATCTGCCGGATGACCCGGTCGGTCGCCAGCGTCGGCAATGAGAT
>Ga0224559_1001942_pt1 | contig 10864 bp, 9 predicted proteins | sample 714S33034metaG_FD_180676 | JGI IMG/M metagenome (GOLD analysis project Ga0224559, IMG submission 180676) | Peat soil microbial communities from Stordalen Mire, Sweden - 717 S3 30-34 | ecosystem: Environmental > Terrestrial > Soil > Wetlands > Peat | place: Sweden: Norrbotten County, Stordalen... | reverse complement strand
CTATCGCTATTACCGGTTCCAGACCCCCGACGATTCCCAGCTCGATTTTTACGATCAAGACGGCCGCTCGTCGCGCAAATTTCTGGTGCGCACGCCGATCATCAACGCCAAATTCACCTCGGGCTACGGCTCGCGGTTCCATCCCATTCTCGGTTACACGCGGCCGCATACGGGGGTGGATTGGGCGGCCCCGATCGGCACGCCGATTTTCGCCGCCGGCAGCGGCGTGATCGTCAAGGCTGGCTGGGATTCAGGCTATGGCCGGCGCATCGAGATCCAGCACGCGAACGGCTACCTCACCACCTACAATCACATGTCTGGCTTCGCCCGGGGCGCCATCGAGGGCGCGAAGGTCCACCAGGGCCAGGTGATCGGCTACCTCGGCCAGACCGGGCTCGCGACCGGCCCCCATCTTCACTATGAAGTTCTCGTCAACGGCCATTTCGTCGACCCGATGAAGGTCAAGCTGGCGCGCACCCGCGAGTTCGACGGCCGCATGCTGGCCGCCTTCAAGCGCGAACGCGACCGCGTCGACGGGCTGCTGGCGCAGGCCCCCGCGGCGCAGCAGGTCGTCGCCGACGAGCAGTCGCATGTCGTCGCCGATCAGCACGTGAAATAGAGCGCCGCTTTTCTTTTGGCCGATGCTGTCCAAAGCCGCATGAGAACGCCAGGGCGGCGTTCAGTCACCCGCGCGCCTCGAAGTCAAAGCGGAAATCCGGGCAGCCGGTCGTCCGGATGCGGGTTGCGATGCTGGACATATTCGACGAGGGTTCCGTCGGGGTGGCGCGCCAGCATGTTCCAGCCGGTCGGTACGGACTTCGCCGTCTCGACGATGCCCGCGCCGACTGTAGGCAAATGCGTCTCGAAGGCGCTGATGTCGTCGACCATGAAGGTTGCGTGCGTCGCCGTGAAGGGCGCGAGGCTTCTCTGCGTTCCGGCGATGAACAGGATCGAAGCGACCTGCGCCAGCTTCAGATCGTACTCGGGATAGTCGAAACGAAGCCGCGCGGGCTGACCAATCAGCCGCTCGTGGAACGCCACCGCGTCATCAAGCGCCTCGAGCGGCAGGCACCGGCGCACGAGGATGTTCAGGACTTTCATGAGGCGCGCGCCTCGAGGTCAGGCGCGCGCCGCCATCGACGGTGCGGGCCGAGGGTCGGGATCGATCCGGACCGGGTCAGGTTCCGTTCGAGGATTTGACGAGATCGGAGACGATGGTCGAGTGGTCGGTGCCGAGCATCTTCATGCGGACCAGCGCGTCGCCCTCGAACCAGAGATCGCGGTCGAAGTCGGCGGGAGCCTTGGCGGCGAGGCGGAAATGGCGGGTCTGATGCGGAATGCCCTGGATGCTCAGGGTTTCGTCGCCAAGATCTGAAACCTTGACCGTGATGCGCTGGCCGTCGGCCGGGTCGAATAATTCGGTGCGGTTGACGAGGTCCCGGCTCCACAGGCTCGCCGGCGCGATCGACTTCGGCTCCTCGGTTTTGACGCCGTCGACGATGAGCGTGACTTTGTCGGGCGAGGCGGAAGGCGCGATCTCGACGACATGTTTCGTGCCATTGTCGTCGGTTTGCGATTTGAAGCCGGTGAGCAGGCCGTTCTTCCAGGTTTCGGTGGCGGCGTGTTCGCGGTGATACACTTGCACATACATCAGCTTGACCGAAATGTCGGTCTTGTTCTTCACCGTCGTGGCGTCGCCCTGACGATCGATGTCGACGACATTGGCGCCGATCTTGTCGTCCTTGCGGACGATGTCGAAGGTCTGGTGAATCTTGACGCGCGCGGCGGTCGTCGCGCCCGGTGCGGCGGCGTGCGAATCAGCGCGGGCCGGGGCGGCGGCGTGAGCAGGCGCCGCAGCGGCGGCGGGCGCAGCGGCGTGGGCCGGCGCGGCGACGGGGTCAGCGCCTGCGGGAAGGCTTGCGCCGAGCAGGATCGCGCAAGGGGCGGCCGCCGCCAGAAAAGTGAGCAAAACGGCAGAAGTTTTCATGTCAGCACCCATGGTTGCATTTAGCACACAGGCTAGAAAGCAAAAGCGCCGGTTTTGGGTCAAAATCAACGGCGGGATTTTTTATTTCGCCACAAATGAGGCGGTTTTTTCTCACGAATCCGGAGGCGGGGCGCCGGCGGCCTGCTTATAAGGCGATGCGCGGGACGGGGATCCTTTCGCCGCCAATCATCTCCCGCGCGGCGTCCGGCGAAAGCCCCTCCTGACGTAGGGCGCGCAGGGACTTCGCGCGGAGGCTTTTCGACAGTTTATGGCCCGATGGGTCGCGCAGCAGCCCGTGATGATGGTAATTCGGCGCCGGCAGGTCGAGCAGGGCCTGCAGCAGGCGGTGCAGATGGGTCGCCATGAACAGGTCCTCGCCGCGCACCACGTCGCTGACGCCCTGCAGCGCATCGTCCACGACGACGGCGATATGGTAACTCGTCTGGATATCCTTGCGCGCCAGCAGGGCGTCGCCCCAGAGCGCTGGCTCCGCCTTGATTTCGCGGCCGTCCGGCTCTGTCGCGGCGCTGCGCCGCTCGCGCCAGCCGAGGCCGCCGCCGACCGCCTTCAGGGCCGCCGCCATGTCGATCCGCATCGCCGCCTGACGTCCGCTGGCGAGGCGCCGGTTGCGCTCCGCCTCGGAGAGGCGCTTGCAGAGGCCGGGGTAAAGCGGCGAGCCGTCGGGATCGCGCGGCCAGTCGGGCCGGCTGGCGACGCTCGCCATGATCTCGCCGCGCGAGCAAAAGCAGGGATAGATGAGTTTGCGCGCGCGCAGCCGGTCGAGCGCCGCGGCGTAAACGTCGAAGTGCCGCGACTGGCGCCGGACTGGAAGCTCCCAGCCCAGCCCGAGCCAGTCGAGGTCTTCGTAAATCGCCTGTTCGAACTCGGGGCGGCAGCGGTCGAGGTCGATATCCTCGATGCGCAGCAGCATCCGCCCGCCCGTCGCCCGCGCCATTTCGAAATTCAGGAGGGCGGAATAGGCGTGGCCAAGATGCAGAAAACCGTTCGAGGAGGGCGCGAAGCGGAAGGTCTGGTTGGAGAAGCTTCGCGTCATTCTGTTGCGGTCCCGCGTGGATCGTCCCGCCGGGTCTGGCGGGACGCTGCTGAGGGCGCCTCTGAAACAGCGCGCCGGATTCAAATGGTTGAGGGCGAATCTCGTTGGCGTGCCAGATCATAGCGCGCGGGCTGGATCGCCGCGACCGGCGTTTTGCCGCCTCAAAGGGTTTTGAACGCCGCTGGTCCCTCCCTGCCGCAACCTGCCGCGCCCAAGGTTGCTATTTTAAGAATAGCCGCTCGAGACGAGCGTAAAACAGATGCATTTTTGGCACAGTGCGGCTGAATGAGCAAAGCACCCCCTCCGAACTATTGCCCGGCGTGAACAATGACGGCAAGGTTCATTTCATTAAAACCTCACGAGGGGATTTATCATGTTGCGCAACCTTTTACTTTCCACGGCGGCCGCCGTCGCGCTTTCGACAGGCGCCTTCGCCGCTGATCTTCCCTCCCGCGCGCCGCCGCCAGTTTATGTGCCGCCGGCTCCCATCTTCACCTGGACCGGCATCTACGTCGGCGGCCAGATCGGCTACGCCTGGGGCAAAAACAACGTCAGCTTCGGCGATAATTTCGGCGACTACGCTGCCTTGAGCTATAACACCAGCGGCGTCATCGGCGGCGCCCATGTCGGCTATAATCTGCAACTGAGCCAGTTTGTCATCGGCCTCGAAGGCGACGTCGACGGCACCAGCCAGAGCAAGCAATATAACGGGGCGCTTCCGTTTGGGGCGAGCCTTGTGGGCCCCGGCGTCGGTAGCCTTGTCGCGCCGCTTGGCGGCAATATCAGCGTTAATGTGAACCATAACATCGAAGGGTCGATCCGCGGGCGCCTCGGTTACGCTTGGGATCGCGTCCTCATCTACGCCACCGGCGGCGTCGCCTTCGGCGGCTTCAATGGCAGCGTTTCCGGCAACTTCCCCGGCGGCTCTTTCGTCAACCCGAACGGCGCTCTCCTCCTCGGTTTCCCACCCTTTGGCGGCTCCACCAGCGCCTCGACCACGCGCGTCGGCTGGACCGTCGGCGGCGGCCTCGAATACGCCGTCACCAACAATTGGTCGGTCCGGGCCGAATATCGCTATACCGATTTCGGACATTCGACCATTTACACCAGCGCTTTCGACACGGCCGCCCTCGGCGCAGCCGGCGCGTACATCAACCGCCACTTCAGCGAGAATCGCGTCCAGGTCGGCTTCAGCTACAAGTTCGATACGGCTGCGCCCGCTCCGGTCGTCGCCAAATACTGAGACAAAGCTTTCAAGCTTTGACTTTCAAGGCGGAAGCAAAAGAAAGCCCGGCCAGACATGGCCGGGTTTTTTTTAGTTCAAGGGCACGATCACGTCCTCGAATTGGGCGCGCCGACGGTCGACGCCAATACGGGCGATGCGTCTTGGCTGCGCTTGCCGACGCGATCCGCGTTTCTCCGCTCCGAAACGATGGACCGGCGAGCCTTCTTCAGGGCCTCGGCCCCAGACGCAACGGGTTCCTTGTACGAGGATTGTTACGCCCGCCGCATTTAAGCCATGATGCATTTTTGGCACAGGCCGACTGAATGAACATGGCGACCCCTCATCTCTATTGCCTGGCGTGACCAATGACGCCACAAATACTGGAGCAAGAGCATTCTGAGGGGGTTCGTCATGCTTCGCAGCCTTTTACTTTCATCGGCGGCCGCCGTCGCGCTTTCGACAGGCGCTTTCGCGGCTGATCTTCCGTCCCGCGCTCCGCCGCCGGTCTATGTGCCGCCGGCCCCGATCTTTACCTGGACCGGCGTCTATGTCGGCGGCCAGATCGGTTACGGCTGGGGCCAGAACAATGTCAGCTTCGGCGATAATTTCGGCGATTACAATGCGTTCAATTACACGTCGCAGGGTGTCATCGGCGGCGCGCATATCGGCTATAATTTGCAGCTGAGCCAGTTCGTCATCGGCCTTGAAGGCGACGTCGACGGCACCAGCCTCGGCAAGTCCTATTCCGGACCGCTGGCTTTCGGCAGCAGCTTCGTTGGCTCCGGCATCCTCGCCAACCCGATCCCGGGCAACATCAACGTCAACATCCATCATAATATCGAAGGCTCGATCCGCGGCCGCATCGGCTACGCCTGGGATCGCGTCCTCCTTTACGCCACCGGCGGCGTGGCCTTCGGCGGCTTCAACGGCAATGTCTCCGGCAACTTCCCTGGCGGCAACTATCTGACTACGGACGTCGAGGGCATCGTCACCGCCACCCCCTTCGGTCCGTTCGGCGGCTCGGCGAGCGCCTCGCAGACGCGGGTGGGCTGGACCGTCGGCGGCGGCATCGAATACGCCGTCACCAACAACTGGTCGGTCCGGGCCGAATATCGCTACACCGCCTTCGGGCACTCAACCGTTTACGCCAATTCCTTCTATGCGCCGATCCTCGGCGCCTCCGGCGCCTATCTCAACCGCAACTTCAACGAGAACCGCGTCCAGGTCGGCTTCAGCTACAAGTTCGATACCGCCGCGCCTGCTCCGGTCGTCGCGAAATATTGAGCCCAGCCCTCAGGGCTCCGCTTTCAGATCGCGAGTCAGAAAAGCCCGGCCGAAATGGCCGGGCTTTTTTGTTGAAGGCGATTATCGCGCGATCGCCGCGGCGCCCTCCGGCCGCTTTACAGGGTCGCCGGGTTTTTTGTTTCCTGGGGGTATGAGACCGCCTGACAGGACCAGCGCCGCTTCGATTCCCGTGGTTAAATCTCGCAGCGGAACATCAGGCGCTTATAGCCGCCGCCCCAGTCGATGCGGTCGACGATTTTAACGTCGACCTCGAATTCCGCGCCAAAGCGGTCGCGCAGAAGATTGGCTATTCCCTCGACCGCCTTTTCACTCGTCTCGCCGAGGGGGATGATCTCGATGACCATCCTGTCGAGCGCTGTCTGGCGCACGCGAAATTCCTTCGCCGGCAGTATTTCGTCGATGCAGGCCTCTGGCATGAGGAAGCTTGTCAGCGGACCGTTCCTGTGGCGCAACAAAGATGCGAGCCGGCCGTGGAGACGCGTAACCGTCGGGCCCCGATGGCCGCAGGCGCACTCGGGCGCCAGTGCGCCGAGATCGCCGATCTCATAGCGGATGAATGGCGTCGCATAGGAATGCAGATGGGTGATCAGCAATTTGCCAACCCTCTCGCCGTCCACGTCCAGCAATGGCTCCTCGCATTCCACCACGACATTGCTCGTCGCGACATGAAACGCGCCGGGAATGGCGCTGCATTCGAACGCGATCGGGCCGACTTCCTCGCAGGAGTAGGTGTCCCGGATGTGAATGCCGGATTCGCGGCACAAGTCCCGCGCTTCCGCGGGGATGTGCTGTCCTTTTGACACGAATTCCTTGATTTGCAGCTTCAGAAAGTTCTCCTGTCCGAGAGCGTCTCTGAGGGCCAAGAAAAAAGAGGGCAAAGCGTTGAAATAGCCGCAGGGCTTGCGCAACAGTTCCTCGCCGAGCTGCGCGAAATCGGGAAATTGAAAATTGACCGTGCGGAGGCTGCCATTCCTGAAGACTTCGGCGAGCGGTCCAGCCCAGTGCGGCGCATGGGAAATCGCGTAACCCTTTTTGTCGTCGACTTTCGCCAGGGTGAAGGAAACGCGGTTGAATTCGAGGCTGCGCCCGTCGAACAGATATTGCGCGGCGCCGCGAAGCCCGTTGTAGGCCGCATTCATATCCGAGATAAAAAAGCGGCTTGCGATCCCCGTCGATCCCGACGTCAAATGTGGTTTTGCATGGCGGTGCTGGCCGCTCAGCGGCAGGCATCCTTCGCCGAGAACCTGCTCCGACAGCTCCTGTCTGCGAAAAACCGGCGCGCGGGCGAGATTATTCGGCGCTTTGCGATCAAGGCGAGCAGCCCAGAATTTGGAATGGGCGCGCGCATGGGTCAGCAGGTTGAAAACCTGTTGGTTCACCCAGGCGTTGCGCGCCGCCGCGTCGCCGTTCTCCAAAAGATCCATCGCCAGAACAGGCGCCAGCGGCCCGATCTTCGGCATGTCGATCAGATTGGACGGCAGGGTGGAGAATGCGTTGAGCTGGAGCTTCTGTGCCGAAAAATCCAACATGGCAGTATCGACTTTCCAACGCTCCAGCGACGCCGCGGATCAAATCCGGCGACGGGCATGAGGGACGCGCGTCGCGATTTCGCCCGCCCTCGACCATCAGGATCTAATAGCGCACCTTGACATATTCGCCGGGCGCGTCGCAGAGCGCGGGCAGGGCGCCCTCGCCCGGCTGGCGCGCCGGAACCTTCTCCGGAGACTGGCTCGTCACCCATTCGATCCAGTCGGGCCACCAGCTGCCGGGATGCTCCTGCGCCTTGGCGAGCCAGTCCTCGAAGGCGCCGGACGGGCGCTCGCCGGTCCAATATTGATATTTCGGCTTGCCGACCGGATTGATGACGCCGGCGATATGACCGGAGCCGGCCAGCACGTAGCGGACGTCGCCGCCAAGAAGCTGCGCGCCGATGAAGACCGAGCGCGCGGGGGCGATGTGATCCTCGCGCGTGGCGAGATGGTAGACGGGGAGGGTCACCTTGGCGAGGTCCAGCTTCACGCCGGCGAAATTGGCCAGCCCGCGCGCCAGCCTGTTTTCAAGATAGCAGTCGCGCAGATAGGCGATGTGATTGGCTTCCGTCATTCGCGTCGAATCGGAGTTCCAGGCGAGCAGGTCGAAGGCCAGCGGCGGCTTGCCTTTCATGTAGTTGTTGACGACGAAGGACCAGATCAGATCCTCGGGGCGCAGCATGTTGAACGAGGTGGCCATTGACGAGGCCTCGAGATAGCCGGTCGCCGCCATCTTTTGCCCGAGATCGGCGAGATGCTCCTCGTCGACGAAGATCTTGAGGTCGCCCGCCTGGCTGAAATCGGTCTGCGTCGTGAAGAAGGAGGCGCTTTCGATCCGGTTGTCGCCGGTCTTGGCCATGTAGGCCAGCGTCATGGCGAGCAGCGTCCCGCCGATGCAGTAGCCGATCGCGGAGACGTTTTTTTCGCCGGTCGCCTTTTCGATGGCGTCGAGCGCGGCGAGGATGCCCTCGCGCATATAGGCCTCAAAGCCCTTGGCGCGGTGGCGCGAATCCGGATTGACCCAGGAGACGATGAAGACCGTCAGCCCCTGCGACACGGCGTGGCGCACGAAGCTTTTATCCGCGGTGAGATCGAGAATGTAGAATTTGTTGATCCAGGGCGGAATGATCAGCAAGGGGCGCTTGTAGACGGTCTCCGTCGTCGGCGAATATTGGATCAGTTCGATGAGGTCGTTGCGAAAGATGACCTTTCCCGGCGTGGTCGCGAGATTGCCGCCGACCTCGAATTTCGAGGCGTCGTAGCGGGTGATCTTGAGGCGGCCTTTGCCGGCTTCGAGATCCCGCGCCAGCATCGAGGCGCCGCGCACGAGATTCTCGCCATTCGACTGCCAGGTTTCCTTCAGGATTTCGGGATTGGTGGCGAAGAAATTCGAGGGCGAGAGGGCGCTCGAAAGTTGCCGGAAATAGAATTTCGCCTTGTTGCGGGTATGTGCGTCGAGTTCGTCCGAACGGTCGATCAGCCCATTCGCCCAGTTGACGCTGATGACATGCGCCTGCCGCAGGAAATCGAAGAAGGGGCTCTCGCGCCATTCCGGCGCGGCGAATCTCTTGTCGGCCGGATCGAGCGGAACGGCGGGGGCTTCCGTTTCGCCGGCGAGCCGCCGCATCGTGTTCGACAACAGGCCGAGAAAACTGGCGAGCAGGGCCGTTTGCGCCTCGACGGTCTTCGCCGGATCGCTCAGCCAATGCTCGGTGACCTTGCCGATGGAGCGGACCGCATTGGAGATTTCGGTGGTGAGCTCGCTTTTGCTTTCGCCGTGCTCCGGCGGTTTCAGGGTCGCCGCCAGCGCCTTGCCGCCCTGTTCGAGCAGCCGCGCCATGTTATAGGCGATGCGCTCGAAATCAGGTTTTGAGCCATCGGCCTGCGTCGCCATTTGCGCCAGCCCCGGGCCGAGCGCCGCGAGCGCGGGATGGATGATCGCCGGAAGAGCGGGCGCCGCCGGCGCGGATGCGGCAGGCGGCGCGATTGGCGCTTGCGGCGCCGGTTTGGCTGTCTCGCGCGCGGATTTGGCGGCGCGCAGCTTCTTCTCCACCGAAGCTTTCGCCCGCACGCGTTTTTTCTCGACCCTGACGGCTGTCTTGACTTTTCGAACCAGTCCGGCGCTCGCCGATCCGGGCTCTCCGCCGCGCCTGCCGTTGCCTGCACTCATGGGGGGCTTCTCTCCGCGGCTTCAAGTTTTCTTCGACTTATGTTTGCAATAAGATGGGGCCGAGGCGGCTTTTCGCGAGGCGGGAGCGCGCATCATAACGAATTTCGGGCGCCTGGAAACCTCGTTGAGACCATGAAATTCGCCGTTTTCTGGCGCTCATGTTCCGGTCGACCCATATAGGTGAAGATCGTCGCACCTGCGACAGAATCCTAAACGCCGCGAACCGGAAACGCATGCCTCGTTCGATGCCAACCACGGCAAAGCCCGCGCCACAGCGATCATCCGCCCTTTCTGGCGGATGGGCGGCGCTTGTCTGCGCGGTCATGGCGCTGCAATGTGGGGTTTGGCCATGGGGCGCCCTCATGGCTCAGACCGTGGACCCGCAGGCGCAGACGGCGGCTTCCGCGCCAGTCCCTGCGCCAGCGCCCGCGCCGCAGCCGAAAAAAAAGAGGAATCCGACTGGCTCGCCGCTCGACACGTTAATGAGCACGCGGCTCTTCGCCGACGTGCCGGAGGCAAAGGGTTTCGTGCGCGAGACCCGCCGGTCGCCGGATTCCCTCGAGTTCAAGCCGACGAACGGAACGGATCCCGAGCGGCCGAAGGTCAGAACCAAGACGGAGCTTGATGCGTTGCAGAGCGAACTTGAAGGCGCGGCCCGGAAGAATGCGGCGCGCGCCGGACTGCGGAGGGCGGAAAAGCCGCCGGTGACCACAGCCGGAGCCGCTGGCAAACCGCAGGGCTCGCAAAAGACGCTCCCGAATTAATCGATGCATCCCGACTGACGCAGTTGAAAACGGCCGTCTCGCTGGCGCAGGGGCGAATTTGACCGCGTTTCGATATTTGTGTACCAAGTGGTCTAGTATGTACCAATTGGTACATGAGTGGTCATTTGGAGATGCCGATGTCGAACGAACAGCGCCCCCCGCTTCCGCCTTTCACGCCAGAAACGGCGGTCCAGAAAATCCGCCTCGCCGAGAACGCCTGGAACAGTCGCGATCCGGTGCGGGTTTCGCTCGCCTATAGTCGCGACAGCGCCTGGCGCAATCGCGCGGAATTTATCAACGGGCGCGAGCAGATCGTGGAATTCCTGTCGCGCAAATGGGCGCGCGAACTGGAATACAGGCTGATCAAGGAGCTTTGGGCGTTCGCGGGAAACCGCATTGCGGTTCGTTTCGCTTATGAGTTTCGAGACGATGCTGGAAATTGGCATCGCGCCTATGGCAATGAGAATTGGGAGTTCAACGCGGATGGGCTGATGACGCGCCGTTACGCGTCGATCAATGATCTCGCGATCAAGGAATCGGAGCGCAAATTCTTCTGGCCGCAGGGCGATCGCCCCGCCGATCATCCCGGGCTCAGCGAACTCGGGCTGTAAACATGGCGAGAATCGTCGCCGAACGCGCGGACATCGTGCCGAAACTTGGCGAAATCTTCCGCGAGCACGGTTATGAGGGCGCGAGTCTGGCGTTGATCGGTCAGAAGACCGGCCTTGGCAAGAGCAGCCTCTATCATTTCTTCCCCGGCGGGAAAGAGGAGATGGCGGCGGCCGTGCTGGCCGATATCGACGCCTGGTTCGAAGCCAACGTCTATCGGC
>Ga0224559_1001941_pt1 | contig 10867 bp, 10 predicted proteins | sample 714S33034metaG_FD_180676 | JGI IMG/M metagenome (GOLD analysis project Ga0224559, IMG submission 180676) | Peat soil microbial communities from Stordalen Mire, Sweden - 717 S3 30-34 | ecosystem: Environmental > Terrestrial > Soil > Wetlands > Peat | place: Sweden: Norrbotten County, Stordalen... | reverse complement strand
TTTCATACACGTATTTAACAAAACATCTTATACCATTTCCACACATTTCTGCTTCACTTCCATCAGAATTAAAAATTCTGAATCTTATATCAGCGTCTTCTATGCTTGGAGGTGTTACAAATATAACGCCATCGGCACCAACTGAGAAACCCCTTCTACAAATTTCTTCGACAATTTCAGGTTTTTTATCTTCGGGTATTAATATTTTCTCAGATTCATCAAATACAATGTAGTCATTTCCAAGACCATGCATTTTTGAAAAGGTAACTAATGTCCTTTCACTCATTTTAATAGCCTCACAGGCACATTTTGCTTTGATAATAAGTCGGCGAATGTTTCTCTTTCTCTTATTAAACTAATTTCTTCCTTTGAAACAAGAACCTCTGCTGCTTTGGGACGACTGTTGTACTGTGAGGACATAGAAAATGAATATGCTCCCGCATTTAAAATTGCAAGCAATTCACCTTCTTCTATATCTGGCATAGGTCTGTCCCTTGCAAACAGATCTCCTGATTCACAAACATCTCCAGCTATATCAATTTTCTGTGTTGGTTCTGCTAATGGGGTTTTAGCTGTTACAATATGATGATATGATCCATACATAGTTGGTCTAAGTAAAGTATTAAAACCAGCATCTACACCTATAAATTTTCTGTAACTCTGTTTTATAGTATTAACTTTGGTTAATAAAACTGAAGCATCTCCAACTAGATATCTACCTGGTTCAATGCACATTGTAGGTTTCCCAAGTTCATATTCCTTTAATTTATCCTTATACAGTTTAGTTATTTTTTCAGCAAAGGTGTTTATATTCAATCTGGACTCTTCAGGTGTATATGGTATGCCAATACCGCCTCCAAAATCAATGAAATCAAATTTAATACCAGTTCCTTGCTTAACTCCACCGGCTACATCCATTAATGTTCTTACCGCGAGCATGAATGGTTCAGGATCAAGGATTCCTGATCCTATATGTGTATGAATTCCAATGGGTTTGAAACCTAAATCTATGGATAAATTATAAACTTTAACAGCTTCTTCTTCCATTATGCCAAATTTACTTAGAGGACCACCGGTTATGCAATGATCATGGTGCCCTGCCCCAACCATGGGATTAACTCGGAATGATATTTCAATTCCCTGAGCCTCAGGTATCTTTGAAAGTCTTTTTAGCTGGGAAATAGAGTCAAGGTTGATCCTAACTCCTGATTTAACAGCGAATTTAAGCTCTTCGTCAGTAACATTGTTCCCAGTGTAAAGAATTCTTGAAGGGTCAAAGCCAGCCAGTAAAGATGTATATATCTCTCCAGGAGATACTGCATCAATTCCACTTCCTTCCTTCTCCAAAATTTTCATGACTGCCAGATTAGTATTGGCTTTGCAAGCATAGAATATCTTAAAATCAGAATATTGGCTTGAAAATGCATTATAAATTCTTTTATAATTATCCTTAATTCTTTCTTCATCTATAACATATACTGGAGTATTATAATGGTCTGCAAGTTCGACTGTATCAACTCCACCAATTGTAAGATTTCCTTTTTCATTTGTTTTTAAATCAAAATCCATATATATTATCCTCCGAAAACAAGAAATGATCTGAATATTAAATTTTTACATCTTATCATATAAAAAATTTTAGAAAATGATTATCTATTCTATAATAAAATATTTATTATATTGATGTTAATAATTTATTATAGAAAATAACTCTCAATAATGCCATAAATTAAATATATATCCTATATGCCCATTAATATTCAAAGTTAATATGTCAATAATACGATCTGACAATTTTAGAGATTTTACCTATTACATGTACACGGATGGTGAACCAACATTTGAGAGTTTCAAATAAGAAGAGCTGGCACATTCTTTTTGCAATCGGTCTTGGAACAATAATGGTACCTATTAATGCCAGTATAGTTAATGTAAGTCTTCCAATGATTACAGAATTCTTTGGTGCTACTGTAGCTACATCCGAATGGGTTTTAACTAGTTATTTAATAACTTTACTGTCTTTTGTTCTTTTTTTTGGTAAATTTGGTGATTTTTGGGGCCATGAACGACTTTATATGGTGGGTCTTGTAGGATTTGTTTTTTCATCTCTTTTATGTAGTTTGGCTCCATCGATAATATTTTTAATAATTTTCAGGGCTATACAAGGATTCACAGCAGCTATGATGCTTTCAGTATCTCTTGGAATTGTAAAAAAATCTTTTCCAATATCTATGCTGGGTCAAGCTCTTGGAATATATGCCGTTGTAATTGCTGGAGGTCTGACATTAGGTCCTGCAATAGGGGGAATTTTGGATGGGCTCCTAGGTTGGAGATCCATATTTCTAATTAATTTGCCTACAGGAATTCTAAGCTTAGCCATATGCTACAAAATATTGGACAGAGGAGAATCTAAAGAGATTAAATGGGATATTATTGGTACAATATCGCAATTTTTAGCTCTATTTTCACTGGTTTATCTATTGAATTATATTACTTCCAATCCAATAAATATTGAAGCTTTAATAATGATTATTTTTACTGTATCTATGATAATTATATTCCTATGGTGGGAACATCGTACTGAAGATCCTATTTTAAATCTTTCACTATTTAGAAACATTAGTTTTTCTGCATATAACTTAAGTCTCCATTTGAATTATGTATGTATGTATATGATCATTTTTGTGATGCCATTTTACTTGCTTAAAGTTCTTGACTTATCTACATATACAACAGGTCTTGTACTTACTGCGGCACCACTTTTAATGATGTTTTTAGCCCCAATAAGTGGCATGATCTCTGATAAATTTGGTTCTAGACCTTTATCATTTATTGGTGCGTTGATATGTGCCGTTGCATTCTATTCAATGACTCAGCTTCAATTTTATTCGACGGAGATCGATGTTTTTTTGAGATTAGCACTCCTTGGTGTTGGGACAGCAATTTTCCAGTCACCAACCAACAGGGCAATCATGTCCAAAATACCAAATGGTCAAGCAGGGGTTGCATCGGGGATATTAGTCACTATGAGAAATTTAGGAATGGTTTTTGCTGTATGTTATGCCGGAATTCTATTAAGTACCACTATCAATCCTATAACTCTCCAATTGAATACATTGATACCGTTACAAGCATATGATCTCACTACTGGTATGCATCTGGTTGTTACTTTAGGAGCATTTTTAAGTCTTATAATGGCTATACTTTCTGTATTAGGCATATTTACAAGTAAAATCATTAAAAGGGAAGTTTTAGATAGGATACAAAAAAATTAAAAAAAAATTGGGATAATATTGTTAATTAAAATTTGCTATAACCTCATCCAAAACATTTGTAACGATCTCTATCTGATTTTTACTTATTACTAATGGTGGAACAAACCTTAAAACATTTCCCGCTGCACAATTTATTATTATGCCCGTATTACGAAGTTCGTCCACAAGATTTCCACAATCTTTGGATATTTCCATCCCAATCATTAATCCTTTACCACGCACTTCTTTAACAACTTCATGGTTATCTTTTATCATTTTAAGTTTTTTCATAAAGTATATTCCATTTTCTCTGGATTTTTGGAGTAAGTTCTCATCTATTATATAATTAATTGAAGCTTTTGCTGCAGCACATGCAAGTGGACTACCACCAAATGTTGCAGCATGATCTCCAGGCTCAAATGTGTCTGCAACATCGTTACTTGCCATAACCGCACCCATTGGAAATCCTCCTGCAATGGCCTTAGCAAACGTACTTATATCAGGTGCTACATCAAAGGTTTGGGATGCAAACATCTCTCCTGTACGTCCAAAACCTGTTTGTACCTCATCAAATATAAGAAGAACCTCTTTATCAAGACATAATTCCTTTAAATTTTTTAGATAGTCTTTTGAAGGCATTATAACTCCACCTTCGCCTTGAATTGGCTCTACGAGTACTGCAGCCGTTTTAGGACCTATTGCATTTTCCACAGCTTCAACATTGTTATAGTCGACGTGTTTAAATCCTGGTGTTAAAGGTCCAAAACCTTTCTGGTATTTTGGCTGACCAGTTGCTGTGATGGTTGTAATTGTTCTTCCATGGAATGAATTATTCATGGCTATTATCTCACCTTTTCCAGTATGCTTACGGGCAAGTTTTATTGCACCTTCATTAGCTTCTGCACCACTATTACAAAAGAATGATTTTTCATGAGGTGAAACATTTGACAACAATTTTGCTAGTGTTACTTGTTCTTCTGAATAGTACAAGTTGGAGATATGAATAAGTTTTTTTGCCTGATTTGAAATAGCTTCTACAACTTTAGGATTAGCGTGCCCAACGTTGTTTACTGCAATTCCTGCAACGCAATCTATATAAGATTTCCCATCAACATCCCAAACAACCGATCCTTCACCCTTTACAAGAGCGATTGGTTGGCGTCCATAAGTATGCATAACATATTCCTTATCCATATCTATAATTTCTTTTGTATTCATTTAATCACCTTGAAATTTTGATAATTTACTGTTAAAATTATTTAATACCACTAAACTTGATAATTAAAGATAAAAATATTTATATATTTTGAAGTTTATTCATCTATTAAATTATTTGGAATTCATGGTTTATATAACGTTTTTATCCTATGAACGACATGATTAAGAATGAGTTATAGAATTTCTATTACAAGATAAATTTTTGAAATAGGTGATAAAATGAAAAAAGCAACAATTGAAACAGAAAAAGGGAACATAATACTCACACTTTTTGATAAAGAAGCACCAAACACGGTTGCAAATTTTGAAAAGCTTGCAAATGAAGGATTTTATAATGGATTAACTTTTCATAGGGTTTTACCGAACTTTGTTATACAGGGAGGGTGCCCTAAGGGGAACGGAACTGGAGGTCCAGGTTATACCATAAAATGTGAAATAAATGAACACAAGCATGGTACTGGTGCTCTTTCAATGGCACATGCAGGAAAAGATACTGGTGGAAGTCAATTCTTTATAACACATAGTCCTCAACCACACTTAGATGGAATACACACTGTCTTTGGTAAGGTAATTAAAGGAATGGATGTAGTCAACAAGATCAAACCTAACGATGTAATGAAAAAGGTCACTGTGGTTGAAGAGTAGATCAATTAATGAATTAAAATTTTGTAGGTTTTTTCCTATAAATTTTTATAATAATTTTTGTAGGGCAATTGCATATATATCGGCTATTGTATCTGTGAAATCTACATCTAATGAATTATAGTCTTTTTCAGGATTTCCGAGCACGATTTGACCAATTATATTATGCCCATATTTAACAGGTACTGATAAAAATTGATAAACTGGAGTATGGCCCTCTGGTAGGCCATGGGCTGCTGGATGTTGTGATGGGTTATGAATATAGAATGATTCACCTGTGTCTAGAGAATAACCCAAAAGACCGCCGTATGTGCCATCCTTTCTAATTTTAAAACGAGCTTCTCCTATATCTGCATACATTTGACACCCGTCTGTCATGTGTGAGAATGCAATTCCAACACTATCTTTATTTTCCGGATCTATATACGCCACATAACAATTCTGGCTATGGGTAAGGCGTTTAGATTTTTCCATAATTACATCTGAAATCTCCTTTAGAGAAGAATTTTGTAACATATATAGGATTTTTTTTCTAAGGGAGAGAATATCTTGATTTTCTATTTTAGTACCAGAACCCATCCCATAATTAGAATGCTTAGGCTCTTTAATCATGTTATCTTCCTTCATAAACATTTTCTATAATAAATATATGCTATATATGATATTAAATTTTCTCAATGTTTTTAATTGAAATTCATTGATTAGTACATTTACCATAAATATAACTTGAAAATATAAATAATCTATAAATAAAAATTTAATCTAAAATAGTTAATATGGTAATGAGGAATTAAATGGGTTAAAATAAAGATTATAATCGGATTTTAAGGATTTATATTATAATGGTTCCGGCTTTAACAATTTACTGGCTAATATAATTGCTGTAATTGTAGTTGTATATGGATCTATCAGTATTAAACTAGATGGAAAAATAGGCATTTTCTTAATTGCATTTTTATAGGCTATATGATATACACCATTATATCTGAAGGTTTTTTCGATATAAAAATCTTTTGAATACATTCTAAAGATCCTGCAAATGTAGTTCTGAATAAATAGAATCAACTTAACCTATTATTTTAACAATTACACCATAAACATATTCTAATGGTATTTCTAACCATTCTTTAGTTTTTATATATTTTACTCTTAGTTTATGAAATATTTTATCTATTGTGAATATTTTAAGTGGTAATTTTTCTATAAAACCGATTTTCGAGAACCAGAAGATTGATAATGGACAAGAAGGGGCAATAATACCATATCCTCATTTTTTAATCTTTTTGGATTTTACTTTACTGTTAGAAATTTTCTTTTATTAACATATGGATTTAAATTTTCTTCAATTTTTATAAAAACAAGTTTCTGGAACTTAGGATTAATATATTCTGTTCTCATCCATTTTTCAAGTAATTTGGCACCCATACCTCAAGACAATCAGATGGTATTCCCCTTTCCTTTAAATGATCTTTAACACAATTTCAAAGGCGTTTGAAAGACAAATTCGGCCATTAACTTCTCTACAAAATGCTTCAGAACTAGTGGTGCGCATGGGACATTTTCAACAATAGTTCTCTTCAAGAATTTCTATTAAATTTTTATATGTATCCGAGATAATTTCCTGAATTCTTCAAGGTTATCGGATATTCCTGCCATTAAATCACCTTAACTCTATTAATATATTGTTTTCACTATTAAATTAATCTTATTTAATCCATAATACACTAAACTTAAATTTTATAGGACTAAAATATATTAAATAGAAATATCACAACTTATTCCTTTTAATAGAATCTATAAGGCCGGATTTTCTTGCATAATGAAACAAATAAAGCTGTACATAACCGGCATATTCGCCAAATTGTTCTATTCCAAATATGCGTGCTTTAGTTGGTTTAATTTCCTTTCCATTAAAATAAAGTTCTGACACAATACGTCCAATCCAAACATCCACTGGGAATGCTTTTTTATATCCAAATCCATATAATAATATGCAATCAGCTACTTTGGGGCCTACTCCGGGCAGTTCAAGTAACGAATTGAATGCATCTTCGTAACTTTTTTGATATATGTTAGTTAGAATTAATTTATTTTCAACCATCTCTGCAGCTTTAATAATAAATTTAGCTCGGTAACCTACTCCGCAGCTTTTAAGATTTTTATCAAATATAAATTTGTTTGGAAGATTCTCTTCAAATCGTTGCATTTCCTCAAAGTCATGCTCTGGCACATTTTTAAGAATTTCTGGAGTAGGAAACGTGTAAAATGTTCCTGATTTGAATGTGTAGTCTCTACCCCACTTTTTTTTTATATCATTAATTGATCTATTCCAGCGTAGTATTGAACAATTAGCGGATGATATTGAAGATATAATACATTCGAATGGGTCATGGGCATTAAATAATCTTAATCCTTTGCAAAAATCAATTGTTGGTGCAAGTTGGGGGTCTTTTTGTAAAAACTCATTTAAATCATTTAGATCATCATTTAAACCGAAAATATCCCAAACTGATGATCTGATTGATTCTTCTTCTATATCTTCCACTGATTCAACAACAATTTCTAAAGGAGCGTTTAGATCATTGTACTTTTGTTTAACTTTAATAAGGCAGTTATTACCTTCTATTGCTACTAACTCCTGAAAATATCCTTCATTATAATGCCAGGCGGGTTGTGATGTTTGACCACTTTTGATTGTCAAATCAAGATCGAATTGGCCTTTATATTCATGAGAATCTATTAAAAATCTGGTCTTCATTATATCAACTTTATAATATGAAATTCATTTATTTTACAGTTAGATATTTAATTAGGAGTCATTATACTGTATTAATGATTAAACTAAGCAGATAATTAATAAAATCTTAAGATTTTTTTTACCACTTAAGTCTAGAACTAGTCAAGTTCAACTTCATTGGATCCGAATTTAAGTTTTTTCTTGTTGATCCATACGAATCCTTTGTTTGGGTTAATTACTGCTACGTCAATTGGCCCACCAACTCCAGGCATATCTCCTGGATCGGCATTTATTCCATCTGAAAATCTTTGCATCGCTGAAGTTGTTTGGATCATTAGGGTACAAAAATCGATTCCATCTTGTAGTGTCATTGTTCCCCATTGGATTGCATATTCAAGATTTTTCAATTCTTCAAATATTCGTGTTTCTCCCTTAATTCCCATGGCATCTTTAGTATATTGTACATTCGATATTCGTCCATCAAATCCTAATACAATTCTTGAAACTACATCACCCTGTCCTATCCATGAACTACCATATTCATTATTTTTATCATTGCTGTCACGCCTTTTTTGAATTTCACCCGGGATATAGCATCCGAAAACTTGATGAGAGCCATTTTTATTGTATCCTGCAACTAAAAGTTCAATCATATCCACTCCAGCCACACCTTCCTCTAATCCTCCTTGCGGATTTTTAAAGCTGAATGTGATATTGAATTGATTTTTTTCCAATTTTAATAGTACACAACCTTTTAATTGTAAGTCTTTTTTTATATTTTCCGCAGCCAAGTCCAATTGGGCCTTCCAATGATATTTTTCATTGAAAAGGCTGTGGAGTTTAATAGCAACTTCCTCAACGTCTAGTTTTTCTATTTTAGACCCTCTTTTAAATTCATCTATGAATTTACTAAGATTTTTGAGAACTCCGTCTTCTTCCAAAAATGCGAGTCCGGTTATCCCAACACCGATCCTGCTGTTTATTTGGAAAAGTTTTAAAGCATTATCGCTTCCTATGCGTGCCATTCCCTTTAAATTTCTGTATGTCTGCCTGCTGTCAGCAGCAAGAACAATTCCTTCTGGTGTTGTAGTGTTTATTACGAGTGACATGATCCATCTCCTAATTCAATAATCAATATTCTGTTTAAGTTATTCCCCTCTTTGTAATTATATATTTATAAAAATAATTTTTATTATTATTACAAATGATCGCGCATATTAAAATATGGGAGTTCACCAGAAATTTGGGATTAATCTATATCTTATTTACTTTTATAATCCAAATATCCATCTAGTTATCTATCCACACCTTTTCTTCATAGATAATATGGGCAATAAATATGAATTAAAGAAATAAGCCTATTAGTAAACCATACAAAGATCCTATAATCAGTGGAGTTCCTAAAAATAACATCATTCCTCCCTGATACATTGGATGCATTATAAATCCATATGCTCCGGTTGATACTATCTTTTGATCAATATGGGATTGTATCAAGACTCGTTGAGATACACAGCCATTATCCTTGAATGATCTAAATAGTAAGAAAGCTGAACCTACTAATAAAATAGTTCCAATTAATTCTAAAGCTACGGAAAGTTAACAGCCCAAACAAATCTTTGGGTATCCAATGGCATGATTAAAAACCATAATATACAATTAGGAAGTAGGATGTAAATAAAATATTTGTCATATCCCTTCTTTCAACTAATAACAAACTTTTATACGGTTTTACAAAAAATCCTGTAGTATAATGTTAAAGATAAATTATGGTAGTAAAGGACAATATTAAAAACCATAAGCTAAATATTTAGCTGTGATTCCAGTACCAGTTACCAGAAATACTTAGTAGAATAGCTGGGAATTTAAGAACGTAGCTAAAAATTAAAATATTTTTATTATCCTTAAAAAAATACTCCAATCAAATATTTTATGCTCGTGAAGGGAGTAGGAGAATATACTTTCAGCAATTAAATAATATTTTAATAATTCATTTTATTTTGGATAAAAATTTACAAAAAATATTTCAGTAAAAAAAGTTAGATTTTAATAATTAAGTCTAAATATAAGTTATTTTGTTAGGATCGTAGGAAAGTAACATTAAAATTTAGGGATGCACTATTTTTACTATTCACTGTATTATTCACCAGATATTTTGATGTAATCATTAGTTGTCTTGTGGATTGTATCGATTTATTCAACCTGTTAAGAGTCAAATGCTAAATATTCGTTTATTTACATATTAAGAATATTATATCATAAAAATATAGAATAGAAGTGTTAATAGAATTTAGAAAATAGTTTGATAAATCAAATAATAAATTATTAATTGTTAAAATGTAGTGACTTTAGAATAAATTCAAAAGTGTAATGTGCAATATTTTTGCTATCACTATATAGAGCTACTCATCAGATTTCCAGATTTAATGTAAGAATCAAGTTTTTGACTTATGTGTTGGTAAATTTCTTTAGTTACTCCTACACTCCTAATAAAATCGTTAGAATATTTGATATCCCCTCTTTGTGGGTTATCCTGTCTCATTACGTACATACATATTGCTGTTATGATCATTAGTGGATCCGTTTTTCTTCCTTTCCCTCCTCGATACAGCTTTCTGAAATCTATTTTTGATATTATCTCCTTTGCCCTATCTTTTTGACCTCCACCTGCAGGTAATAGAACTTCATCTCCTTCTTCTCTTTTTGTTAAAACCATTGTAGGGCTGTGGCCGGTCATCATGAAGTTACTTGCAACTATGCTTAGTTGTGCAAGTTTTTCATTTAAACGAAAGTTGTCATCTACTGTTTTTTGATTGTAGGGTTTGAATTTCTCATATTTTTTTATTTTATTATCTAGCCTATCTATTTTCGATTTATCATCTAAAAAAATATGTTTACGTTTTTTCAAATTTTATCCCCTGAATACTATCTTTTTTAATATTTTAAGATTGCAAGATTTATAAGGTTAGTGTATTCATAAATTTAGAATTTAGAATTTAGAATTTTAAATTATGAA
>Ga0224559_1001940_pt1 | contig 10869 bp, 9 predicted proteins | sample 714S33034metaG_FD_180676 | JGI IMG/M metagenome (GOLD analysis project Ga0224559, IMG submission 180676) | Peat soil microbial communities from Stordalen Mire, Sweden - 717 S3 30-34 | ecosystem: Environmental > Terrestrial > Soil > Wetlands > Peat | place: Sweden: Norrbotten County, Stordalen... | reverse complement strand
TCATGTGATCTCGTCCTTTTTGATAGAGATTGGTTGAAGCTCATCTTTAATAGGTAGAGCTGATCTTTATTTATACAAAGTCGTTTACATTTGCATCGAAAGGTGTATAATTACATTATCGAAGCTACTTAGGAGAACATCATGGAACTCATCTTTATTTTAGTAGTCGCATTTATCATCGGTGGAGTTGCTGGTATAGCTAAGTTATTCGTCTTGCCAATGGATACTGAAGTTGAAGAGATGATCAAGGGTATTGAAAAGAAGTAGAACATAGTTACTATAGTCAGATAAGATTGAAGACCTCTGAGGAGGTCGGGTGAAACAGGGAGATCCATTGCGGTCTCCCTTTGTTATTTCTGTTTCATGTTCCTGTAGTCTTGAGAGGTTTGGTTGAGGACATGGTCAATGGCCTCTTCTGGCATACCTTCTTGGCGCTTTTGGTCGATGTAGTTCATGATCTGAGAGAATGCTGGAGCTGCTACATCGCCAGTTAAGGATGAAGCTTCTGGATTAAGATAGGTCTCAAGTGCAGCGTGAGCGCCTAATCGGTTAAGTGCTTTATAGCCACCGGTTGCCAAGCCACCGACAGCACCTGCAGCCGCAGTTCCACCTAAGGCAGTTAAGGCGGCTGGTAAAGTAGCTCCACCAGTCATAAAGGCTCCAGTTGCGATTGGAGCTGCCGCAGCTTTTACGGTGTTAATGGCACCGGTCTTAGCTGATTTTAAGATGTCAGGTAGTTGGCTTTGGTCTTTAGCAAGCCGCATCACATCTTCAAGGCTCAACTGATTAGAAGTTGGATCTTCTACATTACCATTAGCATCGAAGGTCGCATTCTTAGCATCAATCTCAGCTTGAGGTAAGAAGCCTTTTTCCTTAAAGGTATCAGCCAGCTCAGCACCTCGGTTTAACAGCTTATCCTTGACAAATTGAGTTCCTTTTACTGCCGCACCTGAGGTAAGGGCTGAGATGGTAGCTCCTTCAAGGGCATTGGCTGGTACATCTGATAGCTTCTTAGAGTTGGCAGCTCCTTGGACGGCACCGGTTGCGGCATTTCTGGCCGCGATGCCAGCTAAGCTCTCACCACCGGTTAGGACTGCAGGTACTGCAGCACCGGCAACTGAGCCGATGACATTAGCGATAGGGTGGTTGGCTGAGTTCTCATCATTTTCGGCCTTTACGGCAGCTAAGTTGTCCAGGTAATCATTTGGAACTTGCTCGCTCTTGCCATGGATCAGGTTGTGGATGGCACCAAAAGCGGTGTCAAGGCCAGCTGAGACATAAGGAGCAACACCAAGTGAAGCTTGGTTGCCTAAGGACCTGGTGCCAGCGACTATGGAGCTACCAACTTGGTGAGCAAGTGACTCAGGTTCTTCTGCTGGAGTTAGGTCGGTAGCAGGATCGAAGTTCTCGACTGGAGTTAGGTCTTTTGTAGGGTCGAAGTTATCAGCCATCTTATTGTACCTGTGTGTAACCAGCTTTTAAAGCACCTTGTAGCTTGCTTGAGGCAACTGTGTAGACCTTACCATCAGGTCCCTTTACCTTAGCGGTACCAGCTGAGTTGTTGGTCAGGCTGATGCTTGGCTGCCAACCAGTTAAGGTACCATTTCCCTTGTTCCTGTCATTGATGTGATTTTCCATGGAGTTTAAGGTGCCACGTTGGATGTTGTAGTTGCGCTGCATGTCCTTAGTTGCATTCATGGCAACCTGAGGATTTTGGTTCAGCAGGTCATTAGCTTGCTTAAAGGCATCTTCACCTACGGTAGAGGACAAGGCGGCTCCACCTGGTGCTGCTGCATCAGCTCTCATCTTTTGCTCGATGACTGAGGCCAGCTTGCGCTGTAGTTCACCTTGTTCAGTGACACCAAGCTTGGTCATCAGTTGCCTGATCATAACTGGATAAGGTTCCTTTGAGTTGATTGAAGACTGGATGTCATTGATGGTGGCACCAAGACCTGAGTTTTCATAGGCGGCTAAGGTTCCACGCACGGCAGAAGTTTGCTTGGCAGCATCTTCTTCTTGAGCGATGCGCAGTGGGGTCTTTTGCAACCCAGTTGGTTGATAAGCGCTGACTGGAGCAGGTTCAGTTGGTGCTGTAGCTGGTGCTGTAGCTGGTGCTGTAGCTGGAACTGGTGCAGGTGTTGTTCCAGTGTGCTGCATCAATGTAGGACCTGCTAAGGCAGGCGCTTTTACTCCTGGCAGTGCAGGGTTAGTGGCTCCACCAGGTATCCCAGTTGCGGCATTCATGTTCTGATTTTGTTGTGCGGTACCAGCTTCAACGGTGGTCTTAACTGCTTCGGCATGTGACTTGATGGCATTAGCATCGGTAGTTATTTGCTCGAGCTTGACCTTGAAGTTGTCATCATACTGCTTACCAATGGCAAGAGCTTGTACTCCATTTAGCTGGTCAGTCACGGTAGCCGCAAGCTCTGGGTGACCAGTGTCAATAAGGTGCTGCTTGACAATGTTGCGTGAGGCGATTGAGGCTGGAGATGCTGCATTATAGTCTTGTAAGGTGCTCAAGGTTGCTGCATTCTTGGTTGACAAGTCCAATCCGGTAGAAGCATTGACTTGATCAAGCTTGACCATGTCCATTCCGTATTTCCCTGCATTTATCAGCATGTCTTGGACATGACCAGCAGCAACAAGGCCAGCGGTAGCCTGAGTTTGTAGGCGTTCTTGTTGACCAATTGTTTGATCTTTGAGGGCGTCAAGCTGTCCTTGATTAGGTTGTCCATTGCCACCAAGCATGCCAAACATCCCTGAGACCAAGCGCATGTTGCTTGAGCGTCTTGCATACTCAGCGTTGGCATCATTCATGCCCTTGGAATTGAATTGGTTCAGCATGTCAGCTTGAGATAAGGTAGAACCAGCTAATGGGTTAACTTTAGTAGTATAATCTGAAGCAGCTTGACCTGATGAAGCTGTAACATCAACTGGAGCAGCGGTAGGAACTGGAGTATCTGCAGTATCTGCAGTATCTGGAGTATCTGCAGTATCTGGGTTCACTACATCACCACCGGTTGCTAAAGCTTGTGGCATCTTACCAGTTGCCTTAGCTTGGATCAGCTTAAGGATCTCTTGGTGAGCAATAGGTGAAACTGGATCAATGCCTTGCTGCTGAAGCTCAGATGCAATGACTGACCAAGCCTTCAAGAGCTGCTGGTTGTTAAGGTTCGGTAAGTTCTTCTTTGCAAAGGCAAAGATTGTAGCTGGTATTTGTGGAACATTGTTCATTACTTTGCTCCTTTAATTACATGTTCGAAGCTTGATAAGGTGTCAAGAGCCGCCTTCTTGGCCTTCTCACCATGCATCACCACTGGTTTCGACTCGGCAATAGTAACTGGACCTTTTACTGCCATCTTGTATCTGCTATCGGTCAAGCGATCAAGCAGCGAGCTGATGTCTTCTGGATCCGCACCTTCATTGATCGCTTCAAGCACTGGGTGGTATTTAGCAGTCGACTTGGCATTGACTACATACTCGCCATTAGAGGCCCTGATTGGGATGCTATCAGAAGTAGTAGTACCTGGTCCTCTTATTGGACCACCGTCTTTAAACAAGGCGTTGGCAACACTGGCACCACCATTCATAAATGAAGAGGTGTTAGTCGCATTCTGTTTTGCCATCGCAACTTGATCATTAGCCGCTGACACATCTGCATTAGATACTGCCTGGTTGACCCCGAGCTGGTTTGTAAATTGCTGTTGCGCGGTGTTCAATGGCATCATGTTCTGCTGGTTAGCGATGGTGGTGTTAGTACCAGCTACTGTGTTTGCTGTGTTGAAGTTAGTCGCATTAGCAGCTTGCGTGTTTGCTGCATTAGACGTGTTGACATTAGTCTGTTGCTGCGCATTGAATTGGTTGATCGCATTCTGAGCTGTTGCGGTGTTAGCTGCTTGGTTGTATTGCTGACTTTGCATTGACTGGGCGAGCTGACCAGATTGAGCCATCGCCGTAAGAGCTCGTTGTTGAGCCTGTCCAGCTACCTGAACTCCTTGGTTACCTGCTACGGTCTCATTGGTCTGAGCGGTAGAGAGCCTGTTAGCCAGGTCTGCACCAGAACCAGCCATACCTTGTTGGGCAGCTCCTTGCATCACCGCTTTTTCTTGGCCTGAATTTTGAGTAGCTAAGGTCTGCTGGATGTCATTGAGCTGTGCTTTATCTGCCGCAGTAAGACCGCCATTAGCAGCAACTTGCTGCATCTGTGACAACGCAGTGAGCTGAGCTGATTGGGTTGCAGGATCAAGTTGGATGCCATTTAAGGCTGATTGCTGTTGCAATGAAGCCTGAGCTTGCGCAGGTGTCATCGTGCCTTGAACTACCTGCAGTTGAAGTTGAGGTATTAAAGCTGATAAGTTCGGTTGGACCGTGCTGGTCAGTGCGCTTACCGCATTTTGCAGGTCAGAGTTGGCGGCGTCATTAGCGCCACCAGACATTATGTTTGAAGCTCCTCCAGTGAGGCTGGTTAATAATCCCATTATTCTTGCTCCTTATAGAGAGACTTATAATTGTCCCAACTTACAAATTTGCCAATCATTGATTGGATTGGTACCACTACTATGCACAGGAAGATCCCAAGCATGGAGCGTTTTGGATTTTGATTGAGAGCATGATCTGCCTCAGTAAAGACCGCATAGGCGATCTGACGACCAAGCCTATAGGCCAGCTTATTCTTACGCATCAGCTTGACGAATGGAACTGCCCAGAAGTGATAACCACGCTGTGAAGCTCGAGACATAGTCTTCACACCAAAGTTCCAGCTGGTCATGCGCTGTTCTGGTGTAAGGTCACCTTGCCTATAAACTTCTGAACAGATGACCGTACCAACGCCTGATTTTACCTTGTTGTAAGCATTATTAACACCACTTGTTACTTTGTCAACAGTGCTGTTAACAGCTGGCATCACCTTAGTGTCAACATAATTTGCACCTGGTGCATTAGCAGCTGTTGCCGCGGTTTGAGCATTGGCTTGAGCTGCTGCGGCTGCTGCTGATTGTAAACCTTGGATCTGTCCATTTAAGGAAGCTGTTGCATTAGCCACATTAAAGGTAGGCCCAGTTGGCGCTGCACCAGTATTTTGCAAGTAGGTGTCATTAGATCCAGCCAACTTCTGTAAAGCTGCATACCGTTGTTGCTCAGCGGTAGTCGCTGTATTACCTGCGGTGATCTGGTTTGGGTCAGCGGCAACCATGAACTGAGATAGGTCAAGTGGAGTTCCACCGAGCTGCTTAATCTGCGCGTTCAATGAGTTCAGTGAGTCTAACTGACCTTGGTTGACGCCAAGGCTTGACATCTGATCAGCTGATAAGGTTGCATTACCGGTGGTAGAACCTTGTAGCCCAGTCTTGATGCCATTTTGTAAATTTGTTAAATTTGACTTAGCAGTATTAACTTCTGTATCTATCTGCTGTTGCATTGGTGTTATAGCTTGGTTCAATGCGGTCTTAGCTTGATTAGCAGTTGCTTGAGCAGCTTGCTCTGCTGGAGTTACCGCTGTTTGAGCTGCAGCACCAGTGTTTGTATAAGCGGTGTTAAGACCAGCCTCATTTTGAACTGCATTGTTGATGCCAGTCATGGCATCAGTGTTGTTTTGAATAAGTGCTTGGTTCAGGTTTAAGCCACCTGAGGTGTATGGAGTTGAGTTGCTGTCATTTTGTTGAAGCTGCTGTAAGATCTGCGCACGACCACCTGAGGTAGTTCCTAACTGCGCTTGTTGGTTCGCGACTTGGAGCGCGGAGTTCGCACTCGAGTCCTGGGCTGAACCTGAAAATTGAGTTGGTCCAGTGTATGATGTATTAGCCAGACCTTGAGCTGCGGCAACAGCTCCGGCATCAGTTGGGTTAGCGATAGCTGATGAAATGGTATCAGCATTATAAGTTGGCGTTGCAGCGTTAACAGCGTTTGTAAAGTCGGTTCCTGCTTGGGTGATCGCTTGGCCGCCATTGATGTCCGCCTGGTTGATGGTGTTGGCTGCTTGACCACCTAATGCAGTTGATTGATCTTGGTTGGCATTGATGTAAGCATTGATGTTGGTGAACTGACCTGAGGTACCAGTAGAAGTTGTAGGAGCTGCAGGACCTTGAGCTGCAGGACCTTGAGCGGCTGAACCTGAAGTAGCAGAAGCTCCGGTGCCAGAACTTTGCCCTGGGCTACCAGTTCCTGAAGCAATGCTAACAGGAGCTCCTGCTGGAGCATTGGTAGTTGGTGCATTTGACGCGGTGTTAGGATCATTAACTACATAGGCCATGGAGGTTCCTTAAAAGCAAAGTAGGATTATGTTGTATTTATTCCCAGCTGACAATCCTGTGATGTAGTTCACGGTGATCACTGGCTGTGAGGAGTTAGAATTTGTTGAGATTGACCAGTCAATGTGAACTGGTTTTACCATCGTTACGTACTGCGAGGACACCAAAGCAATGGAACCTACCAGCACTGATTGAGGGCTGATCGCACCTGTGTAGTTGAAACTGAACGTACTAAAGTTTGTATTTGCACCATCTGAATAGCTGCTTGGTGTCGCAAATTGCCCTGAGTACACCATACCATTGACATTAGCTCCGACGGTCAAGTTGGCATTAAGTAAGTCGTAGAGCTGCTCGAAGAACAAGTTGACTGGCGTAATGATACCATCAACCCAATCAGGGGCTCCATTTAAGTCTTCCTTCAAGATCCGTCGAAACTCAGGTAGTGCCATCTTATTTCTGCCTCGAAGACATGCTGTTAAATTGCAAAGATAGACCAGAAAGACCAAATGAGGTGAAAGCCTCATAGGTACTTAATTGTACATTTATCCAGTTACAACGTTGTACTGGTTGCGGAACTAACTTACGAATACGAGCTTGACCACCAGAAGTACCACCCCAAGCAGGGATCCCCCAGTTGAAGTTACCAAAGGAAGATTGAGCGACTGGAGTTAAGGTCACTGGATAAGTAGTAGCTGACATGTCAGAACTAAAATTAGCCGTCATGGTAGAGAAGTTTGTTTCCATGAAGATGAATGAAACTTCAGAGATTTGTTTCAACTGACCAGCATTACCACAATCTTGTTGAATTGTTGTTATGATTGGGTTGATTGGAGTATAAGCAATAGCAGCTCCAGTTCCCCAAGTAATTGCAGCATCCATGGTCACATTATTGGCATCAATGATTGAAAGCACATTAGAAACTAAGCCTCCTATTGAGGCCTGCTGGATGGCATACCCAACATGTAGGTCGGCAGTAGAAGTCAATGTTAAAGTATTCACGCCTCCAGTGCTGGAGCTTCCAGTTATGTTCACATTGTATTCTTCATCTGCATAGTCAGTCAACGCAAAGTCTTTACGCTCTTGGAAGACATAACCACCATAGGTTGGGTCATTGATGCCACCCATGTAGAGCTTACCATCAGTGATGTTCACCATGGCGCAGTTAGCTTTTCTGGTCCAGCGGGTCCAGGTGTTGGTGATGAAGTTATAGACGTACTGTTGACCACATGTGGTGTCAGAACCAGTTATTGGCAGTGACAAGATGTAGCGGCGAGCTGAGTTGTAGGCAATACCAAAGGCCAGGTCCTTGAAGTTAGGGAACAAGTTTGGTGAGGTGTTTTGTAAGATCGTCTGCTCGATTGGTCTTGAGAGGATCGCAACTCCATTATCCGAAGCAGAGACAACACCTTGGTCAGACAAGAAGTAAACTTGGTTCTCAAGAACGTCAGCGGTGTTAGGTGCTAAGATCTTTACCGTGTTGTCAAGCAGGGCTAAGGTGAATGGAGCAACTGAACCTGACAGGCGGAAGACACCATCTTGCTTCAAGATGATGAGACCATCTCTTAAAGGTAGGATGCGGTCGATTGGTACATTCTTAGAACCAACAAAGATCTGGTTCAGCAGAGGCACGGCCTCTGGTTGCAAGGAGGTGCTGTAATAAAGCGCATTCGGGAACACATCATTCTGTGACCGATTAAAAGCAGTAGTAACTGGAGTTGTTGGGGTCCAGCAAGTCTGACGCGAGCTGTTAATGTAAAAGTAGTTGGCATCAAGAGTTCTCTTCTCGAACAAGATCTGACCAGGCAAAGCACTGAAGTCAGACATGTAATAGGCATTAATGAAGGTGTTGCTTGGATACAAGTTACAGATCTTGATCAATGACTGTGAGGCGTTCTGGATGTCAATCGCTGGGTTGCCAGTTGAGAAGACTTGGAACTGACCAATTGAAGCATTCTCTGATGAACCACCAGTCAAGGTGAATGAACCACCAGCCGAGTCGGTCAAGGTTACGGTGTCACCTGATTGAATACCTTGTGATGGACCTGAGGAGACTAAGTTTTGGAATAGGCGGTGTAAGGTCCTGGTGTTAGCATAAAAGGTGTAGCTCTTGTATTGAGCGATGTCATTAGCAAATGGAGGTCTCCAGTTTGCGTTGTTGATGCCACCTTGTGAAGGGCTCGTGTAGAGCGTGGCTTGTAACAAGGTGTTAGGTGTGGTGTCAGTGATTGTGATGACACCAGTTGAGAGGTCACCTGAGGTAGGATTAGCCTCATAGGTCTGCTGCATCTCATCATTTGGTGGATCAGTCAAGGAACCGGACTCACCTGACCGGTAGATCTGATAGAACCAGCTGGTGGTGATGCCTTGTGGGATCTGGAAGGTGACGGTGGTGTTTACCGTGTAACCTGAGTTGTTACCAACAATGATCCGCTCAGATGGAGGTCCAAGCACTAAGTTTTGGTTGGCATCAGTGTAGCCCCAGACGATGCGATAAGCAATGTTTACCGAGTTGCTCATGAAACCGGTTGCACCAGTTACCACTGAGGTTCCACCTAAGGCCTTTGGAGCTCCAGCTAAGATTGGGCCGATTGAAGAAGCCACAACATCAAGCTTTTGAACTCCAGTTGAGGTAGTGAAATAGAAGTTCTTATTGGCTTCTATTGAGCGAACTCGAGAACCTGCGATGGTAGAAGGTGCAGCATAGGTACCAGGGTAAGCAACCCAGGTCCCAAGGCCATCACTGTCATAATACAGTGTACCAGCTAAGGTCTTGCAGAGGATCTCGTTCTTAAATGGAAAAAGTCCACGAACATCAGTTCCTGAGAATTGAGTACCATAGCGCAAGAAGCCACGACGTGAAGCAACAATCGACTCACGGTCGATGACCACATCATCAGCTTGCTTTAAGACAACTGAAGAAGGTGGTACCTCACCGAATTGAGATGGGTTCGTATAGAGCCCATGAACTCGTAAGGTAAGGACCTGTGCTTGAGGTTGTTCGCCTTGTGTTTGTGCCATCAGACTATAGACCTTGTGTTAATCATGCGTGAAGAGCGAGCGATACTATTAGGGTTGATGACCTTCTTTGGCTTACCTTCTACTCTTGGTGTCAAGAGCAGCTCAGCAGCTTTTAGCATCTGACCAAGCTTAGCGGTCGCCATCTGCTGACCAGCACGGTCCCCAAGAGCCTCAAGGCAGCGTACCGCGGTAGCTTGTACCAAGCATGGTACTACATCGATTGGGATGTATTGAGGGAATGGACTAAAGCCAGTCGGTGCTAACCAGTCACCTGGATTTAGAAGAGCTGCGATGGTAGGGTCAATTACAAAGCTATTACCAGAAACGGCACCAACTGTGATGTTTTGAAGTGGAGTACTTGAAGCATACAATGGAACATTTTGACGAGTATCAACCACGTATTCATAAGGTTGAATGTTCTGGATCGCATCAAGTTGCATTCCAGGAGTATAAACTACTGAAGTAGCCCCAACTGAGACTAAAGAACCAGCTACGGTCAAGACTTGAGCGGCACTGGTTGTCAAGCAAAGGTCAGCTGGACGGATGTGATAGGTGATGCGTCCGGTCCTACCAGACATGATGGTGTAAGGGAAGATCTGAACGGTGTTGCCTTGCAGGTAGAACCCATAGGTGCCTGCAACTACACCATTCCATGAAAAGTTGCCCATGCCACCTACTTGTTCAGGTGAGAGGCGAGGGATGTTTGAAAAGTTTCCTGCTGTGTCAAGGACATAGATGTCTCTTAAGCGCAGGCCAGTTGCTTCAGATGGGATCTGGAAGCTGTTGCCGGCATTTACAAAAGATGCGGCATTTACCACCGGAAATTGAATGTCCTTGGTGATGACGAAATGTTCTTCTCTCAAGTCCTGGATCATTGGGATGATCAGGGACTTGAGCTCTTGGTCCATCAGGTCAACTATGTCTGAGTCAGTAAAGGTTGTCTCAGAAGAAGGAATTGACTCGAAGCGCTTTACTCTCGCGATGAGGGTAGCGGTATCAATTGGTGCGGCCATGTGGGCTCCTTATTTAAGGTAGCGTTTCATCTGCGACTTGATTGATCCAACTCCGCGAGATTTCTTTTTGTCGTCTTCTTCAGTTACTTCAGGCACTTGTGGGGTGTCTACATCAGGCTTCTGTTCAAGAGCTTTATTAAGAACTCCATCAAGAGTGTGATCTTCATCTTGAGGAGATGGATCACCTTCACCAGATTGTTTTTCATGCTCATCAGATTTTTCAGTTTCTGACTTCACATGAGCTGCCATCTGCATTTTAGCGGCATCTTGCTCATTAAACTTCTCATCGGAAGTTTTGAACTTGCCAGCTTCAGCTTCATCCATCTGACCCATCAGCTTGTCAAGCAAGCGTTTCTTAATTTCAGTTTCACGTGACATTTAGTCCTCCTTAAGCTACGGCGACGCCAGTTGTGACATCAATCCAGTTAGCAGTTCCAGTTGCGGTTGAGAAGCAAATAGAACCAGTTACATGAGCTCCAGTTGCATTTGAAACATAGATAAGCTCACCGACCGCATCTGCTGTTGGTAGTGCAGTTTTGATAAAGCTTGGTAACTTAAATGGAGTAGCTGAGCTCAACTGGCCAGCTACTACA
>Ga0224559_1001939_pt1 | contig 10873 bp, 6 predicted proteins | sample 714S33034metaG_FD_180676 | JGI IMG/M metagenome (GOLD analysis project Ga0224559, IMG submission 180676) | Peat soil microbial communities from Stordalen Mire, Sweden - 717 S3 30-34 | ecosystem: Environmental > Terrestrial > Soil > Wetlands > Peat | place: Sweden: Norrbotten County, Stordalen... | reverse complement strand
CACCGGGCCGCGGCTGCCGTAATCAAGCACCGTCCCCGATATATCAAAAATGACTGCGCGTACTCCGCTCGGGATCGTTTTCACTTCACTCATGTCTTCTCCTTATTCGTTGTGATGGTGGGGGTGATTATGGGATTAGTGCTACCCTAGGCGGGCGCTCACTTTCGGCAAAGGCGATCGCAGCGTTCACTTCGCGAAGCGGAAATTTTGCTCCAACAAGTTCCTCGAACGGATAGAGATCCACCACTTTAGCGAGGAATGCAAGTGCAGTTTCCAAGTCTTCGGGAATATAATTGTATACGCCGGTAATGCGGATCATTCGGCGCACAAGTTGTTCGGCGAGCAGTTGCACAGGACGACTGGGAAATGTGGCGCCGGCCATAACAAACCGGCCGCCCATTCGCAGCAGTGAAACGCCAAGTTCGATCGACTCGGGATAACCAGCAAATTCCAGGCCGGCATCCGCCCCGCGTCCAGCGCTCAAGTTTTTAATGCGCGCTAAGATTTCTGCTGAATCAAGTGCACTGTCAATGGCTACACTGGCGCCGAATTGCAATGCTTTCTCGCGACGCCGTGCATCCGGCTCAATGACGATGACTTCCGCAGCGCCGTAGTACGCGGCCATCGCGCATGCTGTCTGACCAAGCATTCCAGCACCGTGAATAACAACCACTTCTCCTTCTACCGGCCCAGCATTGCGGAACACCGCCGCAACCGTCGCAGTAGCGCAGTTGGCTGGGCTGGCCACAGTGTTCGGAACATTCAATGGCACTCGAAAGATAGCCGTGCCTTCCGGCAGAAAGCAATGTTCCGCCATGCCGCCAACCAGCGCACGCTCCGGCGCAATTTCTTCGTGACCGAATTTGAAAAGATGCTCGCATTTAGGCCGCAGTCCATGGAGGCAGTAGAAACACTTTCCGCAACTCCACACCATCGACCACGTGACACGACCGCCGAGAGTGAGCAGAGCTCCGCGAAAGTCACATGTACCGTCCGGACCCATGGCCACAATTTCACCCACCATCTCGTGACCGTGTACGCTGGGTATCGGCGAGTGGCGCCGGCCAAAGTAAGAATGCAGATCGCTGCCACAGATAGTTGCGCAACGAATGCGAACCAGCGCCTCGCTACCTTTCAACTTAGGGATGGGAAAGCGCTTGAGTTCGAGCGGTTCACCCACCGTGTTAAAAACTGCTGCCAGAGATGTTGTCATTGGATCGCTCATATTTCACTTCCTTACTGGGATAATCAAGATTGCGCCCAAAACACAGGCTGCTGCAATTACAACGAAGGCTGCTGCAGTGGAGTGGCTGATGTCAATTGCACGGCCGATCACCACTTGTCCTATTGCGGCAAAACCATAAGCGCCGGCATCCATCAACCCAGTTGCCGTGCCAGCGCGCTCGCGTCCCACCAACTCTGGACATAACGCCCAGTAGGTAGCTTGTGGGCCGTATACGAGAAAGCCCGTGATAGCCAACAGAATCATTGCGATAGCTGGGTGTGTAATGGGCGTAATGGCAAGCAATATCGCGCCAAGTGCGGCAAATACGAGGAAGAACAAAACGACGCGCGAGCGATGTTCTGGGAACCAGCGGTCGGCAATCAGTCCCGCACTGAGTGCTCCGACGGCCATACCGATAGGGAGGGCAAGTGTGATCCACAAGCCCGCAGCATTCGCGTTTAAGGTGCTTCCGAGAAAATGTAACGGCACCCAACTAATGAGCCCATAGCGCGCTATGCTCTCACAGCCAATAGAAAGACTGGCAAGTTGAAACGGGCGATTTTTGGCGACCTGCCAGTAACGTTGCCGTGATGACTCTCGCGCGATGGACATTGGTTCTTCGTTCAACTCTGCGGGGAGAGGCGCAAAGCCATCGTCTTCCGGCCGGTTTCGTGCAAACGCAAGATACACTGCGCCTCCCAACAGCATGAGCAGCACGGGAAGGCGAAAGACCCATCGCCAATCGAGGTGGCGGATCACCAGAATACAGAGAAGATAGGTCAGCGTGCTGGAGAAACCAGCCGCCAGCAGGTACATGCCAATTGCCTTGCCACGCTCGCGGCGAGGCCACCAGTCGGCAAGCACACGGCTCATCGCCGGCCAGGCAGTGGATTGCGCCACCCCATTCGCTCCCCAGGCAAGCAGAGCAAGCGCGAAACTGGGTGCAAAGCTGACAGTCCAGTTCAGCACAACCGAGAGAATCGCCCCGATGGCGACCATGCGGCGAGCGCCATAGATGTCGGCCAGATTTCCGTTGATGGTCTGCCCGAAACCATAGCCGACAAGCAACGCGGCACTGAAAAAGCCGAGTGCAGTTGACGACAGCGCCAGTTCTATCTGCATGCCGTGTGCGGCAAAACCGAAGTTCTGACGGCCGGTGTAAAAGAAGAGGTAACAAAACATTACCAGAAACAACGTGCGCCATTGCGCCCGGCGGAAGGATCGGGGATTAGTGGCACGAGACAGTTGTGGAGCAAATGCATTCATCGGCTACCACCCGACCGGCTGAGTCCATGCCCTCTTGAAGGGGAACTCGGTGCTCGGAACATCAGGCGCCGCGCTGGAGGTGACGATAGCACGCACATACAGTTCGTCTCCACGGAAAACGTATGATGGGTGAGTGCCCGCCACTTCAGCAAGGACTTCTCCGATCGGAGTTGCCTCCGCGAAATTATAATCGAGCGTCGTTTTTACGGGCTGGCCGCTAGTATCGCATCGCGGCTTTCCTTGCAGATTTGCGCCTTCGCGTGTACCTATGAAGCGCGTCACGAATGTCTCACCTGCAGGTGCTTCAATATCGAGCGAAAGTTTACGGTAAGAACTGTTGTAGCGAATATCCCTGAGTACAACGCCTGTAGAGGCATAGAACTCGCCCAATTCCATGGCGCTGATCAAAGCCTCCGGCGTCAAATGACGAGAGCGCACCATTACCCATGCACGACCGGGCGGAGCGTAGGGATTATTGCCGTGATAGTTATGAGTGTCGTCGTTTGCCAGTCCATAGAGAGGCTGCGCGCCGCGGGCAATGCGCAAAGTGTTGGCTACATCCCAAATTTCGTCTGTCGAAGGGTGAGATGCGTCCCCAGGATCGTTGTCGTCGATTACACCATTCCAAACTTCAAAAAAATGCGCATCTGTCCCGGCCAGATCCTCTGCCGTAATATCCCAACGAAAGTTGGGATGGTTTAAAATCGCCATCACTTTGTGCCCTGAACGCAAAGCCGATTTCTGCACTGCCGCCAAATTATTCATTATCGTTTCGCGTGCGGTAGCACCATCATGCGGTTGGATAACCTCGTTCAAATTAATGGCATTTATATGGATGGCACCTGTAATTTCTTCGCCTTGAATCACGAGGAATCGGCCTGGCTCATTGAAGAGGGCGCTGAATTCGCAATTTGGTTTTAGGCGCACTTCGAGACGATCAGGATCTGACTCGTTGCGGGTTTCCACCCAACTGCTGCCGAAAGTTTGCACGTAACGTGCAAATGCGTTTGTGTTGGCCTTGCTATCAATATTCTTTACCAGACACCACATCTGTCCATGATTGAGCAGATTGTGCTCGGTCAACGTCAGAAATTGATAGCCATTGGATTTATACCAATCAACGACCATTTCGGGAAAGTCGTCGCCGCTCTTCAACAACGTATGGGTATGCAGATTGCCGCGCCACCATCTAGCTTCTAAAACCTCAAGAGGCAGTTGGGTTACTCCAGCAACCACCGGAGAAATGGCGCTAGTTCCGGTCATTAAAATAGATCTGCGCTTCAATTTATTCCCCATATTCGAAGTTCAAGTATAGTTGGTACTCACTACTGACAAGTTCTAAATGATCGTCGATTCCCGCCTTTTTCTAAAGCATCTCTGACACATGCGAACATGCATTTAATTATGACTCAATCGTGGTCAGCATGAAATTGGCATTGCCCAGCACATTCAGCGGAAATTTAATCTCAATAGGTTGCGGCGACCGTGGTTTCGGCCGCCGCAATTGTAGTGCTCAGCCTTATTCTGGCGTCGACTACACCGCTAGAACATCAGCTTCAGTGCAAGCTGAATTGTGCGTTGTCCTTCCTGCTCAGCTCCTTGCGTGCTGCTGATCGTTCCAAAGCTGGAAGACTGAACCTTCATACTTGGTTCTTGCATATTTACGTGATTGAGCACGTTGCTTCCGGTAGCTTCGAATCTTAGCTTGGTTTGTTTGTACACGGTGAATGACTTCGCCAAGCCAGAATCCCAGTTGATTGTTCCTGCGGCGCTGTAGATGCCCACACCAGAATTACCCCAACGACCAATTGCACTAGTCCAGCCGAAGTAGAAGCAACTGTCTCTGTACGGTCTTGCTTGCGAGGTAGTGTAAGCACTGCAAGCCGAAAGCGGTAACCGATCCGGGCGCTGTGAACCCACCCGATTGGGGGCGTTAGTACCTGATGGATCATGGCTGCTGCTGTAGTACGGCGTAATAAATGGCCCAGTTTGCAGAATCAAGATATTATTCATCTGCCAACCTCCCACAGCTGCATCTAATGCCCGCCCCATGTTGCCTCCAAACCGTTTGCCACGACCCACCGGAATTTCCCAGGTATTGGTCGTAAGCGAACGGAGACGGCGGGCAAAGGACACATTACCCCGATCGGACTTGATGTTGAATGCATCGTCAACGGAGTTTCCGGTCTCTCCAGGGAATCCGCTAGTATTGTTGTTATCGCCCTCGGCATCCGACAGACTCTTTGTCCAAATCAAACTGGACTGGAATGTCAGACCGCTATTGAAGCGATGGGTAACCACATTCTCCATTGAGTTGAACATCTGGCTTCCAATGTTCGACCGCATCTGGAGTTGCTGGAAGTTAGGAAACGGCCTCTCTGCCGGGTTGTAAGTCTGCGCCTGATCAGGGATCTCATTCCGGTCCCATTTTTCAATCAATCCAATAGTGTGCATGCCGGTATAAGTGACACGCAGGCCGGTATGCCAGCCAAGATCACGCTCCACTGTTGCTGACCACTGCATGGCATAGGGGTCGCGCAAATGAATTGCCGTCGCGGTGCCGAAGTTTAGGTTGCCTGCCGGACAACCAGCGCAGGAGGGTGTTGCTGCGGGTCGCGTGTCAGGAAACTGGAACAATGGCACACCGCCGGTAATTGAGTTGTTCCAACCGCGGAAATCCGAAGTGTTGTTGCCAGTACCTGAATATGCCACGCGGCCCAGCATCGTCGAATCGTAGATGCCGCCTCCTACACGCGCCACCGTTTTATCCGAGATGCGGTAAGCAAAGCCTAACCGTGGCATGAACATCAGTTTCGATGCCCAACGCAATGAAGAAGGAATTCCGTCCTGCTTCGCATCCACAATATTGGTACAAGCGGCTGTCGGAGCATAAGTCGGCGGATCATATGTCCCCCATCCGCACGCATCCATGCCTTGCTCAAAGGAGAGACCAGTCAATTTGAGAGATTCAGCGTTCTGCACCACAACATTTCCAGTGGCCGGATCAAAATTGGATACATTGTTCAAGGTGTCATGGAATGGCGGGTGGTATTCATAACGCAGTCCGAAATTGACAGTAAGCCGCGAATTGATCTGAAACGCATCCTGACCGTATGCGCCATAGATAAACGCCACCTGATTGGTGTCGCCCGGGGTATAGAACGTCTGTTCCTGATTCGGCAGCCCCATTAGAAAATCTGCAATGTCGTAACCCGTATATGTACCGTTGAAGTATGAAGTTCCGTACATATCTGGATACGTCGAGCTAACATAATCACGGAATTGTTCGTGACGAATATCGACACCGGTTTTGATCGTGTGGCGACGGTGAATCCAGGTAAGGTTATCCGAGGTTTGGAACCGGCGCTCGTTTTGTGGCTCTTCTCTACCGCCGCCAACGCCAGTAATACCAGACGCTCCGGAGAATGACAAAGACGGATATCCTGATCCATGAGGTATCGTCGGCAGATCCAAAAGTCCCAGGCCGGAAACAACAGATTGCCCATTAGCAAATGACGGGAATGATTCGTTGTTGGTCATATGGGTCATCCCAAATCTGAATTCATTCAGGAGGTTTTGGGTGATCGAGTAGGTATAGCTCAAACCCAGAGTTTGCGGTTCCGGGATAGTGGCAACTTGACCTTGCAAAAGGCTTTGAGCCGCAAACTTAGTAACTTTGCTCCATGAATACCGGACATTCAGGCTTTGCTTGTCGCTAAACTTCTGATCGATTCTTATGTCGAATAGACTTGTGTTGCTCTTCTGCGGGTCGTTGTTGACATAGTCGTTCGTGATGTTGCCCGCGCTTTTGAGGGTCTGGTTAGGCAGCGGATAGAACAAAGCCAGCATTTTAGTAGAAACAGTACTGATGCCGGAAGTGATTTTGTTATTTGGGATAAAAACCCCAGTGAAGGGATTTTTTATTTGAATTCCGCCTGTAGCTGAGCACTTGCCAGTTGCATCATATGTAGCGCACAAAGCGGAGAAGTCGCCGCCGATCATAGCCTGAGTAGGAACGGAATTGACTTCTGTTGCCTGCGAGGGCTGGCGGTTAGCTTCATAGTCAAAAAAGAAGAAGGTGCGATTTTTGCCGTTGTAGTGCGGTAGGCGTACTGGTCCGCTGAACGACCCGCCAAAATCGTTAGCATTAATGGTTGCCCTGGACGTAGCAAAATAATTGCGTGCATTGAGGTCGGTGTTTTGCAGGTATTCGAAAAGCGTGCCGCGATATTTGTCGTCGCCGCCTTTGGTGGTGAAGGTGATATTGGCAATCTGGCCAAACTCGGCGGGAGCAGCTTCGCTGGTCACGCGCATTTCCGACACCATTTCAGAGGATGGAAACATTTGCAGGTTCGGCCCGTTAGAGCGAACAGAAATGACGGAGAAGCCGTCCACTGCAAATTCGTTCTGCACCGGATGGCTGCCCGATATGGAGAGGTCACTGCCACCGAAACTGTTATCGACTACGACACCAGGCAGATTGGTGATGAGGTACACCGGGCTGGTAGAGACTGCGCGAAAGTTGGCTGGCAGATCGTTTAGCGCTGCACCACCCATGGCATCGCTAACCGTGGCTGTCTCAGTTGTGGTGACTGGGTCGGGTGCTTTCACCTCAACAGAGGTTTGCATCGCACCGACTTGCAACGTGGAATCTACACGCACCTGGGCGCGTGCTTCCAGAATCACGCCGCGATGGGTCAGCTTTTTGAAACCATCCGCTTGAACAACAACGTCGTATAGGCCTGGAAGCAAATTTGGAATCTCAAAAGTTCCCAGTTCGCTCGTTTTGGCTGTATTGCTAATGTGTGTATTGACTTCGGTCACTGTCACTGTAGCGTTCTGCACCCTTGCCTCAGTCTGATCCTTTACGGAACCTAGCAAGGTGCCGTAGGTGGACTGGGCCAAAGCGGATACAGCGAACAAGAACGCGAAAAGTGCAACTGCAAGAATCTTTTTCACCTTGCCTCCAAAATGCAGAGATCGTATTGACCGCTGCGATTCCAAGCGTACAAGTCCCTCTACGGATAGTCCATTGGAATCAATGTTCTCTTTCCATCGAATGTACCTGTGAGCTAAGGGGCTATTGAATATTGCCCGAAGCGTCGGAAGTGACTGAAATTATTACGTACTTCGATGCTGTCTCTGGTATTGCACTTGATCTGATTCTGCAAAACTACACTTAAACAGCATTGAACAAGTGGTTCTTGTTGGTATCTGGTCTCAGGGCCTGATTTGAAGCTGAGGACAGCCGAGAAAACTGGGCGCAAGAGCAGTTGCGCCCTCCGGAATGAAGAACGTTCCTAAAACTTTAGTTAATTACGCTCTCCACACGACATTTTCCCTAATGGAGTTGGGGAAACTTCGGGCTTTGAGTTGCCAGTTCACTCAGCAATTGTTGCGATGGGTCCCATTCACCAATGGCGGGATAGAGCAGCATGGCCTTGCGGGCCTGTAGAACCGACCCTTCCACCGCGGCGCGGATTGCCGCCTGCTCATAGGCCTTGACAGCAAGCACCAGGCCACGCACCTCTTTGGGTAGCGCTCCGTTTTTTTCGCGAACAATTTCATGACATGAGATCGCGCAGGCAGTCTCGACCACATCTTCCCAATCGACCTCGTCGATAGAACCGTGATTGCGTACATTCACCACGATGCGGCTAGGCTGCTCACTCGATAGCGCGTTCATCACATCGAGCGCAATGCGGTGATAACCGGTAGCCGTCCGGAATGGATCTTCGTCCAGAACATGACTGGAGTTGAACGCAGAACCGGCCGCGGCTTCCAACTGCATATATGAACCGGAGCGGCGATTGAGATAGTCCTTGTAGGTCTCAAGCGCCTGGCTTGTGCGTCCCGCTTCCACTGCGTCTGTCAAGCTCTTGAGCAATGTGTCGTTGAGCGCAGAAATCTCTTCTCCGCGTGTCGTTCCGGCGGTTTGTTGATTGGCTAGAGCCTTCCGGCGCGAGTAATAGAAAAATAGGTACTCCGTCGGAATAAGGCTCAGCGAGCGAATGAGATCAAAGTCGAAAAGTTCGGCCTGATAAAGGCTTTCCAGTATACGGTCATCATTGAGGACCCTTTCGGTGACATCCTCGCCTTTGAGCAGCACGCGCCGCACCCAGCCCAGATGATTCAAGCCCACATACTCGCAGTGAACATCTTTAAGTTCGGCCTTCAGCGCCACCGCCATACGATGAAACATCTCCGTGGGCGTATCGCAGATGCCAATGACATTTACACCAGTATGATGGCTGATGGCCTGCGTAATCAGGCCAGCAGGATTTGTGAAGTTGATCAACCATGCGTTGGGGCTAAGCCGTTCCACCTCACGCGCATACGCGATGACAGCCGACACTGTCTTAATAGCCATGGCGATTCCCGCCGGGCCCGTCGTCTCCTGCCCGGGGAATCCGCTACGGATAGCAATGCGCTCATCGATAGCGCGGCCGTTGATGCCGCCTACACGAATGCTGTTAAGCACAAATGCCGCTCCATCCACTGCATCTTCAACAGAATTAGCTACTCGAATGCGCAGACTTCCACCCTCGCTCTCCACCAGCGCTTTGCCCAACCCGGCCATAACCGAGGCACGCTGTGTATCGATATCGTAGAGTACCAACTCGTCCAGCCCAAGCCGTTTGCTCGATTCGTTGATTCCAAAGATCACCAACGGCGTCCGTACGCCGCCTCCCCCAATCAGGGTTGCTTTACGATTTGTAAACTCGCTCATATTCCTCCTCGATTTGCTGGCGCCGTGGCAAGCCTTGCAAGGCTCCGGCAGCGCAAGTAGAAAGTGAACCTAGAAGGCAACCGCGCCGCAGCATCGCTTCGACTGTTGCCCCCTCAAGAAATACATCTATCACGCCTGCATCGAAGGCATCGCCAGCGCCGGTTGTATCCACTACTTGGACGGCGGGCGCGCAAACCCGGCAACTCTTGCCTATGGTTGCAATGGCGCCCTTTGATCCTAGCTTGATCACTGCATTCGCAAAACCCATACGCAAAACCGCGGCAGAGATCTCTTCTGGTTTCTTGTCTTGCTGCGTAGAACCTACGATATAGGCGGCTTCCTTTTCATTGGGAAGAAAGATATCCACCTCTCTGCAGGTCGCTCGGTTGGCTTCATCGTCATACCATGCCGGCTGCCAACCAGGATCGATGGAGACCGTTGTTTCTGCCCTGCGCAACAGCGGCAAAAGGCGCAAGGCAACGGAACGCGGCAACGCCATAGCAAAATGAACATGCTGCGCTTGTGTCAGCCATTTGGCAACCGCATAGTCATCCAGGCGTGCCGGCAGTAAGATGTTAGCTCCGGCATAGCTGAGGAATGCTCGATCGCTCGAAGTAGAGATGCTGATTGTCGTGCCGGAATGGCCCCCTACCCACTGCAATTTGCTATTGTCGGCCCCATTGGCATCAAGCACGGAGTCAATCCACTCGCCCTCTTCAACCCCTACCACGCCCAGCACGGCAACCTTTCGGCCAAGCCGTCCCAATCCACAAGCGGTAATGGCCGCACCGCCGCCAAGTTCACGCTTATACGAAGGTGCAAACACCTCGCTGCCGGGTTCGGGCCAGCTGGCAAATCCCATCAATACGTGATCTATGTAGATCTCGCCCACGGTGATCACATCCCAACGCTTGCTCATGCCTTCACTTCTCCAAAAGGCCACTCTGCACTGCTACGCGCTCTGGCTAAGTATGCCAGCACTCCAGCCAGCATCAGAATCAGGCCCATAGCGATATACCGCACTCCACTGGTAACTACAATATAGGTCCATCCACAGAGTGCCAGCAGAGCCGGGATCGGAAACAGTGGCATGCGATACGTCTCGTCCGTTTCGCTTTTCTTGCGGCGCAACAGAATCACAGCAACGCACTGTCCCATAAACTGCAGCAAGGTTTGTGAAACGATGAGCGCTGATATCAGTCCTTCCAAGCTGACAAAACATGCCAACGCGGAACAAAGGCCAATCGATACAACAGACACATACGGAAAGCCGCCCCGCGGATGCAGACGTGCGAAAGCGGAAAAGAACCGGCCCTCGCATGCCGCCGCGTATGGAATGCGCGAGTATCCTAGCAGAACAGCAAACACCGAGCCAAAGCTTGCAATCAGAACCAGCACAGCTATCACTTTGCCTGCCCATGCGCCATAAATGCTGAGCATAAAGTCCGCGACAATGGCCTTGGAGTTCATGGCTTCACGCCAGGGAACTACGCCGATAATCGCCAGGTTCATGGCAAGATAAAGAACCGCAACAATCGCGATGGCAAGCAGAATGGAATGTGGAATGGTCCTTTTAGGGCGAATGACCTCGGCGCCGATCAGGCACACGTTGTAGTAGCCGCCGTAGTCGTATGCGGCAATCAGCGTGGCTG
>Ga0224559_1001938_pt1 | contig 10876 bp, 10 predicted proteins | sample 714S33034metaG_FD_180676 | JGI IMG/M metagenome (GOLD analysis project Ga0224559, IMG submission 180676) | Peat soil microbial communities from Stordalen Mire, Sweden - 717 S3 30-34 | ecosystem: Environmental > Terrestrial > Soil > Wetlands > Peat | place: Sweden: Norrbotten County, Stordalen... | reverse complement strand
ATCACTAATTTCCATCGACTTTTTTCCATTTATTTTTATGTTGGACAATCTGATCTTCACATTTACACTTTAGTTCTGTACCATTTATTTTACAAATAAAAGTTCCATCTTTCATCTGCATGTTTTCACAATATTTCATAAGCATATCGTTCAATCACTCCCTAAAAATACTTGAATACAATTAGAATGTTAAAAATAAAAAATTAATTGTAATTGGAATTGATAATACCAATTTGGTTAGTTATAAAAATTCCAACTTAGAACTCTTTGCCCATACACTTAACTCGTTAAAAATAAATGTTTTTTCACGGGTTTAATATTTTCGGCTAATTTTTCTTTTTCAAGTTTTCTTTGTTGCTTTTTTCTAGTATAAAATAATTTGTTATGTACTTCCATTTTTATTCTCCACCAATTTATGTTAAATATTAAACGATATGTATCTATCTATAAATCGTATAATTCAGTTAAATTAACATCACTTATAAATTTATTATATACCCGAAAAACAGGATGAATAATTAAAATTCAAAGGAACAGGTTTTAAAATAGAAAAAAATGTAGTTTTATAGGACATCTCAAGAAAGTAGAGAATAATATACTTTAAAAGCATTGCCGATGGATATACACGACAGATATATCTTATAAATACGAAATAATGCATTAAAAGAACCAAGCTTGAAACTTGTCAGCCTCATAAAATAAAATTCAAACAGGATAAAAGGGAAAATATATTTCCTTATTCGCTTTTTATTATTAAAATTTTAAGTTTGTAAAAGGAAATTATAATGCCGTTATTATCTCAAGATGCTAATAGCTATATTATCCTTTCTCTTTAAATCGATAAACGCAAAAGAGCTGTTGGTGTTTATTACATTATAGGTTAGAGCGTATAATATATTACTTGTAGTTTAGTATGGTATAATGACTTTGATAAATAATTATAATACATTGGAAAGACAAATAAATTAAATACTCACTCATAATTAAGGATTTCATTGGTTTAAATAATTAAATAACTTATGAAAACCTGTAAAATTTAAGATTAATAGGACATTTTTGTCTTAGCGAATATAATTTTGCCTCAAGATAATATAATAGGTGGTTGTATTTTACAATTTATAAAAAGTGAAATAAATAAAATTAAACCATTCTCAACAGATATGATATTTACATTTGAAGATACGGGAGTTAGTAGAAAACCGTATTCTTTTTTAAAAAAATTAGACCAATATAACTGGTATATAGATGATAATTATTCAATGATATCAGAAACCCTGTACAAAGAATCATCAGGAATATTGTTAATTGCTTTGGTTGTTGTAATTTCTGATCGTTTAATGCCAAAGAACAATGAAGATTTTACTCAGATAATTACTGAACATATGAATAGATTTTCAAAATTCTATGAAAGGACCACAAAGCAGTTTAATCCTGACACTGAAGAACAATCTTATTCAAATCATTACTACTCCCTATGATACAAAAAAATATCAACTATCATTTATCAATCATGTTCAAGTTATTTATTTACTAATCTGAACATGTAATTTACTAGGATCCAATATGCTGTCGATTATTTGTGGAATACGGACATTTAAGTGATTTAAAGTCTTTGAGAATTAATGGGAGATGTTAAAATACGTTTAAGTTTAGTTGAAATAATGCCAAACATAAAATCAATTAAGGAACAACAAGCAGATGTACTTAATTTCAGAGAAACTAACTCTAATGAAAATTGTAAGAACTGTAAATATTGTGATCAGGGGCTTTTTGATAAGTTTGAATCAGAATGTAAAATTTTCAATATTAAAGTCGATACCAAACATGTTTGTGATCTGTATTGTATAATATAAAATTCCGCACTGGATAAAAAAAATAATCCACTTATGAAAATTCTTTCAGGATATTTTAGATTTGAAATTAATGTCTATATGAAATATTGAATAATAAATTTGAAGCTTATTTTTTTAGTTAGATATTGTTTTAAATTTTTTTATGAAAATGAAATATCATAAATACATTATTTCAGTTAAAAAGTATTGGTTTGCTATGTTGTTATGCATCTATATGAGATCATTTTGATGTTGTACGAATTAAGCTTCTGATATTTAGGATGTAGCTATCTACAAAATCATGCAAATCATTTCAAATCATTTAAATATTAGTTGTCTACAATTTAATCGTTGTAATGTATATGACTAATATTAAGAATTCAATACTAATCCACTATTTATTAATGATAATAACAAGATCACTAAAAAAAGACTATTCTTCAAAATTGAGTTCAACTGTTCATGGTTATTACTATGTACAAATGTTTTTTAAAGCCCCTAAAAATATCAAAAGTTATTGAGTATTTGTAAGAGTATTAAAAGATAAATATAAACAGAATATGTCACATTACGTGATATTAAAGAATTAAACTTGTGGGTATTTTTATTAAGTATTGGAAGTGTATACGCAGGAAAAAATCTGATGGGACTCTTTATTTTCGTTGTTTATATAAAATTGATAGCAATATATTATATGTTGGGAATGAACATCATTCTTTCCATACTAGTATTATTGGTCTGGATTTATGGATTAAACGATGCATACACAACTGCAAAAGCTACTACAGCTAAATTTTATTATTTTTTTTATAATGAACCCACTATTATCTAATTAGTATTATTTTGAAATTTTGTATCTTAATATTAGTAATGGGCTTCTTCAGTGTGTGCTTCATCAATAAATTGGAGATTAAATATATCATCAACATCTAAATCTTTTTTCATGTAACCTAGATCCTTTAATACTGGTATAAATTTCATTGTTGATTTGATATATTTATCAGGAATTTTAGCACAGTAACGTGGTGAGATGTTGTAAGTATCTAAAACAAATTTTTTATCTACAATACCCATTTCTTTTGAAGCTACTTCAGCAGCTACTTCAGGTTCATTCCTTATTAAATTAGAGGCAGCTTCATGGGCCTTTAAGAAGTCTATAATAAAATCACCAGAATTGGATATTAATTCTTCTTGTACAACTATTCCATAGCTGGGATTGTAGGGCCAAAGTGTTTCTGGAGGAAGTATAATTTTGGTATTAAATTGTTTCGATGCAACCGTTGCAAGGGAAGGTGTTCCAACTCCTGCAGCTATTTCACCATAATGAATTGCATCTGGAATGAAATCAGCCCATGGATAATTGTTGATTGAAATATTTTCCTTCTTTAAAATGCTTCTTATTATAACATCATGTATAGAACCCTTAGTTGGTGTTCCAATAGTTTTATCATTGAACTGTTCAATAACCGAGTCAACATCACCTAATTCTTTATATGACCGGTATGATTCATTAGCAATCATTAAAGTTCCCTCAATATGTCCACCACCAACACATTTTATCTTCATACCATTTTCTATACCGATCATGACCGGTGGAAGTCCAATATATCCTATATCTATTTCCATATTTTTGAATGCCTTGATCATGGCTGGACCTGTTGGAAACAGTTTCCATTCAGTTTCCTCAATGTTATCAAAGGGAAATTTTCCACTCTTTAAAATGAACGATGTATGGTATATCGTTGAGAGATATCCTATCCGCATGTTGTAAAACTCCTAAATATCCATTATAATATTTTATATTCTACAGAAATTTCTTAACATTAGTTTATTATAACAATTGTTATATTTAAATTTTCTTACTAAAAATAATGAAATATTAATTTAATCAAAATAAAATATAAATATAATTATTACAAAAAAAATAAATTGTAAAATATCATGACAACGAATCTTATCGATTTAGGAAGTACCTAAAATCATTTACCAACTATTTTTATATATTATACGAACAAAATCTTCAAACACATCACTGATATATTCAAGTAAGATTATCTGTCTTTCATCTAAAGCTTTAGAATCTGTTGCTTCTAAAATTTCACGTTTGGTTGGATATTTGTAGATTTATAAACACTCCTTTCAGCATTAAATTCCCGTTCAGATTCTTTTTTTATACAAATTATGATCAACCTTCTCAACATGTCATTACATGACAGATCTTTCTTTTGACATAATTTTGCAAATGTCTCTTAGTAATAAAATAAATAAAATTCATTTTTACATCAACAATTAATATTTTTTAAAATAATATTTACATAAATAATATTTTGTTTAGATACACGATTATAAGCTTGTAATATATCATTAAGGAATTAATGAGGGAAATAGATAAGTTATTACCAAGAACATTGTCAAGGCTGTCACAATTATAACTGTTGCCCAGGCAACGTAATTGTATAATTTTGAGTTTACATATTTTCCCATTATCTTCTTATCATTAATGATTAAAAGCATAAATATTAAACAAAATGGGATTACCATACCGTTTATAACCTGAGAAAAGTATAATATTAAAAGTAAGGGTGCATTTGGAATCAAAATGATAACACATGCCAATAATATAAGTCCCAAATATAATCCATGGAATATGGGTGCTTCTTTAAAGCCTTTATTAACACCAGATTCCACTCCTAGGCTTTCACAAACTAAATATGCAGTTGCTAATGGTACGATGCTTGCTGATAATATTGATGCGTTTAAGAATCCAAATGCAAACAATATACTCGCATAATTCCCAGCAAGAGGTACCAGCGCTCTTGAAATATCTGAAACAGTATTCACAGTAATACCATGTGCAAATATAGTGACTGCACAAGCTAACACGATAAAAAAGCCTATAACACTCTCAGCAAGTGCTCCGCCTATTGCGTCTAATTTGGAATATTTCAAATTTTTTAATGATACTTCTTTCTCCACAACAGCACCTTGGAGATAAAACATTTGCCAAGGCGATATTGTAGCTCCAACCACACCAACAACCATGGTAATGTAAGCTATGTTACTGGATAAATGTGGTACTACTAAACTTTTTGCTGCGAGACCCCAGTTTGGCCCTGCAAGAATTGCTGATATAATATATGTTACATAAATTGCTGAACCCACTAAAAATACATGTTCAACTTTTTTGTAATTACCTTTAACTATAAGCAGCCAGATTGATAATGCAGCAACCGGTAATGCAATGAGTAAAGGAACATTAAATATACCTGCACTTACCGCTATACCAGAAAATTCACCGAGTATATTACCAAAATTACATAATAAAAGTACAACCACCAGAACTAATGTAATTCTAATCCCCATTTTTTGACGTATAAGATCAATAAGCCCTTTTTTGGATACAACACCTAATCTAACACCCATTTCTTGGATAAGAGCTAAAATTATGAAACATGGAACAAACAACCACAGTATACTATATCCAAATGTGGAACCTCCTAATGAGAAAGTAGTGATACCTCCCGCATCATTACATACATTAGCAGTAATAATTCCCGGTCCCATTACACCTAAAAAAAGTACTAAACTTATAATAAAAGGACTTTTAACTATCCTCTGATAAAGAGCGAAAAATTTAAAGTCCATAAAATAATAACCTCCTTGTATTTAACTTCCAAATATTTTTGGAGATTTTTTCTTCCAAAGATCTGGTGAAATAATATCTATTACATCATCAACAGTAATAATACCCTTTAATTTCTTGTCATCCTCAACAACAGGTATAGCTAATAAACTATATTTAGCAATTTTATGAGCAACTTTGTCTAGATCCTCCAATATATCTGTTTTAATTAATAGTGTGTTCATGGAATCACTGATCTTTTTATCAGGATCAGCTAGTAAAATATCTCTTAAAGAAGATACTCCCAACAAATCTCCATTTTTGGAGGTAACATAAATATAGTAAATGGTTTCAACGTTTTTAGCTATTTCGTGGAGAGATTCCATCACTTCCCTACTAGTCAAGTTTGGATTCACATATGCATATTCTGTGGTCATGATTCCGCCGGCAGTGTTTTTGGGGTACTTAAGTAAATTTTTTATATCCTGAGATTCTTCGGGCTCCATTAAATCTAGAAGTTCTTGAGCCTTTTCTTTAGAAGAATCACCGATTATATCTGCAGCATGATCAGGATTCATTTTATCTAATATTCCAGCAGCATATTGACCATTCATACTATCCAAAAGTGAAACTTGCCTATCCGGTGAGATATTCTTTAAAACATCAGCCGCGGTTTCATGATCAAGGCAATGAAAAAAATTTAATGATTCATTAACACTTAATTGTTCCATTATTTCAGCTATATCAGCAGGGTGAATTTTTTCTATTTTTTGTTCGGGCACTTTTAATTTCAAATCACAATAATCTGTATTTAATGTGTCTATATTTTCCCAAGCTATTATATTATCATCAGGATTTATACCAAATGATTTTGCGATACCTGCCAATCGAAATCTTTTTAAAATACCATAAAACCCATTATCGATACCAATAGCATGATAATGGCCATGAATTGAGGATATTATAATGTCATTAACTCTTTTAACCTTCTTATCTTCAATATCAATAACTTGATGATCAAGAACATCTTCTGCTAATTTTATATCTGACTTTTTAATCTTATAATTCGAGATATCTTTTAATGTACTTTTAAGGTTAATTTTCGTCTCTAAATCATTTATATCGGTACATGGTATGTTAATCTTCTTTTTATTGGGCATATCCAAGGTTATGGCTTTTATGTTTGGATCTGAACTATCAGGAGATATTATAATATCTTTAAGTTTTCCAATTTTTTCCCCTGTAGAATCAGTAACTGATTTTTTGATTAAATCACTAAGGTACAAAAGTTTTCACCTCATTTTATAAGTTGAATATGGGAGTCTTAAATGAGTAAATTGAATGTAAAATCATAATAATTTAAAAATTTTACTTAGGCTTGCCTAATTTTATATATTCTTAGGTATACCTAAATAATTCATATTATATATAATTTACTTATATTGAGTCTGCAAAAATATTTGGTGTTTTTTCTGTTTTTTCTTGTCCAATTTTCCATTTTTTTAGTAAATAATCGATTATTCTATTTGTTGTCTTGTATTCTCTTTTAAGTTCATTTTAAAATGTTTTGACAATAGTAATTTTGATTACAGCTAGTTGTTTTGTGGTATATTGGGGTTTCTAGCATATTGAGTGAATCTTTGTATGTCCGGAGCTATTTATCCTTTTAAATTTCTGTAATATTGGGATCTATAATAAAAACCCAAAAAATGCAACGAAAAACCAAATAAAATTAGACATTTAAACCTTCTTCAAATGTCGGATCTACAAATATTTATATTCCAAATAGTTATAAGTATCCCTAAACTGGTTATTATGCAAGCTTAAAAACTATCGATAGCACAATTTATTTATAAAGAATTATAAAAGTTAATTGGTATGTGTTTCCCTACAACAATAGGCGAATTAATATCATCCTGGAAAAATTAATGATTATTATTTTTATATTTTTCTTAATTGATGATTTATCAATTACAGATTTTTAAGATTGATTAACAACAATTAAAAGTAAGATTAACTATATTCCATTAGCAAATCTTACACCCATCTCATAGGCCTTTTCACAGTCTATGGGAAATACTTCCATGCGTCGTTTTGCCTTTTCCTCTACATCGAAGGAATTAACATATTTCGAATAATCATCAAATTGATAAGTATCGGTAACCATCAAAGATTCTGATAATCCGAATATTCTACCCAATATCATCTCATTAAGCTCAATATGTTTGTCTATACTCAAATCTTTGATAAAGTTTTCATTAGCACCCATGGTGTAGATGAATCCTACAGGTAATTTTTTTGGAAACAATGATGTGCGATTGGTATCATAGACCAAATAAGGGAAAATTAAACGTTCTAAAAATGATCTGATTACCCCTGTTGCAGTTCCTAGATATATGGGTGAACCTAATATTAAAGCATCTACATCCCTGATACGTTTTAAGACTGGAGAAAGTTCATCTTTAATTGCACAATGCCCATATGATTCTCCATTCTTTAGTTTACATGCAAAACAGCTTGTACATCCTACAAAACTTAGATCATACAGATTAATTAATTCTGTTTCAGCCCCTTTTGAAGATGCGCCTTCCAAAGCTTTGTTTAGTAATGTAGCTGTATTCCATTTTTTTCTTGGACTTCCATTAATAGCTAATACTTTCATTTTTTACCCCTAACATAAAATTTCTATTTATTATATCGATATTATAATATCAAATTTATTCTCTAATAAAATTATATAATAATATATATTCTTATGGATTTATTTGCTTTTTTACAAAGATTTCAATGAATATTGTTACCAACTAAAAAAAATTAATAATCCAAGTTCAATTTTATAATTATGGCAATTAAATAATAATATTGGATAAAACTTCTTAAAACTTATCAAAATTTAATTATAGTATCAATTAAAGATAATTGAGTTATACATACTCATAAAATTCTGCTTTTTTATATGAGGACTAATGTGACATTGTTGAGAAATGATTACATACAGCTTTTTTAATGATAAATGGTTTCAGTAAAGCTAATTTCTTAGAAATAAGAACTGAGGAGACTTATCAGTATAAGGGTAATTAAATATCGCCATAGAGTGCCTTAAATGGTTAAAAGGGTCATTAGGCTGCCTTTTTTTTGAAATTTGACCGAAGGGTTTATAAGTGATGTGGAACTCTTAGAGTTTAAGTTCGAGAAGTGTCTTAAAAATTCTTTTTTGACAAACTTGAACATCGGAGGCGATCAAATTAAGCGAAAAACAATATGCTCAATTATTTTGCTATTGTCATTTGCTCTAATTTTGAATGTTAATGCTTCATCAGCTGCCACTGTTAATGGAACAAGCAGTATAAATTCAAGCGTTAATAGTGATTTATCACCTAATGTGACAAATTCATTAAATTCAATTAGTGCAAACACTAGTGAATCGAGCACAAATTTAGTTACAACCCCAGTTACAACAAACACAACAGCAGTAACAACAGCTAATAATACAATTACTAACAGCACAAATACCGTTGTTAACACTAAAACGTCATTAAAGACTACATCAAACGCAGTTTCAAAAGATACAACAAAACCTAAAATTATCAAAACAAATCCAGTTAACAACAAGAATATATTCAAAACAGCACCAAGTCAATCAATTATTGTTACATTCAGTGAAAGAGTAACTCTTGGAAGCGGTTGGGTAGTACTTATAAACAGTAAAGGAGCAGTTATACCATTTAAGCTAAGTATCAGTGGTAATGCTATGACAATTAATCCTTACAGCAATTTAACAAACGGTATGGTATATTGGGTTCTCATACACACAGGAAGTATAACAGATCATTCAGGTAATCCTGTTAGTTCATATGTAGTCAGATTTGGTGTACAGCCAAAAGTAAAACCTGTACCTGCAGCACTTAAACCATACCTGTTACCTTCAGCAAACTGTCAATCAAAAAACCCAAAAATAATAGCATTGGCAAAATCAATAACCAAAGGTTCCACATCACAATACACAAGTGCAGTCAAAATCTACAATTGGGTAAGAAATAATATAAACTATGCATTTTACGACAACACAAAGAAGGGTGCATTAGGTACATTAAAATCCAGATCAGCTAACTGTGTTGACACAGCACATCTTATGATTGCACTCGAGAGAGCTGCAGGAATACCAGCAAGATATGAACATATACATGCTCAGTTTACAAGCGGAAATTGGTATGGTCATGTAGTTGCACAAGTATATGTAAATGGTAAATGGTATTATGCAGATGGAACCAGCTTCAGAAACTCATTTGGAGTTGTCAAAAACTGGAACACTAAAACCTTCACATTAGAAGGAGTTTACGCATCACTTCCATTCTAAGGGGGAAAATATATGATAAAAAAAATCATAATTGCCTTAATGGTTGTAGCAGCTGTATCTGGTTTAGTATATGCAACTTATGGAAATATAAGTAGTAATAATACCGCCAATAATTCAACAACTCAAGGAACACAGCCTAATCAGCAGATTAACAACACAACAACACAGAAGACAAATAACGACACAACACAAACAAGCACAAAAACTGCAATATCATCAGCAGAAGCAATGAAAATAGCCAACACTTACATTGAAGTATCAAATGCAACAGCAGGCATACCGTCTTTGGTAAATGAAGACAATAAAATGGTGTATGTTGTACCGGTAATTTCCAATGGAACTAATGTTGGTGAAATTGATATAGACGCACAAACCGGCGCAAATCTGGGAGGAGCTGGAGGAAGTCCTTAATGGACTTTCTTTACTTCCATTTTTAATATAAATGGAATTTAATATTTAATAGGCTTTGTAGAAACCCTCATTTTTTTTTATTTGAATTCAAGTTTTTGGGGATTTTTTTTTTGATATAAAAATAATTTGTTAGTTTTAGGTTTGTGTTTCCTGTTTTCACTTGATATTACAGTTGCATATTTTTAAATGGGGTTGCTAAAGTATTTATATTGGGAAATGGGAATAATATTATTATGATTGACCAAATCTATTATTCCCCGGTTTATTGTGGGGTTTCAAAGCAATTAAATCTTTCGGATTTTAGTTTTAAAAATTCAGATATGAATTGTTTAAAAAGAATTTTAAACAAGAATAGTGAGTTAAAAGAGAATAAGCTGGTGAAATTCATTGAAAGGACATATTATTATGTTAAAATAGCGATAAACAAGTATTCCAATGCTTTTTCTAACCATTTATATTCACAACATGCTTTATTCACCATATTGGCAATGAAAATTTACACAAAATCAACATATCGTGAAATAATAGATTTTATTGAAGTATCAGAAATAATTAAGAAATATTTGAGAATAAAAAAGGTTCCACACTTTACAACAATCCAAAAATTCTTTAAAAGACTACCATCAAAACAAATTAGAGAAATTAACCAATTAA
>Ga0224559_1001937_pt1 | contig 10882 bp, 7 predicted proteins | sample 714S33034metaG_FD_180676 | JGI IMG/M metagenome (GOLD analysis project Ga0224559, IMG submission 180676) | Peat soil microbial communities from Stordalen Mire, Sweden - 717 S3 30-34 | ecosystem: Environmental > Terrestrial > Soil > Wetlands > Peat | place: Sweden: Norrbotten County, Stordalen... | reverse complement strand
TGGCTTGACGACGGGGACGCTCCAGCCGGACTGCTTGGATTGGGTCCGAGATGTGCGAGCTTGCCATTGGCTGAAGAACAAGCCGTGTGCGCAAGCGGCCGCAGAGGCAAAGAAAAGGGTAATAACAAGCAATGTTTGTTTTTTCATTTGACTGACATTAGATATTGAGGGTCAGGAGGGAGATGCGCAACCACAAATAGGTGGATGCCCGTCTCCACCTTGCGATGCAGGGCGGGGAGAAAATCACTGCCCAGTGAGGAGGATGGCGCGCAGTCCAGCGGCGACTTCCTGTTGCTGGCTGGCGGTGATGCGGCTGAAGAAAGGCAGGGCAAGCGTGCGCCGGGCGATGGATTCGGTGACCGGCAGCGAGATCGCGGCTGCGCATGGATGGTTGCGCCAGGCAGGCTGCAGATGGATGGGAGCAAAGTAGCGTGCGCTGGCGATGCCGCGGTGGGCAAGCTCTACCTGCACGTGATCGCGGCTGGCGAGTTCCGGCAGACGCACCACGTAGACGAACCAGCTTATGGTGCGGCCGGGGAGAGTGAGCGGCGGAAGTTCGAGGCCCGGAATGCCCTGGAGAAGCGTGTTGTAGCGCTCGGCGACGGCCTGACGGAGCGCGAGCATCTCGCCGATGCGGCCAAGCTGGACGCGGCCAAGCGCGCAGGCCAGTTCAGAGAGCCGGTAGTTATAGCCGACCTCACTGTGGTCGAGCCAGCCGGCAGTGGGTTGTCTGCCTTGATTACGCAAACTACGCAAGCGGTCGGCATGGGCGCTGGTATGCGCCAGCACCGCGCCGCCTTCGCCGGTTGTGAGTTGCTTGTTGGGATAGAAACCGAAGACAGCCATGTCGCCGAAACTCCCGGCGCGGCGGTGGTCGAATTCGGCACCAATGGCTTCGCAGGCGTCTTCAATGAGGGCGAGACTGTGTTGGTTGGCGAGATCACGGAGCGCGTGCATTTCGGCGGGAATGCCGAAAGTGTGAACGACTAGAATAGCGCGAGTGCGCGGCGTGATGGCGCGGGCCACGGCAGCGGGATCAAGGTTGAGAGTGACGGAATCAATCTCCGCAAAGACGGGCGTGGCGCGAACCTGGAGGACCGCGTTGGCCACGGCCACAAAGGCAAAGGAGGGAACGATCACCTCGTGGCCTTCGCCGATGCCGAGCGTAAGCAGAGCGAGATGGAGCCCGGCGGTGCCGGAACTGACGGCGACGGCATAGGGCACGGTGTGATAGGCGGCCAGCGCGGATTCAAAAGCCGCCAACTCGGGGCCAAGGCTGAGTTGCGGCGTGCGCAGAACTGCCGTGACGGCATCGATTTCCGCTTGCGTGATGTCAGGAGATGAGAGCGGCACCTGCGGTGCGGCAGCCGCCTTCGGCTGGTTCGCGCCAAAAGCAAGGCGCGGAACTGAGGTTTGTGGTTGATTCGAGTCAGCGCTCATGGGTGTGCTCGTTTCCTTCGGGCAGCGGCGGTGACTGCTTGATAAGCAAATCGTCGAGCGGAACGGTCGAGAGCACGCGAGCGATGGAGGTAGCCGCGGTGCCGTCGCCGTAGGGGTTTGTCATACTGTGCAGAGATTCACGGAAATCGGAGCTGAGAGCCCGCTGAATGGCGGCGCTGATCGCTGAGGTCTCAGCGGGTGCGTCAATGATGTTGCGGGCGCGTTCGCGGCCCTGCTGGCGTATGCCGACATTGACCGCGGGCAGGGCAAACGATGCTGCTTCCATGATGCCGCTGGATGAGTTGCCGATTATCGCGGCTACGTTGCCGAGGAGGCTCCAATATGTCACGGCATCGAGATTGACGAAGACGTGCGTGTGCGGGCGCGTGGCTGCCAGGGCGCGGGTGCGTTCGATGAGCGCGTAGCCGCCGGCGTCGGAGTTGGGGTAGACGAAAACAAGCTGTCCCGGCGTATCAGCGAGCGCAGAGAAAAAGGCATCGGCTTCGGCGTTTGTGTCTTTGAGGATGGTGACCGGGTGCCAGGCGGCAAGCAGCGTGGATGGCGTAAGGGTGAGGCCCAATTTTTCTTCGAGGAGTTGACGGCTCAGGAGCGTGGAACGCCGCAGATGGTCCAGCGAGGGCGCACCCGCATGATGCACGCGCCACGGTTCTTCGCCCATGGCGATCACGCGGCGGCGAGCGGTTTCAGTCGAGGTGAAATGGATGTGGGCCAGCTTGGTGAGAGCATTGCGAACGTGGTCGTCGATGGCGCCCTGCGAGATTTCGCCGCCCTCGATGTGAGCCACGGGAATGCGCAGGGCGAGAGCGACGGATGCCGGCGCGAGCATCTCATAGCGGTCGGCGATGAGCAGCAGTAGATCGGGACGCCAGGTGGTGAGGGCGTCAGCCAAGCCGAGAATGGCGATGCCGATGGTTTTGGCCATGCCGGTGTCGGTGTCGGAACTGAGCAGGCACTCGATGCGCGCCTTGATGGGAAAGCCGTCGCGTTCGATCTCGTTGATGGTCGAGCCAAAATCCGGCGAGAGATGAGCGCCCAGCGCAAAGACGCCCAAATCGACTGCGGGATGGGCGGCCAGTTCGCGCAACGGCCAGTAGAGGTGACTGTAGTCGGCACGTGAAGTGGTGACCACGCCGACGCACCGCTTGTTGACGGTCTCACTCATAGGCAGACCTGGGGTTGGCGCTGGCTTTCGGGCGGCGGCGAGGGCAGGCGTGGACGCGCCAGATAGCAGCGCCAGTCGAGGTCTTGGAAGGACGGAGTCACATCAGAAGTATAAATTGGGTCGCCGCGCCTATTGTGCCGCGTCCGAAACAGGTGCAATGGGACAGTCGACGTGCTGATACCAGGGCGCGTGCAACTTGCCTGGGTGAAGGTCGAGACAGATTTGATCGCCGGGCACGGCATCGCGATAAAGGCTGGAGGAGACACTGATCTTGTTGGGATTCTGGAGCGGACCCCAGGGCGCGAGGTCGAGGTAATAAGTGGTGGATTTTCCGCTGACCGTGTGCTTGCCGGTGACCGGCACAGTGTAGGAGGTCGGGCTTGCGTTATCCAGCAAAGTGTCTGCCAGGACGACCAAAGGGCAGCTGTAGAGACCCGCGAAAACGAGTAATCCATAGATAGAGCCAATGGAGAATGAGCTTTTGCGAGCCGAGTTGAAGAAAGCGGCGATGTAAGCAAGCGCGACCGGAAGGGCCATCAGCAAGATGGGCTGCACCGAGACGAAGTGAAGATTGCGGACCCCAAGAAGCAATCCAAATCCGGCTATTACCAACGCAATACTCAATTCAGCACGTGGGTCAGCCTTTTTCTTGAAGACTGAATAAAGCAGAGGTGAGCGCTGCATCAGCAACAGCGCAGCCACAGGGACGAGCGCAAGAATCACGGCCGAAAGCAGATGAAGGTTGGAGGCGCCGAAAATCAACCCGGCCGCGGCAGCAACAGCGGCAGCGATGACAGCAATGCTGATGGCCTTGGCCTGCTTCAGGGCGTTAAGACGCTCTTCTGGAGTGGAACCCAGCTCCGCATCCTGAGAGATTTTGGAGAGCAGTGCTTCGCGGTCACGCGCGTCCAGATCAGTGAGTTGCTGGAACCAGGCGCGGTAGTCATCATCGGTGTCGAAGGACTGGGATATGGTGACTCTGCCGCGACCTTCCTTCAGGCAGAGCTGCGTGTATCTGCCGTTGCGCGAACTGACGGTGCGGAAGCCTTCGATCTCGCTGAGTTCGGCAGAGCGCTCGCGAAAGGCGTCACGCACCTCGATGCGCGTGCCGTCTATGACTAGACGGGAGCGCAGAACATAGGCAGCCAGATAGAGTCCGATGCCGATGAAAAAGATGGGCATGAAGACTTCAACGGCTCTACCTGAATTGGCGGCGGCAATGAAGATGGCGAAGCCACCGCCGACGATGAAAGGTAAGCCAAGGATCAGGAAAAGCACTCTTTGCCAAGTTTTCAAACGATACTCATGCCGGGTCGTGCTCACTTGCTGCATGAAATTCATCGTGATCTCCGTTCCCGCCTTTGTATCACATGAGACATTCATGGGAGAAGGATTGACGACACCGGTCGCCGCTAACCCCGGGCGCGGCTACAAGCCTACCGCTCGCTCGAATACACTGGATAGTTCCGCGGATTCAAGGGAAGGTGTCCAGTCCCTGCCGCACTGGAGAAGAAGTTGAGAAAGAATTGGACGCGAATAATTTTGGGAGCGGCACTTGTTTTCTTTGGTGTGGCCGCGGCCGGGGCACAGGCGCGCTTTGATGCCGAGGCGGTGCGGCTCAACAATCGCGGCGTGGCGCAGATGGGCCAGCAGTTTACGGAACGCGCAGCGGATAGTTTTGCCGCGGCGTTCAAGAAGGACCCGAAGCTGGCGCAGGCGGCGGTGAATGAGGGCATTGCGGCGCTGACTTTGCAAAGGCTGGACGAGGCCAAGAAGGCGCTGGAGCAGGGGATTGCGCTCAACCCCGATAGCGCGCAGGCGTGGTACAACCTGGGCCTGGCAGAGCACGCCGACAACGAACTAGAGCCCGCGCTGGCCAGCTTTCAAAGCGCCGTGAAGCTCGATCCGAGGGACGCGGACTCCATCTATTTTGAGGGCGTTTGCTACCAGGAGATGAAGCAGTTCGACAAGGCCATCGCGACTCTGGAGCAGGCACTGCAGGTGAATCCGCTTCATGCGTCGGCGGAGTTTGCCCTGGCGCGAGCGCTACAGCGTTCTGGCCACACGCCGGAAGCGAAGGTGCATTTCCAGCGATTCCAGCATATGGCCAGCACCAAGATTTCGTCTCCTATCGGGCTCTCGTATGGTGAACAGGGCCACTATTCGACCGTTACGGCGATTGTCGAGCCGGAGTCGGGCCGGAGGGGGATGATTCCGGTAAAGCTGGTGGCGCAGCCGATGATTTCCCAGTCTCCCAGGTCTCAGAATCGAGACCTGGGCCACCCCGCCGGAACTGGTGCACCCAGCTATTCGACTACGGGTGGGGCATGCATGATGGACGTGGCCGGAGACGGACGGATGGACCTTGTGCTGATGCAGTCGGGCGCGCAGGCCATTCGCGTGCTCCACAACAAGGGTGACGGCAGCTTTGAAGAGTGGGACACAGAGGCCGCGGGGCTGAAGGCGAAGGGCCGTGCGGTGGCCTGCGCGGTGGGCGATTTTGATGGCGATGGGTTGAATGATCTGGCGATTGCTCTGGACGATGCAGTGCTGCTGTTTCGCAATTTGGGGAAGGGCAAGTTCAAGGATGTAACCGCCGAGTCCGGGCTTGCGGCGCGCAACCGGCCTTCGGGGATTACTGTTGTGGACTACGACCACGACGGCAATCTGGATTTGCTGCTGACCGGCGCGCCTATCAAACCGGGCGATGAATCAAACGTCTTGTGGCGGAACAACGGGAACGGCACTTTCAGCGAGAAGACTGAAACGACGGGTTTGGGCGGAAGCGGACGGACGGATGCGGCGATTCTTACAGACTTCAATAATGACCGCGCTGTGGACCTGGTGGTAACCGGAGATGGGCCGTCGCCGCTGATTTATGTGAATCCGCGCGAAGGGAAATATCCGACACAAGCATTGTATGAGGGATACCAATTACTCGGATTATCGAATGAAGAATTTACCAAGTTAGTTACAAAAAACGAAATTCAGTCGACGAGCAAACGAGTGAATTCGCCGGAAAAGGTGCAGGGTACTTGGCCTTCGCCCACGGTGGGTATCGCCGTGCTGGACTACAACAAAGACGGCTGGATGGATATTGCCGTGACCCATGCGGGCGCGCCGGGACTTACGCTGTGGCGCAATGTTGCCGGGCCGAAAAATGTTGGCCGGCGATTTGAAAGAGTAGAACTCCCGCTGCACGGTGCGTTGAGGGGATGGGGCGTTACGCCCATCGATATAGACAATGATGGATGGATTGATCTGGCGGCGATTGTGGAAACAAAAGCAGGGCCGCGGGTGAAGGTCTTCCGCAATCGCGGAGACGGCAGCTTTGAGGACGTGAGCCATGCGCTGGGCCTGGACACCGTCGCGCTACACTCGCCGCGCGGACTGATGGCCGCCGACGTGGCGGGCGACGGCGCGGCGGATTTGATTGTGACGCAGTTGAATGCGCCGCCGGTGCTGCTGAGGAATTTGGGCGCGAACAAGAATCATTTTGTGCGTCTCGATCTGACCGGATTTGCCGACAACAAAACGGCGATTGGCGCCAAGGTGGAAATCTTCGCTAACGGGCTCTGGCAGAAGTGGGAGCTGGCAGGCGGGGTGGGTTACCAGACGCAGGCACCGCCGCAAATTCTAGTGGGACTGGGCGACGCGGAGGGGATTGATCTGCTGCGCATTCTGTGGCCGACAGGTGTGCTGCAGGACGAGATTGATTTGCCGCATACGCCTGTGATTGCGATGAAAGAGGCCGACCGGCGCGGCAGTTCGTGTCCGGTGCTGTTTGCGTGGGATGGGCATAAGTACAAGCTGGTGACGGATGTGATTGGCGCGGCGGTGGTGGGTCACTGGTTTACGCCCACGCGGCGCAATACGCCCAACCCCGGCGAATGGATCAAGATTGACGGCGGTGCGCTCGCGCCAGTAAAGGGCAAGCTGAGCGTACGCTTCATGGAACCGATGGAAGAGGTCAACTACATCGATCAATTGCGGCTGGTCGCGGTTGATCATCGGGAAAATGTCGAGGTGAATACCGACGAGCGATTCCTGGACGATCCGCCGTTTGCATCGGGGCGCGTGGTGGCTTCGACGGGCGCGCGGATGCCGGTGGGCGCGTGGGATGGAGAGGGCCAAAACGAAACTGACGTGCTCGATCTGCTGAGCAAGCGCGATCACAGATTTGCCAGTGGGTTTACGGCGCTGCCTTACGACGGATTCGCCAATCTCCACGCGCTGACACTTGATTTAGGTTCGGTGGACGCAAAGTCCCCGCTGCGATTGCTGATGACCGGCTACGTGAACTACTTCAGCGCGACCTCGCTTTATGCCGCGTGGCAGGCGGGCGTGAAGCCCATCTCGCCCTACGTGGAAGCAGAGTTGCCCAATGGCGAGTGGAAGCGGATTGCGAACGATGTGGGTTTCCCGGCGGGATTGGAGCGCACCATTGTTGTTGATTTGACCGGCAAGCTGCCTGCGGGCGCGCGGCGCATTCGGCTGATGACGAATCTGGAGATTTATTGGGACCAGGTGCTCGTTGATCAAAGTACCGGCGCGGAAGCAAAAACAGCGGAGCTGCCGCTGGCTCTGGCCACGCTGCATTTCCGTGGCTACCCGAAACAGACGGAGGGCGCGAGCCCCGGCGATCTCGACTACGACTATGACCGCGTGAGTTTGACCGGGCCGTTCCAGCGGCAACGGGGAAGTTACACGCGCATGGGTGATGTGACGGCGCTGGTTAGCGGCATTGACGATCGCTACGCTATCTTCGGAAGCGGCGAAGAGATTGCAGCGGAGTTTGACGCGACCAAGCTGCCGGCGCTGCCGGCGCATTGGAGGCGCGATTACTTCTTCTACGCCAACGGATTTGTGAAGGACATGGACTGGTGGGATGCGTCGCCGTTCACTGTGGCGCAACTGCCGTTCCACGCGATGAGCAAGTATCCGTACCCGGTGAATGAAAAGTTTCCTGACGATGCGGGAGCGATTGACTACCAGTTGAATTGGAATGACCGCTGGGATTCAGGCGAGCCGGTGAGGTCGTACCGGTTTGATTATCGGGTAATGCCGTCAACGCCGGCTGAGGATAGGAGGCCATGATACCGATGGAGGAATCCGAGATTCAAGAACTGGCTGAAAGCCCGCGGGAGATCGGTGCGTCTCGCGGAAAGAGCCATCTTCGGATGGTTCTCAATGCCGTGTGCATCCTGGCCATTCTTTGGCTGGCGCGCGGTTGGCTGCTGCCGGCAGTCCACTGGCTGGATGGTGATTTCCAAAAGGAGATTGCGCGGAGGCTGGGCATCTCGTCCGGGGCGATTGGTTTCCTGTACTTTCTGGTGCATACGGTCTGGCCCATCTTTCATGCCAATACGAAGAAGAAACAGAAGCGCGCCGAAGAAGAGAAGAAACAATTCAGTCCGCGCTATAACCCCATCGGGGAACGGGATTCGGAAAGCTGGAGCCATGAGCGGCATGACGCTTGAGCCGGCGGTGCGGCAACTGGAGCTGGTGCGGATGGGCGAAATCTCTGTTGCGGAACTGGCCGAGGCGCACATCGCGCAGATTGAGCGGTTGAATCCGCAGTTGAGTGTATTCGCGGATTTCGATGCGGAGCGCGTCCGCGAGCGAGCGCGGAAGCACGATGAGTGGCGTGGGACGCGGTCCCGCAGACCGTTGTTCGGATTGCCGGTGACCGTAAAGTCATCGATCGCCACGCGAGGATTCAAGTGCGAAATTGGGAGCCTGCTGCACAAGGGAGAAATTCCCAGCGAAGATGCTGTGGTGGTGGCTCGGCTGCGCGCGGCGGGAGCCTTGATTCTGGGCACGACAAATTGCCCGGAGTTTCTGATGGCGTATGAGACAGCGAATCTGTTGCACGGGCGAACAAATAACCCGTGGGATCTGGAGCGCACGCCGGGTGGGTCGAGCGGCGGCGAGTCGGCGGCCATTGCGGCAGGGCTTTCGGCGGCAGGGCTGGGCAGCGACAGCGGCGGATCGGTGCGCGTGCCCGCTCACTTCACCGGCATCTGCTCGCTTAAGCCCACGCCGGGACGCATTCCCGGCCGTGGCCACCTGCCGCCGTGCGTGGGGCCGTTCCAGATTCTCGGGGCGATTGGGCCGCTGGCGCGCACCATTGCAGACGTTGCGCTGATGTTTCGCACGCTGAGTGGGCAAGATCCGAATGATCCGGCAAGCCCGCCGGTTGCGCTGCGCTCCCCGAGCCTCGACGAACTGCGGACGAACAGCATTGGAGTTTTTGAGGACGATGGGATTGTTCCGGTGACGCCGGAGACGCGTGCCGCAGTGAACACCGCGGCGACAGCACTGCGCGAAGCAGGCTTCCGCGTGGAGCCGTTCCGACCGAGTACGTTGGAGCAATTGCGCAAGCTGTGGTGGAAGTTCTTTGTGCAATGCGGCGCCATGTTTTATGCGCCGGAGATTCGCGGCAGGGAGCGCGAACTGAGCCCCATCTTCAGCGAGTTTCTCTCAATTGGCAAGTCAGTGCCTCCGCTAACGGCTACCGAGCTATTGGATGCGTGGGCCGAGCTGGATGTGTTGCGGGCAAAGACGCTTGAGGACATGCGCGGGCACCCCGTGCTGCTGTGCCCGGTGGCGAGCACGCCGGCGTTTCGCCACGGCGAAAGGAAGTGGATCATCGAGGGGCGGACTGTCGAGTATCTTGACGCGGTGCGGTATACGGAGTGGTTCAACGCGCTGGCCGCGCCGGCAGCGGTGGTTCAAGTGGGCAGCTCGCCGGAGGGGTTGCCGATTGGCGTGCAGATTGTTGCGCGGCCATTTGAAGATGAGACGGCGCTGGGCGTTGCAGCGGTTGTGGATGCGGCATTTGGATATAGACCGCCACCGATGGCAAGTGCGTGAGCTGTCAAATCAATCCCCTGTCTCAAAATCCAGATCCGGACCACCCGGCCGCACGCCGCTGACTCCTAACCTCTTATTCCTGAATCTCAAGCGTCATCTCCACCTTTAGGTGGAGGCGCAGGTCGCACAATAGCGGTAGCCTTAGGCTTCCCCGGATAGGAGCGCGAAAGGTGCGCGAAAGCTGGCACGAACGGTTTGCCGAAACGCCGGATGTCCTGAAGAGCGCGCAGCGTCAGCGCACCACTGTGCCGGTGCTGGATCTTGAGATCGGAGGCGGCGATTTCATCGTCATGGCGGGGCCGTGCGCGGTGGAGACCGAGGCCCAGTTGATGGCGACCGCCAACCACGTTCGCCGCGGCGGCGCGCGTATTCTGCGCGGGGGCGCTTTCAAGCCGCGCAGTTCTCCTTATGCATTTCAAGGACTTGGCCTGGAAGGGCTGAAGCTACTGGCGCGCGCGCGGCAGGAGACTGGCCTGGCTATCGTCACCGAGGTCATATCAGAAGATGACGTTCCCATGGTGGCCGAGTACGCTGACATTTTGCAGATCGGCTCGCGCAATATGGAGAACTACTCGCTGCTGGAAACGGCGGCGCGTTCCGGCCGGCCGGTGCTGCTGAAACGCGGAATGATGGCCACGGTGGCCGATATGCTGCGTTCGGCGCAGATGGTGCTGGACAACGGCAATCCAAACGTCATTCTCTGCGAGCGCGGCATTCGCACCTTTGAGACAGCAACGCGCAACACCTTCGACGTGGCGGCCATTGCACTGCTCAAGCAGATTTCGCATCTTCCGGTGATTGCCGATCCGAGCCACGCGGCCGGGCATCGCGAACTGGTGCCAGCGCTGGCGCGCATTGCGGTAGCCGCAGAGGCCGATGGCCTGATCGTGGAGGTGCATCCCGACCCGGACAAGGCTTGGAGCGACGGCGAGCAATCGCTGAGTTTTGATGGATTTGACGGGATGATGGCTTCGCTTGATCCGTATATGGCGTTACGCCGGCAGGGAATTGCGCAGGATGAGCGCGAAAATCGGTTGCGCAAAGCGGCTGGCGCTCGGGTCATGGAGGCCGTTGGATGAGATTCCCGGCGAGAGTCCCGGCAATCCTGGGCTCGATTGCACTTCTGATTTTGATTTGCGGGTTTGCGTTCGGTCCGGCGCAGATTCCGGCCGTTCCCGTTATTGTGACCGTCGCACCGGTTTACGAGCCGCTGGCGGAGTTGCGCGGGCACGAGCGGTTTCCTCAGGGCGCACAACTTCTGGTTGTGCGCGACGGTAAGGCGGAGCCTTTGGTGGCGGGATTCGCGGCCACGGCCGACGCCGATGTGTCTTTCGATGGCAAGAGCGTGCTGTTTGCGGGCAAGAAGGCTTCCGGCGATCCGTG
>Ga0224559_1001936_pt1 | contig 10894 bp, 10 predicted proteins | sample 714S33034metaG_FD_180676 | JGI IMG/M metagenome (GOLD analysis project Ga0224559, IMG submission 180676) | Peat soil microbial communities from Stordalen Mire, Sweden - 717 S3 30-34 | ecosystem: Environmental > Terrestrial > Soil > Wetlands > Peat | place: Sweden: Norrbotten County, Stordalen... | reverse complement strand
AGACCCAAGCCTCGCCGTAGACCCAAGCCGCTCCGAAGACCCGCGCCTCGCCGAAGACCCGCGCCTTGCCGAAGACCCGCGCCTCTTCATAGACCCGCGCATTCGGACCGACGTAGGCCGTATCGACCACCGTAGCAGTGTCGGCCACCCACCCGCCGCCGTTCACATGTTGGTGCGCGGGAACGGGGCCTTTGCTGTCCCCGAAATCGTACGTTGAAGGTGTCGTCGTCGTTGTCGTCGTCGTGTTCATGTTCGCGTTCCTCCGGACAGGTTTTCGTCGCAGACCCGCGCCTTGCCGAAGACCCAAGCGTCTCCGAAGACCAGCGCCTTGCCGAAGACACACGCCTCTTCATAGACCCACGCCTCTTCATAGACCAGCGCCGATCCGAAGACCTCCGCCGAGTCGGAGACCTCAGCCGTGTCGAAGACCCGCGCCTCGCCGAAGACCCGCGCCTCGCCGAAGACCCGCGCCTCGCCGAAGACCGTCGCCAAGCCGGAGACCTCAGCCGAACCGTAGATGCGTGCCGAGCCGAAGACCGACGCCTTGCCGGAGACCGTCGCCTTGCCGAAGACACACGCCTTGCCGAAGACACACGCCTCTTCATAGACCCGCGCATTCGGACCGACGTAGGCCGTATCGACCACCGTAGCAGTGTCGGCCACCCACCCGCCGCCGTTCGGGTGCTTATGTGCAGGGACCGGGCCTTTGCCGTCCCCGAAATCGTACGTTGAAGGTGTCGTCGTCGTTGTGTTCATGTTCGTGTTCCTTATTGCTCTCGAGTGTAATGCTTAGGGTTACGGTCCGCGTAGAGACTGCGAATCCTTGTCACATCGGGCGTTAGAGTTGCTTTTAGCTCAGACCACCCGGACACGCAAGGTCTATCGTCGTTCACTTTGCCGCAAGCTTCGGCGTCCGCCAGTATGGCCAAACATGCCAGAGCATGGCCAAGGTGGGAAACGCCGTCTTCGGGATCGATCTCTTCACCCTCCCAATAGGCCGTCATGTGCCGTAACAGCGCGTCGTAGTAGGTGGACACCCGAACGCCCTTGACGCGCCAGTTATTGCGCCCGTACTTGCAAGCGCCCGCTAAAAGAGCCATGGAGCCTTGGGCTATGGCCGTGACGGGGAAATAGCTCAGAGGTACTTTCACGGAGCCGCAAGCCTCCTTCGGGTTGGAATCTTTATCCCCCTCGGCAGGCGTCGCGGGGGCTTGTTCCGCAGAATCGAGCCCGGATAGCATCTCCAAGTGTAATATCTTCGCCGCTCCGGAGACCCTCGCCGCTCCGGAGACCCTCGCCGCTCCGAATACGCATGCGTTGTCGTAAATCGCAGCCTCTTCGGATACTACAGCCGAGTCGAAGACCCGCGCATTGTCGAATACACATGCAGTGTCTAAGACCTTAGCCGAGCCGAAGACCCGAGCATTCAAGCCAACGAAGGCTTTATCGCCTACTGTAGCCGTGTTGGCCACCCACCCGGAGCCCTTCCCGTGTTGATGAGCGGGGACCGGGCCGTTGCCGTCTTCGAAGTCGTACGTTGTGGGTGTCGTTACCGTGTTATCGTTGTTCGTTGTCGTTGTCGTTGTCATGTTCACGACTACTCCTTACCCTCTTTGCCCGTATTGTCCCGCATGCCGCACAACGCTAGCGCCTCTTCGTCGGTCATGGGTTCGTGTTTATACTGCATCAAGCGGGCCGAAGCACGAGAAACCCAATACTGTTCTTGATCTAGCCCTATATAGCCTCGACCAAGACGCAAACAGGCTTCTCCTATCGCGCCCGAGCCGCAGAACGGATCGAACACGGTCTCACCCCGCTCCGAGAACAACGCTACGATCTTCAAGCAAAGATCAATAGGCTTCTCGTTCATGTGCCGATCGGCCTTGCCTCGAGTCCCGTTGCATTTCCAAATGCCGTAAGAGCCCCTTCCGTTCCAGCGTTTCTTCACGTCCTTATTGTGGAACAGCGACAGACCCTCGTAAGCTGTCGCCGGCCGGTCGGCGGTGAGTTGGCCCATTGAATTGGGCTTGTACCAAACGCAGCCCCGCACGTATTCCTCGGGGTATAGTTGCGAGTAGAGCCCCGAGGCTTCGAGCTCGCAAAAAGTAACAACCCATCGGCGAGTGATCGAAAGCGCTCCGCGAACCCAAGCCCGGTCACCCATGTCCAGAGGGGCAAAGTCGAGCTTGCACTTAGGTACGCTCTTGGTGCCGACCAAAGATCCCGAGCACATGTTATCCTGTACGTGCTTAGAGTAGGGGGGATCGGTAATCGTGACATCCACACTCTTATCGTGAAGCGTGCGCAGCAAAGCGTACGAATCGGGGTTGTGTAGAACGCTGATAGGTGTGTGGTCGGTCATGGCGAGCCCTCGGCTTTCTTATCCCACGGGATTACGCGCCCGTCAAGGTCATAGGCCAATTCTGCGTTTTTCGACCATCGCCGCATGCATACGCCTTCCGTGTGGACGGGCACCCGATGCAGATACATGTTCGCGCCTTCGGCCATAAGGCGTTCCAGCTCGATAAGCCCTTCGTGAGCCCCTCCCGCGACAATTTCTACTATGATTTCGTCGTGAACGAAAGCCACAACGTGCGAACCGTAGAGCGGTGACGCGGGTTCGGTATAGCAAGCGCGTGTCACGCGCCACAAGGCTTCTTTAGCGGCGTCCGCGCCAAGGCCCTGGAAACGGCCATTGCACAAGGACGTGTACCTAGAACGGCGCCACCTGTTGACGAAAAGCGCTTCCTCCTCCCCGGTGTCACCGCCAGCCACCAAAGCCGAAGCCATGCGGAAGTACTCGACCATTTCTGGATCGGATTCCAGCCACATAGCCTTGAACCGGTACGCCTCGGCTTCCGTGATTGTCACGCCGTAGGAGTTCTTCGCGTAGGCCACGAATTTCTCCGCGCCTAGACCGCCCGGATAGCCGAAGTTGATAGCCTTTGCTGCCCGGCGCGCATCCTTACACGTCTGGTCTTTGGCTTTGATGCCCGCCTTGACATCGTCGTAGCTCATGTGTAGCATCTTTGATGCCATCTCAGAATGCACGTCGATTCCGGCGTTCAACCGCTCGGCCAAGCGGGAGAACCCTATGCGCTCCAAGCACCACACGGCCCTTGTGTGCAACTCCAGCGCCGAGTAGTCGGCCGCGATGAATACGCAGCCCTCGCGAGGGGTGAAACACTCTCGGATACCTGCGCCCCTGTTCACTGCTTGGATGTTAGGCGCCGATGCCGTGGTACGAAACGTGTCCGCGATATCGTAGCGGGGTTGGATCGGAGCATCGAAACCCTTACGGAGCATGGCGATGTCGTTGGCCAAAGTCTTGCGAACCTTCAGGAACCGGGAATACTGGCCCATGATCGACCCATCGGGGAACCTATCGCAAGCCTCGGAAGATAGGGACACCGCGCCCCCATTAGTTCGACCTATGGGGAGACCTTCGGCCAAGCATTCCTGCTCCATGAGTGCCATGGCAGCCTTCGTGTTAGCCGTGCCGTCGGGGCGTACGATACCTGCCCGGCAAAGGTCCCCGACAAGCTCGACGCGCTCCGCTTCCAGCTCCGCGGCTACGTCTTCAACGGCCTCGGGGTCCGTGTGGAGTCCCCAACATGAGGACAGATGAAGCGCGAAAGCGGCGCGCGCCTGGCGGAATTGATCGGATAAAAGGGGTCGCCCCGTCGAAGCCGCTAGTTCGTCTTGCCTCTGGTAACAGGCCAACGCGTAGAATGCGTCGGACAGAGCGTAATCGAGGGCACCTTGCGGCCACTTGGACGTGTCGGGCTCGTTATCAAATTCGGAATATCGCAGGCACCAGATGTCCTTCTCAAGCTGGACTCCGCAATGTCGCCGCGTGAGCGCCTCGAGAGTGTAATTTATCGCGTGAAACACCCCGCCGGAATCCTGGTAGGATCGATATTCCCCTTTTGCGATCTGCAACAGCTGGTCACGAATCTTCGTGTCCGTGACTTGGTCGCGATCGTACTTCCTAAAGATGGCGGGCAAAAGGTCTGGCCACTGCGCCGCGATGACGCCCATGTCGTAAGCCACGTTGTGTCCCACGAGTACGTTGTCGGCTTGGAGCCACCCTTCGATTACGGGGCGTGCGTGGGCGCGATGTAGGATAGCCGGGGCCGCGCCTTCGTCCTGCCATTGCAGGCATACCAGGGTCGGCGCTAGGCGTCCCGGTCCGATTAGGTGCGTCTCCGTATCGAACGCCGTTATCACTTAGACGCCTCGGTCGAAGCGGTCCGAGCGATCCACCCGTCACATTCTTCTTGCAGCTCCAAAGCTTCTTCCAGGGCTTGAAAATAAGCCTCAAAAAGAGCGGCTACGAGTTCGTTATCCACGCGTTGCCCGTTCACAAGGGCGTGTCTAATAGCTTCGAGTTGAATCATGGTCAGCATGTGCGTACGCCTTCTTTCTTCGAGCCGTGGCCCGGAATCGAACCGGGCCTTGCCCCCAGGGCGCGGCTATCGTGTCTTACGCCGCGACGTACGGCGAGAACGTGTGGACCGTGAAGACCTTCGACGGGTCGTCACGTAGCGGTTTGGCCAACGTTTGCACGTGGACCTTGGCGCCTGCCGCGGGGTTCTTGACCTCGTCAACAAGACTGTTGAGGAGACTATCCTGCTGGGGCTTGATCTCCTTTTCGATCTTGACCGCGTCCCTTGCCGGGTCGAGACCCATGAGGGCGTACAGCAGGCCGATGACCGCACGCGCACCCGTTTCGGAGCGCTTGCCTTGCTCGATCTTCTGGTACCACGAATATTCCGAGCCGACCTCGACGGCAGGCAGATTGCTCGACAGGATCTTGAACTCGGCTACGAAGGCTTGGCCCTTCTCGCCGGAAATGTGCTTGCATACGGATATCTGCAAACCACCTCGAAAATTCGAGGGGAGGTAGGGCAGGCGACGGGACGGGTCGAGACCGTTAGTGTTGGAAAAAAGTGCCATTGTAGTGCCTATTCTTTCGTTGGGGTGACTTGTGACAAGTAGATGTCGTGTACCCGGGTACCATACCCGGGCGGGAAGCCTAACTTTAGGGCGCGCTCTTCAACGGCCAGCGTCGTAATGCGCCCGCGTGTCACGGCCCAGCGATCCGCAAGAGCCGTGATAGTGTTGTCGTCGTGTTGTAACTGGGTCAGCCATCTGTTGAATGAGAGCATATCGTCATTATAGCCAGCGCGATCTAGAGCGCAAGTGACTCTTGACGGCCGAACTTGATTATTATGTCGCGGTAGCGGTCGTGGTCGGACGTCAAGGCCACCAGGAACGGGTGGGCGCAAAGCCCGTTCAGTATGCCCAAGGCGGACACGGTCTCGGGGTGCTGCCCTTGCTGGGTGTGCGACCCGTAGACCGCCCGTGTAAGTATTTCGGGATGGTAGGCCGTCTGCCGATCACAAAGAAACCTCGCGGAAAAAACTTTGCTAATGTCTGCGGCTACCTCGGGGGAGTAGGCCAGCAGCTTGTTCAGTCTGTCGATTAGCTCCTCTTGAAATATAATTTCGCGGAACGCCGGGTCGTTTCCTTGAGATGTACTCATGCGGTCATTATAGCCATCGAGATCCCGAGCGCAAGATATTTTCGGGCCAGTCGATATCGGCCAAGCTGATTTTCAGCTCGAAGCCGAGCAAGTCTTTCTTGACGGACGCTGACGCCAGAGCGCGCGGGATGGCCTCGAGATGCTCACGGCAACCGATCATGACGTCGACGTTTACCGTATCTTCCTTCTGCCCGCGTCGGTGCGTTCTGCCGATGACTTGCTCAAGCTTCTCGGCGTCGGCAGGGCACGCCGTCAAGAGGTTATCGCACCATTTGCCCTGTAAATTACGTCCTTCGCTATTCGCGGCCACGGACGCTATAATAGGGCCGTCGGCGTCTTCGATGAACGTCCCTTTGGCGTCCAAGCCTAGCTGGCGGAAATACGAGCCACCGGACTCCTTAGCCAAACGATCCCCGAAGGCGCCGTGCTCCACCCAGGCAATGCCTTGCGGGTGCTCGGCTAGCCACGTCTTCGCCAAGCCTATGGCCGTATGGTCGTGCCATACGCAACGTGTCTTCGCGTCGAACGTAGGCTCTATCCGGTGCCAAGATTCCCAACATCCGTACGGATCGGGGACATCACCTCGGGCGACGGCCATGCGGACTTGCAACTCCGAATCGATTCCGGCGCGCTCGTAATCCGGTTCGGCTAGTATCTCCCGGCAAAGCTTCGCCCATGCCTTGCGCGCGTCCAGCCACTCTTGAGGGGGTTCGGGGAAAAACTCGTAATGAAACCCGAGGGCTATCTGCCTAGCCACGGCCCACGCCTGCATGGCCTCGGTCAGCGCCCACCCGTTCGGCTTGCACATAGTCTCCCGGAGGATGCGAAAATTATCTTCCGTGGCCGGGGAACAAGCATACTCGGTGCCTACTATGCTCAGTGAGCCCTGATACTCGTCCTTCGCATCCGAGATAACGATGCCGGACGTGGCCGAACAGCGAGCGAAGAACACCTTGCGCGCTACCGCGTTCTCGTCTTCCCCCTCGGGGCGCCGACCGGGCATCAAGTCGAGCAACACACCCGGTTCCCGCTTCGTGAAGGCGTTGTTATCTTCGTCGAGTGCTTCCGCCCATTCCGTGAGCTCGTGCGCGTAGTGCGGGAGAACCGAGCGGGCCTTGTGCGACCACTCCAGCAAATGCGCAAATTCTTTGATGGATCGCTTCATGATCGTGCCGGACATCACGACAACAATCGTAGCCGGGTGCGCTCGTAAGTACCGGGCCACGCGCCGCGTGACAGCAGCCTTAGAGTTCTTCAAACGGTGGCCCTCGTCGGCTATGATTAGATCCGGGGGGTTCAGGTCCAAGTAAGCCGAGCCGGATACGCGGCCCAGCGTCTCGTACGACATGATGCGCAAGTGCTTTGCGACGTTCCAGTCGCGGGCGTAGCGCAGTAGCTCCCGTTTCGTCTTCTCAATAAGCTTCGCCGGGAGAATGAGCAACGGAGATCGGGACTGTAGCACCCGAGGCGCGAGAAAAGAGCAAAGCGTCTTGCCACCGCCGACTCGGATAGGCGCGAAGAGCCCGCCCGACAGCCCCAGGTCGTATAGTGCTTTGGCTTGAACGTCTAGAAGGGTCTGGGAGCCTTCCGGAGACTTGAGCAGTCGCGTCATAAGCCCTGTCAAGTCGTCCGGATAGGCTCCCCGAAGGGGCAGGGCTCTTATCCGCAAGAAATCCGGAGAAGACGCGACGGGTGCCTTGCCCCAACCCACGTTAGACTCGTTCCACTACGACGCGAGCGGCCGATAGGAGCAAGCTCAAACAGAGCATCGCTTCCGGTGTGCCAGGGTGGCCAACTAGGATATCCGCCCCTTGGTACTCAGACGAAAGGAGACGCTCGAAGGTCTCAAGCATCATCGCGTTAGCCTTGTACCCGTAGTTCTTATAGTACTTGTCCTCGCCTACTTGTGCACGCGCTCGCGCCCAAATAAGCTCGAACGTTACTAAGGTGCCGCCACTCGGTCGGCACCCGAGGAACAGAACGCCTAGCTGAACCGCTCCGATAGGCTCGGGGGCGGCATCGGCAAGGGGCGCGGGTGGGGCGCGGTCGAGTTGCAGACGTCCGGGGGCGGCATCGGCAAGGGGCGCGGGTGGGGCCCCGAGCGGGGTCGCGGGCGCGGTCACGAGAGGGGCCACGGGTGGGGCAGGGGGCGAGGGTGGCGCAAAAGTGATGGCAGGGGGCGGAGGCGGAGCCGCGGCAAGAGTCGCCTTATTCTTAGCCCCCGGTGGACGCCCAGGCTTTCGCGGCGGTGGGTTGATGGCCACGTTAGAAGGTAAATCGGGCGTGGTAGCGGGCGGCGGCGGGGGCTGCGGGGGCTGCGGGGGCGGTGAGGCAACGGCGGCGGTGTCCGAAGGGTCGGGCACCACGAACGCCCCTTCCACCTTGCCGAATTGATTGAAGATCACCTTCTGGAATTGTGACAATTCGCCGTAGTATTTGCTCGGAAGACTTTCGTCTTGCGTGTCCACGAACGAGAAACCTGCCGGAATGTCGGCGTCAGCCGCAGGCGCCGGAGGGGAAAAAGTGACGGCCGCAGGCGCCGGAGGGGAAAAAGGGACGGCCGCAGGCGCCGCAGGCGCCGGAGGGGAAAAAGTGACGGCCGCAGGCGCCGGAGGGGAAAAAGTGACGGCCGCAGGCGCCGGCATCTCAAGCGTGGGTCGGGCCGGGGTGGGGGCACTGGCCGCTTGTAGCCGTGAAAGGAAATCGTTTGATGACATCGTGTGTTCTCCTAGGAAAAGTGGGGGCTTGCACCTATGCCTATGGGGGCATCCCCTATAGTTGCTGCAAGCGTTGAAGTTAGGTAAGAGTGTAAGGACGTACGAAGGCTTGTCAACGATATTCGCCGACGCGTTCGCAGCCGCTTGCATTTCGTCAGCGAAGGATTCCAGCACGGCGAAACCGCGCTCTGCTTCCGCGCGGGACATCACGTAGTCGACCGGGAGCGCCCGGTGCGGCGTCCTCTTGAGCAGGTAGAGCCACCTGAGACGGCACGCCTCGAGTTCCGGGTGCCGCCGAAGCTCGAACGTGGCGTATAGTAGCGCTTGCGGGTCTACTCTTAGGTCCTTGGCATACTTGAAATCCGATGTCGTCTTGTAGTCGACGACATACCCGGGCGACGGTACTAGATCCAATCTGCCTCGCCAGGCGTGCCGCCCCCGCAGGTCGAGAGCTCCCTCTACTTCCGCTTGCGGCCCCCATAGCGGCACGACGTAAGGCAGCGCCTCCGCCGCGACGGCCTCGGCAGGATCAAGTAGATTGGGCTCTGGATGACCTCCATCCTTTGACCATCGCTCTAAAATAGCATGAACGCGACCGCCGAAATCGGTGTCCACCGTCGCGGGTTGCTCAAAGTCAGCAAAATACTGAAACCCTGCGGCTCTGTTACACGATATCCAGAGGGCAATGCGCGACGCGGAAAAGATCATAACGAGTCTTTACGCCTTGACAGCCCCCGCGTCAAGGACCAAGGTGTGTGCAATGGCTGAATCGTTCGCGTGGATCCCTTGCTCGACTCGAGGAATACCCCTAATCAAATGGCGAGATCCCGCTACGTGGCGCCGCGACGCCCCACCGGAGAACGAGATTTTCGCGATGCCTACGGGGCTAGGGGGAAACAGGTTCTGGGTGCTCGATCTAGATAGGAAGAACGGCAAAGACGGCCTCGAAGCGCTCGCGGCGTACGCCCGGGAGCATGGCCAGGATCTCCCGGAGTCGTTGGTCGCCACGACACCCTCGGGGGGTTGGCATATTTATTGGGATTGCGCGGGCCGCACGATACCTCGCAAGATCGGCCTTCTCCCCGGGGTAGACGTGTTAGGCGAGCGTTCTGTTGTGAAGTCAGGCCTAGGGTACGACGAGCATCCGGCCTTCGCGGGCCTGCCCCTTGCCCCCGCGCCGGATTGGCTCGTCGCGCTGGTAACGTCAGCGGCGACCGCGTCGACCGAAGAACCCGCGGCGTTGACAGCAATCCCCCTAGGAGAGAACGACCCGCGTCTGCCTGCTCACGTCGAAATGGGCCGGCGGTACCTCGAGGCCGAGCCCCCGTGCGTGTCTGGCGACGGTGGCCACGCTCACTTGTGGAACGTGGCAAGACGGCTCGTCCGGACGTATCAATTACCCGAGGAAACCGCGCTAGGCTTGCTCCAAGATAGTTACAACGCAACGTGCGAACCCCCTTGGTCGGAGACAGAGTTGAGGCACAAGCTCCATGAAGCGGCCACGAAAGCACAAGACTTGCCGGGTCTCGCCATTTTGCCCTTTGCGGCTTCGACGGACGCGGACGCGGACGCGGACGCGGGCGCGGACGCGGACGCGGGCGCGGGAGGGGAAAGAGTGACGGCCGCAGGCGCGGGCGCACCGAAGGAATGGCGCCAACGGCCGAACCCCGAGCATAAATACACGATATCCGTGCACAATCCAGTAACAGGGCCGCAAATAGCGGCGAAGGCAACGGACCTTATCGGCACCTTCGCAGGCCCTCACGCTTCCGAAATTTGGCGCGGCGTCTGGCAATACGACGAACTCGATTGCGTGGTGCGCGCCGTCAATCCCCCTCTTCCTCTAGAAGCCGAAAAGAACGGCCTTCAACGTGTGGACTATGCGCGCGTTCAGTATTGGCTAGGAAGCATCGGCTGGAAGACATCGATCGAAGCGATTGGCACCGCGATCGACGTTGCAGCCCACGAGTGCCGCGTGCACCCGATCCGAGATTATCTAGCGGGGTTGCCCGCGCCGACAACGAAGCATATCGAGCATCTAGCCTCGTCTCTAATGGGTGACGACAGTCCGTACGCCGATGATTTCGTTAGGAAATGGCTAATAGGCTGCGTCGCACGCATGATGACGCCGGGCTGCCAGTTCGACACGGCCTTGACGCTAGTGGGCGAGATAGGAGGGGAGCGCAAATCGTCGTTCCTCTACGTGCTCGCGGGGCCGGGAAGATCAAGATCGAACGTTCCAGATATCTCAAACGGGCAAGCAATCGGGATGGCTATGCGGCGCCAGTGGATCGTAGAGCTGGGCGAACTGTCCGAAATGAACACTGCGGCCCGGTCCATATTCAAAGAGTTCATAACGCGCCGCGTCGAGCAATTCAACGCGAAATACGCAATAACCGAGGCGGTAGAGCCTCGCCAGTGCGGAATCGCAGCGACGACAAATCGAATCGATTTCCTAGACGCATACGACTCAGCAACCCGGCGTAGGTTCTGGCCGGTACTCGTACAGAAACGAATAGCCGTCGAATGGGTTGAGGAGCACCGAGACGAGATATGGTCGGAGGCGTACGCCGCGTATATGGCAGGCGAACAATGGTGGTATGCGGACGAGTCGGCAATTGACGGCGCG
>Ga0224559_1001934_pt1 | contig 10902 bp, 7 predicted proteins | sample 714S33034metaG_FD_180676 | JGI IMG/M metagenome (GOLD analysis project Ga0224559, IMG submission 180676) | Peat soil microbial communities from Stordalen Mire, Sweden - 717 S3 30-34 | ecosystem: Environmental > Terrestrial > Soil > Wetlands > Peat | place: Sweden: Norrbotten County, Stordalen... | reverse complement strand
ATCGAGGCGTATTTCGGACGCCCGCAGGACATCGAATGGTGTATTTATGGCGGTCAGTTTTATATCGTGCAGAGCCGCCCCATCACCACCTTATATCCGGTGCCGGACGTGAAGGACGGGAAAAACCATGTCTACATGTCGCTCGCCCATCAGCAGATGATGACGGATGTCATGAAGCCGTTGGGCATATCCTTATTCCCGACCTGGATAAAAAAGATAAGCAATGATCCTATAGTCGAAGCCGGCGGGCGGCCATATATGGACGCATCCTTTGAACTTGCTTCGCCGATGGGAAGAAAGATTTTTGTTAAAAGCGGTCTCGGTGCGACGGACGTTTTGATACAAAAAGCCCTCACCAATGTCCTGAAAAGGAAGGATTATATCAAGACCTTGCCCCGCGGAAAGACGACGATGGGCTTGAACGGCGGCTCTGTGTGGGATATGGTTTCCGGGCTGCTGCAGGCGATAAAAATCAAGTGGACAAACGACGCTGGCCTTATCGATAAAATAATCGCCAAAAATGATGCACAGGTGCGCGATATGGAACAGAGGATCCATGGCGTATCCGGAACCGCTCTGTTCGATTTTATTATGAAGGATATTATGGATGATGCCTTTAAGTCTATTGTTTTGGACAATTACGGTGTCGCCATTGCCGGAATCTTTGCGTCCAATTGGCTTAAAAAGCACATGGAGAAATGGCTGAATGAAAAGGATGTCGTCGATGGTCTTTCTCAATCGCTGTCCAACAACGTCACCTCGGAAATGGGGCTTGCGCTTTTGGACGTGGCGGACGTCGTCCGGCGATATCCGGCCGTGATCGAATATTTCCAGCAATCATGCGACGAGACCTTTTTTGAGGATCTGGAGAAGTTTCCCGGAGGCCAAGGGGCCTGCGATTCCATCCGGAACTATCTTGGAAAATATGGGATGCGCTGCCCAGGTGAAATCGATATCACCAGGACGCGGTGGGCCGAGAAGCCGACAATGCTGATTCCAATGATCCTCAACAACATCAAGAATTTCGAACCGGGTTCCCATGCCATTATCTTTGAACAGAAGCGGCAGGATGCGAAGCAAAAGGCACAAGAACTTATCAGCAGGCTGGAGAAACTGTCCGGCGGCAAACAAAAGGCGAAAAACGCGCAGAAGCAGATCAGCGTAATGCGCAATTTCATAAGCTTTAGGGAATACCCCAAGTATGCGATGATGAAACATTTCTATGTTTATAAGCAGGCTCTGTTAAAAGAGGCTGTCATGCTGGCACAAAAAGGTATTATTGAAGAACCAGAGGATATTTATTATCTCTCCTTTGATGAATTAAAAAAGGTTGCCGGCACGAACCATCTGGATTACGGCATCATCATAAAGCGAAAAGCGGATTACGGGGTCTTTGAAAAATTGATGCCGCCCCGTGTGATGACGTCCGACGGCGAGGTCATCACCGGCGAGTACGACACCGGCGATATCCCCAAGGGCGCTTTGATCGGGGTTCCCGTTTCAACGGGCGTCGTCGAAGGCCGGGCGCGGATCGTCTTGAAGCTGGAGGAGGCCGTTGTCGAGAATGGCGATATCTTGGTCACAGCCTTTACCGATCCCAGTTGGACGCCGCTGTTCGTCTCAATCAAAGGCCTGGTCTCTGAAGTCGGCGGGATGATGACCCACGGCGCCGTCGTTGCCAGGGAGTACGGCCTCCCCGCTGTCGTGAGCGTCGAAAACGCCACGAGGCTCATTAAAGAAGGGCAAAAAATCCGCGTCAACGGGACGAAGGGCTACGTGGAAATCCTTGAGTAGCAAACGGTCTATAGACTTAAAATGAAGGAGTCGTCATATGTCACAACAAACCACACCTGCCAGTCCGGCCTTCTGGGAAAGCTGCACGGTCTGAACGAAGAGGTCGCTAAGCGCCTGGTGGTGTAGCAGCGTTCCCCATATGGACACGGTGGAACGGCTGCTGGAAGATCTCCCGCCCGAACAGATTGAGGATGTCCTGGGAAGAACCGTCGCCAGGCTGCTCAGGTCGCATAAACTGCAGGCGCTGCTGGTAGAGAAGCATTATGTGGTGGCCATCGACGGCTCGCAGAAATTCACCCGGACCATTCCCTTTGCTAAGGAAGCGCTCCACCGGACTGTTTCCGGTAGCTATGCAGCCAGGCACATCAGGGCTATACGCCGCCCAGTTGGTTTCGGCTTTTTCAAGGATGACTAGGTATTCCACGCTATTATCGCCGCCCTTTCTTTATTTGTGCCTGCCGGTATATATTGCCTAAAGTACCCGAAGGCACATCATCCCCAAGATTTCCAGCTATGGTTACACGGCCTGGTTTCTTGGGATGTTTAAACTGGCGATGGTTGCTTTCCTGGGCAACTATATGCCATCCATCATCTTGTACCTCTTTGATAATCTCTCGAACCTTCATGGTTGTGACTTGGACGATCAAGCGGGATTTAAAGCAAGAAAAAGGGGGAATTATCTATGACTCACGTTCAGAATTACAAATACGATCTCGATCATGATGTTCTGCATATCTTTTTCCCTCCTGCTTCGCCGTCGGTGGATGATGAGGAATACCCCGGTATCATTGTCAAGCATTCTGTTGAAGATGAGAGAATTACCGGGGTGGTGATCCTGGATTTCTCCAAACGGAGCGATAGGGAGTTAGGGACTTACTTGCCAAGGTACGATCCGGCGCATATAAAAAGGAGTATAGCACCCGAAAATAAAGAAGCGATGATGTAAAAATGTGGCCCCCGGAAGGCGGTTTAATTTTATCGTCCGGCCAAAAACTGAGACGTGATGTTAGCTTTAAAAAAGTTCCGAAACTCAGCTCATTATCTCGGGGGTAGGTGGGGCGGGCATGATAAGGCGCCGAGGCAAGTTTTTGAAAAAAATCAGCCTCCATAAGTTAGCGTGTTCACCGGGTTGATCGAATAGTTACGACTGATTGCTCGCATCAATAATTTCCCCGGCAATATCATAGTTTTCAAAGCGCATGATGCTTTCTTCGGAGTGCCCGAAGGCCAAAAGGTTTATACTGCCGTACCAAACAATGGTCTTGTCAAGGACAGCATATTTTTGATGAATGCTGCTTTTTGTGATCACTGTAATGCCTGCTTCTTCGAGTTCGCTGATTAACGCTGCAATTTTCGGCTGGTCGGACAGCTTGTAATCCCCCGGTGGTCGCGTTACGATAATCACTTCAGCTTTTCGTGTCAAAGGCTCGGCAAGCAAGTTTAGCATACCGGCAACTCTCGCCCGCTTCATAGAGGGACTGATTATAAACGCCTCGCGAGCAATTTCTGAGATATCATGCGAGAATGGCGTGAAGAAGTTCTTGCCGTCAAAGATGATGCCTGCCTTCTCATCGCCTATACCAACTTTGGCCTGGTATCCCAGTTCCGCGTAACCGTGCAGACGTTTTTGGTACATGCGTTCCAGCACCCGAACATGCACATCCACATAGTCGTAAACGCGCACCTCGATTTTTCCGTCAAAGCTACGATGTAGGCGTCCGGCGTATTGGGCGAGCGTTCCCTTCCATGCAATGGGCATGGCCAGAAACAGGGTATCCAAACGCGGTTCGTCAAAGCCCTCCCCGATATATTTGCCGGTTGCAACCACGACAAGTGGCTCGGTTACGGGTATCCTCTTCAGCGCATCGAGCTTTTCACGCTTTTGTTTCTGAGAATCGCTACCGACAAGAAGTACAATATTGCTACAAGAACCCGCCAGAAGGTTTGCCAGAACAACCGCATGTCCTTTTCGCTCAGTGAGAATGAGAGGCGTCCGCCCCTCAATGACAGCAGACGAGACGTCTTTGATGATAGCCCCGTTTCTTATACTGTTGTTTACCAGAGTTGCGTAAATTTCCTGTATTGTCAGATTACTATCTTCAGGGATGCGTGTTGCCATAAACCGAGGAATAATGTAGTGGTCAAACCCACTTTTGGCCGCCTGAGCTATTGCGTCAACGCGATAACGGATCGCTCCGCACTGCATGAAAATAATGGGCTGATGGCCATCCGGCCGCAGGGGTGTGGCAGTCAGGCCGTAAACGTATTTTGCGTCCACAGCCGCCAATATCCGTTCAAAATTGACGGCGGGAACGTGATGGCATTCATCGCAGATCACCATACCGTAATTTCGTACAAGTTCCTTGACCTCATCCCCGTCGAACAGGGACTGCATAATAGCGATGTCCACAATACCGCTCAAGTTGTTTTTCCCTGAGCCAAGCTGCCCAATAAGCGTCTGGGCCTTCTTCCTGCCGTGCTTTTTAGTCGGCTCGGGCAATGTTTCATTAATATTTAGAAATTGCTCCAGCGCTTTTTTCCACTGTGAAAGCAGCGCACTGGAATGGACGAGAACCAGAGCGTTTATCTTTCGTTCCGCGATCAGATATGCTCCGACCACGGTCTTTCCGAAGGCCGTCGTTGCGGATAATACGCCGTTTTCATGCTTCAGCATTGCCGTGGCGGCGGTAGGCTGTTCGTCGCGCAACGCCCCCTGGAATGCAACGTCAATACCCCTACCGGTATTTCTTTCGTCGTTTATGCAAACCAGGACGCCGGAATCAGACAGCAGGTTTCTCAAATCGTCCAGACAGCCTCTGGGAATCCGGAGATAGTCCTCCGTTTCCCATGAAGTATCTATTATTCTCGGCTTATCATAGGTAGACAGCCGCATGGCCTGCGACTTGTAAAAGTCGGGGTTCTTAAAGGCGCCGAGTCGTTTGATCTTATTTAAGGCCTTTTGCGAGATACCATCCTTTTTGATATAGACGCCGTTTGCCAGTGTAATATCAATGGTGTTCGGGAAATCATCCCGCATCAACATTATAGGTTTAGGCGTCTCCCACGGCTTGTCCTCGCCGGTTTTTGCCAACTCACCAAGCTCTCCGTGCGAACATATCACGGATATCCATTTATCAAGCTGTTCTGAGGTTATGCTGCAAACATGTGAAAGAAAGCCCCATTGATCGGCAAACGGAACGAAATCATCGTCAATAAACAGGCTGTTTCCGTTCTTTCGGGCGCGGCCCTGCAGCGGCAACGCAATCAGATTTCCGAATCCCCCCTTGGGCATCGTGTCCTGACTGGGGAACATCCTGTCGTAAGACTTGAATTTAATCTCATGGCGTTTATCCATGGCGCGGGTTAACAGGCCGCTGCCGAATTTACGCGCCGTCACGGACGGTACCGGTTTGTCAAAGAAGAACCACACATGCGCCCCGTTCCCTGAGCGTGAACGTTCTACAGCAGCCTCGATTTCAAACTCAGAGCATGCCGCACGAAAAGACTTTATATCCTGCCGCCAGTTGTCGCCGTCAAGGTCCACTGCCAGAAAATACGTTGTTTCGTCCTCAAGCATCGGGTATACGCCGATGACATCACGACAATATTCATCTTTCCCCTCAAGATGCTTATAGATTAACTCATCCGTAAGAGGCAAAAAATCATGGTTCGGGCATCTCCCGCAGTGGTAAGCTTTTTTATCGCAGACACCGCTGGCCCATTCATTTTTGCAGGCAAGGGCATATTTACCGCTTCTGGACTTGAAATTGTAATACCGTTTGGCATATACATCCTCGCGCCCGCGAAAAAGCGACCGGAACAGCTTGATTTTTTCAGAAGTCGCGCTGTGATTGTTGACCTTTGCATCTGAGAAAGACAGGGCAGTATCGGGCGCGCTATATTCATCCCACCTACTTACCGGGCATGCGTACCTTGTTCCATCTTCATCTATGCAGATGACAATTATTTCATCAGTCAAAAGCTGCTTGAGCCGTTCAACTTCATGATAATCTTTGCCGCCGATCCTTGCTTTCTCTACCATCCTGTCACCTTCAACGCTACCAAATCAAGCTGATCATAGTAATATTTCGACATCAAGTCAACAAATATGTATATTGCTGGCAGACAACACCCAATGGTTTGTGGGAACATTGAGTTTTTGCTCCGCCACCGTGCAGGCTAAATAGTCTACCTCTGTACGTCGTTTTGCCTCAATATCCTGAAGCATCGTAGTCTGACCTTGAGGAGAGAGCTTGGTCATCATGTTTTCAAAGTCCAAGGCATCTAATTGATCTGAGAAATTCTAAAACAACAACCTCCATCATTGCTTCATGGAAAAGAATCCGATTGGTTTCAATGCCTTAGCCTCTTTGGATATCTTGATGCCGTCGCCGAAGACGAGGAGATAGTCGCCCGCTTTGATCTGGGGAGACCGCCAGTAGTTGCAGGATACCGGTGGCGATGCAGCCGAAATTCACAAAAGCAACCGGCCGCTGTTTTTCGAAGATCGTGCAATAGCCACGGCCATTGGCGGCGCTGGTGGAGGAGAAGCTTATTGCTGATTCTCAGACCCTGGCTTTCCGGAAGGTATTTTGGGGCATATGGCGAAGATTGACGTAATCCTTGGATTTGTTGCAGGGAACGCAGATCTTGAAGGCAGAAAGGAGCTTCTAGATGCCTGAGCCACTTTGGCAATGTGCCGATTACCTGAAATGCGCCGATCACAAAAGCCCCCTGGTACGTGAGTGGGCGCTTGACGGACTGGAATACCACTACCCCGGACAAGGATTGCCGGTTGCCCTCAAACTGCTTGGCGATCCGGAAGAGGATGTTTTTGAAAAAGCAGCCCTCTACCTGGCGGAGCATGCTACCGAAAAGGAGTGCCCCGTTCTTTTGGAAGCCTTTCTCACCGGAAAAACCAAAGCCAGGCCGGCATACTTGAAGGCTCTCGGCCGGGTTGGTTATGTTCAGGCTACTCCCCAATTGGCCGATCGTCTGGAAGTCAGCCGTGATCAAAATGAAATCATCGCCCTCAGCGGAGTGCTAGGACTCCTGGGCGATTCTACCGCCAGGGAGGCTTTGCGTGGAGCGCTGCTCCGAGTCAAGAAGGATCCCCTGATCCGGTCTGGCGTGGCCTATTCCCTGGGCAGGCTGGGCCAAATGGAGGATCTCCGAGAAATTGTGGCCGCTTGCTTGGACTGTTATAAGGAAGCATCTTCCGATCGCGATTGCAGGGGACTGGCGGATGTTGTTGGATTGAGGGGACTGGCGGCGAGCCTGGCGGGCATCTGGGCAAAGCGGGTCAAGGTGCAGCGGGAACTGCTTGATTGCGCCATGGCATACTTCGGCCCCGATTTCCCGGTGAACTGGTTCTCTTCACGGGATATGGCGCCGTTCTGGGGCGAGGTCACTGGGGCATCCCGGCTGGATACCCTGGCGGGGGCAGTGCTGGATACCGCCAGGCAGGTCATTAGAAACCAACGGTGGGATGAAAATACACTCTTGGCCGATGCAGCTCAGATCGGAGGGAAAAATCCGTACCGGCAACTGGCCGGCTTGCGCTGGCTGCTCCTGAACTGCTTCCAGCAGGAGGCGCCAAGGTTGGACCGGGTTCCGGAAGAAACCGCTGGTATCTTGCTGGCTTGCCTGTTTGCTCTGGCGGCAGACCGGGATTGCGGCGAACTCCCTGCCGCCACTCCACCGGCGGAGCGGGAACAGCGCCTCCTTAAATTGCTGTGCGGCTCACGCCCGGAGGTCAGTCCTGTGGTGACGGATGAAGTGGTCAGTCTTGGGGGCTGGGTGGCGCGGGATCTCGCTGGGGCGCTGACCAAAGAACTGGACGGTTCGGGGGCGAAGCGGGTGATCCAGGCGCTCTGCCGGATTGCCCGGCAGAATCCGCAAGCCTGCCTCACGGCCGCCCCGGTCCTGTTGATGGTGCTGGAAAACGATGATGCCCTGGATTTGATGGACGATTGTGTGGATACTCTCGCAGCTCTGGGGCCGGACGTGCTTCCCTTGATTGATCGGGCTTTTCAAGACCACTCGCGCTCTGGCGCCAGATTTCATCTCCTGGGTGTGCTCCGGCGGCTTCCCTACCCGGAGGCCGTGACCATTATGCTCAAACAGGAGAAACTGCTGTTTACGGCAGTGGAATCATATTGTCATACCGCACAGAACCTGGGCAGCGCTGATTTCATCGACCTCTTCCGGCGAGAGTGGCACCCCGGGGAATTTTTAACAGGGGAGACGCTTCTCTTGCTAGCCGGACTGCACGGGCAGCAGATTCCGGAACTGCCCGACTTGCGCAGGGAGTACCGCCAGGAACTGCAACGGGAGAGAAAAAGTTTTGCCGCCATGAGGCAACCCCTGGAGCAGGGAGCCCTTCCCGCTTTGAGTAACGCAGGACGTGTCCTGGAACTCGAGTGCCGCTGCTGTGGCCGGATTTACCACTACCCGGTAGAACATGTCTTCGTCAACACTGGCCTGCTGGGCAAGAAGAGCAAAAATAAAAACCTGCGGGACGAATTACTAATCCAGGACGATATTGTGTGCAAGGGATGCGGCGCCATCAACAATTACGAGTTCACCAACGCGGCGCATCTGGCGGTGATGGGGGAGATGATGCTGCTGACCGCAACAGGGGCGCAGGAGAGCGATTGGCTCTCATTCGGCAGGTGCGCCACTTTTGACGGCAAAGAAATGCTGCCCTCGAAGATGCCCTCCTATTTAGCCCGGCTGGTTGGCCGTTCTCCCAATGACGCCGCTCTGCGGATCCGGTACGGGAACGTGCTGCGCCGGTACGGATGGGGGCGGATCGATGAGGCCTTGGAACAATACCGGATCGCTCTGCAGTTGGAGCCGGACAGTTCTGAGGCCGCGCACGCTCTGGGCACGCTCTACGAAAACCTGGGGCGGCTGAAAGAGGCGGTGCCTTTGCTGGCTCAAGGAGAGGCCTACCAGGATGCCTATCTGAAAGAGCACTCTGCCGCCGCAGAGACTGCTGCCAGTCAAGATCTAGGGGACGATCCTCCTGGTAGGGTAACCTCGTCTCCGGCCAGAGCTGATAAAATCGGGCGCAACCAACCTTGCCCCTGTGGGAGCGGCAAGAAATATAAACATTGCTGTGGCAAGGGGTAAGCCCACTATCTGGATTGAAGAAAGATTGAGACACGCGAGGTCTTGCGAGATTGGGAAGGGTCATGGTCAATGGCGCCTCTTTGTTGCCATGACTAGAGAGCAGGCGCCACTACCGGCAAGTTGGTGGAATCCGGCGTGATCGATGGCAGCCGGGTTATGGGTTGTGTGTCTGGCGATTAGGATGCGAGCGGTGGACAAATCATTTAACTTCGCTGATCGGATGGGGGATTGAACTCCCACCGATCGAGTACACAAGGCACGGATGGCACGAAGCGGTTGCAGTTTTTGAAAAAAATAGAATATAATATAATTATGGAGTGCATTGATTCCAATGCAATACGGAAAGGAGCACCACTATGGAGCTTGCGAAAATTACAACGCGCGGGCAAATCACGATTCCCGCTGAAATACGCAAAAAGCTGGGCGTAAGGGACGGTGACAAGGTTATTTTCATTGAGGAAAACGGGCGTATCATTATGGAAAACGCTGCCATGATCGCTCTGAAAAACGCGCAGGACGCTTTCGCGGGGGAAGCGGAACGGCTAGGCCTGAAAACGGAGCAGGACGTTGTAAACTTGGTGAAGGATGTTCGCCGCGCGGAATGGGAGGAAAACGATGCGCGTCATGATTGACACCAATGTTCTCCTGTCCGTCCTGTTGTTTCCCGGGCAGCGGATGAACGCGCTGATTGAGAAAATCACGACGGAGCATCAGCTTGTCCTTTCGTCCTATGTCGTTGACGAATTGCTGAATGTGACGCGCCGGAAATTCAAGAATAAAGTAGAAGCGGTGGACTTATTATTGAGCCAGCTTCCCTATGAGCTTGTTTACACGCCCAAGCAGCCGAAACCGGGGCTTTTTGAAATACGCGACGAAAAGGATTATCCCGTCCTGTATTCGGCAATCACGGAGGACGTGGATGTATTTATCACGGGCAACAGGGACTTTGACGGAATGGGCTTGGAAAAACCGGAGATTATCAGCCCCGCCGGATTCCTCGAAAAATACGGAAGCTGAGAGGCCGTGGACCCTGCCGGGGGCTTGCGGCCTAAAGGCCGCGAAAAAACAGGGTGTGGTTTGTGTCCACGCTCCGCTTTTTCGCGGTGCGCCCCCGATCCGCGAAACACGGAAACGGCGACGCGGGTTAAGTACCGTCAGAGTTGACGGGGCAAGGTGCTAACCTGAAAGCTCTGTCGTCTGGGAGAACTGATAGATAGCGGAAGGCTGGTGGTGTCCGCTCTTCAGCCTTGAAACCAATAGAGAGATGGGTGAGTAAAAGTGCCAGTGTCCAGGGCAGGGAAACATAAGAACGGGAAAAAAAGACCGGATGGGTATCTTGCGCCTACATCAGCGCTGTCGCCGGAGAACCCACTGGAGCGATGTGTTATCAATAGTGGATGGCGAGAGTCTCATATGGCAAGCATCATTATAGTACGCAAAGCGCCCAATGGTTTTACGGCGGTGGGATTTTTGGTAGACACTATGGGATTGGGACTCAAAGATGCCTTTGCGCACAAGGGATTGAACAGGATCTTGCTCGAACAGCTTTTGGAACATGCTGCGGGTGGTGATGGATTGGTTGATTGTCCATTGTCTTTGGCTCAGCAACTTGTACACGGCGGTTTGGCATGGGCTCGCAAGTATGGCTTTCGGGCGCCTACTGAAGCTATCCGTTGCCTGAAGATTATTCCTGCCCCATCTGGCGAGTTCGATATTTCACTTTTCGGTACAGAGGGCGGAAGTCCACTGATTGTCGGGGATATCTTATGATAAGGGCAACGTCAGTGGCGGTGAGAGCGTAGCAATGAAGCTACCGCCACTAGCATCAGTTCTGAATCTGATCAACCATCGCCGTTGACGGTAATCACGATGGTCGTAGCTCAGTGCCATTGGCATTGGTTAGCTTTCCGCCAAGGAGCGCGGATAGCTACAGGCCGGCAGGAACCCTGGACGAGAATGCACGGTGATCAG
>Ga0224559_1001933_pt1 | contig 10915 bp, 6 predicted proteins | sample 714S33034metaG_FD_180676 | JGI IMG/M metagenome (GOLD analysis project Ga0224559, IMG submission 180676) | Peat soil microbial communities from Stordalen Mire, Sweden - 717 S3 30-34 | ecosystem: Environmental > Terrestrial > Soil > Wetlands > Peat | place: Sweden: Norrbotten County, Stordalen... | reverse complement strand
TGTAGAGCAGGGAGGAGCCGGTTCCCAGGCCGAGAACGGAGGGTTCCGCAGTGGCTTGCGAGGGGGCTTGGTCTTGCGCGGACCGATAATCGAGCGGCAGGCGGCGCAGCAGCGTAGGCTGCAGCGGGGGCGGCATCACGAGCAGATTACTCTCACCGGAGGCTGCGATGGATTCAATTTCCTGGCTTGCGTGGGACACCGAAGCGGCTCGGGCTGCTTTCCACTCCTCAAAGAGCCTACAGACTTCATCTTCAAGCGCCGGCCAAGCTGTAGACAGGAGACTGTTCGCGGGTTCCATCAGCGTGAACTCCCCGTCTTTCGTCTTGCACGCTGGGCGGGCGAAGAGATGCAGCTCCTCTCGAGCGCGCGTCGCGGCCACGTAGAGAATGCGCCGGGTCTCCTGCGATTCGCGCTCACGATAGACGCGATCAACCCACTCCTTGGCTCGGCTGCGGTCCTCGCGCTTGGGCTGGAGCGGTGCAATCAGAAACTCGGTAATCTCTCCCGACTCGTTGGGCTGAATGAGGCCGCGTTCCAGCCAAGAGAGCATTTTCACTCTGCCGCGTCCCTCAGCAGCCTGTAGCTCGGGAACGATGACGACTTCAAACTCCAGGCCCTTGGATTTATGAATGGTCATCAACTGCACGCCGTAATCGCTGCTGGCCTCCGGGTCGGGCAGGGCGGTGAGCTTGTCTAAGGCTGCGGCGAGGCCATGGCCCAGCAGATCCGGTTCGCCGCCGGGAAGACGGTCAAGGCAGCTCCAGAGCAGGTTGAGGTTGGCGCGGGCGGTCGAGTCCACGCAGGCCGCGCCGCCCAGCAGCAGCCAGACCTTCTCAAGCCAGGTTCCCAGCGATGCCGTGGGCTGCGAGGCGCGTAGGGTGGACGCTGAAGCCAGTGTGTCCAGCACGCGTCCGGCTGCGACGCGGCCCGCCTCGCTGAGGAGTGTCAGCCGTTCGGCCATCAACTCAGGCAAGGGCCGAGGACGCGATTCAGGATCGTCGTTACCGGCAATGAGGTGCAGGTCGTCGAGCGATAGACCGCACCATGGGGCGCGCAAAACGCCTAGCCAGGCTACGCGGTCCTGAGGATTGAGCAGGGCGTGAACCAAGGCAAGCGCGTCGCGAATTTCGGGGCGGGAGGCGAGCTTTTCTAGTTCAACGGCGCGAAAGGGAATTCTTTCGGCGGGCGCTGCTTTTTCGTTGGCCTCGCGCAGCGCCAGGGCGATAGGAATCAGGTGCTTTCGCGTGCGGCCGAGGACGGCGATCCGGAATTTATTTCCCGACTCCTTCGCCTCCATGATGCGATCCGACTGGTTCCGGATTAGATCGACGATTTCCTCAATCTGCTTTTGCTGCGCGGCTTCGATTTCCTGTGCGGCTTCGGGATCGGCGGATTTACCGCGCCCGGCCTGGGGAACAAAGTTGAGATGCAACGTAAAGGCAGACCCATCGTTGTCCGTCTCTCCCCGAGCGGGTTCCGCGGAGGAAAATGGGACGCCGCTACCGTCGTCTGCCGCGAAGATTTGCGCGAAAGCCAGATTAAGCCGCTCAACCAGGGCAGGGGCGGTGCGGAAGTTGGCTTTGAGGGGAACGAAATCGAAGAGTAATGGCTCGTCGTTGGGAATTTCCAGACCAACTGTTTTCACGCGCGGAAAGAGTTCGGCGTCGGCGTCGCGGAAGAAGTAGATCGACTGCATGGGGTCGCCGACAACAAAGCACGTGCGCCCTGTGCGCTCAGGCCACGCTGCGATGAGGCTGGCGAGCAACTGGTGCTGTCGGCGGCTGGTGTCTTGGAACTCATCGACCAGCAGGTGGCGAATGCCATCAGAGACGGCTAATGCGGCGTCAGTGGGGAGGCCGTCGCTGCCTCTGAGTACGCGTTGGGCAATCTGCGCAACCTCGATAAAGTCCACTGTGCCGGCCTCTGCAAAGGCGATTTGCAGTTCCGCTGCCGCCCGGCGAAGCATTGTAAAACAGGCCTTCACGATCTCCCATTCTTCTTCGTCGTAGCGCGCGGATGGCAGATTGCGGACGGCGGCCAAAGCGGATTCGAGGCCCGGAATGGTTGCCAATTGAGCGATCAGTTCGAGGATGCGGCTCTTCTCGCGCTTGCGGTCGGCGGGAAAGCCGAGCCGCTTATCAACCTGCTTGCGAAAAGCGCCATCGCCTGTAAGCAACAGTGCGGCTAGACTGGCATGGGTCAGACGAGCCTCTTCAAAATCCATGCTGCCGGTGAATGGAGCAGAGGGGAACTCGGCCAACTCGGCTAGTTCTTGATGAAGCTGGCCGCCGCTTTGCTCGCAGGCAAACCGCGCTAACTCCAACGCTTCGCCGCGTGCGCCGGGAACCTGGTCGAGAAGCTCACTCAGCCTGATAAGTGCGGCGATGACCGCATCCGCAAAGGGCCGTTCCAGCCGCTTGCGGAGCGCCTCCCAATCCGGCTCGCGTTCCAGCACAAAACCGTGCATCCAGCGGTCGCGGCTTCTGAGCATCTCGACCAGCAGGTTTTCCAGCTCCTGCCAGCCGTTGTCGCGCCAGAGCAGCAGATTTTCGATGGCCGAGCCGATAGCCGAGCCGGTCTCGTCAACTTTTCGCAGAGTTTCGCGAGCCGCACGGCGATAGAGTTCTTTGGGCTGCTCGGCGATGTTGAGGCCGCCGCCCAGGCCGGAGAGCAGCGGCTGTTGCAAGGCCAATTCACGGCAAAATGAATCGATCGTTGAGATGCGAAGTTGGGCGGGCAGGTCGAGCAGTTGCCAGCCAAGCGCCTGGGAGTGCTCCAAGGCGCGGTGGGCGAGGGAACCAGGCTCATCCTTTCTCAGCGCATCGAGAACCCGATTGCGCATCTCGGCGGCAGCCGCGTTGGTGAAGGTAATGGCAACAACCTGGCCGGGTTCTTCCACCTCGCTCAGCAGGAGCAGAAATCGTTCTGTCAGCAGGGTTGTCTTGCCCGAGCCGGCCGGGGCTTGCACCAGAATTGACCGTGCGGAGTCCAAGGCGCGCTGGCGCTCAAGCTCGTCGGGAGGCGGAGACTGGGCCGTGGATTTACTCATCAGCGGTCTCCTCACTGCCGGAATCGTCATCGGCTTCGAGTTGCGCCTCATCTTCATGAATACGGCAGACGGTTTGCAGTCCGCAGCGTTTGCAGGTCTCTTCAACGGGATCGCGCGGGTTCACCTCGGCTTTTCCGCTGAGAAAATCTTTGGCGAGCCGCTCGATGCAATCCCGCCAGTCGAGGAGTTGTTCGACGGTAAACGGATTTTTCACCAGAGGGCTGCTCCCTCTCAACTCGCTGAAGAGCGTAGCCGCTGCGTCGCCCACACGCCCGGCAAACTCCTGACCTCCGGTGCGCACCTTGGCGAAGACCAGCCCTCCGAGCACCTTTTCGGGCTCGAGGGCAAAACCGGCATAGAGTGGCAGTTGTACGTCGTCGGGGCGGGGCAAATCCCATGAACTGGGCGAGACGTTGCCGGATTTGTAGTCGATGACCAGTTGGGAGCCGTCCTTCAGTCGATCCACGCGGTCCAGGCGCAGGTCCAGGGTCAGCCCAGCGAGGTGAATCGTGCGCTTGGCCTCGGTTTCAGCAACCTCGAACTCGATGCGCGCAGCCTCGTACTCCAACCACTTGGTAACCAACTCGGTCAGCCGCAGCTCTTCAAGTTCCAGATAGCGGCGAGGCATGACTTCGCGAAGGTGGGGGCGCAATTCACGCGCAAGCGTGCGCTGAACGTGAGCAGCGACGAAAGCCTTCCGGTCGTTCAGACTTACGAGGTCGGCATGGGTGCGAATGCCGTCCGGCGGTCCTGCCCAGATGGCGTGGAGCACGGCGTGAAGCAGACTGCCACGCTGCGAGGCGGTCAGGCCAGCCTCGGCTGGCTCCCAGTCTTGCGCGGCGAGGCGAGCGGTGGCGAAGGCCTTGAAGGGGCACTGCGATTGCGCTGTGAGGACGCTGGAGCCGCCTGAGACCTTGCCTGGAGGGAAGGGGATACGGCTTGAATCCTGGACGAAAATGGTGAGCGGGGGCTGTGCGGCTGGCGCCGTCAAATCCGGCGTTAATTCCTCCACCTCTCGGGCAACCTTCGTGATCAGGCGCGACGGACGGGCATCGGCGGTCTCGTTTTGCTTTGCAAAGCTAAAATGGACCTCGGCTGCCGAGGCCAGAATCCGGTTGGTGATTGCTTCGGCCAGTTCCCAATCGAGTTGAGGTGTTGCGTGGGGCATTCCGGCCTCGCGCTGAATCTCAATGGGCAGCAGTGGATGCATCGTGCCGCGCGGAGGCCAGGAGTCTTCATCCGCTCCCAGAAACCAGACGGCGTCGGCGGTGAGGCCAGCCGACTCGGCTGGCCCGGCGATCTGAATCGGCGCGCCGTGGGACTCGGGAGCAAAGAGGGTTTCATCCAAGGTGCGGCCCAGTTGAGAGAGAAATTCCTTCCAACTGATGCGACGTCCATCGAAGCCCAGCGAACCACAGCTCTCCACGGCCAGTTGCCAGCGATGCAAGGCCTGGTACTCTGCGCTTGAGAGCGGAGAGGCGCAGGCAAAGGGAAGTTCGTCCAGTAGCCGCGGAACCAGCTCTGCCCAGTCGAGCGGGCTTTGCGGACGGCGCGTGAAGCCTGCCAGAAGGCGTTGGACTGCTGTGATGCGCTCGACGCAGGGAGCCGGCAGCAGCTCGGAGGCGCATCGCTGGGCAAGAAAGGCCGCCAGGGTCCATTGGGTGCGTTCCAGGCTGAAGCGGCGCAGGGTGCGCATATACGAAGTGAGTGCCGCGGATTCCTGCGGGGTGGCGGCGATGTGGCCGGTGGAAAGCAGCCAGTCGAGTTCCTGCTCCAGCAGCGGACCGCCAAGCCAGCGCAGCAGCAGGTGCGCCGCCCGCGAAAGCGTAACCTGGCTGAGCGGAATTCCCAGCGAAAACTCGAAGGCTGGGATCGCGGCTGGGCCGGTGTACCGCAAAAAGGCGCGTTCCATCTCACCGCGCCGTGCGCTAACGGACTGGGCAACAACCAGCAGGCGGGCCTTCGGGTTGGCGGCGAGTTGGCGGCCGCACCAAATCGCACAAGCGGCAAGTTCGGCTTGCGCATCGGCGGCGGCATGGAAATGAATCCCGGCGGCTGGTTCACTCTGGGCAGCCTCATGCCACTCGCCCCAAGAGTCGAAGAGGCTGCGCTGAACGGGCAGAATGCGGTCAAAGCCGGCCAGGAGCAGCGGCGGACGCTTCGCCGAGTCCGCTTCGAGCAGCCGAATCAGTTCAAGCGGCAGACGGCTGGGGCTGAGCAGGTTGCCGGAGCGGCAGCTTTCGTCAAAGGCCGCAAGCCAACCGCTAAAAGCGGCCGCGTCTTGATGCCACGTGCTTCGTGCCGTGTTCCTCAGAAACTGCGGCGCATAAGAGCAGAGCAGCTCGTGAGCTTCCATCGCCATGGCTGCCAGGCGATGGCGCGGGCCTTCGAGCAACGTGGCCAGAGAACGGTCCTGGCCGGCGATGCCGACCCAGAGAGCCTCTTCCTGCGCTGGATTGAGTAGCAGACGGCCGTCGGCGCCGCGTTCGTTCCATGCAGTGCGAGCAAAATTCTTCCAGTCGAGGATGTTGGGCGCGGGCCAGGCGGTCAGTCCCTCGGCTTGGCGAGCGCGATGGAAGGCTGCGGCAAGAGTGCGGGCGGCGCGGTCGCTGGCCGTGACCACCAGGCCGCCCTCGCGGAGCCATCTGTCGATCTCAATTGCGGCCAAGGCCCCCATTCCAGCGTTATACTCCGCCGGGCCTCAGCTCTGCCATCTGCAGGGCAGAGAAGAACGCTTTAGCGTTCCAGAATGAGCGCGGGACGCGATGTTGTCGAGGCTGAGCCGTTGATGAAGAAGGTTCGGCAGTGAGCGCGGCAACGAAGAAAGTACTCGAAGACGCGGATAATTAAAAGTGTGGAGACTGCGCGCAATCTATCGCTATTGAAGGACTACCAGGTGTATCTGTGCGTGGAAAAAGGGCTGCGCCCGTTGAGCTGTGAGGCCTACGACGGCGACCTGAAAACCTTCGCCGAGTTCATTGAGGAGCGCCAGGGCGTGCTGTTGACGGCATCGCAGGAGGATGTGGCGGCTTTTCTTGAACATTTGCGCGGCCACGGCATCGACCAGCGCTCAGCGGCGCGCAAGCTGAGTTGCCTGCGCGGCTTTTACAAATGGCTGCTGCTGGACCGGCGCATCCATCACGATCCAACAATCAATATCGAGTCGCCCAAGACGTGGAAGGTGCTGCCCAAATCTCTGGCCGAGCCAGAGGTCATGGAGATGCTGGAGCGGGCGCACATGAACGCCGAACATCCGCAAGCGCATGCTACGGCGCTGCGTGACAGCGCGATTCTGGAACTGCTCTACGCGGGAGGGTTGCGTGTCTCAGAGGTCACGGCGCTCTCAACTGGCGATTTGGCGCTGGACCTGGGACGCGTGCAAGTGCGCGGCAAGGGCGATAAAGAGCGCATCGTGCCATTGGGACGAACCGCCCTGGAGGCTTTGGAGATTTATCTGGAACAGGGCAGGCCGCACCTGGCCCGCATCAGCTCGGGGAGGAAGGCCAGCGTCCCGAGGCAGGATTCCACGCGCCTGTTTCTTTCGTTGCGCGGAATGCCGCTCACCCGGCAATGGGTTTGGCACGTGGTCAAGACGGCCGATTCGACCGCCAGCCCGCATCGCCTTCGGCATAGTTGCGCTACTCATATGGTCGAGCATGGCGCCGACCTGCGCAGTGTCCAGTTATTGCTGGGCCACGCGGATATTTCCACAACGCAGGTCTACACCCACCTTGCACTGGGCCGGCTGAAGGCCGTGCATCGCCAGTTCCATCCGCGCGCCATACGTCAGCGTGAGGAGGCCGCGGAGATTCCTGTTCCGCACAACGGTCTGCACCTGGTTCCGGATGAATTGCCGTCAGAGGCCAGTGAGCCGAAGGTCCCCAAAAATTTGGGTGCGCCAGGTCTCGATTTTGAGAACTGGCGCACTACACATACCGGTGAGTCCACGCCTGAAGCCTCCCAGAAGCGCCGTGCCCCATCACCTCGCTGCGCCCCATTCATTCGGAGCGCAAAGTCCGGCCCTGCCCAACCAAGTAAGGAGAGGGCATGAGTGCCTCAGCCGCTCCAGTCGCCGCTGCCACGCTGCAATCGCTGGTAGACGATTATCTGCGCGTACTGGCCAATGAGCGCGGCTCATCGGTACATACCCTGCGCGCCTATCAGCGCGAGTTGCACGCATTCGCTGCTTATATCGCCGAGCTGCACGGCAAGGATCAAGGCCCGGAGCTCATTGAGCATACGCACATTCGCGCTTACCTGGGCACGCTCTATGACCGCGGATTGTCGAAAGCTTCTGCGGCGCGGGCGCTGGCCTCCATTCGGAGCTGGTTCAAGTGGCTGGCGCGCACCGGGCGCGTGGAGCAGAATGCGGCTGCTCTGGTGTCTACGCCGCGGCTGCCCAAGCATTTGCCGCGCGTGCCCTCCATCGAACAGATGAACCGCGTGGTGGAGTCAGTGGGCGCAGATGCCGCCAGCTGGCCGGCGCGCGACACGGCAATTCTTGAATTGCTCTACGGATGCGGCATCCGCAATGCGGAGTTGACCGGGCTGAACCTGGAAGACATTCACTGGGCGAACGAAGCGATTTTGATTCGCGGCAAGGGCCAGAAGGAACGTTATGTTCCACTAGGCGACGCAGCGGCCGCGGCATTGCGGGATTATATGGCCGAGCGTTCAGCGCATCTGGCCGCGGCCGGCGAAGGGAAGAGAATCGAAACTCCCGCGCTGTTTCTCAATCTTCAACTGCGTGGTCTGAGCAAGCCGGGCGGCGAGGCGCGCCTGACCACGCGCAGTGTGGGCCGCATCGTCAAACGCATTGCCATCGGGCGCGGTCTCTCCGCCGACGTTCATCCGCACACTCTGCGTCACGCCTTCGGCACACATCTCTTGGAAGAAGGCGCCGACCTGCGCGCCATCCAGGAGCTGCTCGGCCACGAGCGCCTCTCCACCACACAGCGCTACACGCAGCTCACCACTGCGCAGTTGGAAGTGGTCTACGACAGGACGCATCCGCGGGCGCGCTAGGACGCGCTCGAAATCGTGAAACATATTCACAGCAAGCATTGCGTATTTACTGTTATCTTGCCGAACAGTCATTCGGATCTTCTTCCGGATCTGTCCATTGCTTTCCACATCTTTCGCAAAGCCACGCGTTGCGTGGATCGACACTTTCGAGCAGCGGGTCTTCAGCGCCGCAACCTGGGCATACAGGCGGCTCGAACTCCGGAATTTGCATCTGGAATTGCTCGATGATGGACTGCGGAATCGGCTTAGCAATAATCTCGCGTGCTTGTTCGAGTTGGTCGGCGGCAACCAGTATCGAGGGACTGCTCATATCGGGCGCAACACTGTAGCCAGGACCTTGAATCCAGCTCTCGATTCCCGCCTCTTTCAATACTTGCCGGATCAGCGCCGCACGTTCCGGTTCATCGCATTCGCAGAGCAACGTCTTCCATGTGTATTCGTGCGGTGGATCGCTTTCCACTGTTTCGCCTTCGGCTATCAACGAATCGGCGTTACGATCCCATTGAGGAGCGGCAAGGCGCGTCCCAGCATTTGGCTCCCCGCCTGACCCACCGGGCTGGCTCAGCCCACGCTTCTTCATTTCGTCGCGGAGAACCTGTTGCGCAACTTCGGTCAAGCTGAGAACGTCGGCATTCAGCTCGTACAATTCACCGTCGCACATCTCGCTGTAGAGTTGAGTGAGGCTCTGCCAATCCGTGAATGTATCTTTCTGCATGGGGAACAGTATAGCCGCTCTCTGCTTTGAATGTCGCACCGTTGATTGAGACCGGGCGTTTCGAAAATCACTTATGAGCAGAGGGCCGGTCAGGCTCGTTTCTGCTGCTTGTTACCAGGGGCGGTGTTTTTTGCCGTCAGGGTTTTCTTCCGATGCAGCAAAGCCATCCCTTGTCACATTCCTCAAGAATCTGAACATCCGAGAAGCCGGTTTTGGTGAAGAGTTCGTGATGCTCATCAACGCTCAGAATCGTCATATCCGTAAAAGAGAAAGATTTACCGGCGAGCCGTCCTTCCGCCATCTTGCCGCCCTTATAGACCTCCGCAATGATGATGAAGGCGCCACCGGGCTTAAGAACCCTGAAAACTTCGCGCATATCTGTGGGCAGATTGGGCCAGAAGAAATGTGTTTCCACGGCCGTCACGAGATCGAAGACGCCATCCGGAAACGGCAACTGAGAAACCGAGCCTTGCCGGATCTCGACTCGGCCTGAATCGATCTGTTTTGCGTTCGTTCTTCTGGATGCAGCCACGCTCGCATCGGAATAGTCGATGCCACAAACCTTTCCCTGCGTGGCAATCGCCGCTAACTTGCTAACCGTTCTCCCCCCACCGCAACCTATATCGAGAACCGTATCGTGCTCGCCGATAGAAATATGCGCCAAGCCCCAGTCTGTCAACTCGGAATGCCGCGAGTTCATTCGCCGCAAAACGAACCACCCCAAACATCCCTTCGGCTTTCTGAATTGATCGAGCAGTGTGGCTTTTCTGGTCACAATGATTCTCCACAAATCGATAATGTGTCGTTGAAATGAGTTCGCTTGTATGGATTAAGTGTATGGCCCGAAGACGCGCACGGGCAAGTTCCAGAAACTTGCCGGAAGTATTAGTATCGACGACTAATCTTCAAATGCTGCTTCAGAGAGCGTTTTTGTGCGCAGCGGCCAGCATCTTCAGTTCTTCCACAGCCGCAGCAGCGGAAGATGCCGGATTCTGCCCGGTAATCAGATTCCCGTCCACCTGCACAAAAGAACCCCAATCAGCGCCCTTCTCGTACAAGCCGCCGAGGCGCTTCAATTCATCCTCCACGAGGAACGGCACCACGTTGGTCAGTTGAACAGCCTCCTCCTCTGAGTCGGAAAACCCAGTGATATGCTTTCCTTTCACCAGAGGCTCTCCGCCAGGGGCTTTGGTGTGGCGCAGCACGCCGGGGGCGTGGCAGACCAGGGCGACCGGCTTGCCGGCTGCGTAAACTGCTTCGATCAGAGCGATGGAGCGCGTGTCGCCTGCCAAGTCCCACAATGGCCCGTGCCCGCCCGGATAGAAGACGGCGTCGAAATCCGCTGCGGCAACATCAGAGAGCTTCAGCGTGGTTGCCAGTGCAGTTTGTGCCGCGGCATCCTGCTTGAAGCGTTTCGTATCCTTTGTCTGCGCTGTGGGATCGTCGCTCGTGGGGTCCATAGGCGGCTGTCCGCCGTGAGGCGAAGCCAGGGTGATCCTGGCTCCAGCATCGAGGAAGATGTAGTAGGGCGCCGCGAATTCCTCCAGCCAGAATCCAGTTTTCTTGCCGGTATCTCCCAGCTTGCTATGCGAAGTAAGAACCATCAAAATCTTCATTGCGATTTTCCTCTTTGCTCGAATCTGTTGTTTCTTGGTTGATTGTGGATCGAGATAGATGCTCGGTCACTCTTACGCGGTCGCGGCGCCAATATGAACCACAAGTTTTCCAAAGTTTTTTCCCTCAAGCAGGCCCATGAATGCTTCGGGAGCGCGTTCGAGTCCTTCCACCATATCTTCGCGGTATTTGATCTCGCCAGCGGCGAACCATTCAGACATCTGCTTCTGGAATTCTCCAAAGTGCGAGCCGTAATCGTCGAAGATGATGAATCCCTGCAAGCGGACACGGCGCTTCAAGAAGGTGCCCATCACCAGGGCAGTGCGATCTCTGCCCTGAGGAAGTTCGCTGTCGTTGTAATGCGAAATCATCCCGCAGAGAGGTATGCGCGCGTGCGTATTGAGCAAGGGCAACACAGCGTCAAAGACCACGCCGCCCACGCTCTCAAAATAAACGTCGATGCCCTTGGGGCAGGCCCGTGCCAGCAACTCCATCAATGCTGGATCGCGATG
>Ga0224559_1001932_pt1 | contig 10918 bp, 6 predicted proteins | sample 714S33034metaG_FD_180676 | JGI IMG/M metagenome (GOLD analysis project Ga0224559, IMG submission 180676) | Peat soil microbial communities from Stordalen Mire, Sweden - 717 S3 30-34 | ecosystem: Environmental > Terrestrial > Soil > Wetlands > Peat | place: Sweden: Norrbotten County, Stordalen... | reverse complement strand
CGAAGAGATTGTCGTTCGGCTGCAGGAGTCGGGCATTGTGGCTCCGTCCACGACGATGATCGGGGACCGCATCGCCATTCGCGCGGCCATCGTAAACCACCGCACCGGTCGCGCGGAGATCGACGCCCTGGTGGACGGCACGCTGGCACAAGGGCGCGCTCTGCTGGGACACATTCCACCGGCGCCGGCCCAGTAGCCGCAGGAAAACCGGCTACCGGCTGCATTCAACTCTTCGCGCAAAAGCTGCTCGACGGATGGGCCGCACACACTTCAGTTAGAGCAAGAAGTTCTTACGCCCGCGCTTCCAGCCGCGCCTCAACCTGCTCGACCAGCCGATCCAGTTCGGCGGCACTCTTTTCCCCAGCCGGGCTGCCGTCCAGTTCGGGATAGAGGCGGAAGCGGGCGTCGGGCAGGCCCATGCGCCGCTTGAGCGCCAGAATCTCCCGGATTTTGTCCTCGGGAATGAAGTTGAGCGGTGCGCCGATCTGTTTGGCGATCAGGTAGGTCTTGCAGCAGCCGTCGAGAACCTCGGCCAGGTGCTCGGCGCGAGTGACGGTGTCGGACCAGCAGACCACGCCGTGGTTCTTGAGCAAAATCGCATTGTGCTCCTGAACAAAGGGCAGCACCGTATCGGCGAAGGCCTGTGTGCCGGGGGTTTCATAGGGCGCCACCGCTGGCTGGCCGATGAAAATCTCGTACTCAGTGATCAGCCCACTGGGAGGGACCGTCCCGGTGACGGCGAAGGCCGTGGCGTAAGGCGGATGGCAGTGCACCACGGCGCGGGCCCGGGGGTTAGCCTTGTAAATCCCCAGGTGCAGCGGCAGTTCGCTGGTGCGCGCCCGGTCGCCGGCCAGAATATTGCCGTCCAGGTCGGAGAGGCAGATGTCGGCCGGCTCCAAGTCGCCCTTGCTCAGCAGGGTGGGCGTGCAGAGCACGTAGCGCGAGCCCAGGCGGACGCTGATGTTCCCTCCGTTGCCGTCCACGTATTGCCGCTCCCACAGCTTGCGGCCGACGCTGACGATCTCGGCCCGTAAAGCTTGGGCTTCAAAGGAGTTGGCCAGCACTAGGGGAGAGTCCTGCCCGGCCTTCGGTGCACGCAGAACCTCGACCACGGCCTCGACCACTTCCCTCACCTGTCCGGAGACCTCTTCGGTTTTCTGCTGCATGGCGGACCTCGCGCTTGAACTGGAACAATTTTGGAATGGCTGTTGGCCAAAGTCTAGAGCATTTTCAGGGTTACTATAAGGCGTACTTTATGCTATCCCACCCTAGCCGCAAAAACAAAAACGCGGCGAGGGTGGGACGCCCAGACCTTACATCTTCAGTGAAAATGCTCTAGCACTCAAAGAAACTTGCGTTCATTCCGAAAATACTTCAATGGCCAGGAGTCGGAAACTGCCCGTAATTCCCTCTGCCACCTCATTTCCCTCAGATTATATAGAGCCCGGCCGGAGAACGGCTTCCACCGCCGCGCCGGTCAGCCTTCGGCGCATGGGCCGGCCGGCGTCACCGCTAGAATCCGGCAGCGGTGTTTGCCGGCCGCGCTCCAGGCCAGCGCCATCTCGCTCTCCATGTAGGCGCAATCGCCAGCTTCGAGCACCTCGTGCATTCCGCCGGTATCCAACTGCAACCTGCCTTCCAGCACGTACACCAGGCCGCTGGCCTCACGGCAGGCGTCGGTGGAACAGCAGACGCCGCCGGCGGGAAACTCGATCATCTGCGCCACCAGGCGGACGCCTTCCCCCGGCGCATTCAGCGGGGTGGTCTTCACCGGCTCCAGTCCGCGGCTATTGCCCAGCAGGTGGGCCTTGCGGGTAATCGAGAGCGTGTGCCGGGCGGGTTCGGAGAAAAAGTAGCTCATGCCCACGCCATAAACCCGGCTGATGGTGGCCAGGGTGGGGAGCGTGGGGATCATGCGGTCGGTCTCCAGTTTGGAGAGCAGTGCCGTAGAAAGCCCGGTCTCGGCCGCCAGGCGCGAGAGCGTAAGCCGCTTCTGGGTGCGCAGCGAGCGCAACTTCATCCCGATGCAGTAGGGTTCGAGGAACCATTGGGCATAAGAAACAGTCTTGGGCATGGTGAGTACTCCTACCCTCAGTTTGCCAGCCTCCGGCCTTGTACCGCCTGATGAATTCATGAAGTTTTTCTGAAGTCTGCCCACTTATTTCCAACTACCAGGCCTCTGAGCATGTGATTTTGTACATCGAGTTTGTGCAATCCCAGGTCCCATAATCGGGATTTCCACCCCCACGGATCAAGACCCGTCCGTGGTGACCCCGGACCGGGGCACCCTGAGTGGTACAACAACTTGCGATCAGAGAACTAGCCTTCACCAAGTGCCCCAAAGTGTCCCAAAAATGAACACTCGGGTAAGTTCATAACCTTTGGTTCGCGGTGGCTTCCGTCTAAATGCACCCTAGTTTCAATGCTTTGGAGGAATGCGGAAGGGGCTAGCTCAGAATTAATTCAACCTCGGACGCGCGACTAGAAGATAGAAGTTTGGATCGAAGCCGAAAGAAGTGCAATGGACGCGTCTGTCAGAAGTCATAAGGTAGTGGTTACTTTGTAACTTAATTCGAGTTACTTTGCAGATTCATTAAGTTACTTTGCGGATATAAAGAGTCAACAGAAGCCCGGTAAAACCTTTCCACCGCGCAGAAGAAGCGAATAATCTGAATGTTGCAAGAGATAGAGGGCTTATTGCAGCACAGATATTCGACGGGGTACTGTTTACTCTTTCCTGGAGTAGTTTCACATTGCAGATTCCCGTGTCCGCTGCCAGCGGCTAACCTTCCTCTTGCCTGTATAGGCTGCGGAAGGGCGCCGGATTGCCCGGAATTAGAGGAACCGAATTGGGTGCAGCGATAGAGGCGGGGCCAGTTTTGCGCAACGCGCCAGAGGCGGATTCTACAGCAACAGATTTCGGTGGCGAGGTTGAAGAGCCGGCCTGCTCCTTCGCAGGACTACGGCTGGAGGCTGACGGTACGCTTTGGCGCGGAGAGGCGGTGGTCCACCTGCCTCCTAAAGAGTTGGCCGCGCTGCGGCGGCTGCTGGCGCACGCCGGCCAAGTGGTTTCGCCCACGCAACTGAAGCACGAACTCTGGGGCGATGTGCACGTAACGGACGACAGCGTTTCCAAGTGCCTGTCCAGCTTGCGCGCGCGGTTGGAGCCGGATGCGTGCATCCAGACCGTCTACAAGCGCGGCTATCGCTTTTCAGCGGAGATCCGGCGTCACCGCGCGGTTCCGGCTGGGAGGCTTCCGCGGCTGGCCATCATGCCCTTCGCCACCCGTTATTCGGTCCCGGAATACCTTGGGCCAGCCATCGCCGAAGAGACCATTGCCCGCCTCTCCAGCGCGCGCCCACCGGCCGTTGCAGTGCTGGCCCGGGATTCGGTCTTCAGCCTGACGCTGCGCGGACTCACGGCCCAGCAGATCGGCCAGGAACTCAAGGCCGACTTGGTTCTGACCGGGAGCATAAGGGCATTTCCCTCGCATTACCGACTGCGGGCGGAGATGGTCCGGGTGGAGGACGGCAGGCAGATTTGGGTCGAGGACATGCTGGCGTCGCAGAGCCTGAACGGCGGGCTGGAGTCAGAGCTGATGTGTCGGCTGGCCTTTCGGCTTAGCCAAGGAGATCCTGACGTCCGGTTCTGGCCACCAGAAAGGCCCGAACAGAAGAACGGCGGCCTGGAAATCGCCGCCACCGCTGCGGGTACGGAGGACGAAGACGAACCTGGCGCCCGGCAGGCCGAAGCCTACGATTACTTTCTGCGCGGACACCATGAGTGGCAGACGCCGCATCGTCACCGGATGCAGGACGGGCTGCAACACCTGCTACGGGCCATCGATCTTGATCCCTCCCTGATCGTGGCCAAGGTCGATCTGGCCAACCTATGTGTCACCCAGGCCTTCTGCGGCTTCATGTCCCCGTCCACTTCAGCCGATCTGGTGCGCCGCGTCGCCGAATCGATTCCCGATCTTCCCCACCGCGCCGAAGCCATACCGCCTGCACTCGGCTGGATTAACTTCCACTTTGACCGCAATCTGTCGTCGGCCCTGCTGGCTTTCTCTCTGGAAACGCCTCCGCCCCACGATTCCTGGACCACCTATACGCACACCATCTTCGCCCTGAGCCGCCACCGTTTTGCCGAGGCCATTGCGCTGCTGCGCGCGAACATCCACGCCGATCCTTTTTCGCCCTGCCTGTATGCTCGGCTGGCTTGGGCGCTTCATCTGGATGGACAAAAGGGCGAAAGCGTGGAGCAGATCCGGAAGGCCCTTGCGCTTTTTCCCCACCATGAGGGAACCGGTCTGTACGGGGCGGCGATTCTTGCCTTCAATGGCGAGATCGAGCACGCCGTCGAGCTGGCGCGGGGCTTGGCGAAGCGTTTGCCCGACTCCGACCTGGCATCTGCCGTACACGCCTATACGCTGGCCTGCGCTGGCCGCCCGGACGAGGCCCACTCCCTGCTCGAACGGCTGCAATGGCTGGGCCGGGAGCGCTACGTCCTGCGCAGTTTCACGCCCGCGGCCTATCTCGCCCTGGGAGAGCATGAGACCGCCCTCGCCGAGCTGCAGGCCGCCGAAGAGGCCCGCTGCCCCTGGTTCTTTCAGATGATGGCCGATCCGCGCCTGAAGGCTCTTCAAGGCTGCCCGGAGTTCGAGCGGATGAGGGCGATCCTCCCCAGCATGGAGGCCGAGGCGGAGCAGGATTAGAGCATTTTAAGAAATTATGTAGACCTGGATTGCATTGGTATCCCACCCATTTCCGCAACAAACGCGGAAATGGATAGGGCACGGGAGTCTACAGTAAAAGCGAAAATGCTCTAGTCCCTCCGGCAATCCACAGAAAAACTCCGGGAGACGGGGAAACAGCTCTGCGCCGGTCCGTTCAGATGCGTCTCTCACTAGCTCTCACCGCCGGGTGACCCACATCACACAACGACCGCCCCCCACTGCTGAATAATTCCGAAATGGCGGCTCTGAAGCCGCCTGCGCTTTGTTGCGCGACCTCTCCTTTGCTCCTTTCTCCCTGACTACGCGCAGAGGCGCATTGACGAAGGCCCGGACCAAGCCGGAGACTTGCCTATATGTACAAGATTTTGGAAACCCGCAATGTCGGCCTCAAAATCAAGCAGTTTGTGATCGAGGCGCCGCGCATTGCGCGCAAGCAGCAGCCGGGACAGTTTGTCATTCTGCGGCTGCGCGAAAAAGGCGAGCGCATCCCGCTCACCATCAAGTCGTCGGACCCAGAGGCCGGCACGGTCACTATCGTGGCGCAGGCCATTGGCAAGACCACCTCCCTTTTGAACTGCCTGGAGGCGGGCGATTCGATTCTGGACATCGTCGGCCCGCTGGGCCGCCCCTCGGAGATCGAACACTACGGCACAGCCGTAGTTGTAGCCGGCAGCGTGGGCACGGCCATGGCGCTGCCCACGGCCAATGCTCTGAAAATGGCGGGCAACCACGTGATCTTCATCGAGGGCGCGCGCAACCGCCAGATGGTGGTCTTCGAGGACGAGGTGCACCAGGCCAGCAACGAGACCTTCATCATGACCGACGACGGCAGCTACGGCGAACCGGGTCAGGTTACCAAAAAGCTCAACGAGCTGATCGCCGCCGGGCGCAAGATCGACTTTGTGCTGGCCGTGGGCCCGGTGCCGATGATGCGCGCCGTGGCGCAGTTGACCCGGCCGCTGGGGATCAAGACCATGGTCAGCCTGAACTCGATCATGGTGGACGGCACCGGAATGTGCGGCGGCTGCCGCGTTCTGGTGGGGGGCACGAGCAAGTTCGCCTGCGTGGACGGGCCGGAGTTCGACGCCTCGCTGGTCGACTTCGATGTTCTGACGCAGCGCAACGCCATGTACCGCAACCAGGAGTGCGAGTCGCTGAAGCGCTTTGAAGAGAACAAGGAAGAGGAAGTGGCCGAGCTTCGCAAGGAGTTGGCGGCCAAGGATGAGCATAATGGATAAAAAGATTGCCTCTCCGCAGGCCGGAAAGAACGCGGCCGCGCTCTCGGAAGCGAAAACTCCTTCAACTTCTGGAAGGAAAGCCGCGCAAACTCATGAAATAAAGGCTCCTCCGGTTCCCGAGGAAAATGCGCTTTCCCCCCTCGAAGAAAAGGCTCTTCCGCCGAGGGCGCGCAGGCAGATTCCGCGTGCGCCCATGCCGGAGCAGGAGCCGCAGGCGCGCAGCCGCAACTTCGAGGAAGTGAACCTGGGGCTGAATGTGCTGGATGCCGTCACCGAGGCCGCGCGCTGCATCGCCTGCGCCAAGCCCCGCTGCGTCGTCGATTGCCCAGTGGGCGTCAAGATCAAAGAGGTCGTAGCCCTGATCCGCAAAGGCGACTTTTTGGGCGCGGCGGCCAAACTGCGCGAGGACAATTCGCTGCCGGCCATCACCGGGCGCGTCTGCCCGCAGGAAAAGCAGTGCGAGGGCGGCTGCATTCTGGGCCAGAAGGGCGCGCCGGTGGCCATCGGCAACCTGGAGCGCTTTGTGGCCGACTACGAACGCCAGAGCGGCCAACTGGGATTGCCCGCGAATGCGCCCGCGACGGGCAAGAGCGTGGCCATCGTGGGCAGCGGGCCAGCCGGTTTGAGCGCCGCCGGAGACCTCATCCAAAAAGGCCACCGGGTGCGCGTCTTCGAGGCCTTGCACGAGGTTGGCGGCGTGCTCGTCTACGGCATTCCGGAGTTTCGCCTACCCAAGTCCATCGTCAAGAGCGAGGTGGACAATCTGCGCCGCATGGGCGTCGAGTTCGAGACCAACGTGGTGGTGGGCAAGAGCGTCACCATCGACGAGCTGATGCGGGACGAGCACTATGACGCGGTTTTCGTCGCCACCGGCGCTGGGCTGCCGCAGTTTCTCAACATTCCCGGCGAACAACTCAACGGCGTCTACTCGGCCAACGAGTTTCTGACGCGCGTGAACCTGATGCGCGCCTACCAGGCCGACGAGTACGACGAGCCGCTCTACGACTGCCGGGGCAAGGACGTGATCGTGGTGGGCGGCGGCAACACCGCCATGGACGCCGTCAGAACGGCCCGGCGGCTGGGAGCGAGAACGGCGACGTTGGTTTATCGCCGCTCCGAAGTGGAGATGCCGGCCCGCGCCGAAGAGGTGAAGCACGCCCGCCAGGAGGGCATCGAATTCCGCCTGCTAACTAACCCCATCGAATTTATCGGCGACGAAAAGGGCTGCCTGACGGGCGCGCGCTGCGTACTCATGGAACTGAGCGAGCCGGATGCGAGCGGCCGCCGCCGTCCGGTCGAGATCAAGGGAAGCGAGTTCCTGCTGCCCGCCGATGTGGTCATCATCGGCGTCGGCACCACCGCCAATCCGCTCGTCCAGGGCTCGACTCCCGGCCTGAAGACCACCCCGCGCAACTACATCGTGGCCGACCCCGAGACCTTGCGCACCACCAAGCGCGGCGTCTTTGCCGGCGGCGACATCGTCACCGGCGGAGCCACGGTGATCCTGGCCATGGGAGCCGGCCGCAAGGCCGCCGCCTCGATTCACGAGTTTCTGACGACGGGGGAGTGGTGAAAGACAGGGAATAGGGAATAGGGGACAGAAGACAGAACAGCTCTATAGCATTTTTGGAATTGGTGTAGACCGAAAGCACGTGCTCAAGTGGCTTTTTCCCCTAGAAAAAGCCACCTTTACGGCTCTGAAAAGTCTATATGTATTCCGAAAATGCTCTAATAAGTTCTTGTCTTTTCTATGCAGTATTGCCCTTGAGCTATTCCCTGTTCCCTTGTTCCGAAAAATTGGGCGGCAAGGGTTTCCCCCTGCCGCCGCCCGTCCCTGGGTTGTCTTGAAGTTACTACAATTCCGCGTTATTACTAACTTCAGGTTACTGCTAACTTGGGGTTACTGCAACAGTTTGGTCACTTCCTGCTGCACGCTGTTGGCCTGCGCCAGGGCAGCGATGCCGGTTTGGCTCAAAATCTCGTACTTCGACATGGCCGAGGTTGCGGCCGCGTAGTCGGTGGCCTGGATGGCGTTCTGCGCCGAAGTCACATTCTCCTGCTGCGTGGTCAGTACCGAACTGACCGAATTCAGCGTATTGATCTGCGCCCCGATGTACCCGTCCATTGCCGCCACATCCGTAATGGCCTGGTTGAGATCGCTTAGTGCAATCTGTGCATTGGCCTGACTGAGCAGATTGGTGCTACTCAGATCTACGCCCGCGCCATCCGCATAGCTGGTGGTTGCGGTTCCGCTGGCGCCGTTGGAGTCAGCGACCATACCGGTGTTGTTCGTTCCACCACCGGTCGAGCTGTCCGTAATGCTGCCTGAAATCCCTGTGCTGTAATATGCCGAGAAGTCCACGGCGGGGGTGTTGGTGATTGCCGTCGTCGGAGCGCCTGTGGTGGTGTCGGTAGGAGATCCAGCGATGGTCACCGGCAGCCCGGTTGTCGAGTTGAAGGTCATGATCTTGCCAGTATTGTCAAGCGAAGCCGTAACTCCATAGTTGCCGGAGTTGATAGTGGCTTCCAGGTGGGCCAGCGTGTCGGTGGTGTTCAGGGTTCCCAGGTTGATGGTGCTCGATCCGATGATGAGAGTGCCGCCCAATTTGTCACTTGAGGCGCCTCCCGTCCCGATGGTCAGCGTGCCAACCTGAGTTGGACTCGGCGCGTTGGTGGTAGCGGTGACTGTCGAATTAAGGGTGGCATCGGTCGGTGCGCCGCTGAAGTTGATTGCCGTGTTGGCCGAGGTAAAGACAATACTCTTGTTAGCGGCGCTGTAAGTGGCCGTCACCCCATAGTTTCCGGCGTTGATGGTCGCGGCCAGATCGGTGAGTGTATCGGTTTTATTTGCACCCGTACTGACGCCCAGCGTGATAGTGTTCGAGCCGATGGTCAGCGTTCCGCCCAGCGTGTCGGTAGCGGTTCCACCGGTACCACCGATGGTCAAAGTTCCCACCTGCCCGGAGTACGCAACATCACTGGAGGTCGGTATGCCGGTCAAGGAGATGCCCACGGCCGCGCTGGTATCCGTCAGTTTTGTGCCCGTCACGTTATTCTTCGAATTCGTCTCTGTGAAGGTCATCGAGGTGCTGTTAGCCACGTAGTTGGCCGTCACGCCCCAGGCCACGTTGGTTGTGTTGAGATACGTCTTCAGGTTAGCCAGCGTATCGGTTTGCCCCGTCAGGCCAAGAGCGAAGGTGTGTGCCGCTCCTACGGAGTCGGTCACTGTCATCGACCCGCCCAGAGTATCGCTGCTCTGCGCAACCGTCAGCGTGCCGTCAATGCCAGGAGTCGTATCGGTAAGGTTTGTGCCCACGACATTATTCTGCAAGGTGCCAGTAAAGGTCATCGCCGTTCCGGGGCCATTGAGGTGGGCTGTTACTCCCCAGGCACCTGTCTGCGCGTTGATCGTAGTCAGCAGGTTGGCCAGCGTGTCGGTTGTGCCCGCCGTGCCCAAGGTAATGGCGTGTGTAGCGCCGAGCGTGTCGGTGACTGTGAGCGTGCCGCTCAGAATATCGTTGGCCTTAACCACCGACAACGTACTTCCCAGCGAGGCCACCGCCGGAGCAGGATTTGTCACTGCGGCCAGCACTGGAGTCGCGTTCGTTGGGGTGTCGGTTATGGAAGTGCCGGAGATCGTCTCAGAGGAATTTGCCGAGGTGAAAACGATGTCCTGGTTCGCCGCGTTATAGGTGGCCTGGACTCCGAGGCCGTCCGAGTTGATGGTTGCCGCCAAGTTGGCCAGCGTGTCGGTGGAGTTCGCGGTGCCCAATGTTATGGCGTGGCTCTTCCCGTCGGTGCCAACAATTGTGAGGCTGCCGCCCAGTGTATCAGAGTCATTGGCTACCGCCAGAGTACCGATCTCTCCGGCTCCATTAGTCCCCGTTCCCAAGCCGGTGCCGGAGATTTCGATGCCGGTATTGCTGCCGCTGCCACCGGAAGTATTGCCCGCCGCAGCCGCACTTGCGGCCACGGAGCCAGCCTGCGTTGCCGTGGTGAAGGTGGCACTCAGGCCGAGGCCCGAGCTGTTGATGGCATTAATCAATCCTTGCGCGGTGTTGGTATAGGTGGTGCCGGTGCCAACGGTAATATTGGCGGTCGCCATCGTCGCCGTCCCGCTGGCTCCCTTGGCCATGTAGTTCACTGTAATCGTTGTAGCGCCGCTCGCATTCAGGCTATCGGAGACGCCGGCGTTCGTGCTCCCATTCGACAGATTGATGAAGACATTGTTCTGGCCATTGCTGTAGGACATCGCGCCGCCCGTATCGCCCACGCTGGAGCTGGAGAGGGTGCGAATATACAGGTTGTCGACCGACGAGCCCTGCAGCGATGAGTCACCGGTATAGATCGCCACTGTGTTACCGGAAAAAGCCTGCTGCTGGTTGTAGGTGGTCGTCGATCCGATGTTATTGATTTCCGAGAGGATCGAGGTGTACTCCTCGTTGGCGGCCGCCTCCTGCGAGCTGTTTAGCGTGCCGTTTGAGGCCTCCGTGGCCAGGGTCACGGCACGGTCGAGCAGGCTGGTCACCTGCGAGAGGGCGCCGTCGGCCACTTCCAGAAGCCCCACGCCTTCGGTGGCGTTGGTCTTCGACTGGGTTAGCGCTGTAGAGTTGGCTTGCAGGCCGTTGACCAGCGAGAGCCCGGCAGAGTCATCCGCTCCGGAGTTGATCTTCGAACCCGACGACAACTGCTGCAGCACCGTCTGCAAGCTGTTGCTGGTGTTGTTCAGATTATTCTCTGCGTAGATGGCTGATAGATTGTTCAAAACACCGAGGGCCATAAAAGTTCACTCCTTATTGAATGCCTTCCATTGCGCCTGTGCCCATGGTTGTTTCCGGGGGCCCGCGCATCTTCTGGAGGGCTTTCTGCATCCACCCCTTTCATCGGTCCCGGCGAAAATAACTTTAGTCACATTTTTGAAGATTGCGATAACCGAAACTGTAC
>Ga0224559_1001931_pt1 | contig 10923 bp, 9 predicted proteins | sample 714S33034metaG_FD_180676 | JGI IMG/M metagenome (GOLD analysis project Ga0224559, IMG submission 180676) | Peat soil microbial communities from Stordalen Mire, Sweden - 717 S3 30-34 | ecosystem: Environmental > Terrestrial > Soil > Wetlands > Peat | place: Sweden: Norrbotten County, Stordalen... | reverse complement strand
ATGCATAGAGAATCAGGCTGTCGTAATCAAAGGGATAGAGGTTGACTACTTTTTCCAGGTACCGTTCTGCTTTTACATAATCCTTTCGACCATAATAAATTGATCCCATTCGATAATTGGCAAGGGTATTCTGTGGATCAATAGCCAGTATGTCATTGTATTGGGCAATTATCTGATCCCAGTTTCCTAAGGCAGAGGCCGGGTTAACGAATCCAAATTTCGGTTCAATGGCATAGGGTTTTAACTTCATTGCTTTTTGGTAATAAGCAGTAGATTCAGTAAAGAGTCCGGCAAGGTATGTCACCCATCCCAGGCGCAGGTTGGTCTCATAAGAATCTTCCTGGTACACATTTTTTAAAGCTGTGATTGCTTCAGTATAATTCCCATTGGCTTCATAGTCATAGCTTTTGCCGAAAGCTTCCTGAAGCGCAGGGTAGTTTTGGGAGTGGAGAGGGGGCGTTATTGCCAGAATAATTAAAATAGCGAAATAGCGAAGTAGCGAAATAGCGAAATGTCCAAATTCTACGACTTTATGACTCTGTGACTTTGTGACTCTGTGACTCTGTGACTCTGTGACTCTGTGACTTACTAAAGTTTCCATGTGATACCTCCTATTATATTGTTAGTGTTATATGGGATATATGTTATTTGTGGTTGTTCATTGATTTTCAGCGGACCCTGCCCCGGAGAGGGTCTTTTTATATCATAGAGCAGCGGGCTTTCTTCACTTAAATACTGGTATATCAATGATAGCTGGATATGCTTACCGGCGATAAAGATCAGTGAGGCCCCGGCATGGTAATCAATTTTATCGCTGTTATTATAAACGACAGCGCCATTGAAAATATTGGTATTGGAATAATTGCCCCAATAGAAATTTCCTTCGAGCCACCACCACCTTGTGACTTTTGTTCCCAGTACCTGGCTCAGAAGGATGCGGCTTTCATTTCCCTGTAAAAAACCTGTTGCAGCTGTTGTTCCATAAAAATCAAGGTTTCCAAGGGGATAATAGGTCAGCATAAGCCCTGCCTGTTCCTGTGTCAGGTTGTTAAGATTGGACCAACTCAGAGATAATCCGATGTTGAAGATCTTAATATCTTTTGTAACCAGGAGTGAAATTACATAATTGTAAAATGAAGTGTCTTTCTGAAAAAATGCATAGTTGTAATGGGTAAAGGGATGATACGTATATTTTTTAGAAGAATAAGAATATGAAGAAGTGTCATTTATGGTATTTGCCCTAAAATTTAAATTGGTCATGGTATATGCAACATAGATCAGATGAATTGCCGGCTGGATCTTAAACCCGGCAGGTAATGCCACATTAATGCCAAGGTGCCCTTCGTGCTGAGTGATCCTGTAATGGAAACTTGTATCACGTGTGACCCAGGGATATGAATAATGGTATATTCTTTTCACTCCGCCTGAATCGGAAGTGCCCATAAAACGATCCTGAAAGTGACCATCCATGATATACGTTGATTTATCCAGGCTGAGATAATTATAGGATAATGAAAGGCTCAATCTTTTAAATATTCTCATCTTGAGTTCAAGATTACCATACCAGGTATTGCCATAAAGGTCCTGTTCACTGTAATAATCATTGTCGCTTTTAGCTTTGAAGGTGCCGGTGAGATCAGGAATACTAACTGATGACCTGTCATTGCTTAAGGTATATCCTCCTTCGAGATGGGCCTGTTCAAGAAACCCGTTCCCTGTGCTCTTTGTATCCCTGTTATCTTTTGGTATTTTATCTCTAACCAATCGTGCTTCATCATCATGGTTAGAATAGATATAGGAGCGGTACAGATAATAAGTGATCAGTGAATCTCCCGAGTTCAATGATCTTGCTTTTTCAAGGGAGAAAGCTGCAGGCAGGTATTTTTGTTTCTCAAAATAGGAGATGCCCATTCTTACGCGCAAATAATAGTAATCGATATTTTGCCGCAATGCATTATTCCCGACCCTGATTATGCTATCCCATTTCTGTTCTTTGAAATACTTGCCGGTAAGCTCATCGACTGCTTTGAAATCAAGTTTTGCCTGCGACCTTATAGTTGAGATGAATAACAGCTGGATCAATATAAAAATGTATGTTCTCATCATTCGTGTACAAGTCTGACTTCGATTAATTGCTTATCTTCATGGATCACAAACTTTTCGAGTCCACCGGGTCCGATGAATAATTCACATTCCAGTGTTTTTATTTCCTGTTTCCCGATCTTTGCTTTCACTACCGACCGCAGGCGGATATTGGTCTGCATGAGTGCATCATCCATTCCCAGGTAAACAAGACTGTACTCAGAACGGGTAAAAATCCAAAACGGGGCAAAGAAATCCTGGGCAAGCCTGACCAAAGCGTTATTAAATGTGTTAACAGGTACCTGGTCTTTTACGAGAAGGTTGCTGTAATATCCCATCATGACTTTATATGCCCCAAGGAAAAACTTAAAAAGCAGTGACGATCTTTTTCCGTCAAAATGGGTAAAATAATGGATATCGCCATCGTTCCTGAAATATGCACGTGATTTGCTGGTTTCGCAGTAAATAAAGGTATTATTAAGCGCATCAGCCTGAACCTCCCAATTTACATAGTAGTCCTTCTCCCCTGCCTGAATCACAAGGAATCTGAACTTTTGCCCCGGAATAAAATGAAATGCCTTTTTCAGAGAGCTGTTTGTTGTTATATTTGAGACCAGAACATTGTTTTCAGGCGAATCATATGATCTCAGTTCAAAAATCCCGGCTTTATGCCGGATAAAATGGCTGACAGGGTAGTCAAGTGTTTTAGATCCGATATAGGGGGTTTCCTGGATCTGAAAATGGATATGCGGCACAGGCGAGCGTCCAGAATTTCCGCAGCTTGCCAGTACCTGCCCTTTTTTCACAGTATCTCCTGAAGCCACTTTAAAGCTTTCTTTTTTCAGGTGTGACAGTTTTGAATAAAGATGGTCTGCATGGCGGAGGATGATGGTGTTGCCCCAGTTATGTTCCAGGTCTGATTCCCCTATTTCATTTTCCTCAACGTCATCGACAATTTCTTCCACATAAGCATCAGCAGGCGCAATTACGGGTTTGTTATAAGCATAGTAATCTTCCCGGCTTTTCCCACTTCCCGACCAGGTAAGGCCTTTTTCATCCGTCACTTCAAAGTCCCAGGCATGACGCCAATCGCCCTTGTGCGTATACTTTCCATCATGACCCTGGGTCACTTTCCATTCACCCCAGAAAGGCAAAGCAAAGGGGAAGAAGAGTGATCTGCCAAAACGGGCTTTGTAGTTAATGTGCGAATAAAGATTCTTTTCAGGTGAATATTGCTGATAAGTCACTAACCGGGGTTTATCATAAAACCGTTCCCTAAATTTCAGCGAATAGAGAAAGAGGAGGACGACAATATTAAAAGGCAGGGAATAAACTGAGAGTTGGAAGATAGAAAATATGACATTGGTACTTGTGAGAATGATTGAAATAAGTGGTGTTAGAAGGATCACCCATAAAAATGACCACCAGGAGGGAATGATGAAAAAACCGCCAATGGCGATAGAAGTCAGGATAAAATTAAAGCCGATGAAGCTGTAGCTAAGTTCATGGATATCTGCACCGATAAAATGATAATAGGCATAGGCTGAGAAAAAACCTAATAAGGACAGGATAAACGCAATTCTTGAATAGATGAGCAGCCCGATTGCAACAAGGATTCCTGCAAAAAGATGATATTGAAAAAATATTGCACCCAGCGAAGTGAAATAAAGCCGGATGGATTCGGGGATGCCCAGGTTTGTGAACCAGTTGTATGAAGATACCATTCTGTGTCCGCCGAGTGCAAACATTTCATTTGTCATAAAAACGCCCCGCTCACTGACATGTAAGGCGGTAAACTGACGGGTGGCAAGGCTTACCATCCATGTTGCGAGTAAAAATGAGATACTAAGGAATGGGAGTCCGTATTTTCCGATCACACCTTCAAGGAGCAAGGTGAGTAAAAGGGTAAGTACGGAAGAAAAAATGAGCACGATGAAAAATTCCAGTCCGGGTTGATAAAATATGCCGAGGGCTAATCCAACCAGCAAGCTATTGAATCCATAATATCCTTTTTTTATATTCGCCCTGTTAAACCCGATAAGATAAGCCAGTGTATTTGAGACAATAATAGAAATCAGGCCACTTAATCCTGCCCAGAAATCGAGAAACGAAACCAGTATTAAGATAAGAGCAAATATCCTGTTATTTGAAAAGAAGATCTGGGTATAGCTGTTCACTAAACTGGAGAAGAATGAGGGGAAGAGGTATGTCAGTTTCTTGTAGTGCAACCGTAAATAATTGACAATTGATAATTGAAAATTGATCATTTTTTATGATCCGGAAATTATAATTATTTTCAAAATTCTTTCAAGTGAGACGGTAACCGTTCCATGCTATTCATATTTTCAAGTGATTCTTTTTTTCGGATAAGATGGGGTTTCTCGTTCATATCAATCAGCACCACATTGGGACGCAATGTTATGAACTGCATCCATTGTGTCATGTTATAAGCACCTACATTGTGGATCACAATGTGGTCGCCCATATTAAGCAATGGAAGGTTGACGCTTTCGCGGATCACATCGATGTTCATACAGAGCGGACCGAATACACAAGTATCTTCTGAATAATGTGTAAAGGGTTGTGCCGGGGTTATTTTATGATCGTACCAGAAGGAGGTAAAAAGAATATTAACACCGACATCGATTATCGTATTACGGCGACCCGTGCTTGAGCGTTTGTTCGAGATCACTGTTCCCAACAGGTAGCCTGCTTCATCAATCAGGGCCCGCCCGGTCTCAAGAATGAGCAATGGCAGTTTGTCTTTTTTGAAATTACTGTTTATCAATACTGAAGAAATGGCTTCTGCGAAGTCATCGAGCGTAGGATTGGAGTCCCTGCCCGGAAGGTAGGAGCCTTTCAGTGTATTTCTCGATGCAAAGCCACCTCCCATGTCGATGTATTGGATCTCATGTTTAAATTTCTGTTCGATGGCAATCGCCAGTTCAACCATTTTGGATGCAGCGGTGCTATATGCAAAGGGAGAAAGCATGAATGTGCCGATATGGCAATGAAGTCCGACCAGTTCCATCTTTTCCGAATGCATGATTTTGTTGATGGCATCCCATGCCTGGCCGTTTTCGTAGTTAAATCCGAAACGGTCCCACATAGGATATACACCGGTATCCATATTGACCCTGACGGCTACCCTGGGACGTTTCTTCAGCTTATCGGCCAGTTCAGTGATTGAGTAAAGTTCATCAAGATGGTCAATGTGTATAAGGGAATCATTGGTTATAGCCCTTATAAGATCTTTTTCGCTTTTATCCGGGCCGTTAAAGATGATCTTCCGGCCATCCACTCCCAGGTTGATAGCTTTTTCGTATTCGAAACCAGATACTACTTCTGCCCAGGAACCTTCCTGGTGGAATATACTGCAGACGGCATTCAGGTAGTTGGTTTTGTAGGACCAGGCAAACTGAACTTTAGGGTAACGTGTACCAAAAGCCTTTTTTGCTTTTTTTATTGTTTCGCGGATGGTTCTTTCTGAAATAATAAAAAGAGGTGAGCCAAACTCTTTAATAAGGTCTTTTATCGCAAACCCATCGATGTATAATAAAGGTTCATATTCTGTTCTTGTTCCGAATTTATTTGGCATTCCGGTTTCAAGCTTTTTTATCACCGGGCGTTCGTACCTTAGTTTGCTCATAGAGTTGTTGTTTTAAAGTCACAGAGTCAATGTTTCGTGACGCGTGACGCGTGACACGGAAAAAAGTCACAAAGGCACAGAGTGACAAAGTGACAAAGTATATTTTTACTATTTTGCTTTTTTACCATTTTACCATATATCAGAGTTCGCCATAGATGGAGATTTGTTCGAATTCTTCCCTGTCCACGATCATATCCCAAGAATAGCGTATGAACATTTTTCCTACGTCATATTCAGTAAAAGGTTTCACTTTGGCTCCCATGGCCAGGTTGACCATTGCTTCAGGAATATTTTGTCCGACGCCGACGGCAAGGTAGATCCACGCGGGCAGTCTCGGGTTTATTTCCAGAAGGTAAAGGTCCCCATCATTGGTTTTCATCAGTTCCAGTTCAAATCCGCCCTTCCATTTGGTAGCGCGCAGGAATTTACGGGTCATATCCAGCATTTTTTCGTCAGAGATAGAAATGCCTCCCCAGGCCTTGCCTTTGTCGGTGATATATTGTTTGCGCATCGGAACTGCTGCGATTGTATTTCCTTTACCGTCGCCCAGCCCGGTAACATTGAATTCCGTTCCATGGATAAATTCCTGGATGATTATGGGGAGTCCCCATTTGGCGCTTATTTTATTGAAATAGCTCTTCACCTGTTCGATGCTGTATGCGACAGAGGCATCGTAGAATTTCCCTTTCACTATCATGGGGAAGGAGAATTCTGACAGGAGGCTGTTAACGGTATTAAGGTCGTAAATGACCCTGCTTCCCGGAACCTTTATATTATATTTCTTTCCAAAGTCGCTGAGGTTGACCTTGTGGCGTTCTTCAAACTGATGAAGCGTAGGCAGGAACATGTGAATGCCCATGGCCTTAAGTTTAGTCTCCAATTTAATAAACGGGTAGAGTTCTGCATCGAAGTTGGGAATGACCACATCAAGTTTTTCCTTTTCATGGATATATTCAATGCGGGCCAGTAATGTATCTGTCCCAGCCGTGGGATAAGGGATCGAATAGGTGTGATCAACAAAGTCGTGCATGTAAACGCCAGGCTCAAGCGATTCATAGGAAAGACCAATGATCCGGACATCAAATGATTTCGCCTCCCTCAGTGCCCTTATTACCGGGACGCCGGGACCGGGGCTGTCAATGGCATTCAGACCAGTGACTGCGATGTTAAGCTTTCTTTTCTTCATTGCTTTCTATAAGGTTGTGGTGTTCAAGGACGCCAATGAAATCGTTGTAATCTTTTTCAAATGTGGCCTTGTCTGTGGCATAATTCGCCAATATGTGCTTGCTGATGTGTTCCGGACCTTTGTCTTCCCTAATGAGGTTAATGATCTCAACACCAATAGGATTGACCGAGAAAGATTCACCGGTCACCGGATTGAAGAGCAACCCAGCTTCACTCACAGCGATATTTTTTCGAAGTTTCATAGCAATATTTGTTATTATGTTAATCAGATACTCAATAACCCCCGGTGAAACCGGGGGTTAGCCATATTAAACCCCTTTGGGGTTTTTCTTTGCAAAATAAAGGTTTTTGACTGATTCCAATACAATATTTTTTCATTTGGAACCAGGTTTATCAAATGGTAGGACAGGAAGTGGTAGTAGTTGTGGTTTTTTAATCTAAAACAATGGCATCGAATACTTTTTGACCTCGGCTTCTGTGATTTTATTATCACAAAGTATCACTAGCCTTTCGATGACGTTTCTCAACTCACGGATATTGCCTGTCCATTTGATTTTTTTAAATGCTTCGATGGCGTCTTCCGTGACGACCAGCGGAGCTTTCCCCTGGTGTTCACAAATCTCGGCAATAAAGTGTTTGGTCAAGAGGGGAATATCATTCAGTCGCTTCGAAAGGGGAGGCACATCGATCAGGATCACACTTAACCGGTGGTAGAGATCTTCGCGAAAGTTTTTATTTTCAAGTTCTTCTTTGATGTTTTTATTGGTTGCAGCAATCACCCTGACATCAACCGGAATTTCCTTTTCCCCTCCAACCCGGGTAATCTTGTTTTCCTGCAAAGCCCTTAAAACCTTTGATTGGGCAGAAAGGCTCATATCTCCGATTTCATCCAGGAATAATGTACCTCCATTAGCCAGTTCAAAATCACCTTTTCGTTGCCTGATGGCAGAAGTAAAAGATCCTTTTTCGTGGCCAAACAAGTTGCTCTCGATCAACTCTGAAGGGATGGCTGCACAATTCACTTCGACAAATGAATTTTCGGAACGCTTGCTCAAGGCATGAAGCCACCGGGCTACAAGTTCTTTTCCGGTACCGCTTTCGCCGGTGATCAGGACACGGGCATCGGTAGGTGCAACTTTGGCGATGAGATCATTTATTTTCAGCATCTCTTCAGATTCTCCGATCATTTCATGCACGCCATTTATTTTCTTCTTCAGGATCTTTGTTTCATCCACCAGGCTGGATTTATCCATTGCATTCCGAATCGTTATCAAAAGCCGGTTCAAATCAAGGGGCTTAGAAATGTAATCAAATGCGCCTTTTTTTATTGCTTCAACAGCAGTATCAATGGTTCCATGCCCTGAGATCATTATTACAGGGGTATCGGTCATCAACATGATTTTCTCAAGGACTTCAATGCCATCCATTTTTGGCATCTTGATATCGCATAAAATTGCATTGTACTTGTTTGATTCCAGAAGTTTCAGGCCTTCCGGGCCATCTTCAGCACCATCTACTTCATACTTTTCATACTGCAATATTTCATGTAATGTATTGCGGATACTTTTCTCGTCGTCAATTACTAATATCCTTGACATTGCTACCTGATATTTTTTCAAAGATAGTAAAATTTGTAAGCATCTCCTCTCCTGAAGGGACGCTTAAACCTTTTTTCACCGCTAAGTTGCTAAAAATTAAATAATTGATTTAATTGCAGAGGACACAATGGACGCACAAAATGCACAAAGAAATATTCCTTATGTTCTTTGTGTAAATCATTGTGATCATTGTTGTTATTTTTAATAAAAAACGAATTACCAAGTATAAGGGGTACTCGTTTTTGATCACTTATCAGAATCCAATTTATTATCAATTCAACTTTCCTTGTTTTTACAAAATACAGGTAATGAATTAGTTAATAGTTCTTATAAAAAAGTTATTAACAATTCATTAAAAAATGTTGTGGGGATAGGTGGGGAATTGTGGGGATTTACATATATTTACACCTTCAAATTTTAACACTCCATGACCATCCTGCACGGTGAATATGAATGCCGCATTGACGAGAAAGGACGAATTATCATTCCTGCCGGGCTAAAGAAGCAACTTCCGGTGGAGGCGCAGGAGAAATTTATCATCAACCGGGGATTTGAGAATTGTCTTACCATGTACCCAATGACTGAGTGGGCAGAGGTCAGCAGGGATGTAAATCAGCTTAACCTGTTTGTGAAAGACAACAGGGTTTTTGCCCGTACTTTTAACAGGGGGGCAACCGAACTTCAACTTGATACCAGCAACCGCGTATTAATACCAAAAACTTTATTGGAATATGCCAAAATCGATAAGGATTTGATTTTATCTGCATTTTCGAATCGAATAGAAATATGGTCAAAAGAGGAATATGAGCAACATCTTAAGATGTCGGACGAAGAATATTCTGATCTGGCGGAAAAAGTGATGGGAAAACATCAAAAACCTGAAGAACCGGAAAATGTTTCATAAAAGTGTGCTCCTTGATGAAAGCATAAAGGCCCTGGTAATACAGCCGGATGGCATTTACGTTGATGCCACTTATGGAGGAGGCGGACATTCACAGGCGATCCTGAAAGAATTACACCGGGGAAAATTATTTGCATTCGACCAGGATGAGGATGCATTAAAGAATAAAATTGATGACGACCGGTTGATCCTTATTCATAACAATTTCAGGTATCTGCGGAACTTTCTTAAACTATACAAGACGATCCCTGTTGATGGGATCCTTGCTGACCTGGGGATTTCATCCCACCAGATCGACCAACCAGAAAGGGGATTTTCGACACGGTTTGAAGGGGACCTGGATATGCGTATGAACCGGGATAAAAAAATATCGGCAAAAGAAATCGTGAACCATTACCCTGAAGAAAAACTAGCAACACTTTTTCGTGAATTTGGCGACTTGAGGAATTCTACAAAAATAGCGAGACTTATTATCACAGCACGCAAAGCAAATCCGGTCAATACGACAATGGAATTAAAGACTGTCCTCATGCCTGCTGCCGAAAGAGGAAAAGAAAATAAGTTTTTCGCACAAGTCTTCCAGGCATTGAGAATAGAAGTAAACCAGGAATTGGAGGCTCTTAAAGAATTCCTTATCCAGGCAACAGATGTACTGAAACAAGGAGGACGGTTGGTCGTGATTTCTTATCATTCACTGGAAGATAAGCTTGTAAAGAATTATTTCCGCTCCGGGAATTTTGAGGGAACCGTGAAAAAGGACTTTTACGGGAATCCGATCATCCCATTGACATTTATCAACAGGAAACCCATTGTTCCGGATGAGAGGGAAGTTTCAACAAACGTCAGGGCAAGGAGTGCCCGCTTACGCATTGCTGAAAAGAACTGAGAAATGGAAGAAGATAAGATTAAGATACCGCCAGAGCCTCCAAAGCAAAAAATCCGTCCGTTTAAGAAGACCGGCAGGATGGCTAAAGGGCTTCAGAATATCATAGGTGGCGATCTGCTCTCGAAACATGCCGTCCTCAACAACCTGCCATTTCTGATCTTCCTTGCCATTCTTGCCATGTTTTACATCAGTAATACCTATTACACAGAGAAGACTTTTAAGCAAATTGAAAAGATAAATAATGAGTTGGTAGAATTACGATTCCAGTCAATCACGACAAAAGCAAGGATGCTGGATGTTTGCAAGCAAACTGAAATCGAAAAAAAGGTAGGATTTCTGGGAATAAAAGAAACCACTACCCCGCCTTATAAGATCTTTTATTCGAAAGCTCTGTTAAAAAAAGAATTAGATACGCTTCATAGAAATCCATGAAAGAGGCCAGGAAAGATATATTGCTGCGTGTATATGTCGTCTACTTCGGGATCCTTTTTTTCGGCATTGCGATCATCGGAAAAGCCATCTATATCAGGTCGACTGAAGGGAAAGAATTGATGGAAAAGGCCCGTAAACAGGAAATGCGTTTTTTTCCGGTCGAGGCTATTCGTGGCAATATCTGCGCAGA
>Ga0224559_1001930_pt1 | contig 10925 bp, 5 predicted proteins | sample 714S33034metaG_FD_180676 | JGI IMG/M metagenome (GOLD analysis project Ga0224559, IMG submission 180676) | Peat soil microbial communities from Stordalen Mire, Sweden - 717 S3 30-34 | ecosystem: Environmental > Terrestrial > Soil > Wetlands > Peat | place: Sweden: Norrbotten County, Stordalen... | reverse complement strand
TGTTTTTGCATTATTGCTCCATCCCGCCACCACCTGTATACTAGCCCCACGCTGTCTGTCGCCTTGGAGGGAAGCCTTGAAACCACTCGTCCTGTTAACTCTTTGTCTGCCACTTTTGGGGCAGACGAATTTCGCCGTCCTGCATGGGAACATTCAGGACCCCCAGAACCAGCCTGTGCGGAATGCCAGCGTCTCGGTGATCGCCGCCGAGACCGGGGCTCACCGCTCCACCCTGACCAATGACGCGGGTTGGTATGAAGTGGTCGGATTAGCTCCCGGAGAGTACCGCGTCGAGGTCGCGGCAACCGGCTTCACGCCGTCCAACACGTCGGTGAAGCTCGAGGTCGGCCAGCAAATGGGGCTCGAAGTGAAGCTTTCTCTCGGCGAGAAACTTGAATCGGTGAACGTGGCGGCGCGGGCGGACCTGCTCAAGACAGCCGACGCCAGTTTGGGCGAAGTGGTGGAGACCAAGTCGATTCAGGAGCTGCCGTTGAACGGCCGCATGCTGCTCGATCTGGCGGTGACGGTGCCGGGCTCGCACATGAGCCACGGCGCCCAGGCGGGCGACATGAACCCGTTGTACTGGCGGCCGGGCCAGCCGTCGGCCATCAGCATCGGCGGCAACCGTCCGAATGCCAATTACTTCCTGGTGGACGGTGTGAGTAATACCGATCCCACGTTCAACACGCAGAACATCAGCCTTTCGCCGGATGCCGTGCGGGAGTTTCAGGTGCAGACCGGAAGTTATGCGGCGGAGATGGGCGGCGCAGGTGGTGGCCAGATCAACATAGCCACCCGCTCCGGCTCCAATCAGTATCATGGTACGGCCTACAACTATTTGCGGAATAACTCTTTTGACGCACTGACGTTCAACCAGGCGGCGGGCGACAATCACCTGGTCCGGAATAACTTCGGCGGATCGTTGGGCGGACCGCTACCCGGCAAGAAAACTTTCTTCTTTCTGAACTACGAAGGCTTGCGGCTTTCGCAAGCCAATACCGCCATCGACACGGTGCCCACCCCGGAAGAGGTGGCGGGTAATTTCAGCCAGAGTGGGGCCAACATTTTCGACCCGAATACGACGCACGCCAACCCATCTTACGACCCGTCGAAGCCGGCCGGCGCGCGAAACTCGCCCACCATTCGCGATCCGTTTCCTGGCAACCAGATTCCGGGCAATCGTTTGAGCCCGGTGGCCTCCGCGTTCCTTAACCAGTACGTTCCGATGCCGAATGCCATGGGCGGCATGGACATGAACATGGTGATGAATATGGGTTTGGGCGCCGGTGGCGGCATGGGAACGCCCTCCGTTGTGGGCGCGGGAACCGATTCGAACAACTACATGGACGTGCGCGACGAGCAGCACCGGACCCAGCAGGGTACCGTCCGCGTGGACCGCGTGTTCGATGCCGGCGACACCCTGTTTGCGCGTTACTCGGCCTCTAGCGAGACCGGCTTCATGCCGCAGAACCTGCCGGGATTTGGCGCCTACCACGACAACATGTCGCAGAACGGCAGCGTCGCCTGGAACCATATCTTCACACCGAACCTGGTGAATACCGCTAGCGTGGCGGTCTCGCGGCTCACCATGTACCGCCAGTCGGAGAACAACATCGCGCGGAACAACATCGTTTCCCAACTGGGGATCCAAGGAGTCGGCTTCGGCGGGCCGGCCGCTGCTGGCGCGCCGTATTTCAATGTGCAAGGGTACTCCGGTTTGGGCGACACTTACCTGGCTACGCCGATGCACGCCTGGGACACGGTTCTCGAGGGCCGCGACACCTTGAGCTGGCAGCATGGTCGCCACAGTGTGAAGTCCGGCGGAAGTTACCGCCGGTACATCTGGCCCATGTGGGGATTCTTCCAGAATCGCGGGTACTACCAGTTCACCAACGGTTTCACTACACAGACCTTGACTAATTACGGAACCGGCTCGGGACTGGCGAGTTACCTGTTGGGCCTGCCCTCGGTCCGGCAGGCGCAGGCGGGCGTTCCCAGCATGAATCTGCGGCACTGGTCCGCCGATGCCTTCGTGCAGGACTCCTGGCGCATCGGTCCCCATACTACGCTGGAATTCGGTCTGCGCTATGAATTCATGAGCGCGCTCACCGATACCTTCCGCCAGTGGGCGAACCTTTTGGTGGAAAACGGGCAATTGAAGGCATTTATCGGCGGCCAGAATGGAACGCCGCGGGGGCTCACTTACTCCAACAAGCTGAACTTCGCGCCGCGCATCGGGCTGACCCACCAGTTCGGCGATTCCGGCCTGGTGTGGAGAATGAGCTACGGCATCTTCTACACGCCGGTGGACCTAAACACATGGTGTAACCAACTGCACAACCCGCCGCTGGTGTTCTCCATCACGCAGCAGAGCGACAATTTCACTCCCAACCCGGCGCTGGCTGGCTTCAATTTTCCGGCGCCGGTGTTGGGCAAGACCGTGGTCAGCTTCGCGACGTTCGATCCCCACGCTCCATCGCAATACGTGCAGCAATGGAGCGCCTCGCTGCAGAAGAGTCTCGGACCGTCCACCGTGTTGGAGGCAGGTTATACGGGAGCGCACGGATTGCACTTGCAGCGCGCCGATCTCATCAACAACGCGCCGCCCGGACCCGGCCTCATCCAGCCTCGCCGGCCGTATCAGACGGCGACGTTTGTGGATGGAACCGTATTCCCATCCGGCATCACCGTGGCCAGCTCGACTTTCCCCGTCAGCAGCATCAATCTGCTTCAGAACACCGCCAAGAGCTGGTATGACGCAGGATACGTGAATATCCGCCGCCGCTATTCGCACGGTATCAGCCTGCTGGCGAACTACACTTTTGCCAAGAGCCTGACCGATGCGCCGGACTTCCGGTCGCCCATGTTCGAAGCCGCCATCGCGCAGAACAACAGCAACCTGGAGGCCGAGAAGGGGCCGGCCTGCGACATCCGGCATCGCGTTTCCTTTAGCGCGGTCTACGCCATCCCTTCCTACAAGCTCTCCAACTGGACCCGGCGCTTGACGGCGAACTGGCAACTGGCCGCGGTCTACCAGGCGCAGAGCGGCTATCCTTTCACGGTTTCCGTCTTCGGCGATACCGCCAACGCAGGCACGGTGTTGGGAGAGAACCCGATCCGCGCCAATTACAATGGGCAACCTCTGTACACGCCGGGAACGCATACGGCCGACGCCTGGTTCAACACCGCGGCATTCGCCGTACCGGCGGCGTACACGTTCGGCAATGCCGGCCGTAATACGGTGTACGGTCCCGGGATGCAGACCATGGACCTGGCACTTTCACGCGAGTTCGCCGTCAGAGAGCGGTTACGCTTCCAGATTCGCGGCGAGGCCTTTAACGCGATGAACCATACCAACCTGGGCACGCCCAACCGGTTTGTGAATACTCCGCAGTTCGGCACCATCACGGAAGCGGCTACGCCAGGGCGGGAAATGCAGCTCAGCGCGCGGCTGTCCTTCTAAAGGTGGCGGTCGCTTTTGTGGGCCAGGCGCTTCCGCCTGCCAACCTTGATCCAGCACACGACCGGGTCGCGGTAGGGATGCCGGTCTGCCCGCACAGATCCGTGCGAGCGCTCCTAGCGCACCCGGTTCTCACCTTGGATGTTTTGACGCATCCGAGCGGAAGCGCCTGCCCCACCTTTTTCTACCACCTACGTCTCTGACCGTGTGATGACGTTCTGTTTGAGGCAACCCCTCCCTCACGGTCGGGGCTCCGATCAGAGCCCCGAGCGTCAGCGAGGGGTTTTTTGTTAGCACCGGATCTCGCGGTCACGGCACTACTTCGGGCGCAGCACCGAGGCGATCACGCCGGGGAGATCGCCGGCGTTGAAGGGCTTTTGGACGAAGGCGAGGAACCGGTTGGCGCCGACCACACGCAGCGCCTCGCTTTCGCCGAAACCGCTCATGAATACCACCTTCACGTCGGGCCGTTGTTCCTGCAGAGCAGCCAACACCACCTTGCCGCTCTTGCCCGGCATGGACATGTCGAGCAGGACCACATCGATACGGTCCGGATCCTCACCGAAAATGCGCAGCGCTTCGTCGCCGTCCCCGGCCACCAGCACGCGGTAGCCGGCCTCTTTGAGGATCTTCGATCCCAGGCGGCGGATCATCGGTTCATCGTCCACAACGAGCACGGTTCCGGCGCCGCGTGAGGGGGCCGGAACAGCGGTATCGCGGGGCACGGCTGCCAGCGTGTCGCAAGCCGGCAGCAGGACGCGGAAGGTAGTGCCGGATCCGGGAGCCGTTTCCACCACGATGCCTCCGCCCAGTGTCTTCACCGCGCCGGCGACGGCGCTCAAGCCGAGGCCGCGTCCGAAGAACTTGGTGGTGAAAAAGGGATCGAAGATCCGGCCTTTGGTTTGCTCGTCCATGCCGCAACCGTTGTCGTGTACTTCAATGACGATGCACCGTCCGGCGCGGATCCACTCGCCGTCAACGGCATTGCGTATCGTGGAGCCGGCGATGTCGCGCACCGCCGTGCGCATTGTGACGCACCCGGGCTTTTCCAGGCCGATGGCTTCGGCGGCATTGATTATCAGGTTGGAGACGATTTGCTCCACCATACTGCGGTCGCTCTCCACCGCGGGAAGGTCCTGGCCCAGTACCAGGCGAACCGCGACGTTCCTGGAAATGGCAGCGCGCAGCAATCCGTTGATGTCCCTTACGCAGGCGGAGATGTCCACCATGCCGGTGACCACCTGGCCTTTTCCGGCGTAGGCCAGCAGCCGGCGCGTCAGCGCGGCGGCGGCTTCACCGGCGTGCTCGATGGCGTCCAGGCAATCGGCGTGCGCCGCCGGCACGTGGCGGCGTAGCAGCGCGGCGTTGCCCAGGATGGCGGTGAGCAGGTTGTTGAAGTCGTGGGCCACGCCGCCGGCCAGCAGGGCGACGCTCTCCGCCTTTTGCGCCGCATAGACGAGCCCTTCCATGTGCTTCAACTCGGTCACGTCGAGAAATGCGCCCACGGCGCCGCGAGACAAGCCGTCCTCGTCCGTAAGCGGTACCGCGTTGCCGAACATGTGGCGCCGGGTGCCATCCGGGAACACCATATCGTAACTGCAGTCGTGCACGGGTTCGCCGGTGGTGGCGGCAATGGCCACCGGGAGGCGCTGGAACGGGATCTCCGCCCCGTCTTTCTCCAAGCGGGGAACCGGCGCCGGTCCTTCTGGATTCCCGGACGCGATGTTCACGCCCTGGGGCAGGCGCCGAAGTGCGTAGGTCGTTCGGTTGCCGGTCACCTTGCGGCATTCGGCGTCGTGCGCAATCACCACGGAGACCGGAACGGCGTCCATGATGGCGGTGATTTCATCGGCGCGGGCGTGCTCCCGTGCCTCGCTCTCGCGCAGCGCCTGTTCGGCTGCTTTTCGCTCCGTGATGTCGGTGACCAACACGCAGACACATGCCATGCCGTCCAGTTCGAGACGCTGGAAGGACAGGTGGACGGGGACGCGATTCCCGTCCGGCCGCAGCACGTGAAACTCCGCGCGGGCACGTCCCTGCGCGGCGCGCGCCAGTGCCCGGGAAAACGGCGCTTTCTCGTCGGCGGCAAAGAAGTCAAGGACGCGAGAACCGGTGACACGGTCGAGCGGGGTGCCGGCCATAGCGGCGAATTGCCGGTTGGCGAACAGTATCAGGCCGTCTGAATTCAGCGTCAGCGCCCCTTCCGCCATCGATTGAATCCACAGCCGGTAGGCTTGCTCCGTGCTCTTGAGGGAGTAGACACGGTGGCCGACGCCGGTGGCCACGACGATGGCGTCCGCGTCACCGGCTTGCAGGGCTCGCAGGGTCTCCTGGGTCTCGGCCAGCCGACGCTGCAACTCCTGGAGTTGCTCCAGGAGTTGGTCCGGCGTGTCTCGTTGGACGAAGTTGCGCAGCCCCATGGGTTACTCCGGCACCGGGGGGGGGAAAATTCCCAATCCCTCCAGCACCCGATTGCGGTTGGTCAGGTTCCCGATCAACCGGCGCACGGGCAACGGACTTTGCCTCATCAGGGTCGGCGCCACCACCACTTGGCCGGCGGCCAGTTGCCCGGCATGCTGATATATATCGATCACTTCCAGTTCATGGCGCCCCGGCAACTGCTCCTCGCAGATGAGCCGGACATTCTGAATGGCGCGCAGCGAATTAGCCGTAGTGCCGGCGACAAACAGTTGCAGGACGTAGTGCTGGTCCTTGGATTCGACAGGTGTTTCCCCGAGCTGCTGGTTCATAGATCGCTTGCCTCCTTGGCGGACAGTTTTCCAGCGGAATTGTGAGACTAACCAATGAGTTAAATACTGAAAGGCTGAAACAGGACTAAAAAGATCTAAGAATCAAATTGTCAAGGTCCGCGCAGTTCGCCTGCGATCCTCCGCGCCATGAAGACCATGTGCGACATGCCTCCGTCGAATGTGATAGTGCGAACAACTCCGGAGGATCTCAAAATTCTTAGGGAAATTTTCTTTGCGGTCGACGGAACCGCACGGCTTGGCCGGCGAGGCGCCGCTCGACGCTACCCCGCCGCCTGCCGGAGCAGGTCGGCGGTCTGCTGGTTGCGGATTTCGGCGATTCCCTGGCGGTGGCATTGGGCGGCCGCCACCTCCCATTGCCCGGCGTCCACTGCAGCCAGTAGGCGGGGGAACTTCTTCAAACCGCCGAGACCGAGGTTAAAGGCCATGTCGAAAAGCGCGGCCTGCGCGGGCGGGGGGTAGGTGCTCCAGTTGGGCAGCGCGGCGGCGAGCGATGTTTCGAACTTGTGGACATCGCTTGAAACCAGCGCGTCGATATCGGAATCGGCCATGCGGCACTGGGTGAGCGGGGCGTAAGACTTGGCGATGAGGCCTTTCTGGGCAGCGGCGACGCTCGCGTAGTCGCCCTGGATTTCGACCGGCGTGGCGGGGCGGCCACCGATGGACCAGGTCAGTTGGAGTGCGCCGGCGGGAGTCTGAATCGCATGACCGATGCCGACGGTGACTTCGCCTCCGGTGCAGAGGTACAGGTACGGCACGCGGCCTTCAAAACTCTCCAGGCGGGCGATGACGAGTGCGGGATCCATAAGTGTTGTCCAACTTATCACAGTTGGGGGCGCGATGGCGGTAAATTCCGGGGCATAAATTGCGGGGCGGGAATAGTGCGGTGGGGCGGACCCCCAGGTCGGGGTGCCCTCTGGGCCAGGACGCCCCCGTCCCGCTGCCGGCACAATGGGGTTAGCATCTTATCGGGTGCGAGCAGGCCGACGAGGGCGTCGGCCCCACCGGTTCGACGGCACTGTCTCTTGGGCTTACAAGACACTCGTGACTCAAACATGACACAGGGAAGCGTGCTTCGCGCCGGTCCGGCGGTTACAATCGGGGATATCATGGTGCCCCTACGGGAGTGGCTCAGACCGCCGAAGAGTCTGCTTCTGATTCTGGTACTGCTGAGCCTGGTGTCGGTATCGGCGGTGGGGTGGTTTGGGTTCAAACTGCTGGAACAGGACCGCATGGTGCAGGCGCAGCGGCGGCAGGAACGGTTGGAACAGGCGGCGGACCGGATGGCCGCCACCCTGCGCGGAACGCTGGCGGAAACCGGCGAACGCCTGAGCGCGTGGCTCACCACACCGCCGCCGGCGGGCAAGCCCGACGATGGGGTGCTGCTCACGGTAGAAGAGAACTCGGTGACGGCGTATCCCGCGGGGCGCCTGCTGTATTACCCCGCCGCCTCCGACGAGCCGGAAGCGCGGGCCGAGGTTTTTGCCGAGGGCGAGTTGCTGGAGTTTCTGCAGGCGCAGCCGGCCAATGCCGCCGAAGCCTACCGCGTGCTGGCGGAGAGCAGAAATGCGGCGGTGCGTGCGGGAGCGCTGCTGCGGTTGGCGCGCGTGCTGGGCAAGTTGGGGCGCCGCGAAGAAAGCCGTGCCGCGTACACGCGTCTGGCGGCGATTAGCGGCGTGCGGGTGGCGGGGGCGCCGGCCGAACTGGTGGCGCGTCACGCGCTCGGCGACTCCACATTGCGCGAAGATCTGCTGGGCGGACGCTGGCACCTGACGCGCGGCCAGTTCGAATTCTACTTTGGCCCCGGGGCCCCGGAGGGCCGGCAAGCGCTGGCGGAAGCCGCCGGGCAGGCTTGGAGCCTGGCGGGCGCTCGCGGGCAGACCACGGTGTGGGCGGGCGGGCATCCGTTCTTCGCCATGTGGCGGACCTCCGGCGCGCGGCGTGCCGTGCTGGTGGAGACGCCGAAGCTTCCCACGGGAGAACGCGATGCCTGCGCGGCGGTGGACGCCGAAGGACACGTGGTGTGGGGGCGGCGCGACCGAAGCGACCGGGCCGCCATCCGGCCGGCGGCGGAGAGCCAACTCCCCTGGACGCTCTACGTCAGTGGCGCGCCCAATCCGCCGGGAACCGGATTGCCCGAGAGCCAGCGATTCCTGTTGCTCAGCATGGGGGTGATGGTGGTGTTCCTGATCGCCGGAACCTACTTTATCGCGCGCGCCATACGCCGCGAAATGGAGGTTTCGCGGATGCAGTCCAACTTCGTCTCCACGGTATCGCACGAGTTCCGGTCGCCATTAACTTCCATCCGGCAGTTATCGGAAATTCTAGAGCTGGGGCGGGCGCCGAGCGAGGAACGGCGGCAGGTCTACTACTCGACGCTGGTGCGCGAGACGCAGCGGCTGCAACGGCTGGTGGAGGCGCTGCTGAATTTCGGGCGCATGGAAGCGGGGGCGCGTCCTTACCGTTTTGAAGAGATCGAGACTTCGAGCCTGGTGCACCGGGTGGCGGGAGAATTCGAGGCGCAACTGGCGGCGGGGCGGCGCATCGAGCTGAGCGGCCCCGATGCCACGTGCGCCATCAATGCCGACCCCGACGCGCTCTCGGTGGTGCTGCGCAACCTGATCGACAACGCGCTGAAATACTCGCCGGAGCATCCGTCGATCTGGGTGCAGTGGGGCCTGGAGCGCGCGCGGGTGGCCATCCGGGTGCGCGACCAGGGGCTCGGCATCACGGCTGCCGAGCGCAAGGCGATCTTCCGAAAATTCGTGCGCGGCAGCGCCGCCGCCGCGGCCAACGTGAAGGGGTCGGGCGTCGGCCTGGCGATGGTCAAGCACATCATCGCGGCGCACCACGGCGAGATCCGGGTGGACTCTACACCCGGAGGCGGCAGCACGTTCACCGTGGTGCTGCCCGCGCTGGAGCAATCATGAGCCGCATTCTGATCGTGGAAGACGAGCCGGCCATCGCGCTCGGCCTGGAAGACGATTTGAAGATGGAGGGGTACGAGGTGGAGGTGGCGCGCGACGGCATCACGGCGGCGCGGCGCGGGCGCGAGGGCGGGTTCGATCTGATCCTGCTGGATGTCATGCTGCCGGGCAAGGACGGCTTCGAGGTGTGCCGGGAATTGCGCCGCGCGGGCCTGAAGACGCCCATCCTGATGCTGACCGCCAAGGCGCGCGAAGCCGAAAAAGTGATGGGCCTGGAACTGGGCGCCGACGATTACGTCACCAAGCCGTTCGGCACGCGCGAACTGCGCGCACGCATCAAGGCGCTGTTGCGGCGCTCCGCCGGAGAAGCCGAAGCGGAATGCTGCCGCTTCGGAGATGTGGAGGTGGATTTCGCGCGCGGCGAGCTGCGCCTGAGCGGCCGGCCGGTGGAGCTTACGCCGATCGAGTTCAAGCTGCTGGATTCCTTCATTCGCGCACGCGGCCGCGTGCTGAGCCGCGATCAACTGGTCGCGGCGGCGTGGGGGCCCGACACGTTCGCTTCGGCGCGCATCGTGGACAACCATATCGCCAACCTGCGGCGCAAGATCGGGGACGACCCGGCGGAACCGCGCTACCTGCGTAATGTGCGTGGACTGGGGTATCGATTCGATGGGTGAGGAGTACGCGTTGTCACAAAAATGTTTTTCAACGCAGAGACGCAGAGAACGCAGAGGAAGCGCAGAGAACACTAAAACAAACTACTTCATGTCTTCTCTGCGCTTATCTCTGCGTTCTCTGCGTCTCTGCGTTGAATCAGCATGTCTCGGGTGGGCAATGCTCATGGGGATGGCGGCGCTCTCTCTCCCTGCGCAGTCCGATGTCGAGCGGCAGTTGGAGACGGCGGTCTATCGCGAGACGGTGATGGGCGATGTGCCGGCGGCCATCGGGATGTACCGCGCGCTGCTGGCGGAGAAAGGGATCGCCCGCCCGGTGGCAGCGCGCGCGCTGTGGCAACTCGGCCAGTGCCAGGAGAAGCTGGGGCAGCGGCGGGAAGCGCACGCAACGTATTCGCGGGTGGCGCGCGAGTACGCGGCCGAGAGCGCGATCGCGGCGCAGGCGCGCGGCAAGCTCGCCGGGTGGAGCGACGCCCTGCCCGGGCCGCGCAATCTCCGCTTCGAAGAGGGCGATCCGGGAAGAACGCCGCCGGGCTGGTTCGTTCCACAGGTGGAGAAGGTCTCCGGCAGCCTGGCCGAACTGCGCCGCAAGGGCTGCCGGAGCAGAGCCGGGTGCGCCGTGGTGATCGCGCCGGCCACCGCGGCGGCGCCGGATTCGGTGGGCAACCTGATGCAGAGCTTCCGCGCGGCGGCGTACCGCGGCAAGACCGTGCGGCTGCGCGCCTGGGTGCGCGTGGAGGCCGGAGGACCCGGCGATCGCGCGCAGATGTGGCTGCGGGTGGACCGTCCCAACGGCAAGGTGGGGTTCCTGGAGGACATGGACGGCCGTCCGGTGCGCCCCGCCGAGTGGACCAGTTGCGAGATTGTGGCGGAGATCGACAGCGACGCGCAGTTTGTGGATTTCGGCGTGAAATCGATGGGGCGCTCGCGGGTTTGGGTGGACGACGTGTCGTTCGAAATCGTGCCCGAAGAACAGGTCACCGCGGTGCGCAACGCGATCGCGCGGATTTACGCGCGCACCGAAGCCACGCTCACCGCGTTCCGCTTCTCCGGGACCGAGGCGGTGGCTACGGTGCGCAGGGCGGCGCAGCAGGAC
>Ga0224559_1001929_pt1 | contig 10929 bp, 8 predicted proteins | sample 714S33034metaG_FD_180676 | JGI IMG/M metagenome (GOLD analysis project Ga0224559, IMG submission 180676) | Peat soil microbial communities from Stordalen Mire, Sweden - 717 S3 30-34 | ecosystem: Environmental > Terrestrial > Soil > Wetlands > Peat | place: Sweden: Norrbotten County, Stordalen... | reverse complement strand
GGGTGGAGCTGTACAGTCCTACGCGCCTCCTGTGCCCCAAGGCGATCTCCTGTTGAATGCTCTCAAGGAAGAGATCTTCGCGCTGGAGAGCGACAAGATTGCCGGCAAGATGACTCCTGCGGAGTACGAGGAGTTGAAGGCGGCGCTGGAGAAGGTGTTGAGGCGGGCGCTGAAAAGGCAGTAGCTGGGAATAGCGGCCGACACAATCGTTCAATGGAAAGTACAGAGGCCTTCCCTTAAGGGAAGGCCTCTGGCGTTTGGAAGCGGTGGCGCGATTACAGTTGGGGAACTGATTCGCGCTCATTGTGCCGGATTAAGCGCTCAGAACTTGTAAACCAAGCCGAAAGAGGCGCGGGAGCTGCGGCGCATGTGCGGTGAGCATCCCGAGTTCACAGTGCACACATTTCCGGAGCCGACGGGATAGATTGGCGCGACAAATGAGGAGGCAATATCGTCTCCCGAGGCGCGCAGCGAGAAATGCCCTTTCATTTTGTAGTCCATGCCGACGCCGACTCCCCCCGCAAACGAGAGGTCGGGATAGGCGTTTACGCCACCAATGTGTTCCCCGCCGAGCAGCACATGGATAAACCCGTCGTAGTGCGAGAAGAGGTTGGCATGAAATACCGGGCCCAGGAATAGCGCATTCAAACTGGGTTTTAGTGTTGGGCTGTTGGCAATATCAGGGGTCGCGATGGGGAACCGGTAATAAGAGCCGTCGGCGGTGACGCCGAAGAACCTGCCCCAGTCGCGGGTCACTGAGGCGTTAACGCCCTGCAAGCCATAGCGAGCCTGGTTTACCTGAATGAGGCTGGTGTAGCCGTAGCCGACGAAGACCTCGTACTTGGTGTTGGTCGCCGGTCTCTGAGTGGGAGCCGCTCCGCGACTGTGGATAAACTGGCTAGTGGCTGCCAGGGGCATAAACAGGGCCGGAACTACGGCCAGAATTGAAAGCAACAACTTCCTCTTCAATTGGGACTCTCCTCAGTGCATTGCTGTGTCTAATCCGTAGCTCTGGAGGCTAGAGCCCTTCGAGCAGCGGTCGTAGCCGGGACCGGCTACCCGCATAGACTATCCACACTTAGATTACCCTCTTGGGGCCAGTTGGAAGAAGTGGGACCAGTTTTGAAGCGGCGGATTCAAGTCAACGGCTTTGAACCGGAACTGCTTCGGCGAGTCGCAACAGCTTGCCGGAACTCCCTGTAACAGTGACGGGGGTTCCCAGCGGAAGATAGCGGCGGATCATCTCTGGCCGGGCCCAATCCACGTCCCAGACTCCTTCAATGGCCACCAGAATGTACTGGCCTGGCGCTACATTGCGCAGGGCGAAGCTGCCGTCGGAGTCGGACTGGTCGCGCCGCGCCAGGGACGGAAAAGCCGCCAGATTCTTCGGCACAAGCACCATCATCACCCCTGCGCGCCCCTTGCCCTGCTTGCGGGCAAAGCCCTCTATGCGCGTTTCATCTCGGCTGACCATAGCCATCAACCGCAGGGGCTGGTCGCGCACGGTGAACTGGTTTCCGGTGTAAGGCCGCCCGCCAATGGCGATCGAGACGATAGGCAGCGGGTTACCTGAGCTGTCGATTACGAGTTCCCATTTGCCCGGAAGAACGGCGGCAAAGCTGAATGAACCCTGAATGCAGGAAGATTCCAGTGGGGCGTGGGGCTGCACGGGGTCTAAGGAGTTCAGAGTTACGCTCAGATGATCGGGCAGAGATGAGCCGTTGGTGGTACGTAGGGTTCCAGAGACAGCGATGGCTGGAGTACCCAGGCTGGGGTCAATTTGCTGGCTGGTTGTAGCGTCCAGTTCGGCGATGCGCGGCGGGTCTCCCTGCGTCAGCTCATAATGGCCCGGAGCTACGCCGGTGAATTCGACGGCGCTGTTCATCCTACCGAAAGGAGGTATCTTTTGCTCGATCGAGGCCTCTGTGCCGAAGATAGTCCGCCGAAGTTGTGCAAGAGTAGGCGATCCATCTTGCTTTTTAGGTATTTCCACCTGCAAATGCAAAGCCGGAACTGCGCGAAGGTTAATGTTGGCCTCTTCGCGGCTTCCCCCGGTGAGGATGATCGTCGTGGCTGTTGCCTCGTCTGTTGTGGAGTCGAAATAGGTGGTGGGATAAGTGACATCCAGTGTGGCGGCTGAATTAAGGTCCGGTCTTTGACCGGAAAAACCGGCGTTGCGGTGGAGCGCATACCATGGCTCGGCGGTTACCGCCACCATGTACTCGCCGGGCGCAAGGCCGGTGAAGTCGTAATCGCCGGTGTCGTCGGTGGCAGTTTCGGTAGCCTGAGTGATTCTTGCGCCGGGGTTGTGGCTCGAGGGTTTCAGGAAAAGCAATACTTTGGCGCCTTCTGCAGGGTCGCCGCCATCGCCGGTGACCATTCCATGCAGAACGGCTCCGGGCGTCAGGCGGAAGACGAGGCCGCTGGTATCTTGATCTTCGCCGGTCACAATTGCCGAGTTGAATTCCTCGTGCTGGTCGTAGAAGGCAGTGAGAAATCCCCTCTTTGACGCGGTCAACTGGAATTTCGCCGCCGCGAGGCCGTCGAGTGAAAAGCGGCCGTCGTTGTCGGTTTCGACCGATTCGATGGTATGGCTGTCAGCCTCAGAGAGAACGGCCATCGTGGCTCGCGGCACCGGGCTGCCCGTGGCCGAATTCACAACCGTGCCGGCAATGCTGTAACCGATTGGTTGGGCGGCCTGTGGAAAGGCTGGCAGGCATGCCGGCTGGAGTGCGAAGGCGCACGTCAAGGCTGTGAGAAATTTGCTCATCGTGCCGGAACCTCCAGCATCAGGCTGCTGGTTGCACCAGGAGAAAGCGTCACGGACTGGCCGGGGGTGGACAAAGCGGCAAGGGCGGCCGGGTTACGGTACTCTAGCCGAACAGGGCGGTTGAAAACGTAAACGTGATAGTTGCCGGGGGTGAGCCCATCGACATTCAGCGTTGCGCCGGAGGAGGGGTGCATATTCATGGGCGGGATGTCGGCGGTGGTATCGAAATCGGGAACAACATAGACGGTATAGAAAGGCTCGTCCCCGGGCAGGAATTCGGCCCGGGCGGGAGGCAGGGTGAGAGCCAGCTTGGCACAGTCGTCTCGCAGGGTCAGTTCCATGGGCGGCGGCGAGGCGCCGAGGGCCACACTGAGGGGCTCTCGGGCCAGGTTCATGCCTCCGGCGCTGAAGGAATCCACGCAAAGGTTGCGGTCGTTGAGCTGTGTGCTGATCCAGTGAGAGCCGGGACCGACGGTCAGTTCGAGCAGCCCTGGTGCTACGGCCTCCGCAGTGGTTTCTTCGCTACTGCCATCCAGGCGCGCTTCGTCAGCATTGGTAGCCAAGACAATGAGTTGGGTCTCGATTCCCTGATATGCGCTTGCATAGGACTGTGCCGGCAGCGCGGAGATCCGAGCTTCCTGCAGATGAATCAGCCAACCGGGTATAGGCGAAACGGGAATACGCAGGTTTTTCACGGCGCGGCCGTCAACGGAAAATTCCACAAAGCCTGAAAAGGGCCACTGCTTTCGGTTTGATCTACCTGTCGTATTCCCATGGCCGATAGCTCCGGGCTCGTCTGACCATACAACAACATAGAACGTATACGTGCCATCCGGCAGACTGGTCTGGAGGGTGTGCGTCCCGGCATCGAACTGTCCGGTGTAAGCCAGTCGGTGGCCTGCCGCATCGAGCACCAGGATTGCATGGGGTTGTGAGCCTTCCGAGGGACCGTTGCTGCCGAACGGGCGTCCATTGGGCAATATTGCCGTTGCGGTGACGGTGTAGAAGGGAACGAGGGGTAGGCGCAGGTTGGCCTCGGCTTGATCGCCGGCTGCTAGACGGATGCGCGTCGCCCCGGAAAAATCTTGCGCCTGGGGATAGAAGACGCTGGGATAGCCGTTGCGAGCCACGCTGGCTCCCGCCGCCACCGCTGTCACTGCCGGTTCACTCTCCAGGGCCGGTTGCGTAAAAAGAGCGTAGCGCCCGGCTGGAAGGCCGGCAAAGCGGTAGGCGCCGTTGCCATTGGTCCGGGTGGTGCCATCCTGCACCCAGACGGCACGGCCGTTGCGCACTACCTGCTTGAGCAGCGTTAGCGTAATCCCCAGAGCAGGATCGCCGGTGGAAAGCTCCACGTGGCCGTAAATCGCTGAGGTGGGCGTCAGCATGAAGGCCACATCCGGCATTTCGGCTGCCACCAGAACGCTGTGCGCCGGTCCATCGTTCTGGTATCCCACATCTTCCGTGGCGTAGGGACGGTCGTGAAAGCCCGGCTTGTGGACGCGGATGGTTTGCGGCCCCACAGGCAGACCGGGAATCTGAAATCGGCCCTCGCCGTCGGTGAGAGCGCCGGTGTTGGCGTCGCCCTCGATCCGCACCAGCGCGCGAGGCAGTGGCTGGCCGGTTACGGAGTTCATCACGATGCCGTGAAGGGTCACCAGTAAGCTGGGATGAAGACTTTGCAAAGCGGCTTGCTGTGATTGTTCTTGCGGAGGTGAATCCTGAGCTGAGCCAAGTGCCGGCGCCAGCAAAAATACGGCACAAAGGGCGAGCATCGCCAACGGCGCAGAGTTGTGACCAAGGGCTCGGTAGCCGCCGGCGCGTTCATGGATTGCAAAAGGGCCCACGCCTTATTGTGACGGTTTTCGGCGGGGAAGGGAATCAAGTGTGGACCGGCTGGCGAGAATCGTTCTACCATGGACGCTGCAACAAGCGCAGGCGGTTGAGCCGGCGATCTATCGAAGGACTGCACAGAATGGTTTCGGCAGAGCAGATTGCAGAGCTACAGGACCGAGAAACGCGTGTCTGGCACCAGACGGCGGCGGATGCCGCAGAGACAGAGCCAGGGCAGGATTGGCTGGGGGCTGTCAGCCTGCAGCATCGCGCCAACTTCGAGCTCTGGCACATTGAGGACGAGGCTCGGGCTCCGGGCGCAAGCGATGCCGAACTGGCCGGAGTGAAGAGGCGTGTGGACCGGACAAACCAGCGGCGCAACGACTTGGCCGAACACCTGGACCGCGCATTACTCGCCTGGCTCGAGCCAAGGGGGTTGCCCAACCCGGCCGCGGAACTGAACTCCGAGTCGCCGGGGCTGATCATCGACCGGCTCTCGATTCTGGCGTTGAAGATTTATCACACGCGCGAAGAGGCCGAGCGCGCCTACGCTCCCGCGGGGCACGCAACGCGGAACCTGGAGCGGCTGGCGATTCTGGAGGAGCAAAGACGGGATCTGGCCGGCTGCCTCGACGCTTTGTGGCGCGAAACCCTTGCAGGGACGCGGCGTTTCAAGCTCTATCGCCAATTGAAGATGTACAACGATCCTTCCCTGAATCCAGCCATTTACCGTGAGTCCGCACAGGCAAAAATTCCCAAGGGATGAGACCCGCTTTTTGTCCGGCTTGACTGAGGGCGGGGTTGTGCGTATAAAGAGTGGCTAAGCAGCGCAATCCCCAGGCGCGTTGTCTGCGAGCGGCGATTTGCTCAATTGCTTCTGGGGATGCAGATAACCGGCGAAATCATCATGCAAGAGGCCCGATCCTTGGCGCACGATCAGAAAAAAACATCCGTACACTCCGACAAAGTTGGCGGTCACTCCGTTGCGGGGACAGGGCCGGCCTTTCAGCACTATCAGACCGCGGTGCAACTGCTGCAGCAGGGCAAGTTTGATAAAGCGCTGGCCGCTTTTGAAAAACTGTTTCCCAACGCGCCGGCCGAGTTGCTGGAACGCTGCAAAATGTACATCAGCACCTGCCAGCGGCAACTGGAACAGCACAACCTCACTTTTCTGACGCCCGAGGAGCACTACGACTACGCCGTCTCGCAGTTGAACACTGGGTTCTACGAAGAAGCGCGCGAACAGTTCAACGCCATTCTGCTCTCCTACCCAGGGACTGACTACGCCTACTATGGGCTCGCGCTTTTGGACGGGATGACCGGCCGCATCGAAGACTGCCTGCAAAACCTGGCCAAGGCTATCGAACTGAATCCCAGAAACCGGCTCCAGGCTCGGGTTGACAACGATTTCCAAGGCATGGCGGACGATCCCCGGTTCACCGAGTTGTTATATCCCGAGGTACCATAGGGCTCAGTGGACTCCCCGATCATCTCGACCTTAAGCCCGGATTCGGACTCGCAAATGGCTGCGGAGGCAGTGCCTGCCCGCGCGATGCGCGTGGTGGCCATCGGCGGCGGCACAGGCCTGTCGACGCTGCTGCGTGGGTTGCGGCGCCATGTGGTCTCAACCAGCCCGGACACCAAAGGGGCAGGTCTCATCGCAGATCTGGCGGCGGTGGTTACCGTGACCGACGACGGCGGATCCAGCGGAAGGCTGCGCAGAGACTTCAATATGCTGCCTCCGGGCGACCTGCGCAACTGCATGGTGGCGCTCAGCGCGGAAGAAGACCTGCTGGCCCAGCTCTTCGGCCATCGCTTTCGCTCCGGCGACGCGCTGGAGGGGCACAACTTCGGAAATCTTTTTGTCGCGGCTCTCACCGAGATTACCGGCGACTTTGGCCACGCCATCCAACTGGCGTCGAAGATTCTGGCGACGCGCGGGCGCATCTACCCGGTGACAACGGCCAACGCCACGCTGGTGGCGCGCATGCACGACGGCTCGCTGGTGCGCGGAGAGACGAAGATCACCGCTAGCCGCAAACACATTGCGGAACTGATGCTCGAACCCGCGGACGCGGCCCCCTTGCCGGAGACGCTGGAGGCAATTGAGCGCGCCGACCTGATCACGGTGGGGCCAGGATCGCTGTATACCTCGCTCATCTGCAATCTGCTGGTAAAGGGCCTTCCCGATGCACTGGCCAAGGCGCGTGGCACGCGGGTTTACATCTGCAACTTGATGACCCAGGCCAACGAGAGCCTGGGATTGACCGCCTCCCAGCACATTGAACGGATTTATGAACATACGCACGGGCCGATCTTCGACTATGCCCTGGTAAATACGGAGGCCTTTTCTCCGCAGACACTGGCCCGCTACGCGGCCGAAGGCGCTTCGGCGATCGTGCCCGATATTGCGCGCATTGAGGCATTGGGAGTGCGCGTCATTACCGGCAACTTTGCCAGCGAAGAAAGCGTAGTGCGTCACGCTGCTGGCCGGGTCACTGGAGCGCTGCTGGCGCTGGGCGGCGCGGCTCTTGCGGCCCGGGGATAAAATATATCTTTCCTGCTGATTGCATATTGCGATAGAGTGATAGCGCGCGCGGCTATGAGTTGCGCGATTCACGAGGAGAAATCATGCGCAAGACTCTGGTTTGGATCACTCTATGCTTTTGCCTGTTTGCAGTGGCGAATGTCGCCTCTGCGCAAGCCATCAGAAAGCCCGGCCTGTGGGAGATGACCACCACCATGACCTGGCAGAAATCGCCTATGCCTCCAGGCATGGTCATGCCCCCGGGGATGAAGTCGCCCTTTAGCGGCAGCACCATCACGTCGCAAGTCTGCCTGACTCAGGCGATGATTGACAAATACGGCGCCCCGATGTCGCAGAGCAAGGACTGCCAGATTGTCAACATCTCCATGAGGGCCAGCGGCATGACTGCCAGCATGGTATGCAGCGGGAAGATGAACGGCAAAGGAACAATCGAATCCCAATGGCCTGACGGCAGCCACGCCAGGGGTAAGGTGCATTTCGAGGGAACAATGCAGGCTGGCCCGAACACAGTGCCGGTGGAATACTCGGCCGACAGCACCTCTACTTACAAAGGCGCGGACTGCGGCAGCGTCAAGCCTTTGCCCATGCCGCAATAACTAACTTGGAAGCAACTCGGCAGGTTCATCCGGAAGATGAGCCTGCCAGCTCCTAACTTCCATGCTGTTAGGGCCATCCTGCCGCGAGAGTGAGCGGCAGAACGCGCGGCTTGCGGATTGCTGTATACTTTCTCCGGAACAAGGGAGCAAGTACAGCTATGCACAGAATTCTGAATGGCCAAACAAGGATATTTTTGCCGCTAGCCGCCGCTTTAATCATCTCCATTGCACTCACCCCCAACACTATGATTGCCCAGACAAACGATGCGGGCTTTGGCCCCAGCAACCCGTTCTACGCGCCGAGCACTTTGCCCTTCCATGCTCCGCCTTTCGACAAGATCAAGGATTCCGACTACCAGCCTGCCATTGAGGCCGGGATTGCGCAGAAAATCAAGGAAACGCGCGTAATTGCCGACAATCCCGCGGAACCTACTTTTGAGAATACCTTCGTCGCGATGGAAAAGTGCGGACAGTTGATTGACCGCGTGATGGAGGTTTTCAACGGAGTGTCGGGCGCGAATATGAACCCGGTGTTGCAACAAGTGCAGGACGCGGAAGCGCCCAAGCTGGCGGCGATGCAGGATGCGATCTACCTGGATGCGAAGCTTTTCCAGCGCGTTTCAAAAATTTACGAGAAGCGCCAATCGCTGCATCTCGATGCGGAATCGCTGCGCTTGGTCGAGTACGATTATCAGCAATTTGTGCTGGCGGGCGCGCAGCTTAACGACGCCGACAAGGCCGCATTGAAGAAACTCAATGAAGAGGAAGCGAATCTCTCCACGGCGTTCATCTCCAAGCTGCTGGCCTCAACCAAGGATGCGGCGTATGTGACCCAGGACAAATTGGCGCTAGCGGGGTTGAGCGATGCGCAACTGGCTGCCGCCGCTCAAGCCGCCAAGGACCGCAAGGTCGATGGCTGGGTGCTGTCTCTGCAAAACACCACGCAGCAGCCGGAACTGCAATTGCTCACGAATCGTATCACGCGCAAGGCGCTCTTCGAGGACTCCGTGAATCGAGCCGAGCGCGGCGGCGCCAATGACACGCGCGAGATTATTGTCCGATTGGCGCAACTGCGCGCGCAGAAGGCCAAGCTGCTGGGATACCCGAACTACGCGGCGTGGAAGCTGGCAGACCAGATGGCTCACACGCCCGAAGCGGCGCTCAAGTTTATGGACGCGATGGTGCTCGCGGCTACCGCCAAAGCCCAGGGCGAAGGGCAGGATATTCAGGCGATCATCGATGGGCGGCATGGTGGATTTGCCCTGGAGCCGTGGGACTGGAATTTCTACTCCGAACAGGTGCGCAAGGCAAAATACGATCTGGATGAGGCGCAAACGCGGCCGTATTTTGAGCTGAACAACGTCCTGCAGAACGGCGTCTTCTACGCGGCGCATGAGCTTTACGGAATCAGCTTTAAGCGGCGCACCGATATTCCGGTTTACAACCCCGACGTGCAGGTTTACGAGGTCTCTGACGCCAACGGAAAGCCGCTGGCCCTGTGGTATTGCGACTACTTCAAACGCGACAACAAGAACGGCGGAGCATGGATGGACGAATTTGTCGGCCAGTCCAAGCTGCTGGGCACGCTGCCGGTGGTCTACAACATAGCCAATTTTGCAAAGCCGGCGGCGGGTGAGCCTGCGCTGATCAGCTTTAACGATGTGACAACGATGTTCCACGAATTTGGCCACGGGCTGCATGGCATCTTTGCCAACTCCATGTATCCCAGCCTCTCGGGAACCAGTGTGCCGCGCGATTTTGTGGAGTTTCCCTCGCAGTTCAATGAACATTGGGCGAGCTATCCGTCAGTCTTCGAGCACTATGCCAGGCACTATAAAACTGGCGCTCCAATGCCTGCCGAACTGGCCGCGAAGATCAAAAAGGCCGAGACCTTCAACCAGGGATACATGCTGACCGAGCTGCTGGCCGCGGCTGAACTGGATATGCAGTGGCACACGCTGGCAGCCGATGCTCCTTTGCAAAATGCCGACAGCTTTGAAACCGCTGCTCTCGCCAAGACTCACTTGTTGCTCAACACTGTGCCGCCTCGTTACCGTTCCAGCTACTTTTTGCACATCTGGGGCAACGGCTATGCCGCCGGCTACTACGCCTACCTGTGGTGCGAGATGCTCGACGATGATGCTTACCAGTGGTTTGAAGATCACGGCGGCTTGACGCGGGCCAATGGCGATCGCTTCCGGCAGATGATTCTTTCGCGGGGTAACACCGAAGACTTGGCCAAGTTGTATGCAACGTGGCGCGGCGCGGAGCCATCAATCGAACCGATGCTGAAAGTGCGCGGGCTGGAGCCGGCGACGAAGCTGAAATAGTTGACCGGGAGTTACGAGCGGGAATCACTGCGGACTCGGCACATGCGTGTGCCGAGTCCGCAATGCATATGAAAAACCTCTTCGAGATCGTTGCTTATCTGCAAAAGATGGAGGGAACGATGCTGGAAGTGGTGGACCGAGCAGCCTAGCAGTTATGGCAATCAAGAGAATCAAAATCGATTACACAGTCTATCCGCCCAACTATCATCCTGGAGATGGTTGCTGGGATTTGCGCAACTTTGAGTGCGCAAAACAGATCGCGCGAGGCCTTGGTGCCGGGTCACGAATCTATCGCAATTTCAATCAAACCAATAAACGCGGGGGAATTTTGGGAGATTGGTGGACCGGAAGGCACTATTGGACTTGGACTGGCGCGTTACTCCTACGCAGAGTCGATAAAGTAGCATTCCATAGTGGAACGGAATAAAACTGAATTCCTACCCCTCCACCGTCCGCTTCAACTGCCCGCAGGCGGCATAGATGTCACGGCCGCGCGGTTTACGCAAGTAGGCGGGAATGTCGGCGTCGATCAGTGTACTGCGGAAGGCTTCGACGGCTTCAGATTGTGGCGTGGAGTAATCGATGCCGGGACCGGGATTCCAGGCAATCAGGTTGACCTTCGCGGGCAATCCGCTTCGGCGCACAAGGCGCGCTACTTCAGCGGCGTGCTCTGGCCGATCCGTGACGCCGCCGAGCAGCACGTACTCGAAGGTGATGCGCTCGCGGGGGCGTAGCCTGACTTGGCGCACGGCGTCCACCACCGCGGCTATCGGCCACTTGCGGTTGATGGGCATGATCTCGCTGCGAATCGCGTCGTTGGGCGCATTGAGGCTGATGGCCAGCTTGGGACGGAAC
>Ga0224559_1001926_pt1 | contig 10931 bp, 21 predicted proteins | sample 714S33034metaG_FD_180676 | JGI IMG/M metagenome (GOLD analysis project Ga0224559, IMG submission 180676) | Peat soil microbial communities from Stordalen Mire, Sweden - 717 S3 30-34 | ecosystem: Environmental > Terrestrial > Soil > Wetlands > Peat | place: Sweden: Norrbotten County, Stordalen... | reverse complement strand
GGGTTATCCAAGTAACAGCGTCAGTGACGACATGAGCTTCGTAGTTGTTGCGACGAATCAACTTGGTTCGCTCCCATGGACGCCAGTAGCAAATCCGATGGCATCGAATTGCGTGGTTGGATATGACGGATCGAATCTGTTGCAGTACCGGGCGCAGTTCACCATTCAGCCGGGGCAGATGTTCTTTTCCTGCTATGCTTCCAACTTCTGGGGTCTTTCGATGACATCGAATATCGTGTCCACACCTCCGCTCCCGATTCAAGTCGGTCAAATGAGCATCACCCGGACAAATTGATGAACCGATTGCGAAATATTCTGCTGAACGCTGCCATCATCCTATCGGCTGTGGTTGCCGCGGGTTGTTTTATTGCGGCCGCACGCGGTGATGTTCCTCCGCTTCCAATCGCTCCTGCCGTTACCCAGTATCACGCTGCCAGCATCAGCCATGGGGCGGCTGGGCTCATGCAGCGAACGGTTGTCGTGGTGCCCGTGGTGCCGACCGTTACGGTCACCATGTCTCCGTTCGCGCAGTTGCAGGAATCATATGACTTGGCGACGTGGACGGCGGTTGGCGATCCGACGAATCAGGTAACGGTTGCGATGGCTGGCAACGAGTATTTCCGGGCGCAGGCGGGTATTGTGGTTTCGTGGGAAGATGTCACCAATGTGGCCGGGTACATCCTGTTTGAATACTACCAGCCGACTCCGCAGGTTGAGCCGTGGACGAACTGGGATGTCGGGAACGTAACGAACCTTTGGGTGCCAGCGTTGACCGATGGGACGAACTGGTTTAGGGTGGAATCGTATCGTGGCGGAACGGATTGCTCCGGCGATCCGATTCGCTGCATATCAACGATGACACCGGCCATTTGTGCGGTTCCGGTGCGGTCACAATTAACAATCAAACAAACCCAAAATTAATCATGCAAAACGAGATACTGGGAGGCTTGGTTATAGCCATAATTTCGAGCCTGTTCGGATGGGCTTTATCACAACTAACCATCGGAAAAAAGCTGGAATCCAGCCTCGCCGAAATGCAATTGGCCATCGAGCGAAACGGGAATGACGCGCATCGGGCACAAGATGAGGTTGCCCAGGTCCGGCAAGAGGTTTCAGCGGTTCGCAGTGACACCACCGAACGCATTACCGCTATGGCGGACATGGTGAAGGAGGTTCTACACGTGGCCAGCGAGTTGATCGAGTTGGCGAAGGTGCAGAACGCACTGTTGGAGGAAGCCCGAAATCGAGCGAGCAGGCAGTAATATGCAAAAGCAGTTATTGCGCTACTGGCTGGCCATGAACGCCACCGCCTTCGACTCAGGGGCTCGCGCGCTGTACTACTTTTGTGGGATAGCTGGAGCCCATGAGGTGAGCGCGAGCATTCCAGCCATCAATTTGCAGCAACTCGCCTGTATTTTCTTCATCGCATTCGGAAGGGCAATTCTTGCCTACCTGGACGCTCATCCACTTTCCGGCATTCAAATCGAAATCGAAAACAGCCATGAAACAAGCCATCCTGATAACGATGCTGGCCACGGCGGCGTCAGCACAAACCAACCTGTACTACCCGGCGCATGAGTTGAGCGTTGAATTGACGCCCACCTACTCGCGCTACGCGTCCCAAAAAGACTCTTTCGGGATCTCGTTTGAGACCGAGTACTGGCAGACGGAGAGCACGGGGACCGGCATCGAACTGGGCACCTACGACTTCAGGAGCACACCGGGCCAGATCGACCATCTGGCGGTTATGGAGGATGTTCGGTTGGTGCCCTGGCCCACGAAGATATTGCTCAACCGGCTGGCCTTCGAGTTGAAGACCGGGGCGGAAACCTACTTCACCGATGGCAGCAAGGATGTTGAGGTTGGCCTGGGCGTGAACGTGGCCATCACCACCAAAATCAAGCTCGAAGCCTCGGTGGTAGAGCACTGGAGGACGACGAGTTCACGCGACGGAGAAACCGCCAGACTTGGCATAAAGTGGAAGTTCTGATATAGTGCTTGGTCAAAACAAAACGAACAAAATTATGAAACACCAAATTCAATTCATCCTGATCGCCGCGATGGCGGCCGCTGCGGCCTTAACGGGTTGTAGCACAACGTCCGGCAGTTCAGGCACTTCCTCCGCGATTAACGTGGTGACGTTGCGAGATGTGGCAGAGGTGGCGACGGTGGCGGATCTGTCGTCGCGGCCAACTGACCGGCCCTACTTTGCCGCCGCCGTGGTTGCGCTCGACGTTCTGGCGAATAACGGGCAGGCAAATGCTACCAACGTGGTGGCCGCGTTGCAGGGGGTGCAGGTGAGCGGCGTAAACAGCGCTGAGATCGTCGTGGCGTTGCAGGTGGTCACAGACGAGTACGCTCAGTACGCGCAAAATCAGGGCGGCACGAACTCTCTCTCGGCGGGCGCATTGGCGCTGGAGCAGGGCATCCAGACGGGGTTGCAATTGGTGCCTGCCACAAAATAGGACATGAAGACTCTGGCTCTGCGCGGTGGCGGAACCCGGGGCATAGGACAGGCCGTCTTCCTGCAACGGCTCGAAAAATCGTCTGGTAAGCCCCTGGCGTCCTGCTTTGATCTAGTGGCTGGATGCTCGGTCGGGTCAATCATCGGGGCCTGCATAGCCTCTGGCGTTACAGCTGACCGCATTGTGGAGTTTTTCTACCAGGATGCGCCGAACATATTTTCCAACCCAACATCCCTGATCTGGAGGCTGTTCAAATCTTCCAAGTACAACGCGGGTCCGTTGGAGTCCACATTGAAATCCGTTTTGGGGGATAAAACGCTGGCGGACTGCCAGACCCGGCTGGTGGTGCCGGCCTTGATGTTTGGTAACGGCTGGTCCCGCAACTGCTACTTCCAGTCGTACGGCCAATCGTGGGTTGGGCCCAACGAGGTTATCATTGGGCCCGACATCCAGATTCCACTCTGGAGAGTCTGCCGGGCATCCTCGGCGGCACAGTCCTACTTCCCTGGCTCCCAGTGGACCCATCCCCAGCTTGGGCCGGTCGTGTTTTGGGACGGGGGCACAACCGCGATGAATGCTCCGGACATGCTTCTGCTGACGGAGGCATTGGCTTGGGGTTGGAAACTTGAAGAAGTGGAAACCTTGTCGCTTGGGAATGGCGCCACGCCGTGGGCGTGGGCGCTCGGAGACACTGTTAACCCTTCATCCAAGGATGTTCTGGAAATCACGCTGGATCGGGCGTACCGGGCTCCGGAGGCCACGGCGGTCTGGCAGGCCAAGGCATTCATCGGCAGCAGGCACACCTTGATCGACCCCAAGCTGGGACAGGATTACGACATCGACGACGCCAGCAAACCCACGCTGGACGCCGAGGCCACCATCTGGAACCAGGCTGCGGATGGCTACTTTTCCCCGTAGCGGCGGCGCAGGTAGCGGACTTTGGCCCGCTCGCTATCAACGACAACCTTATTCCGGTTGAACTCCAACCTGCTCATCCCGCAATACTGGCACCGTCCGTAGAGCCAGGAATGTCGCACTTTGCAAGCTGGGAACATGACTTCAGTTTGTTGCATTCAAAAAGCGTTCCGCGCGCGGCATAGGCCAAGTCGGCACACCTGGAATATAAACTGGCTTCCAAACGGCGACCGTCGAGTTGTCGGTGCGCAAACAGAATTGGTTCGTCGCGCCCATGTAATAAACGTGCAGGTTGTGGTTCGTCACCACGTAGCCGAGTTCATTTGTGCCGCTCATCAGGCCGGTCCAGTTCGTGGCCGCATCAAGGTGAAGTGCGCAAACTGGATATGAAATGTAGATTGGAACTGCAACAACTTCTGTATTTGTTCCTATCAATCCATTTGCATAGAAGCCATTTGTTTGAGCACCGCACGTTGCAGCCGCGAATAAGGCGGCGAATAGGATAAGAGACTTAACGATTTCAGTTTTCATGTTGTTATTTGGTGGTTATATTTTTTCTCACAGGTACTCGATTTTTACAACGCATCCCTCAGTGCCCCGGGAGGCAGTTGAAGCGTATTCAAAACGGATTCGTGGATCTCCATCGTCAATTCCCAAGGATTTTGCGATGGCGTCTCGCAGGGGCTTGCAGGCAGAAACGTAACCGTCGGAGTCGTACAATTTCCGGGTGCAAACCGTAATTGTAACGACAGCTTCCACGCTGCCCTTGCCCGCTTTGCGTTGCGGACGTGGACTGTCCAATGCTTGTGTAGCAGCCGGTTTGGGGACACCGGCTTCCACGGCACCCACACGACGACTATTTTGTTGCTGGTCGAGTTCAAGTATTTTTGACCTCAGTTTTGGGTCAAGATCGGTTAGCTTCCACCCCATATCAAATGATGTGGACTTCAATGGTTTTACTCATGCCGGAGTCGGGTGGACAATTCTCGGCGTGTCGGCGCTGTAAATCCTTCAGCGCGGTGCCGACAAGTGAGGAAGCCTTGCCCGCGATCAGACCGGCCCCGTGTTGCATTGCCCGCTCGATGAACCCGCAGGGGAGTTCCTGATGCGGGATGCCGTTATCGCGCATGAAGTTCAGCGCTTCGTTGTGCCAGTTGATGTGGTTCATGGTATTACGTCGAAGTTTTCGTTTTGCGCGTCCTCGGCCAATACCTCGGCAACGGTTTTTTGTGGTGTTGGAACCTGGCCTCCGTTTAGCATGATCAATGTTTTCCAGCCGGTATCCATTTTGGATTTGAAACTTTCAACCGCCTCCTCGATCTGAACCAGGATTTTCTCGTCCCGCTTCACGTCGAGGATGAGCGGTGGCATTTCGCGGCGATAGGACATGAAGATCCAATGCGAGAAATTGGTCACAAACATTGAGAAGTGGACCTGCACCACGTAATCGTCCGGAACCTTTCCCGCCAGAAGGTATTTGATGTGAGTGCTGGCGTTTGGACACTTAATCTCAATGCCGCAGTCGTCGCCGATGATGCCATCCGGAGACGCCCCGCAGGCGTCGTCGTCGGTGGTTATCAATCCCACCTCCCGGACCTCCTGCCCGGTCAATAAGGTATAGGCGGGCCGGGCCTCGGACTCCAAAATGCTCCCAAACTCCATCGGGAGCGAATTTATGGCGTCCTCCGGCAATGGCCTTCCAGTCCATTTCTCAGCCAGCGACTTGGCGATTAGTGTGTCAACGGCTTTTCCATCCTTCACCTTGAATAGCGGGGTGAGGATGGAGTCCGCCTTGCTCGCGGTAAGCAGTCCAGAGCGGGCCTTGAGCCACTCCTCCGAACCTTGGGCACAGTTTAAGACCTTCATTTGCCCTCCGATTCTTTGCGGCGCAGCATGGCGTCACAGGCTGAGTAACGCGCCGCCGGAATATCGGAAAACTTTCCAGTCCTGCTACCTCCGAATTTCAGAAATGCCTCAACATTACTGTTCGTCTCATGCACCCTGCGCTCCAACTCATCAGCCAAATCCGGACTGATGATTTCGCCGACGTTGCGCGGGTCCGAGTCGGATTTGATGCGCGTCCGCAGGCCGAACATTTTGATGAGGCAGTGACGCTCGGCGCTGGACGAAGCCGAGGCATCGCACTGGGTTGGTGACATGAGTTGGTTGCCGGGTGATACGCGCACCGTGAATGAACGGGGCTCGGAATGGCCGGCCTCATGGATGAGCGTGACCGTCACCGTGACTTCGCCATTGGTCATGGTTTGTCCAGCCAGAGTGCAGAAGCCATACTTCGACATCAGGGGCTCCAGCATGTTTTTGATCTCATCGGGGGAAACGTACTGGAATGCCACGGCTCCGGATTTGGTCTTTACCTCACGGTCGGCGTACAGAACCGGCATTTCCTTGCGGAGTTGGAAAAACGCCCGGTTGAAGGCGATCTTGGCCTGATCGTCGCGCTCCTCCTTGACCATCTGGCGCAACTCCTTCACCGCTTCGATGTTTTCCTTGCTGATTCCGTGCTCAATGGCCGTCTGCAAGATCTGCATGGCCGACATGGATGATTGTCGGGCGGGGACGTTCACTTCGTCCGGTTTGATTACCTGCAAGTTTTGATCGTTCATTTGTCAATTTCTCCTCGCTCGTCGCGCAGTTCACGCAGACGTTCAATTTGATCCTCACCACGCTGTTCTTCGATGGATTCGATGCGGTCGCGGATTGTCGCCTCGCATTTTTCTATGAGCAACCCCTCATCGAACTCAAGCCCGCAACTCTCGCAGGTTCCCCCAGCCTCGATCTCGCCACCCTCGGCGGGATAACAGGATTCCGGTGGACCGCTGATGTGGGCCGGGATTGGCGGTGTAATCTGCACTTCCTGCTCATTTCCACAGGTTGGGCAGTCGTAGAAGAATTTAACGACGTTCATTGGCTTACGCGGCCTCCATCCACGATGAACACGCCAACCTGTTCAGGGACGACTGCCGGGCGCTCGCCGACAACTGCGGCCAAAATCGTCTTATCTTCCACCTTTGCGCGGTCGATCAATTTGAATATCGATGAGCCAAGCGATTCCGCTTTGTCGATGATGGAGATTCCCAAGCCGGGCGGGTAAAGGTCGGACAGCTTCGAGGACAACAGCATCAATTGGCTCGTGGACAACATGGCGGCGGATGTGCCTTGGAAGGCGAACTCACCTTCCGTGTTGAACTTCAGGCCCTCAATCGTGCAGGACTCGTTAATCTTCGACAGCTGGGCAATCTTGTCCTCGCGCTTGGTCTTGATGGCTGATTCCAGGTCCGTCAGCTTCTTGGCCTTGGACAACCGCTCCTGCTCGCGGGCGAGATTCTTCTGGCACTGCTCGGCGCGCACGTTGGCGGCTGCGGCGTCGGACAGCTTGGCGTCGATTGCGGCGGTGTCCGGTGTGTAGGTGGTCAGTATTTTGCGCTTCAACTCGGTGGTGTCGGGTGGGGTGGGCTCGCTGGGTGCCGGTTGTGTGGTGTTCTTCTCCATCCGGACTTGTAAACTCTTCGCGTGTTCCTTAAGCCTGCCGAGTTTGATTTCAAGGTCGTGGATCTCCGCCTGGACATCGGCCAACTTCAGGTTGTTGAGTTCAATCTCCATGTTCTTCTGGTTTACGCTGGAGATTTCCAAGCGCACGGCGGCTAATTGGCGCTCATACTGTCGGTTGATGGAGTCAAGCGTCTGCTCCAGCGCGGCCCGCTCCTTTTCCGCGTCGGCCACGATCTCGGCGCGCAATCCATTCAGCGCCGCCACATCCACCGGCTTATGTTCGGTCAGGTCGATCTCGCCGTAGCCCTTGAGTTCGGAGCGCATGGCGGCGGCATCCTTCTCGGCGATGACTAAAGCGGCGTCGATGTCGCTGGTGTTCACGCCAAACAGTTCGACGAAATACTTGGCCCGGTCAGTCTCGTTCTTGCGGATCAGATAGTCCTGGTCGAGGCTGAAGGGGTTGAGAAGCTCCTTGACCGCCTTGGTGGGGTCATCAACCGGACGCCCGTCTCGGACGAACGTCAACGAACGGGCCTTGATGGTCTTGCCATCGCGCGCCAGATAGAATTCCCGGCGCAGGAAGTCCTTTCCGAATTGGAGTTCGATATAGCCCTCCTTGGTCCCGTGGCGCAGGATGTCGGATGGAAAGCTGCCGCCGCAGACCCACTCCACGCAGTGCAGAATTGTGGATTTGCCCTGCATTAACGAGCCGTAGAACGCCAAAAGCGGCTTGTCAATTGTGATGCCGGCGTCGGGAATGATCCCTATGTTATGGATTACTAGTTTTGTCGGTTTCATTGTGTTGGTTGTTGGTTGTGCTGGTTAAATTTGGGCCGCTCTGGCTGGGATGGAAACCTGGCTCGCACACGCTCTGGCCCGCTGGTCGCATTCCCAGCTTGGCGTTGCATTCATCGGCGGTGGGCTCTCTGCCCAGCGCTTAACGAGCGATGGACGGAAAATTTCAAAGCGTCTCAGCGACTTCATCGACGACCCGCACGTACGCGTTTAAAATGTCGGCCGTCCAGTGTCGCCGGCCAGCCTCAAAGTGGGCCAGGTTCGCGGCACCTAGGAGGCGGCCAGCCGGACCCTTGACGCGTGTGGCCACCTCGCACAATCGAATGCGGCGGATCTCACGGTATTTTCTGGCCGCCCGACCGGTTTCGATGTCGTCGATTATTGTGCGGGTTTGGAGCGTTGGTTTGCTGATCTTCACAGGGACAGATGTTACCACACTGTCGCCGATGTTGTCAAATGATATGTCGATAGTTGTCATTATGTCTGTTGAAATTGGGTTGTGTTGTGGTCCTCGCTCTGGCTGGTATGAAAACCCGGCTCGCACACGCTCTGGCCCGCTGGTCGCATTCCCAGCTTGGCGTTGCATTCATCGGCGGTGGGCTCTCTGCCCAGCGTCCGGCGCAATGCGGAGGCGATGGTTTCACCCTCCATGATGTGGAATTCAGGCTGCATGACGAGGCGGTTTATTTTCGACTCGATCTTGGTTTGGGCCGCTTGGTTGACCGCAAGTTCGGATTCCAGCCGCCGGATTTTTTCCTCATCGGTCATACGTGAGCACCGCCGAGTTTAATTTCTGCAGCAGTTTTTGCTCGCGGACGACGCTGCTGGTTGAATCTTTGGTTTCAAACTCGCGTTGCGCCATCATTTGCAGTGTGAGTTTTTCATCCTCGGTTAATTTCAGGTCGGTTATTTCATGTGTTTTCATTGTGCGTTTTGGTTTGCGTGGTGTGCCTAAAAATGTCTCACCGTCCTCATACTCTTCGTGAGGGACCGGGATGTGGACGACGGGTAAAGATTTGGCCGTCTCGTCGCAGGCGCCGGCTGTCGCGTCGGCGTTCTTCCGCGTCAGGTTGTAGGCCACCACTTTGACGCGGTTGGACTTCATGCCGACTCTCAGGACATCGTATTTCATATTTGTGTGTTGTTAATCCGACCGGAGGCGTTTGTAAAAGAAACAACAGAGCATAAGGGAAACCCCCTCCTCAGGTTCCCCCGTATTTTGAGGGAAAAGGCGGTCGAGAAAAAAGAAAACGGCAACCGGCAGCGCCTGGCTTGTCGGCTGGTGTTTTCTTTCATCAACGGTGGGAAGTCTTCTGTCCTCGCGCGCCGCTTGCCACAGGTAGCCCAAAGGCGTGCCGCGCAGGTTTCAGGAACCGTATGTCCGCGCCCCCCGTCGGCACGGTTCATTGAAGGCTTTGCGCCCACCCGCTCTGCTAAGTATGCCCTTTTGCTGAGGCACGGTCGTTTTACCGACAACGGGTTGGGCGCAAATTTAGAAAGTCTGCGTTCCGACCTGCTTAGCAGCGCGGTCAACGAACAGTATGACTTTGGATTCACAGCTTTCAATTGTCAACAAAAATCAAGGTGTTTTTCGGAACCCCGCCAGAACATCCCACAATTTCAGCCTGTCGGCCAGCAGGGCATTGGCCTCCCGGCGCACCGCCTCATCGGTCGGGAACCGGTGCAGGTGGGGCATGTAGCAGCGTTCAACCACTTCATCCCCACCGCTGATTGCCGCCAACTGCCGGGCGTAGTGCCTGCGTAGATCGTCTCCGGATGGGTTCATGTGGTCTCCTCCTGAACCGGTGTGTCCCGCTTGTGGACAGGTGGCGACATGGTGGCGGCGAACTGGCGCTTGGCTCGCGCCCACGGGATGCCCTCACGCCGGGCCTGGCGCCGGGCCTGAGCGGCCTTCTGACCGTAGATGAGCGCAGCGTAGCGGTAGGCGTCTGACAGGCTCAGCGGGTAGCTGGTGCGCGTGCCCATGAGCCTGAAATAGAACACCGGGTCGGCGTTGTGCATGGGAGCCAACGTCACCACCACGTCACGGCCACTCACGCGCTTGGTTGTTACACGGGTCACCGGATTTTCGAGTTTGGTCATAGGGGGTATTTCTGGCAGGTTATGCGGCGGTGATAATGAGTCCGCGACGAGCGCATTCAGAGAGCAATTCTGGGTCGGAGAACCCGGCAAGTGGGTTAACCGGGTTGGTTTCGACCGGGACAGCGGAAATGAGACCATGTTTTTCGGCAAAACTGCGGGGAATTTTCAGGGCGAATTTTGCGCCGTCTGGGACCGACACCCGAGGAGATTTGACACTACCACCGGACGCGCTGAATGGCTTGTCGCATCCAAGCGACTGGACTAGCCGCACCCCATAGTCTCTGGCTCGGCGCTCAGCGAGCACGTAGCCTTTCCAGCAGGCTTGACCGTCATGCTCAGCCTCACACGGTACCATGACCTCGGTGTCCTCCTCGCCGATACCGAATCGGTCCTCGATAAATTCGGAAAGCATTTGTGCGGAGAGTTTTGGGAACACCCAGAACGGGGCTTGCCATTTTCCACCCATGCCACGAAACCTGGAGATCAGGCCCGGTGAAAATGGGGCTCGGACGGACACTGTGTTGTCGGTTGTTATTATGTTCATATTCGATTTTTTTTGTGATTTGGGTTAATGGTTACAGGTGTTCAAGATATTTTTTGGCACAGGCGGCGCAAACGCCGTCTGAATGATTGTGCTGGACTAAAAACGCCAGCGGGGCGTGATGCCAGACTGTGTGACACCAGCCACAGCGTTTATGGACGGTGAGCCAGAACCAGATTCGGTGGATCATACGCTTTTGCATGTTTTTGTTCTTGTTGTTTTGTTTAACTGCCAAATTTTTACCAGCCGTAGCCGGAGCCGTAGCCGTCGCCGTCGCCGGAGCCGTCATGCGGGGCCGGGAGAGAAAGGGCGGCACGCGCCGCCGTCCAGCCAGTCATCTGATTGGCCGTCTGCACCGCCTCCGGGCTTTATGGCATGGATGCATCGTAGAGGTCAGAGAGGGCTTGGTAGGCAGCCAGGTCGCCCGAAGGTGTGAAATCCTTTTCCAGCACCTCGACGGTTTCTCCCACTTTGCCGATATATTTGGAACCTTCCGCCATCGCCAGCCAGCCGCCGCCGAGCTTCCGCAGCTTTGCGATATTGTTGCTGATTCCAATTATTACGAACGTGGTCGAATTTTTCATATTTTTTTCTTTCGTTTT
>Ga0224559_1001925_pt1 | contig 10932 bp, 4 predicted proteins | sample 714S33034metaG_FD_180676 | JGI IMG/M metagenome (GOLD analysis project Ga0224559, IMG submission 180676) | Peat soil microbial communities from Stordalen Mire, Sweden - 717 S3 30-34 | ecosystem: Environmental > Terrestrial > Soil > Wetlands > Peat | place: Sweden: Norrbotten County, Stordalen... | reverse complement strand
AGACAGTCGCTCGCATTTGGGGACCGGGGATAGCACGAACCTCGATTGGGTCGCGCGGCGTCAGTCTCAGCGATCAGAAAACTACTTCAGCGTCAGCTCCGCGCTGAGCGGAGTGCTTTCGCTGGAGTCGCCGACGCGTACAACGAACTTGCCCGGATCGATGGTCCACTTATGGGCCGCCTCATCCCAGTAGCTGAAGGCGCGGTCGTCGAGGTTGATCGTTACATGTTTGGTCTCTCCGGGAGCCAGGCGCACCTTTTCAAAGCCCTTCAGTTCGCGCTCGGGGCGGCTGACCTTGGCGGAGGGATCGGAGACGTAGAGCTGGGCGACTTCAGCTCCGGCCAGGCTGCCTGTGTTGGTCACGTCGAAGCTGACCGGAACCGTCGAGCCGGAGGCGGCCGTCGCGGGCGCTTGCAGGTTGGCGAACTTGAACGTGGTGTAGCTGAGGCCGAAGCCAAAAGGAAAGAGCGGATGCTTTCCGGTGGTGGTCCAGTAGCGGTAGCCCACCATCAGTTTGTCTCCATACTTCAGGTGGGGAATGACGTAATCGACCGCCGGCCGGCCGGATTCGGTTACGTGGAGCGAAGTATCCGCGCCCTTGACCGGGTAGTAGTAAGCCGCCGAAGGATTCTCCTCCCAACTGCGGTCGAAGCTGACCGGCAGCTTGCCCTCGGGGTTGTGCTTGCCGAAGAGTACCTCGGCGACGGCTGTGCCGCCTTCCTGGCCGGGATACCAGGCGTGCAACAGCGCCGGAACCTTGCCGAGCCAGGAGCGTGTATCCATGGCGCCGCCGCCGGTAACAGTGACGATGGTGTGCGGATTGGCCGCGGCGACAGCCTGGATCAGCGCCTCCTGGCCCCAAGGCAGCGCAAAGGTGCGGTCCGCGCCTTCGGCTTCGGAGGTGTTGCTGAAGCCCGCGGCAACCACCACGGCATCGGCCTTGGCGGCAAATTCAATGGCTTCCGGAGAGATCAAATCCGCCTGATAAACAAGGCCCATCCCGAAGTGGATGCCGGCAAAACCGGGCAGATACTCGACCACCACCTTCACCGTCTGTCCGGCCGCCAGATCGAGCGTCCAGAATTGCGGCGTTTGCCCTTCGACATTGACGGCATTTGGCAGCGCGCGGCCGTCGACGATCACTTTGTAACTGTCATTGCCGGCGCTGGCGCCCAACAGCAGGTATTTGCCCGCCTTGCCGGCCTTGAAAGCCGCAGAATAGCGGATGCTGCGCGGCGCTTTGTCCGCCGGTCCCCACCACTCCGGGCTCCATTTGGTAATGCCTCCCTCGGTGGCCGTTTCCGGCGCTCCGGTAAAGTCGCGGCTGGGGTAAGTGGCGACTTCCACGCCACCCTGCCAGCGGGTTTGCTGGAAGACATCCGGCATATCGGGCAGGCCGCGGCTGTAAAGCACGTGCGCATCTGGGCCAAGCAGGTTGGCAATGCCGGTCAGGATGCTGACCGGCTCGAAGGCCTGAACGGTCGACGAGCCGCCGCCGCCGGTTACCGCCGGATAGGCGTTGGGGCCGATCACGGCAATGGTTTTGATCCTGGCCGGATCGAGCGGGAGAATCTGTCCCTCGTTCTTCAGCAGGGTCAGGCTTTCGCGAGCGCCGTCGAGGGCAACCGCGCGTCCGGCCACAGAGTAAGTCGAATCCGCCGGATCGAACTGCGGCCGGGTGGTGAAGCCGTAGCGCAACTCGGCGCGCAGCAGCCTCATCACCTTGTCGTCGATGGTGGATTCCTTGACCGAGCCGCTTTTGACAGCGGGCAGCAGGGTGGGAGCGTTCATGAAGCGCGCCCACGGCATCTCCAGATCAAGGCCGTTGTTGGCCGCGGCCACGCCGTCATAGGTGGCGTCCCAGTCCGACATCAGAATGCCCTGGAAGCCCCATTCGCCCTTCAGCAACTTGAGGTTGAGGAACTCATTCTGGGTGGCGTGAGCGCCGTTAATCAGGTTGTAGGAGTCCATCACCGCGTCCACATGGCCCTTGGTGACCGCTGCCTCGAAGGCCGGCAGGTAGATCTCGCGCATGGTCCGCTCGTCTGCCTCGACGTCTGTGTTGTGCCGGTTGAACTCCTGATTGTTTAGGGCAAAATGCTTGACCGTGGCAATGACTCCCTGGGACTGAACGCCTTCGATATACGGAACAACCAGCGCGGAGTTCAGAAAGGGATCCTCGGAAAGATACTCGAAGTTGCGCCCGCTCACAGGCGACCGCGCAATGTTCACTCCGGGGCCAAGCAGGAAGTTGACGCTGCGAGCGCGGGCATCACGGCCCAGAGCTTCGCCCAACTTGCGGGCAAAATCCTTGTCCCAGGTGGCGGCCAGCGCCACGCCGCCAGCGTAGGCGGTCGATGGTCCCCAGGTGCGCACGCCCACCGAAGCGTCGGACATCTTGAAGCGGGGCAGGCCGATCGACGGCGCGGAACGGGTGAACATGCTATCGACGCCGCCCAGCAGTTCGATCTTCTGCTCCAGCGTGAGCTTAGCCACCATGGCGCGCGCCTGCGCCTCAATGGCGGGTGAATCCGGTACGGGCGCCTGTGCAGTCAGGGTTAGCGCGCAACCAGGCAGCATCGGCAAAAGACATGCGATGCCGATAGAAAACAACGAGTGAATTGAGAGGTTCAGTGGGTTGTTCATCACCGGAAAAGGCTACCGCATTTGCCCTTTGAATGTATACCGAAGTTTTTGGCCCTGGGCGCGCTTGAGAATTCTCTCCCGCTGCCGCTGGTCCTATGCCTGACGAAGGCATCGCTCTGGCTGTAGAATGCTGTCGGGCTGTCCTTATGTGGTGGTCCCGGCGCCTCCGATCGTCATGAGAGTGAACGATTCCGGGCCGGACGATGGTTCGGAACAGAAGAACCACGGCGGTGGTTTCAGCTTGCAGGGTAAGTTCGGCTGAAGGCGGGGCTTTGAGCGAAAGGGAGGATCTCCATGAGATCTCTGCTGAAGAATTCGGCGGCTGGGCTGGGAATGAGCCTGAGCCTGTTGATTGCGGCTTGCGGCGGTGGCAGTAGCAGCGGCGGAAGTACAACCCCTACTGTCACAACCTATGTGCTTACGGTGAACTCGGTCAACCCCGCCAGCGGCGTCGCCATCACTGTGACTCCCGCGGACAGCAACAGCGCGACCAATGGAAGCACGAGCTTTACGCGCACTTATAACTCGGGAACATCCGTCACGCTGACCGCGCCCGCCACCTCCGGCAGCAATACCTTTGCCTCGTGGACCGGATGCGCCACTACCACCACCGTCACCTGCACGGTGGCAATGAGCGCCAGTACGACCGTTACCGCCAAATACAACTCGCCTTCATTGACCGTCACTCCCAATCCCGCCACCGCCACGATCGGGACTCAGCTTCAGTTCGCGGCTGCATTGAGCGGCACGACGACTTCGGCGGTCACCTGGACCGTGGCCGCGCCCACGGGCAGCAGCCTGAGCGCCGGCACCATCAGCTCAAGCGGCCTTTACACCACGCCTTACCCGGCTCCAGCCACCGTGACAGTCACGGCCACCAGCACCGCGGACACAACCCAGAGCGGCAGCGTGACCGTAACCCTCAGCTCGCCGGCCACGGCTTCCGGTCCGGCGCTGGTGGTGGATGCAACCAGCCAGACGCACGCCATCAGCCCCTACATCTACGGCTGGAATGCGTTTGACGTTATTTCGACCGCGGGCAAGGACGCCAACATCCCGCTCGATCGATTTGGCGGGAATGCCACCTCCCGTTACAACTACAAGCTGGACGTTACCAACGCCGCCAGCGACTGGTACTTCGAAAACAGGAACGGCGCCACCGGCCTGGAGGACACGGGCCAGTTCAACGCCGCGATCACCGCCGACGCCGCCATTGGAGCCAAGACTCTGGGCACGGTGAACGTGCTCGGCTGGGTGGCAAAGGACAGCTCGTCTTGCAGCTTCCCGGCATCCACTTACCCCAGCCAATATGCCTTTGACCCCTACAAGACAAGTTGCGGCGACGGCGAAAAAACCGATCAAACCAACATTACCGGCAACGATCCGACCGTCACCAGCATCGCGGTTGGCCCTTCGTGGGCGGGCGACTGGGTGACATACCTTGTGAGCAAGTTCGGCACGGCGGCCAATGGCGGCGTGGCCTTCTACGATCTGGACAACGAACCGGCCTGGTGGGACGCCGTCCATCGGGACGTGCATCCCGTGGCGTCAACCTATGACGAAGTGACGAACAACGGCATCGCCACGGCGCTGGCCATCAAGACCGCCGATCCAACCGCCGCGGTCAACGGTCCGGTGGTTGACTACTGGTGGAATTATTTCTATTCCAAAAAGGATATCGAGTCCGGCTGGGGCAGCGGTGGGGGGCCTTGCTGGCAGCCGTGGAGCAACCCGGTTGATCGCCAGGCGCACAACGGCGTTCCCTTCATCGAGTATTATCTGCAGCAGTTCAAAGCTCAGGAAGCCACGCATGGCAGGCTGCTCGACTACCTGGACCTGCACACCTATTTTGCGGCCACCTATAACGGCAACGGAGTCGGCCTGACCGATGTGGGCAAAACCGGCGACACCGGGGAGCAAGAGGCGCGGCTGAACTCGACGCGCGTCTTCTGGGACCCGACTTATACCGATTCCAATTTCCCTCAGCCAAACTACAGCACGGACTCGAATTACACCACAAGCTGCACGGTCCCGCTGCAAGCGCCGCAACTGATTCCGATGGCGCAGGGATGGGTTGCGAAAGATTATCCCGGCACCAAGATTGCCTTCACGGAATATAACTGGGGCGGACAGGACTCCATCAATGGCGCGGTGGCGCAGGCCGACATTCTCGGCATCTTCGGCAGCTACGGCCTGGACATGGCCACGCTGTGGGGCGCTCCCAATACAACGACGGAGGTCCCCGGCCTGATGGCCTACGAGATCTACCGCAACTACGACGGAAAGAACTCGACCTTTGGCGACACGGCCTTGGCCTCGGCCAGCGTTGACCAGGGCAAGCTCTCGGTTTATGGCGCGCTGCGCGCCTCTGACAACGCCATGACCGTGGTCGTCATCAACAAGACCTATGGCGACCTGACCAGCGCGCTCTCGCTCAAGGGCCTGCCATCATCTGTAACCACGGCGCAGGCTTATCTCTACAGCAACGCCAACCTGGCCGCCATCGTGGCGCAGCCAGCAGTAACCGTGACGCCGCCAGCGACGGGAAGCACGACCGGCACGATCAGCAGCTACACCTTCCCGGCGCAGTCGATCACCCTGTTTGTTGTGCCGCAGTAAGTGAAGTGGTGTTCAGTTAGGATTCAGCGCCTCCGCAGGCCAGCCCGGCCACGGCGGAGGCGCTGGATTTGAAAAAGCAGGGATCTGAATCGTGAGACACTTGCAAAATTCAAAGTGGCGTGTGAGTGGCGTCAGGGTTTGCAAGAGGCACAGTTGCTTGCAGATCATTTTGCCACGTTGTCGCACAATCATTCACAGGTGCATTTTCTCCAATCGTCTGCCTTGTCCTGCAAAGGCGCCGCTAACTCCTTATCCTGGACGATTCTGCGGGCAACTCCTTTGTTATGACGATTTTACAGCGCAATACCGTCCGTATGCTCATGAAAACAAGGATGTTGCGTCCAAAATACGGGTGGGGGGGGTAGGTCCTATTGAGTCGGCAGCTCAACACTGTCAGGGTGCCCCATCCTCGCGACGCCTTTGTTTTTGTCGCTAGGGTGGGGGAGCACGATGCAAATCTTTTGGGCCGGATCTATAAAAACTGTCAGGGTGCCCCATCCATTTCCGCGTCTTTTGCGGAAATGGGTGGGAAGCGATGTCACTGTTTTCTTGCCGGATCAATAGTCACGACGCGCGCTGCTGCGGCAAAGCCGCGGTATCTTTCGATAAGGAGGCACTCTAAGCCATGCTGAAAGGTATTTCGCCTGTTATCAGTCCCGAACTGCTCAAGCTGCTCTGCGAAATGGGGCACGGAGATGAGATCGTTCTCGCCGACTCGAATTTTCCCGGAGCAAACCTGGCCAGGCGCCTGTTGCGCGCCGACGGACTGAGTATTGCAACCCTGCTCGAAGGCATTGCGCCCTTGTTTCCACTCGACAGCTATGCCGATCCGCTCATCATGATGGATGTGGTGGCGGGCGACAGGCTGGACCCCGCCGTAGAGGCTGCTTACATGGAGGTGATCCGGCGCTACGAGCCCTCCGCGCCCGCTCCCCTTCGTATCGACCGGAATGCTTTTTATGAGCGTTCCCGCAGTGCTTACGGCGTCCTGATGACCGGGGAAACGCGCATCTATGGGAATCTGATTCTGAAAAAGGGCGTGATTGCGTGAGATGAACGCGAGCCGATAAGTTGTTGCTCCTGCCGTTGGCGAATGCTCAGGCAGGAAAAGTCGGAGGCAGATCAGGACGTGCCTTGCGCGCTATTGAGAATCTGGCCTGCCGCTTCGGATTACGCCATCTCACCGCTGGCTTGAACCCGCAATCCCTCCTCGGCAATCCGGTAAGGCACACATGCGCCCCGCTCCAGAGCTGCATGCGAAAGCTCGATGCGCAACTTTGCCGCCGCCTCCGGGCTGCGGGCCAGCAGCATGAGAAATCCGCCACCACCAGCTCCTGCCAGTTTGGCGCCGTAGATCCATGGCCTCGCGCGGTCGAGAATCGCATTGATGGGGGCATTGGTTGTATGCGGATCAAGGATTTGATTCAATTGCCAGTGCCGGTCCAGCAATTTCCCCAGGTGTTTCCATTCGCCCTCGGCCATCGCGTACGACATTTCCATGGCCAGCGTCTTGATGCTATGCAGCACCTGGATGGTCGGCGTTTCGCGCGCCAGATAGCGCGCGACCACCTGACGGAGCAGGTCCTTCGCCATGCGCTGAATACCGGTGTCGTAGAGCACCAGGCGCGCGCAGAACTCCGCTTTCCGCTCTTCGCTCCAGGCCACCGGTTGCACGCGGATCTGCTGCCGCAAACCAGGCCCGGTAATCATGAGTTTGGCTCCGGGGAAGATGCCGCCGGCCTGATCTTGCCAGCCGCCGCCGGTCGTCATGCGCTGTTCGAGCTGCGTCACTGCTTCCGAAAGAGCAGGATTGCCGAGTGAGCGCCCAGCCATCTCGGCCAGCGCGCGGATCACCGTGGCGGCAAGGATGCTGCTGGTGCCCAGGCCGGAGCCAACCGGCAGATCGACATGGCACCGGATCTCCAGCCCCCCTCCCAGCTCCGCCAGAGCCTTCTTCAGAGGCTGCCCCTTTGCCGGAATGCCGAGCGTCTGCAAGGAGGCGCGTGGAATCGAAAACAAGGACCCCGGCCCACACGGCTCCATCAGTTCTTCGGCGCTGCCATACTCGGCCACTGCTTCATGGCCGTCGGCAAAGCACCGTATCACGGGAGCGTCAATTCGCCGGATTTCCGTCTCAATGGGATACGTTCCGTTGATCTCAAGCGCGCAATTGAGTACCGTGCCGCCCCAGTCAATGCAAAACGGAGGCGTGTCAGACCAGCCTCCTCCCAGATCGATGCGGGCTGGCGCTGACACGTGAACCCGGTCGAAGCGCCAGCGAGACGGCAGCAGTTTCACGCCGCCGGAGCTCCCCTCGCGCACCGCATCCTGAATGCAGGTGAAGGCCTCGGCCTCAGCCTCCGCCGCCTCCTGCTCGAAACCCGCGCGGCTCAGTAGACGAGCCGCCTGCATCAGTTGGCTGGCCGCAAGGGTCAGGTTTTCTCCATCCCTGCCGCGCAACTCCTGCGCAGATGTTCGCAGCACGCGGCCGGCCCTGGCGGCTGGCGCCAATCCGGGCAGATTCGCGAGCAGCGGACGCAGGTCCGCGCCCGATTTCGCCAATTCCACCGCTGCGCCCTGCCAGATGCCTTGCAACCTGTGACTGCGTGCTTCGGCCAGCGCCTTGCCGTCGACGCAACGCGCGCTTTCGGCCAGCGACAGCCGCCGCGCCTTGCGCCAGCGATTGAGGTTGTAAGCGCTTGCTTCTCCCATCATCCACCGCGCGCACGCCCAGGCGTCGTCCGGCGTCGTCACTGGAAACAGCTCAGCATTCCAAAGCGTCGGCGCTTCCTCCGCGCCCCAGACCTCTTCGCTGCTCAGCCCCAGCCGCTGCAGCGTCTCCAGAATCGGACGGTTAAACCACGTCGCGTTCTCGATCGTCAGTTTCGGGTCGTCCTCTACCCCATAGGTTCGGATGACCCAGCCGTTTGCCGCGGCCCCCTCTACCGGCAACTGGTGAACCACCGTGTCTTCAGGAACCTCGACCGCACCATTCAAGCCGGTCAGTCCATGCAAAATCGCGCCGCGGCTGGCGTAGACCGGTACGTCGAGGTCGCATTCCAGAATCACGGCTTCATGAGCCGCCTTGCAGACGCCGTCGATCACGCTGTCAAGAATTCCGACCGACCCGGCCGCCAGCGCCCTGAAAGAGTGTGTTGTCCCCGCATGGATGAACTCGCCGTCGACCACCGCGCAGTGAAATCCCGCAGGCTGCCCGGGAGCGCGCAGAATGGCGGCCAACTCCCGCCAGAACAACCCCGCATTGCTCTCCGGCTTCCATCCGCCCGTCAGTCCGCGCGTGATTTGATCGTAAAGATCAACCGCGGGAAGCACCCTGAATCCCGCCAACTCCGCCAGTGCCGCCGTCAGATCGGCATCAAACCGCAGCAACCCGATATCGACAGCGACCCGGCCATCGTCCAGGATTCCGCCCGCGGCCTTTACCTCCGCCGGCGTGGGCTTTTGCAGAAAGGTATAAACCTGGTCTCCCGCTCCGACAACATAGACGCCGTGATGGCTTCCGGTTTCCGCATCCAGGCGCATCGCGATCCCCGTCACGCCCGGCCGGTCCAGCCGGACCTGGCTGGCGTCGAAGCGCAGCACGACATCGCCCGCGGCCACCAGCAGGCCGTTGGGCATTCTCTCTGCCCAGGCCGTCGACAACGTCAGCGTTTCGTCAAAAACCGTCGTCGTCCCGTGCGGCTGCGTGCGCGAAGGCAGCACCCCAAACAGCTTGCCGCCCGGCGAGTATTGCGGCAGACGGCGCGAATCGCCGCCGGAGTGGATCAGCAGAGCCCGATGACAGCTCCACCACTCCTTTTTTTTGCCCAAAACGCCCAGCGCGTTGATCGTCGCTCCGCCGCTGCCCACTCTACGGTCGCCAGGATCGGGGACCACCAGAAACTGCGTCTCCTCCGGCAACATTCCGGACAATCTCCGGCGCTGGATTTCCTCGCGGTACAGCCCGGCCTGCCGCTCCGAAGAGGCCGTGATCATCACAACGTCCCAATTCTTCAACGTGTTTCTCCGTGATCAGAGCAATTCAATTCCAGTCAAGCGCCTCGTCTCGACCGGCCTCAGCCGGTATTGCTGTCTGGCTAGCGACAGGATGCAGCCATGGCTGTATCACAATCTTCTACTCCCATCCGGAGACAGGATGACGGACACAATCCAAATTGTCATTAAGCTGGCAGAAAGTTCCATACTACTGCAAATAGCCGTCAGACTGGAGTTGTCCTCCAGTTTCATCGCGAGAAGGATGTGGCCGGATGGCCGGCACTGGAGCGGGCAGCAATGGGGAATGCCCCGGACTCGCTCACGATGGAAGCAAAACAGAGATGTGATTCAAGGGGCACAGCGGAGGATTACGGCACAAGCAGCGACACAAATACCCAGGATGGGATGAAGAGAAGGATGCAAATGTTGATTTTATGGTGGAGCTGAGCGGGATCGAACCGCTGACCTCCTCGTTGCGAACGAGGCGCTCTCCCAGCTGAGCTACAGCCCCACGACATTCATTATCTTATCAGCGGGCGGCGAAAGTGGGAAGAGCGCCTTCCCTGGCCACATCGCGGGAGGCCCGCCAAAGTGAAGTAGAATGATCGCTATCGATCATGAGATACCTGACAGCTCTGCTCATCGTTCTGGCATCGATTCACCCGCGCTGCGGCGCACAGGAGCCGCCGCCCGTCGATTTCGAGCTGCCGCCTTCAGGGAAGGCGGTGGTCGCGGCCAAAGGCGGCGTGCAATTCGACGCCCTCATCAACGGGAAGGGGCCGTTCCGGCTTATCTTCGATTCCGGAGCGGGTGTGAACGTCCTTATCCCCGCAATTGCCAGGCAGCTTGGATTGGTCGAAGAGGGGCCTGTGCTCAAGGCTACCGGCGCGGGCAGTGGTTCGATCTTGGCTCAGGCCGCCAACGTGACTTCGGTGCGTGCCGGCGATCTTGTTTTGCATGATCAGAAGTTTTACATTCTACCGATGCCCTGGGGCGACCGCCCGGGACCGGTGGGAGCTGTCGGCTTTGAGGTCATGCGCAGGCTGATCGTCACGGTCGATTACCAGCGAGAGCAGCTTGGATTCAGTTTGCCGCAGGCTTTCACCTACGCGGGAGATGGAGTGAAGGTTCCAATCGAACCGATGCGCGTGTCACCCGGAATCGAAGTGAAAGGCTGCGTAAATAGCGCCAGCGGCGTGTTTGGCATTGACACGGGCGACGAGGGCAGTCTGGAAGTGGAGCAGCGGTTCGTGAGTCAGCACGCTCTGGTCAGGCAGTTGTCGCCGAAGTATCACGGATATGCCGGCTCGGGCATTGGCGGCGCCATGCCACCTGCCTACTATAGCCGCGTCAAGAGCCTGCGCATCGGCGAGGCCGAGGTGACGAACGTGCTCGCTGATCTCTTCGACGGGCAGGCAATATCGGATGAGAACTCGGGCAATATCGGGACGCGCGTGCTACGCCAGTTTACAGTCACGTTTGATCTGCCGCATGGCGTGATGTATCTGGAGAAGAACTCCAACTGGGGCAAGCCGGAAGTCTTCAACCGGGCGGGCATCATCATCGACTCGATCCAGATGGACCAGAAGGTGATGAATGTCTTACCGGGAAGTCCGGCAGCGATGGCAGGCGTCGAGATCGGCGATGTTCTTTTGCAGATTGATGGCCGAG
>Ga0224559_1001924_pt1 | contig 10939 bp, 11 predicted proteins | sample 714S33034metaG_FD_180676 | JGI IMG/M metagenome (GOLD analysis project Ga0224559, IMG submission 180676) | Peat soil microbial communities from Stordalen Mire, Sweden - 717 S3 30-34 | ecosystem: Environmental > Terrestrial > Soil > Wetlands > Peat | place: Sweden: Norrbotten County, Stordalen... | reverse complement strand
ATACTCGGCAAGTAAAGCCGGTGCAGATGTACTTGTAAGTGCGTATTATAAAACTTATGGTGCTCCTGTTCTTATAACACGAAGCAGTAATAATTTTGGACCTTACCAGTTCCCTGAAAAACTTATACCCCTATTCATATTAAATGCAATGCACAATAAACAACTACCAGTTTATGGCGATGGTAAAAATGTTCGTGACTGGATATTTGCACCAGATAACTGTACTGGAGTTTACACTGCCCTTACTAAAGGAAAACTTGGAGAAGTTTATAATATCGGTGGTGGAAACGAAAAAAACAACCTCGAAATTACCAATTTAATATTGGAAATTCTTGGAAAACCTGAAAGTCTCATAACCTTTGTTGAAGACCGCTTAGGACACGATAAAAGATACTCCCTCGATTCATCGAAGATAATGAAACTGGGATGGAAACCCGAATGGAAATTTGAGGATGCACTTACTCTAACCATTAACTGGTATAAAGACAATCTATCCCTATTTTATTTATAAATGTTCATCTTAGATATGAGATGCCCATTTTATCCTTTTTTTTATTTTCGGTTGAATTTATTTAAAATAAGTTTTTTTTAAAGATAGGGTTTTAATATTTCAATCAGGTCATTTTCAGGAATATCATATATTTTCAGGGTTTTATGATGACTTTTATGTCCGGATATTATTTCAACAACTGTTTTGGTAATTTTAGAAAATTCTGTAATTATTTCTTTGTTTGCTTTTCCCTTCTGTGGAAGTGATTTTATTTTAACATCAACTGATTCTCTCCATTGGTTATAACCCATTATCCTGAACTTATCAGATTTTGGTGAAACCTCTATGTTGAGGAGTACTCCATCCTTGGTCGGGGTTATGGCCTTCATAAGATCATTCCGTTTTTCGATGCTTTAATCCAATTTTTCAGTTATTGTATGGTTAAATTGTTCCTATTTTGTACCCCATCTTTATTAAGTTATTATTTGGGTTTTTAGAGTCCGGTTGAATAAGGAAAACATTTAAATAGTGAGACATAAAGAAGTTGGTATGCTCAAATAGTTTCATATTATTTGATCAGCAGGGGTGGTCGAGCGGTCAAAGGCGCTAGGTTGAGGGCCTAGTGGGGTAGCCCTTCGCGGGTTCGAATCCCGTCCCCTGCACTTTATTTTCTAATTTTAAATAATAAATTATGATGTTATCCCATTCACATTTCTAATTTAACATGGTACATTATTAAAAATCGGAGCTGAAGATTTTAATTTAGTAAAGTAAAATCACAGATTTAAAAAAAATTTAATGTTAAATGGATATTAACTCTTATTAATTATAATATTGAATTATTATGGTTAATTTATTTGAATTTAATTCATTTAAATTATTATTGTAACTTTTAGTGGTTTACAACCCTTTAGATCATTTATTAATTCTGTTTTAATGTCGATTGCAGCTTTATCTGCATTTATCATAAGGGTTCTGCTGCATTTAAAATCACTCTTCCTTGAAACCATGTCAGTTGGATGATTGAGTGTTAGTTTATGGTGACCATAACCCCTAATAGTATCAACGGCATTTTCTGTTTCAAGTCTGAGAGTTACAGGCCTATTATCCTCCTTTATCGAGTCGACTATTTCTTGGGGAATATTGTTCATTGATACCTGAGATTTGACTCCAATTATACAGTCTGCTGTTAAACCAATATCTGGATCTTTTGTAAATTCCAATGTTGTTTTATGTTTTGATGTGATATTAGGATGGCCCTTTACTATAAATGTGTATTCCATATTTTAACCTCGTGCTAATATTATAGATATCTATTTTCATTCATTAGAAATTTTGATCTTTTAAATTATGTTCCAATTGGGATATGATGATAATGATAGTTATTCATAGAATCAAATGATAAAAATTATGGGTAGGTATATGTATTTTAGATGAAAATTTAGAATGTAATTATGAGAATATACTTTTATGATAATTAGTATATGGGTTTTGTAAATGGTAAAAAAAGTTATACTAAAGGGTACTTATTGTCTTATAATACATGTTAGTCGTGATATAACCATCCAGATCGGTAAGTTGGGTTCGTTTGATTTTTGTGAGGGTTTCTATGTTTATGTTGGTTCTGCACTTAATTCACTTGAAAGTCGTTTGAAGAGGCATTTGAAAGATGATAAAAAACTTTTTTGGCATGTTGATTATTTGTTAGCCGATTTAAATGCGAATTTAGTTGAGATAGTTTTTGCGGTTGATAATGGTAAATGGGAATGTGCAATTGCATCGGAGGTTGGTGTGGAAGGGGTTGGGATTAAAGGTTTTGGATGTTCTGATTGTAAGTGTACTTCACATCTGTTTAAATTTGATGATCGTGAAGGATCTATTGACGTGTGCATTAATTCATTTAAGAAACTTTTATTAAAGCCTAAAAAATTAGAGGATTTGTAGTGTAGTTTATGAGTATTTTATTGGTTTTTGTGTGCTGTGCGTTCAAAATATTCATTTCCCCAATAGCTTAGATCGCATATATCATATTTAAAATCTTTTTTCCAGCATACGTAGTTAAAGCTTAACTGATCTCTCCGACTCATTGCTTTAACTTTATCCCACCATCCATCCATAAGTTCCTTTACAACTGGATCGTTATGTTTTCTATATAAAATTCCACTTGCAATCATTCCATTGTTTGGAGGATAATTCTCACCCATATACTTGTTTGTTTGTGTTGAAACAATATATTCTATGTCTTTTTCAAGTTCAACTACTGCTTTTGCTTCTTGGTATACACAATTCTTATCTGGATGGTTTATACACATCATAGAACTTTTAAGAACGTATCTATTTATATAATCGTCTATATTTCCTATAATTCTAAAGTTTCCATCAACCCATAAACTGATATCATATTCCGGTAGGTAGTGGTGTGGTTGAATTTTATATTTTCTTGCTTTTTTTATTAAGTCCAGATCATCCGATTTTTCCATCTTTCTTATTTGCCAAAAGTTAGAGGTTAAATCCGGGTTATCTGTAAAGCAAATGTAATCCCAGTCATTATTAACATATTCTGGTGTATACAATTCGTCATAATTTCCGGTTATGGCCGTGTAAACTACTTTTTTATGTTTTCTATTGAATCTATTTGATAATCTAGCTATGTGGGTTAAAAGTTTGGAAATTTTATTTTGACCATGTTTTGGATTGTTATCTATCATCTTTTTATCCTCTAGAGGTTGACTCATAATTATATTATTTTTTTTGTATTTGTTATTATTAATATTTTTTTTGATATTTTTTTTAGGGGTTAATTATATATTGGTGGTTGTTCTAGTATTATTATAGTGTTTGTGTTTGTTTGGAGGTTGTGTTTATGGTTTTGAGGGAAGATAAAATGGGTCAGACTTTTTTGATGCCTGTTGATTTGAAAGAGTTTATTCCAAAGGATCATTTATGTTATTATGTTTCAGATATTGTTGATAAATTAGATTTTAGAAAACTTGAAAAGAAATATCGATATAGTGCTGGTAAACCTGCTTATTCACGTCGAATGCTTATTAGAGTTATTATAATGGCTTCTATTGATGGTGTTTTCTCATCCAGGAAGATTATGAAATTAATAAATGAAAATGTGGTTTATATTTACTTATCTGGTAAAGAATCGCCTGATTTCAGGACGATTTTAAGATTCAAAATTCAAGCACGAAGAATGATAGAAAAAGCTTTCATAAGCACAGTACACGTTGTAAAAAAGTTAAAATTACTTAATTTAGAACATATTTCAATAGATGGTACAAAACTCAAACCAAACGCTTCCAACAGCAACAATTTAACAGAACAAGAACTTAATATTGTTAAAAAGATCCTAAAAAAAGGAATTGACACTGACAAAGAAGAAGACGAATTATACGGTGAAGACAACGATAACATTATTAGAATGCCATTAAACAAAGAAGAAAGAAAAAAACTGATAGAAGAAAAATTTAAAGAAATTGAAGACTACTATAATAAAAATAAAGAAGAAAAACCACTCAAAAGATCCGCAGTAAACCTTATAAAACAAGGAATTATAAATCCTGAAAAAACAATAGAAAAAATAGAAAAAGCGGAAAAACAATTAAAAAGTAGCGGAACAAAAATCGGTTAGCCCAACAGACCCCGATGCACGATGGATGATGAATAAAATAGAATTTTCATACAATTCACAAATCGGTGTAGACTACAAATCATGAATAATCCTATCAAACAACGTAACACAAGACCCCAAAGACCATAACCAACTAATACCAACAATAGAAAAAATTATAGAAACCATAGGACCATTACCTAAAGACACAAGCTTTCTTATAGATAATGGATATTATACACTAAAAAATTTAGAATATATCCACAAAAATAATATCAATGCATATATACCCAACAGAAAACAAGCCACAAAAGCTAAAACAAATAATAAAAATATAAAACCATTTTCTAAACATAATTTCAAATACGATTACAAAAAAAACCAGTATATATGTCCAAATAACCAAAAATTACCTTACCAAAAGACATATGAATATAATAATAATTTAAGAGAACAATATTATACAAATAAATGTTTAAAATGTTCCGATCAACATGAATGTGCTGGAAAAAATCGACTTAAAATTATAACGGCTTATGGTGGCGACTTACCCAAAAGAATGGAATTAAAAATGGAAACTCCCGAAGTAAAATTAATATACGCAAAACGCAAAGAAATCGTAGAATGGCCATTCGGAAACTTAAAACAAAACTTAAAGTTCACAGAATACTATACACGAGGAATAGAACGAACACCAACTGAAAACAACCTAGTATACATAGCACACAACATAAAAAGAATATTCAACGAAATAAAAAAACAAACACAACAAATACTCACAAAAAACAACACACCAACCATCTAAAAACCAAACAAACCCAACAAAAAAAATTACAAAAAATTAATATTGACCCAACCTTTCTAATTTGATTGTTTATTATTTAGAACTTGTTTGTATACTTTTAAAAATTCTTGTTTGGATCTTTTGATTGTATATTCCTCTGGATATTCCTTACACAATTGTTGTAGATGTTCAAGATTGTTTTTATTAATAGCATCATTGATTATTTTGATTAGAGCATTTTGATCTTTAGATTTATACAAATATCAATTTTTAGAGTGTTTCATAGTATGCATACATCCAATATCTGGTACAATTACTGGAATTTTATAGGAGATGGATAGAACTGCACTGCCTGAGGCCCAAATATCCTTAAATGCAAATATGGAATATTCAAGTGAGGATATGAATTTTATTAATTCTGTGTTGTTTAAATCTTTATTTATGAGGTTAATATTTTTATTGGGATAATCTTCCCTTAATGAGTGTATATATTCATTATCAGGAGAGTATCCTGCAATTATTAGGTGTAAATTTTTCTTATGGTTTTGTGATTCTGAAAACTTTATAAATGCATGGATAATAAATTCTAATCATTTATATGGTTTTATGCTGTCAATATTTCCAAATATTATTGCATTAGTTGGAAGTCCTATCTCTCTTCTAACCCGTTTTATCCTGTTTTTTCCCGTAAAATTCCTTAAATGATACGTGTTTAACACAGATATTGGTGTTTTTATATTCTGGTTTTTAATGATAATTTCCTTAGCACTCAGTCCTAGCACGATTATATGGTTAGAAATATTATACATTTCATTATTTACCATTTTATCAATATCTATAAAGATTCTGTTATGTGGTAAGGGATTATGCATTGTATAAACTATTTTTCCCCCACTATCCTTAAATCTTGAATATCCAATATTTGATTGGCTTTTATTAAAGTTTCTTCTGGAGTATTAGCGTAATAAAAAGGACTTAGTTGATGGAAGTGGATTAATGTAGGTTTTTCTTCTATAATATGATTGATCTTTTGGAAGTCGCCCATATATTTAAAATCCACATCATTTTTAATCAACTCTCACCAACCATGGTAAAATAGGGATTTTTTGTGGTAGATGGTGTAAATTGAATTATTTGAAAATTTGATGGGATTAAATATTGGAGATTATTTTTTTAAAATTATTAAATTTAGTTTTTAACAAATTAGACTTTTGATAAATATTCATAATAACACTATGACTTTTTTTTATAAATGATATACCTTAAGGATCATAAATAATCGATCATTTAAAACAATCCGGGATTCATGGATAGTAAAGATCAAAAATCTGTAATAAGTCTTACAAATTATGTTTAATCTTAAAAAAGTCTTAGTAATACATATCTAAATATATTCTGCCAGATTTGGATTTATTATCAAGTTTGGGTTTTGTTTGTAGTTTGTTTCAGTACAAATAATATTAGATAATAGTATACAATCTCGTACAGTTTAGAGCTAATTGGATTAATTAATGATATTGAAACCTAAAAAGTATAAATTTAATATGGATTCGATTAAAGGGTTTTTTTTTGTTGATATTTTCTGAAAAGTTGGTCAAATTCATTTATTTCCATTGGTTCTGGAATTACAAATTCATTGTTTTCATATATGGCCTTGGCTAGTTTTCTATAGAGTTCTGCTTGTTTTGATTCTGGAAATTTTTCTAGAACAGTTTTAGCATCTATTTCACTCTTTTGTACTATTTCATTCCGGGGTATGATTCCTATGATCCTGCTTTGGACTGTATCTGCGAATTCCTGGACTATTTCCAACTCGTTTTCAATTCCTCTGCAATTACATATAATGCCACCAAAACTACCTTTAAGTTTTTTTATTCCTTTACAAATGTTATTTGCAGCATATAAGGCCATATATTCTCCAGATGTTACTATATAAACTTCATCTGCGAAATTTTCACGTAATGGAACTGCAAATCCGCCGCAGACAACATCTCCAAGCACGTCATATATTATTAGGTCTAGATCTTCTGAAAAAACACCTAGACGTTCAAGGAGGTTCATAGCAACTATTACTCCCCTTCCAGCACATCCTACTCCAGGTTCTGGTCCTCCTGATTCAGTACATTTCACATCACCATATCCTCGAAACAGAATATCTTCTGTTGTTGCATTTTTTTTACTTTTTATTATATCGAGTATGGTAGGTATTCTTTCTCCCACTAGCGTTCGTGTAGTATCTGCCTTTGGATCACAACCTATTACCAGTACATTTTTGTCCCCAGAATGTGCTGCTGCAATGTTGGAGACTATGGTTGATTTTCCTATACCGCCCTTTCCATAGATGGCAATTTTTTTGGTTTTACTCATCCCCTCTCACCATTGCACCTATGATATCCCCCCTGGTCACTATTCCAATTAACTTACCATCACCATTAACTACTGGAAGCCTGTTAACCTTGTGTTTGTCCATTAATTCTGCTGCATCGGATATAGATGCTTTGGGACTTATCTTAATCACTTTTTTGGTCATTATTTGATCTATTACTGTTGATGCATCCCTTTGCATGTCCTCTGCAATCTCGTCTAATTCATATTTCATTTTTATTGGGAGTTCAATCAGGTCTAGTGGTGCAGGTAGTATTAGATTTATTCGAGGATGATGTACTTCGAGGAGTCTCATTATATCTCCTTCACTGATTACTCCAACAACCTTATTATTTTCATCAACAACCGGAGCTCCGCTTATTTTATTATCTCTTAAACTCTGGGCAACATCAACTATTTTGTCCAGTTCATTAAATTTTATGACATTTTTCTGCATAACATTTTCAATCATTAAAATCGACTCCTTCTAATTGATCTTTACCATCTCAAAAGTCTTAATATAAATTTGATATCTTTTAAGGTAGTGAAATTTTAGTTTATCTTTGATTTTCCTACTAACATTTGTTTTGTTATACTAATAATATATTTGAAAATTGAACTTGGGTTAAAAGATTTTAAGAAAGATTATGAAACTATTTAGTTACAATTAATAGAATCAATGCATGGGTTCTAATAGTATACTCTGGTTATTTCAAGTCAGTATAATATCCTAGTTAATGTGGATAGAATTTTTTTGAGTATTTTTATCGAGAATTTTTAAGGTTTATCCTTTAAATTAATTATGTTATAAAATTTTAAAGTTCAATTCTAGTTTTTTTGATCTGGACTTTTGTTGGGGTTTTGGTTAGTTCTATAGGTTAAGTGGGTGGTTGTTTTTATGGGATTATCTGTTTCATCCTTGATTATTCTTTTGTATACTGTATCGTTAGGTCTTACCTTTTTTTTCACATTTATAGCAACATTTTGGCCTTTGGAAATTCTTTTTATGGGTTTTCCATTCACTTGCATTGATTCAACGTTCATGGAGATGGATCCTGTTTTGTTTCCCTGGATAATTATTTCTTCTCCTAGTTCAAGATTTTCCCATAGGCGTATTTCTGCTGCTTCTACTTTTTGGTAGTAGTTTACAACCATTCCTATGTCCTTTTTGATACATGTTGCCTGGTTTGAGCTGCTGGTTTCAGTTGGTGTTTTATAGAAAAATCCTGTGTCAAATCCCCTGTTGAATACTTTGGTAAGATCTTTTTCCCATTTTTCTATATTTTCCTGTTTTTGGAGGTTCCACATTCCATTGTTGTATATGTCAATTGCTTCTCTGTAAACCCTTGTTACGGTTGCAACATAGTCTGCTGGTTTGGCCCTCCCCTCTATTTTAAACACCTTCACTCCAGCATCTATTAGTTCGGGTATGTACTCCAACATGCAGAGATCCTTTGGACTGAGTATGTGTGTTCTGTCGGATTTTTTATCTTCAAATTCTGTTGTATCCAGTTTGGAATTTGTTTTGTCTGTTATTTTGTTCAGATCTGGATCATATGCTCCGGTTATTATTAATTCTTCTTCATCCTCAGATATTATTTTCCATTCTTTTCTACACGGTTGAAGACATTCCCCACAGTTTGCACTCCTATTATAAAGGTGGGAGCTTAAAAAACATCTTCCTGATATTGCTACACACATGGATCCATGTACAAAGACTTCTATTTCCATATTGGTATTTTTTGCTATTTCTTTTATTTCTTTAAGTGTATTTTCTCTTGATAGTATGACCCTTGAAACTCCTAGTTTTTGTAGAATTTTCAATGCTTCACTGTTTGATATATTTGCTTGTACACTCATATGAACAGGGATTTGATTTTTTGATGCTATATTGAGTGCTCCTAGATCTGATACTATGACTGCATCTGCTCGGGATGATTTGATTACAAACATTAATTGTCTTAATTCTTTCAAATCTCCTTCCTTGACAATGGTGTTGGTGCATATATAGAGTTTTACATCTGCATCGTGACAGATTTTGACAGCTTCAGTTAGTTCGTTGGTTGAAAAGTTGGCTACATTTGCCCTCATATTGTACCCTTCTACCCCTATGTAAACTGAATCTGCTCCGTTTTTTATTGCTGAGTTCAGTGATGCCATATCCCTTGCAGGAGAAAGTAGTTCAACGATTTTTATCACCCTAATTCTTAAATTGAATTATAAAAAAAATAGAATAATATTTGGAATCTGAAAGAATGATTATGAGTTATTTTAACAACGGTTTGCCTCATATTTGGCAATATTATTTGGTAATGATGTTGGATATTCTCCGGTAAGACAGCCCATACATAGATTTCCGTTTTCAATACCTATACAGTCTCGTAATGATTCTATACTGAGATAACCTAATGAATCCACGCCTAATATTTTTCTTATTTCTTCCACTTCTTTATCCGAGGCTATTAATTCTTTTTTTGTTGCCATTGCTATACCATAGTAACAGGGTGATATTATAGGCGGACAACCTACGCGTAGATGTATTTCTCGAGCTCCTGCTTCTCTTAGTACTTTTACTAGTGATCTTGATGTTGTTCCTCTTACAATGCTGTCATCAACTAGTACTATGCTTTTCCCTTCGAGTTCTGATTTTATTGGGTTCATTTTAAGCCGGACAGATGTTTCTCGTTCTGTTTGTGTGGGCATGATAAATGTTCTTCCCACATAACGGTTTTTTATAAGTCCTTCCCCGTATCCTAATCCTGATTCTCTTGAATAACCTATTGCTGCTGTTATTGCGGAGTCGGGTACTGGCATGACTACATCTGCATCTGCTTGGAATTCCCGTGAAAGTGCTTTTCCAATGTTTAGTCTAACATTGTAAACTGATCTTCCGTCAAGAATACTGTCAGGACGTGCAAAATAAACATATTCAAACATACAATGAGCCCTTCTCGGTTTTTCCTCTTCGAGAAGTGTGTAACTTTTTATTTCTTCATTTATATGTAATATTTCTCCAGGTTCCACATCTCTTACATATTTGGCACCCACCACATCAAAAGCTACTGTTTCTGATGCTACAATGGTTAGTCCTTCTAGGTTACCCATGGATAGTGGTTTAATACCGCTTGGATCTCTTACAACATACAAATCATCATTTACAAGTATTACAAGTGAATAGGAACCTATAAGTATTTTTGTGACATTTCTGATTGCTTCAACCATTTCTGTTGTTTTTGTATGTTCCCTTGTGAGGAGGTGGCATATTACTTCAGAGTCTGTTGTGGATTTGAATTCATATCCTAATAGTTCTAGTTCACATCGAAGTTCCATTGAATTGATTATATCTCCATTGTGGGCTATTGCTATTGTTTTAGATTCAAATTCAGTGAAAAATGGTTGAGAATTTTCTATTTTCGATTTACCTGTAGTTGAATATCTTACATGTCCTATACCTACGTGGCCGTCCATTCCTTCCATGTTTCCGTTGTTGAAAACATCACAGACTAGACCCATACCACGGTAGGTTGATAATTCATCGCCATTGTAGGTTGATATGCCCGCAGATTCTTGTCCTCTATGCTGCAGAGCGTATAAACCATAGTATATTTGACGTGAAATGTTAATAGACTTATTACGAGAATATGCACCTACAATACCACATTTATCCCTCAATTGAAAATCTCCC
>Ga0224559_1001923_pt1 | contig 10940 bp, 11 predicted proteins | sample 714S33034metaG_FD_180676 | JGI IMG/M metagenome (GOLD analysis project Ga0224559, IMG submission 180676) | Peat soil microbial communities from Stordalen Mire, Sweden - 717 S3 30-34 | ecosystem: Environmental > Terrestrial > Soil > Wetlands > Peat | place: Sweden: Norrbotten County, Stordalen... | reverse complement strand
ACGGCAAGCGATGGCCTGCCTTGCCCCGCTTCCAACAGGCATCGCACTGCGGCCTTTTCCGGATCGCAGAACTCCTCGGTTCGCGTCCTGTCCGCATCAACAAGGCATGAAAACAACATCCTTGCGAAGAAAGCAAATTGGAAGGAAAACTCGTCTCGACCGGCTACCGACGGCTTCAGAGGCGAAGTCAACTTCGGCAGAACAAGATTGGGCGCCGGAACATCCGGAATGGAATACTTGAACGCATCCAGTTTGTAGCGAAGCGTACTCCGTTGCGTTGCGTCCTCCGCAGAGGTCTCGTCTGGAAGTCCAGTATGGTGCCCGGCGATGCAGAACGCTAGGAGCTGACCGGAAACCTTTCCCGCAGCTTCCGCCACAAAGCGAGCGCCAAAGGTGGAGTGATCGACCCGCCCTCCGTGAGGGTCCTCGTTCTCCGCTCCTGCATCGGCGGACGCAGCTCCGGTATTGCAAAGATTAAGCTGAAACTCCTCTGAGAGCTTGCCTAAATCATGGCAGCGACCGAGAACTTCTCCCCATTGCCGTGCTCCAAATGCCTCCGCGAAGGTGGATGCGGAGTGTGCCACTTTGTCGAGATGAGCGCCAAGGGGTTCCCAGTCAGAAGAAGGGCTATCAGCAAGCGTGTGAGCATATCGTTCTGCGGAAGATCCAGTCGGCAATGTCATGCGAACCTCGGATAAATGCAAAGCGAATCAAGCGGCGTGGCGGCAGGTTGCAAGCGCGAAAGCGCGAAGAAGAGCACGTTCATGCGGTCACGCCCGCAACTCTGTTGAGGTACTGCTGAGAGGCAATGGAGTATTTTCCGAGATCATGTGCAAGGCCAATCAGCGCGGCGACACGAGGCATGCCGGTCTTCGCGGCCAGCCGCGAGGTGATCGCAGGGACGTTGAGCAGGTGGTCCTTGAGAAGCTGCTCTTCTTCTGGAGACCTCAAATGAGCGAGAAATGAATTGGCGCCCGGCATAGGCATGAGCAATCCGTCTTGGCGCAATCACGCAGGTGTATCGGTTTTTCGGGAGTTTCTCCTGGAAAACCGCCATAGCAAAAGCATATATCAGGTTCTCACTGCTGTTCGGTTAAACTCGGAGGACTGGCCTGCAAGTGATTGCAAAGCAGCCGCTTAGGTAGCAGTTTTTCTCGCCGCTATTTGAATTGTGCGCGGCTTGTTGGAAGCATGAGTGGGGGTAGTTGACTTAAAATTGCCTGTGCCGTGACGTGACTTGCGGAGCACACATTATGCACATAGATTTTTGTTGATCTCGTTGCAACTGAAACAAAATGCGTGGTCGCCGGCGTATCAAGCGCTGATGAGAGCGAATCAGTGGTCACCACCTCTCCGTGAATCTAGCGATATGTACTGCCCGTCACAGGCCACCCAAAGATGGAACATGTAGCGTTGTCTGCCAAGGAACAGTACAGATGCTCGATAGCGCAAGAAGCAGCTTTTTGATCGCCGGCCCAGGCACAACCTCACTGGGTGAGGAATGCAAGGTCGCTGGTGCTCCCCGATCCCGACCGGCCAGTAGGGCCATATGAAATTCACGCCTACCATCATGGAACAACGTGCAAAGGACATTGTGCCCTACCCGCCTAAGGACCTACCTTCAACAGCTCAGCCTCTTTCTTCATCCAAAGCGTCCCGCCCGATTGCAGAGACTAATCCGCCTCCGCCGCTTGATTCGCCGCCTCCGCGCCGGACCCAGATTTTTGGAACTAACCTCAGTCTTGAGCGCCCGCCGGTTTCGACCTACGACGACAATCCCGTTTTTGATGAGCGTGGCGCAGCTGCGTATTTGGGGCTCTCTCAAGAGTGCCTCAAAAAGTGGCGCCAGCGTAATCAGGGTCCGGACTACATCCAGTATGGGCCGGGTGGGACGGTTCGCTACGAACTCAGCGCCCTGATGGCATTTCGGGCAACCCACAGGGTCAAGGTGGGGGCCAAGCGATGACCGATACCAGTGCTGCCGTGGCCGATCTCCAGGCCCGGTGCACACCCTTGGGGATCTCGACCGGGCGCGGGCGGTCGGAGCCATACACCGGGCCGGCATGAGCCTTCGGAAACTCGCCCTGGAACTGAACTGCTCCCGGTCGCTGCTGTCTCGCTTGCTGCAGGTCGCGAAGGCTCCGCCGGAGGATCTGGCAGCGGCTCGCGAGGGCACGACAAGTACCCGGGAGCTTGCACGCAGAGCCGGCAGTGCCGGCACTCGAGGTACCGCCCGGCATCATGAGGCGATTGCATTCGAACTGGAGCGCGCCGGGGTGCAGGGCAGCCAGACCTTTCTGAGTTGGCTTGACGAGGAGGGCGTAGCGGCCGCCGAGCGGGCGCAGGTCATTGAGCAAGCATGTTTCTACTTGGCCGCCACTGACCATGCAGCCGATGAGCAAGAGAACATGCTTGCCCCCATGCTTCTTGTTGAAGTCGGCAGCCATTTCCGGAGACGTCAAGTCGAGACGGACAGAGACGATGCCTTCGTCTGGCCTGCGCTGAAGCTTGCTCTCTGTGCGGTCCACAGGATCTCCGACGGCCGGGTGCGGACCAAGGCGCTTGAACTGGCACGCGGTGGACTGCTCCCATTCGTAGGTCAGGCTGGGTTCGGTGCCGAAGAGTCCATCCGGCTCATCGCCGTGCCGTCGGGCTCCACGGCATGAAACTCATTGGCGACTTGGCCAGAACGGCTCACAGACGCGTGACAAAAGGCTCTAGGCGGGTTTTAAGCCATGAGGTTATGACGCAGCGCCGCGACGGCGGACTCAACGCTTCAGTTTGGAATTTGGGATACTGTTCCGCCGTCATATTGAGGAAGACACCACCTCTTCTGGTCAAGATGGCGCGATCCAGCATCAGCTGGCTCTCCTGATCCGGGAACCCCGCGTCACGGTGCCAGTTAACGCTGGCAATGAACGCACTTTTCAAAACCTGCCGACGTCGGCAATCCCCACGCACAATGGCATATCCTTGTGCGTCTGTACGAAAATCACTGATTCCAAACGTTTTTCCTATACTAGACAGAGGTGAGGGCGAAGTTGGCCTTCCAAAGGAACCCTTGCCTTATGCACGATATCCAATCCACCCGGCCAGCCAAATCTCTCCTCTTGCCGAAGCACGCCCAGCCATCTGATGATTTCCAACCGATTTTCCAACTTTACCTGGCTAATCCCGGTACAGTCGGTAGCGGCTGGGCCGTGGAAACGAACAAGCAGGCCAACTCTGTGATCCAAAGCACTAAAATCCGCAATCCAGAGCTGCTCACCGTTGTACACGGCGGCCAGAGCGCATCGAGCGGTATCGATATTGGCGGCCGGGAGCCACCACCGCTCGCGGATTCCGCCTGCACGACGTTGCATCTCGTATCGAGATCGCCTAACGTGGTTCCAGCGACGCCAGCAAAGCGGACAGGGAAGAGCATGTCGCGCAGAACTGGTCAATCAGGCCACATCGAAGAAAGTGGAAAATGGTGGGTTGTACGTTGGTGGATGGACGTGGCGGGTCAAGAGAAGCGGGTTCATAAGCGGGCAAGGATTTGTCCCGTTTCTGGACCTGGAGTTTTGTCGAGATCTGCACGAGAACGCCGCGCGCGGGAGATCATAGCCAAGAGCGGTGCCGACACCGAGGAGTACTTCAACAAGGTCGTCAAGCAAGAAGGCGGCATCACATTCAGGGAACAGGCTGTGTTCTGGTTTGAGCAAGTGAAAACCCGAAAGCGGAAGCCTGTAGCAATTTCAACGCTTGAACTGTGGGAAGGCTGTTTGCGCAAATGGTTGAATCCACAGATCGGAGACATACCTCTTTCCGAGGTCAACAACGCGGCGCTGAAGGGTCTCGTTGCAACAATGTCGGAAGGTGGGCTGTCTGCGAAAACCATCGACAACTATGTACTGGTGGTCAAGATGGTTGTGGCATCCGCTGTCGACAAGGAAGGGGAGGAAATCTATCCCCGGAAGTGGAACCCCGATTTTATCGATATGCCTCTAGTCTTGAAGGCGAAGCAGAACACCCCATGCTTTTCGCCCGAGGTCATGTCGGGTCTGGCTGCTTGGAAGTACGAGCGGGAGCGAATGGTGTTCATTCTGTGCGGGGCCACTGGCCTGAGGATCGGGGAAGCGCTTGGTCTGGAAATTGACAAGCACATCTCCCCAGACTTCCTGACCATCAGCATCGAGCAGAAAGTACGCCATGGCAAAGTCGAAGAGAGACTCAAGACAGCGAGCGCTCTTCGCAAGGTCGACATCCATCCGACGATTGCAGCCATGCTCCAGGAGTTCGTCGGTGAACGGGAAAGCGGATTTCTATTCTGCACTCGGAATGGAAGGCCGCTTGGGTCATCCAACATTCTTCGCCGACACCTTCACCCGGCGCTGAAGCAACTGGGGTTCATCAACCCGTTCACCGGCACAAGCAAGGCGGGCAGTCACGCCTTCAGACGATTTCGAAACACGTTTCTTCGAAACCATACGGATTGTCCGGAAGGGCTTCAAAAGTTCTGGATGGGACATGCCGGGGAGAGCATGACCGACCTCTACGACAAGATCAAAGAGGACGAAATGTTCCGAAGAGAGTGGGCTGAAAGGTGCGGTTTCGGCTTCAAACTGCCCTCAGTTGTACCGAATGTACCGAAAATGGAGGAAAATGAACAAGCCGCCGAAGCGGCTTAACTCATTCATTCTATGTGAGAAATAATGGTCGGCGCTGGAGGACGATTTTAGAATTTTTCTGTTGTGCCCCGGAGCTTTCGAGGCCCCAGAGCACGCTGAAGCCTGAATTTGCTGGTGGAAAGGCGTTGCATCAGCAAGAATTGCGTTGGCTTCTTGGAATCCCATTTCAAACAGGCAGCCACGCTATTTTCACGTGCAAGCTCTGTTTGCGTCACCTGCCGCTCAGCCTCCGGGGTTTGCCCGCCACTCGCCCGGAACGCGTCCCTAGCACCCTCCCAAGTCGCCTACTGAGTGCTACGGCGGAGATAACCGGCCAATAATTTGATTCCTGCCCTACGGCCTGTAGGTAAGAAGGTATATTTTCTTTCAGTTGAGTTTTCTTCAGGAGGCGGGGCTCCGCTTCCGGCGATGATCTTGGCGGGTCTTTGGCGAAGGCGGAACCCCTGTGAAGTACGATCCTCTTTATCCCAGTCTCCGTCCCGCTGTGCAAGCTTGCCACCGACTGGGCAGAAGACTGCGACAAGATTATTTTACGCCGATGCCCGGTTTGTGAACGGAATTCGATCGTCGGTCACGGTCGTCGCCGCAAGCAGGCTCACGACGAGCATCACGACTGGATCTGGATTCATCGCGGCCGGTGTATTGATTGCGGGACAACCTTCACCTTTCTTCCGATGTTCTCTCTTCCGTACACGCATTACAGTTTGTTTGCGCGTTTCCAGGCGTTGCTGATGCGTTTCGTGGAGCACTGCTCGTGGGAAATGGCATTGCCCAAGCTCCAAGATCCTGATCGGTTGCCTGATCCGTCCACCGTCCGTCGCTGGTCGAGTGGCTTGGACTGTTCTCAACTGGGTTCTTCCTTTCTCAGCCAGACCCTCACTCGCGTGGTTCACTGGCTGGCGCGCAGTCATCAGGCTGCTGATGAAACAGGGCCGTTATCCTGGATAACTCCGTCTCTTGAAGTGCTCAGTACCCTGCGTCTGTGAGAAAAACTCTTTCACCCACCATCCTTGCCTGGGATTGTAGGCGTCCTGCTCCTACGCTGGGCTCCGGAGGCGAAAAAACGCTGTGGGCGAAGACGTCGAAGCACTCAAGCGGCGGTTGCCGCTTCTGGAGTATCTGCGGCAGTATAACTGGGTTGGTCAGCCTGTGGGTCGATCCGAGTTTGTCGGACTCTGTCCGTTGCACGAGGAGACCCGACCCTCGTTCTATGTCAACACGCGCAAAGATGTTTTCTACTGCCACGGCTGCGGACAGGGCGGCGATCTGATTCGCTTTATCCAGTTGTCCCGCCATCTTTCCTTCCGCCAGAGTCTCGCCTGCCTGGATACGCAGGCCACTCTTGTAGACGACTCCTCTGCGGTGCTTGAGAAGGCTGCAGATTTCTATCAGCAGCAACTCGATCATTACCCGGAAGCGATGCGCTATCTCAACCAGCGCGGACTGTATGACCCCGCACTGATTGGCGAGTTCGAGATCGGTTACGCGCCCGGCGGAAGTCTGCGCCGTCATCTTACGGCACAGGGTTATTCCTTCGATTTGCTGCGGCAAGTCGGCCTGATCAACGTGAACGGATCCGACGCTTTCTATCAGCGCATCGTCTTCCCGCTGCGCCAAGGCGAACACATCGTCAACCTCTACGGCCGCAGCATCGGCACTGCCTTTGCGCATCGCTTTCTACCCGGCACCAAGGGCGGCTTGTATGCGTGGGAAAAAGTCAGGCACTGCCCCGAGGTGATTCTCGTCGAGGGCCTGTTCGACTATGCCGTATTGCGGCAGGCGGGCTTTTACAACGTCACCTGTTCGCTGGGAACCCATCTCAACGCGGACCAGTTTCTGGAACTGTGCGACGGTCCGCGCACCGTCTATCTCACCTTCGACGTCGACGCCAACCAGAGCGGCCAGCAAGCCGCCGTGCAACTGGCTCTGCGTCTCAGCGCACGTGGCATTACTGCCCGGCGCGTTCTTCTGCCACAGGGTCACGATCCTAACTCTTTCTTCGTTGAAGGTGGCAACACGCAACAGTTCCAGTCTCTCGTGGAGGCCGCGCAGCCATGAAGTTCCGCGTCCTACGTCAGAAGACACCATCGGGCGCACACAGCCCGATTCACGTGGTCGAGCAAGACACCGGTCAGGGCGTCGCTTGGATTAACCGCTTCCTGGACCGCGAGTATGTTCGCCGTCTTTCAGATAAGACCCTGTATAGCTACGCACACAGCCTGCTATACTTCGTGCGCTGGTGGGAGAGCGTTCACCACACCGGCGATATCTCCTTGGAAGACCTCACCGAATCGACCCTGCTCGATTACGTGCGCTATCAGTCTGGCCGACAACCTCAGCCTTCTGCCTCCACCATCAACGACCGCGTCGCTACCGCCGATCGCGCCATCCGCAACGAGTTCCCAGACGCTCCCTGTCAGGTGGCGCACGGCTTTCATCAGTCCTTCCTGCACCGCAGGCCAATGGGCCTGGGCCGGCCAAGGTTCGAGTTAAGCAGACTGCGCATAAAGGAACCCAGGCTCAACATCGTCCCGCTCTCGGTCGATGAAGTAGCGCGCTTCTGGTCCAGTTTCCGTAGCGCGCGCGACCTGGCCATCGTGGGCCTGATGCTCATGCAAGGACTTCGCTCCGCCGAAGTGCTGGCTATGAACCCGGAAGACGTGTTGCTCTCCGAAGGCCAGCTCCGTGTGCGTGGCAAGGGCAGCAAGCTGCGCTACCTCCCTCTGGCGCCGGAAACCACGCAACTGATTGATCACTATCTGCGCCTGGAACGGCCCAATCCCTGCTCTGCCGCGCTGTTCGTCGTGCTCAAGGGGCCAGCACGCGGAACTCGCATGACTCCTGCAGGACTGCGCTCCCTGTTCCGCTACCATCGCCGCACCACCGGCATCCAGCTTGCCAACCCGCACCGCTTCAGACACACCTTCGCCTCGGATATGGTGCGTGCCGGTATTAGCTTGCCCGCGCTCATGCAACTGATGGGACACTCCGACATCGAAACCACACTGCACTATGTGCAGGTCTCTCCGCAGGACGTTTACCTTCAGTATGCCCGCGCCGCGGCTCAGTGCATCCGCCCTCTGACTAGGAGCGCCTCATGAAGCGCTGGCGCCGCCCTCCACTCCAGCATCCTCTGGTGCCGGCCTTCGAGCGCGCTGTTGAGTCCATCTGCACCGCACTCACACCGGGAAGCAAACGTCACTACAACATGACGGTGCGTAATTTCCTCGTCTATCTGGCCGCCGATCACCCCGAGGTCACCCGTCTAGAGCAACTGTGCCGCGATCCTCACATCCTCGGATGGATGTCCCGCATGCGTTCGCAAACGCCATCCTTGGCGACCGTGACCTGCATCGGCCGACTCATCGCTCTGCGCTCGATCTTCAGCGAACTGGCCTGGACAAGCCAATATGTTGAACTCGCTCGTCTGGTCCGCGACGAGGATATTCCGCGCACACCGCAGAGTTTGCCACGACCGCTCACCGCAGAGCAGGACCAGCTCTTGCAGCAGGAGTTCCTCCGCCGCAACGATCTGGGCGGAAATGTCTTCTTGTTGCTCCGCCACACCGGCATGCGCATCGGAGAGTGTGCGGACTTGTCCTTCGATTGTCTTCGCTCCATCGGTCCGGATCAATGGACCATACATGTACCGCTCGGCAAACTCAAAACCGAACGCATGGTCCCCATCGATGCTGCAGCGTCTATCCTCGTCCAACGGCTTCGATTCTTCCGTTTCCTCGATCCGCTGCCTCCCGACGGTCGGCTGCTGGCCCGTCCAGGAAGCAAAGTAGCTCTCGTCGTGCAACTCCGCGATTACCTGCATCTGGTCTGTCACGCTCTCGGCCTCTCCACAAGCATCGTCCCGCACCAATTCAGACATACCTACGCCACGGAAATGCTGCGCTCCGGTGTAAGCTTCCCCGTCCTGATGAAGTTACTCGGCCACAAAAATCCCGACATGACCATGCGCTATGTCGATGTGGCCTTGACCGATCTCCAGCGTGAGTTTCAACTGGCTCGCTCCAAACCAAAACATCTGGCTCCGCAACCCAAAGCATCATCCGTGATTCAACGAACTGGTTTTGACGGCCTCATCGACTCCTTGCTCGCCACCCAACATGCACTGGTGATGTTCCGCCGCTCACTACCAAGCGGTGACTCTCGCTCTCGCCTCGACCGGCTCTCAAACCGACTCACCAAGATCCTCGCCGAAATACGCAAACTTCGCACCACCTGAATGAAAATGGGCAGAGATTGGCCGGTTATGGGGATTTACCATAATTCCAGAGACGATTCAGTTGACATGAGCGTCTAACGGGATCTATAGACTCGGAGTCTCAATGGAAGAAAAGTAGGTCTGACCGGGATTATTTCGAACTCTTGACGATCCCTGAGATCCCTGCGAGAAAGAAGATTGAAAGAAACCAGCCGAGCATCGTCTGAATCCAAAACCAAACGCGAATTGCCGGTCCGATCGAACGGTGCTGAGGCCATTCGGCCGTAGTGTTTGCGGACCAGCTTCCCGATACCCCAAGGTTTAGTCCAGGCAGTGAGTGCTCGATCGAGAAGATTGTCGCACTGAAACGTGGATATTGCGTCGGCACGCTGTAATTGCTGACGAACAAAGCATTCGCGTCCTTATCGGTCGGTGCAACCAACTTGGCCCGGTAGGCAATGACCGACACTCCCGTTCCGATCCCGATCAACAAAATCATGAGCACCGCTGCGCGCCATAACTGATAGCCAAAGCCAATGGTCAGCATGAGCAGACCATTCCAGAGTCGGCGCGGGATGGAAGTCTCCCTCGAACGAACAAGCTTCTCCAGTGCGAAAAGCAGCTTGGTGGCATCTTCTGTATGTCCGTTCGACTGATATACCCGGCTTAGTTGACGATAGGCCTGAACAGGTTCTGTTGCATCGAGTTGTAGCCACCGCAAACGCGACTCGACGTCGGTGACCGAGTCGCTGAAGCGCTCGAATCTAAGTCCATCCAGCATCAACTTGCCCTGCCCTGGCCAACTTTGGACGTCGTCTTTTATCGAGTCGACTGTTGCATTACGCAGATCGATCAGGGACTCTTTGGGTTTGTCCATGTCAACCCATTCAAAGTGGCCGCTGATTCGCGCGTATCGAAGGTCCAACTTTCTGATTGAGCTTGCCCGGCACCTCAGCCCACCTCCGACGGTTGCGCCCAGGAAGTGCGCGTTTCCACACGAGAAACCGCCGTCGAGTAAGGCGTGAGTTCCGATAGTGATTTTTTCAGCATGGAACGCCCGATCGGCATCGCTGAATATCTTCGTTTCACGGCAATCGAGTGCGATTTCGATCTTCGAAGCGGATACGTTCACAATGCCCGACGACACACTCCCCCGCAAGAACAGACTGCCTGAGGTCTTGAGGCGCTCCAGGTTGATAGAGGTCCCTCCTTTGTTATCGAAGGCCGCATGCTCGCAGTCAAAGTTGCCGCTCACGTCTGCGCCAGCGAATCGAACTTCGCCAAAGTAGCAGCCTATTGAGGATGCTCTTGAGAGGAATACTCCGCCAGAAACTCGAACACGGTCACAAACCAAAGCAAAGTTGTCACTCCCATTGAAGGTGGACCCGTCGGTGCGGATGTCGCCCCCGACGACAGCGCCTCGAAGAGATACCTCTCCATGTGTTTCGCAGCCATTGATGAGCAGGAGATTGGTGTCGATGATGGCCGAATCGGCATTCATCCCTTGCAGGATGCATGCTCTGAAACTCAGGGACCGCAGTCTGACGCTCTTGAGCCAGATATCGGTATCGAAAGAACACTCATGAAACTGCATCGGAAACCGAACGTCGGCATGGATCAGGTCCAGTAAACCGGTTATGCCGTAACCTCTGAGAGCTAGCCCGTGCCGATGGACCTGCTTGATGGCGTCGGCGTCCGTGCAGAGCCACTCGATCATCTCGGCCCTGATGATAGACGGGCTTGTGGCCGCGGCTTCCTGCCCATTTTCTATGGCGTGGAGAACCGATGATTCGGTTTCACTGAGATCCGAAAATCTGAGGTTTGCCAGCTGCACCAAGGAAACCTTACTCATGGACAAATGATAGCCGACCTTCGCGGTCACCAGGAGTCCCGTTTGATTTCTCCAAGCACCCAAACTCGCTGGCCCGAGCCTGCTCGCCGCCCCGCAGGAGTCAAGTTCTATTTCCTGCGCCCTTGTTGACGGGAGGCACTTCTCTCGGTCGATCCAGGCTCCGCTAATCGGTCTGCGCCGATTCTCGGTTTACTCCAACAGG
>Ga0224559_1001922_pt1 | contig 10947 bp, 12 predicted proteins | sample 714S33034metaG_FD_180676 | JGI IMG/M metagenome (GOLD analysis project Ga0224559, IMG submission 180676) | Peat soil microbial communities from Stordalen Mire, Sweden - 717 S3 30-34 | ecosystem: Environmental > Terrestrial > Soil > Wetlands > Peat | place: Sweden: Norrbotten County, Stordalen... | reverse complement strand
TAGCCTGTAATTGATGTAACAACATTAATGGTTTTATTGACTTTCCCATTGGAACTAACTGCAGAACATAGTTCAATCAGATTTCCTATTTGTCAATTTTACACTGTTTTGAGTAATGGGGGGGGGTTGTTTGTAGGTATCCTCATAACCCTTCCCATGCAAATTCCAATTATTATGAGTATTAAAATACCCTTTTTCATACAAAGAAACATATAACGCCTCATACTTAAATATTTGTATGATAAATTTAACCTACAGGCATATAATGTCCTTTAAGTAGTCTATCTGGCCGGAAGTTGTGCCAGTAATAATTTTTAAGGCTATGAGTTGTTTTTATATACTCTGGTGAACCCTTGAATCCTGAGAGGTTGATAATGCTTAGTTTAATTTTTGTTTTAGATATTTTCTGTAATGATATACTTTCATTTCCTAAGAACGCCCATTTACCTTTTTTTTCAATATAAACCTTTGCCAAAACTTTTATTGCACCGTTTTTATATTCATATGTCTTCCACTCAAATTTAAAATGATTGGTAAGGTCACTGGAAGAATATACAGTACCATGATCAATTACTTTATTTGTTGCTGCTGCAGGATTGACAAGAAGCGAAATCCCGCAGAGTAAAATTATCAGTCCAGCTATTCTAAAATTATTCATACTTATTTCCTCCTAATTAGAAAGGTAGATCTTTATAAACATATTCTGAATACCCTTTAACTTTTTTCCATTTATTGTTTCCATATGAACTACTAGTTGTGGATGTGTCTAAAGTTACCAAATTACCATTTTCCAAAGTCATAACTGCCCATACATGTCCATATACATTCCCATTTATAAATTTTACAGCTCTACAATGGTGATAATTAGCAGGAATGCCGAATCGTTTGCATAATGCAACATTTACTCTTGCTTGATCACAGCAGTTTCCTATTCCCTTTTTAAGAGTGCCTTCTGCACCATATTTTGTATCATAATATAGTGGATGTGGATAGCTGACATGAGCTCGTACGTAGGCAAAAATAGCGCGTCCTATATTTTCTCGAGTAGGTTTTTTAGGAAGAGTTGCTTTAATGGAATTAACTGCACCATCAAGGTATGGGGTTTTGCTTCCTTGTTTCAGATCTGTCACTTGTGAATTAGAGGAATTTGTAATTGATTCTTCTGAATTAAATGAATTGATCATTTTTTGATTGTTTGACTCTCCAGAAACCATCGGTCCAACATGTATACTGGAATCATGGATTGGATTATCATTTATTGTGGATCCATCTATTCCTGTCACTGAAGAAGATCTGTGGTTTAAAAATATTGCATTTCCTGTGAACAAAAGATTAAATGATTGTTCACTGCAATAGTAGCGAGTGTATAAATCTTCTAAGATTATACGATTATCAGAATCTCTTCCAAGATAAACTAAAAAAGCAGAATCACTATTTTTTAATTGTACAATATCTGCTGGCTGAAGTGAGTTTAAGGTTGTCTGAACTGCTGTTGCAGAAATATTGCAGGAGTTATAATAATTTACCATATCTCCTAAAGTACGCATATTTTGGGGAAAATTTAACAAATTTAAATTTAAAGCGATCGCTGAGTCATAAGCAATTTTAGATGCGGGGGTAAAATCATCTGCAATTAATGTGTCATTTAAATTCCCATCATCATCAGTCGGAGTATCTCCTATAATATTAGAAAGGTTGTTATCTGTTAAAGTAGTTGCAGCAACCTCACCGCTTACCATACTCAATGACAATATCAACGTAAAACATAACGAAACATATTTTAAATAATCCATCAGATTCCTCCTAGCCCAATTTAATTTACTCTATAAACTTATTTTCTTCTTATCGTACAATATAATTTTTATAATTAGTTTGGGGGGTTTATTATCAGTAATCCTTCGCAAGTGGACGGTTCTAATTTGTCTTCTTGAGGCAAATAGTCATATTTATTACCTGCATAGTATGCAGATATTCTGTAGTTTCCGGCTTTGAGATTTTGAGTAAATATGTCAAAAATGATTCTACCTTTACCTTCACCATGACTTCCAGTAGTAACTTTGCATACCATCGGAGGGTTTGTGATTTCATACCACAAATCGTGGTTATCCATGTGATTAAAATCTCTGCAAGCCATTAGTCTGAGAGTTATTAATTGATTATCTACGGGAGTATCACTATTATCACTTGTTTTTAAATGAGCCACTATATGTGCAGTTTCTCCACTATTTACTGTTGTAACCCAATTTCCAGGATTTGCCTCCCTTCCATATAGTAATAAATCTGTAGGATGTACGCCCGGTGTAACATTAGCTGTTTGTGCATTTATTGGGCTTAATATGCTTAAACTAAATAAAAAGATTAGTAAAATGTAACTTGTTTTTTTCATTATCTAATCACCACTCAATTTTTCAGTTTAGCAATCTAACATGTCATACTGCCCATAATCGGTAATTATTCGGCTAAACGTGGTATTTCCTAACATGTTTTGTTTACTAGTAGTATCTGCAGATAACCATGTTCCATTAACTTGTATATCTGTCCATACATGGGCAAATTGTCCTGCTGGAAATTGACAGTCGGCTTTATGGAATACAACATTTAGTCCTGCAAGTTTACCCAGAGCGTAAACTAATCTTGCTTGATCACAACTATTACCTGACTGATCAATTACTATGGCAAAAGAACTGTACCATGTAGTGCCTACCCAAGTGCCACTGTAACCTAAATGGTTTTGTACCCATGTAAAAATGCCATTGGCTTTATTTACATCTGTAGTGTAATCCCCGCATAGATTAGTATTATAAAAATTCGAAAGTTGAGCAGTATCATTACTATTAGGATCAAACTGATGTGCATTCCAAAAGCCCACATACAAAGAATCCCCAATTAAAATGGGACTACCTAAACTTGGATCATAGATAGGATCATCAGTAATATTGGATCCATTTACACTATGCACAACTGCAAATTGTGTTTGTTCGGGAGTTGAAGGAAAGTTGATAGCATAACCATCAAATATCTGATCAAAAGTATCAGAATCGCACAAATAACGATTCATTAATGATTCTAAGATAATTTGATCAGTATCATTATATGGTTTGTTCTGTCCTTTGTAGATCATGAAAGGATAAACACTGTTTTTAACATGAACAACATCTCCAGGATTAAGATCAGTAGTACTCACATTAACAACATAGCCCGGCCTAGGTATATCCTGATTACCTCGCTGTCCGAGTTGAGTGAAATAATCAGCTATATCCTCCATAGTACCCATATTAGCAGGAACCACAGAACCATAAAATCTAAACATGTTCCAAGAAGTAGCATAAGCTATTTTTGAAGCAATTGTGTAATGACTAAAATCATTCATATCATCACTAGTTTTATCTGTAGCACATGCACCTGAGATTGTGCTAAAAACAAATAAAACAATAAAAAATATCGTAAAATTATAATTCATATCCTATTCTCCTACAAATTATGAAGATATTAACATAATTTGTTAATTTAATAACTTTTATGTAAAAGTTAAACTATATAAATGTTATTATGCTAATGAGTTGTCATAATTTGGAGTGGATACAATGTGCGTTTCATTTTCATTCATTAGTTTTGGATAAAACTATTAATTCAAATTCACATAATATATTAATAACTTACTGAATTTTTGTTTGAAAATATGGGGTGATACATTGGATTTTGATGATTGTATAAGCTTTGCTAACACAACACTTGTGTGTTATTTAGCAACTGTCGAAGGGGATCAGCCACGTGTTAGGGCGTTAGGCTTTTGGTTTGCAGATAAAAAAGGATTTCATTTCCAGATAGGTGCTGCTAAAGATATGCACGGCCAACTTCAAGCTAATCCTAAAGTTGAGGTATGTTTCTTCCAGCCAGGTGAACAATCAGGTACCATGATGAGGGTTGCAGGAGAAATTGAATTTATAGACGATATTATACTTAAAAAGAAGGTTTTAGAAGACAGACCATTCCTTAAAGAATTTGGAATGACATTTGACCATCCTGATCTGGTAATTTTCCGCATAGCTAAGGGTGAAGCTTATTTTTGGACAATGGAAACTAATTTTGAGCCTAAAATGATGATTAAATTCGGTTGATACCTGTAATTAAATTTTTTTCTTTTTCTTTTGTACATATATAGTACACAACTATTAACACCATAAAACATGATGTAAATGTGAAGCTGTTTCGTAAATCTATGATTTTTTTATTTATATGAAATGATATTTCTATACTAAAAAATAATGATTAAACTATCTTGATTTCATCTTTAGGGGATAAATTTATATGAGTGTATTACCGTTAACAGTATATGATATGCATATTTGAAACAGAGGCATGGTTGGGGTGTATGAAAAATCATTGAAATCTAAAATTTTAATAGTAGAAGACTACAACATAGTTGCTAGAGACATTAAAGAAAGATTAGAACATATGGATTATAATGTACTTGATATAGTAAGTAATGGGGAAGATGCTATAAAAAAATCCTATGAAACGAAACCCGATGTTGTTCTGATGGATATTGTATTAAAAGGAAAATTAGATGGTATAGAAACAGCTCAAAAAATACAAGCAAGTGACAATATACCTATCATATATGTATCTGCATATTATGACAATAAGACATTAAAAAGAGCAGCAACAACTTTACCCTCAGGATTCATACTCAAACCCTTTGATGATGTAGGGTTAGACACATCTATACAATTAGCATTATACAAACAACAACATCTAGAACAATTAAAAGGCAATTCTTATTAAACCATGTTTTAAGATATTTTGGATGTAAAGTTCTTTTATTATAAATCTTAAGAATATTATTTCATTAATATCTATTTTATTTCAAATAGAATCATATTCAAAATTTTAAATTCCAGTATTTTAATATTATTTTAAAATTAGATAAATATGGTAGCATAGTGTATTCACTATATTTTAGGCGGGACCAATCTCGGGCGAAATTGGACTTGTAGTAATTTACATCACACTCCAAGTACTTATAATTATGAACTAGTAACTAAAAATTTGTATTTAATATCATTTATTTGAATTCACGATATACTAAAATATTAGTAATTTAATAAATCCATCATCTATACAGTTTTTTTAGAAAAAGTAGAATTAATATCTTTATTGACTTTTTAATTAATATTATAGTAGTTATATGGAATTTAATGATTGAATTTTTGATTTGGGGGTTGAGGGCAGGACAATTAACTTTCAATAACATACTTTGGGGGGTTTATTAATGAAGGTGTTTGTAAAAAAACGTAAGTCCTGCCCTCATCATTCATGAGTAAGAAGTTATATTTGAAGTTGATTATTATTATTTTAAAAATTTAGGGCTCTATTTATTATCTTTTTTTATTATTATTATTGTGTGTTAAAAGTCGGGAATTAAAAAAAAAAATATATAATTCAACATAACAACAGCATTTCTGAAAAATCAGGAGTTCATGTGTAGCTGGTCATGGAAATTTGTTTTGGTAACCTATTGTAAGTTGCATAATAGGTCATTATCCTTGAGAACATGTAAATTAAGGATTCAAATTTGATGTTTCCAAGTGAACTTGTTGAATAGGGCGGTGCTTTTTTATACGTACTGATATAGTCATTAACTCTTTTAGCAATACTTAAATACTCTGTTTCTGTTATAATTCCAGTTTTATATATGTTTGTGGCTACAGATGGATTTGTAACTGATTTGATGGTTATGAGGGATGTTGATCCGCTGTGAATATTTAGAAGGTCGGATGTTTGAAGTTGTAAAAATTGAGATGTAGATATATGTTTATTTGAAATTGTTACATTGTTTGGTAATTTATGGTATTTTTCAAGGTAAGTCTTGACTGTTTTAGATACAGAATTTATCTGACTCATTGTTACACTATTTGCTGAAATTGGCTGTAAATTAGCAGCCCATATTATCATTTTAGCTAATAAAAATGGATTTTGAGGAGTTAATTCTGGATGAACTCCAGATAAAACAGATCTTCCTTTACCAAAGGTGTCTCCCACTATGGCTCCGTATTTCTGGTAACCATCGGAGTTGTCTGTGTAAGTTGCAAATGTTATGATACTGCCGCCATATTGATACATTGCAGGGCCATTGTAGTAGGCGAGAGTAATTGTGCCACTGGTAGATAACAATTGACTTCCAGAACTGGTCATTGTAACTCTTAGATCTCCAGTATCCGAAACGTACTTACAACGTACGTTTGGTGCAACACCCCAACCATTATATAAACCATTCACATAACTGGAGCCGGCATAAGCACCTGCACAGATTCCAAGATAACCATGACCATTTGAAACAAAATTTCGAATAATTGAAGAGCTGACGCTGTTTAAATAGACTTCTCCACTGGCCCCTCCAGGCATGGCCAGTAAATCAAAATTAGCTAATTTCGCCGATGTTAGGGTCTTTGTTGTTGAATATGAGAAACGATATCCTGGTACCAAATTTTTTGTATTTGCTGTGTTTAATGAAGATATTATTCCATTCACATAGGTTGTACCTGCGCCATTTCCATTATATATTAATACTCTTATGGTTTTTGTTGAAGTTGTGGAAGAAGATGCTTTTATAGTAGTTTTAAGTGTCATTGGGGTGGTATTTAAGTTGCTGTTTGTGGATAATGATTGATGTGTTGTATTATTGGAAATTTGTACAGCTGATGCACTGGAAAAATTTAATATGAGAGTTAAACCAAGTAAAAAGAGTAGTGTTATCAATAACGTTTGTTTAATTTTATAGGCCCCAAAACTTTTTGATAGAATATAAATGATTATCTAATTAATTTTCTAATAAAAAAATATGTATATTTAACAATAAAAGAGTTGCCATAATTTTGAGAGTTAAGATGCATTGTATAGATTATCCAGATTAAAAATCGGTAAAGAATATGTATACTAGGAATCTAGTTTTTTTTGATCAAATATTAAATATGGTTATTATATCCATTCGGTTGAAAGATTGATATCAAAAATTATTTGTATGTAATTATAATTCATCAATTTAAGAAGTTGGGTTCTAATAAATATATTGAAGCATATACAACGTAATTTTTATTCTAATTGGTATCTATAATAATTTTCTGAATTATTAAAATGATTTATCGTTAAACTCTCATCTTCTACTTATTAACTGTAAAATCTTATATATGATGTTATTCTTACACTATTTATGGTTCTAAATCTTCGAATATCCTTTTCAGTATAATATAGATTTTCTATTAAAATTATATTTCAAGAAAATTTATACAAATTAATTAAAGTTATATAGAGAATTAATCTAATGAATAGTATATTGGAGATCTTTAAGAGAGATATTTAGATCACATATCAATAACACTAAAAAGAAGCTATATTGACCTTATTTGGTTAAATAAGCATTTTGTGTACTGTTGCAAAGGTGTTTCAGTACAAAGTTTTTAAATAGTTAAAATTATAAAATAAGGAGTTGAATTAAATGGCAAAAGTAGCAGGAACTAACAAGAGAACTCGACAAAAAAGGGGTTACAAAAAATTAGGAAGTAAAAGGGGAAGAGGAGTTAAAAGATAAATTTTATCGATTATTTGTCTATTTAAGAGGTTTCAAGTCTAATGACAAATTCCTCTTAATATTCAGGACTATAATAACTATTAATTATTATTAATCTGATCTTTATTAGAATCTTAACTTTTTTGATAAATCCTTTATATTAAAATATTATTTTTTTAAATCATTTCTTAGAAATATTAAGGTGAAATATCCATTTATTAGAAAATCATTTTATCAATAAAAAATATAATATCTTATGGTGATTTTATATGGTTTATTGTCATGAATGTGGAACTAAAAATGAAGATGATGCAGAATACTGTTCTAAATGTGGTTCATCACTTAAAAACCGTGATGATCGAGAGGAAAGATATCATCATCGACATGACCGCAGATATCGTCATAGAGATGAAGCTTTTGGACTACCAAATGGCGGCATGGTTGTTGGATTATTATTTGGATTATTATTAATCCTATTTGGTATTTCAGCATATTATGGAATTTCTTTATGGAAATATCTATGGCCCATAATAATAGTGGTCGTGGGTATCTTAATTATAGCTGATGCTATATCCAATTATGCCCGTAGGAGATAGGCTACTAAATATTTATACAAATAAATAAGTTGGGGTCTATTTAGTAAATACAATATGATCCCCCTCAACATCCCTCTAATATCTTTTTTTTAGATTTCTAAATCTTATCAGGATTCACAATAAAAACTAGTACTAGTAAAATAAGGTTTTTACAGATATACGATTTTCAAATTTGATGAGTCCACTATTAAAATGAACGAACTTATCAATGAATGGTTCTGTTAAAAAACAACTTTATAGAGCAATATTCTATAAAAATGAGAATTTTTCGTTTAGGTTTTAAAATAAAAAGGATTATAAAATGGGAATATATTATTTGTAATAAAGTAAATTAAAAATAGGAACGTGTGATGGGATTATAAAGTTAAACCCATCTCTATTTCTTCACTAATTTCTTTGTACCTGTTACGAATGGTTACTTCGGTAACACCAGCTACTTCAGCTACATCTCGTTGAGTTTTTCTTTCACCCAGGAGTACAGATGCAATATAAAGAGCTGCTGCTGCTACACCTGTAGGACCTTTACCAGAAGTGAGTCCTTTGTCCATGGCTTTTCCAATAATATCGATGGCTTTAGATTGAACTTCACCTGATAGGTTTAGTTCGCTTGCAAATCTTGGAACGTAATCTACTGGTGATGTTGGTGGTAGTTTAATGTTTAATTCTCTGGTAAGGAACCTGTATGTTCTTCCAACTTCTTTTTTACCAACCCTTGATACTTCCGCAATTTCATCAAGTGTTCTTGGAACCTTACATTTTCTGCATGCTGCGTAGAGTGATGCTGCAACCACACCTTCTATGCTTCTTCCCCTGATGAGTTTATTTTCAACTGCATTACGATACACAACTGATGCTGCTTCTCTTACACTTCTTGGAAGTCCAAGTCTCGATGAATCTCTGTCAAGTTCACTCAATGCGAAAGCTAGATTCCTTTCGGTTGCACCAGATATCCTGATCTTTCTCTGCCATTTTCTGAGCCTGTACCACTGTGCACGATTTCTTGCTGGGATGTCACGACCATAGATATCTTTGTTTCTCCAATCTATCATGGTTGAAAGACCCTTATCATGTATAGTGTAGGTCATTGGGGCCCCTACTCTGGTTCTTTTGTCACGTTGTTCACTATCAAAGGCTCTCCATTCAGGACCCATATCCATTATACTGTCATCTATAACTAGTCCGCAGGTTCCACAAGCTACTTCTCCACGTCCTTGATCGTTTATAATATTTTCAGATCCACATTCTGGACATTTAGTTTCGTTAGCTTCAATTTCTGAAACTTCTTGTTTCATCTGTTCTTTTCCTGAAACTTCTTGTTCTTTTCCTGAAACATCAGGTTTTTCTTGAATTTTAGCCATTACCATTGCATCCCCTTTTAAACTGTTTGTTTATAAGAATTATATCTAAATTGATATTTCATCCACTTTTTTTATCAAATGAAAAAAATTTATTATAATATTTACTGAATATGAAATTATAATATTTATATGGGTATTTCAATTATACCCTCTTCATATTTGTGGTGTATCTGACTTTTACGTATTTTAAGACCGCATTTACTGCATTGTAAAAAGTCTTTGACTTTGGTTGCTATCATTACGCCCCTGTCTTCTATATGAATTAATTCGCTCATTATTCGTCACTCTTTAAAAAAATTAATTATTATTTTATAATTTTGAATTGATGTTTGTCAATAATTTTTTTACTAACATAATTACCAAAAGAATTATCAAAAATATTAAAGTTCTATTTTGTTGTGTTATGCAGTGTTATCATATCTTTCAAGATATTCTGCAATTGCAATTCTTATATGGTGGCTGACGGGACTTCCACCTTTACGTTTAGAAAAAGTTTTTAATTGTTCTAATTGTATTTCATCTAATCTTAAACCTACAGCTATCTTTTTAGACATAAAACCAACCTCAATAATAAAATGGAAGTGTCAAAGATTTTTAGTAGCTAACCAAGTTTTTTGTTAAACCACCACTTAGATCTTAGTCCAGAAAAAAACTGTTTTACTATTTATACTTACAGTAATTTCATTTCTAATATTTAACCTCTTCGGTATAAGTTTATGTACAACATAGTATATAAAGTGAGGGGTAATGTTATACAAATCGAATCGTATATATGCTATAATTTATTTAATATGTGGGGTCTGTAATGGCATTTAAATCTCTATTTACTAATATAAATAACATAATACACATTAAACAATCTTATATTATTCTGGAAATAATTATAAAGCAATAATAATAGGGGGATAGTTATTTTGATATAATATACTATACAAAGTATATACAATATTATCTTGATATATCTTATCAATATATAATTAATATTTGGTTCAAAATTGTTAAAATTTGTAACCAAATCAAACTACTTAAATACTATAAGTTATATACTAGGGTACAGAGCTAATGAGAGGAATTAATTGAAAATATAATGGTACAATTTTGAGCTTAATCGTGGATAATTATATGTGGGACTATTCTTTTAAAGGACAATTCTATGAATGCATTATTTTTACGTTTTAAACTTTCTATGAAACCTGTATATTTACTAAACGATAACTTTGAAATTTGTTTATCGGAAGAATATTAAAAAAACTTCTAGGCCCTAAAAATATATAAAATGTTTGTAATTGAACTATACCTTTGATTTTACAATCGAAATGTTATCAGTTTAAATCAGTTAAAAACATATAAAGAATGAGAGGTGAAAAAGTGCAGGTAAAATTTGATCTACAACACTTCTGTTGCGGCCCAAAAGGTTGCGAAATTG
>Ga0224559_1001921_pt1 | contig 10950 bp, 6 predicted proteins | sample 714S33034metaG_FD_180676 | JGI IMG/M metagenome (GOLD analysis project Ga0224559, IMG submission 180676) | Peat soil microbial communities from Stordalen Mire, Sweden - 717 S3 30-34 | ecosystem: Environmental > Terrestrial > Soil > Wetlands > Peat | place: Sweden: Norrbotten County, Stordalen... | reverse complement strand
GTGACATACGCATAGTATCCCCTTGGCGCGAGCGGAAATCAGTTTAGGGTTCAGCCACTGATCCTCTTCGCGGCAGAAAAAACCGCAGCGAGACTCGCCTACGAAATTCGTGAATAATCCGCCAATGCCCTGAAATCCTGGTGTTTCACGCAATCTCACACACTATGGGACGATTCGCTCAACCTTTTGGCGGCTTGGTCCGTCTACTTGAACAGCGATGAAGTTTGCCATCCGGCGTTAACGGTGGCTAATGGAGAGCAAGATGAAGGTTCGAATTTCTTTTTTTGTGGCGCAGACAGCCGTGTCCGCAGCCCTGCTTTCAGCCGCGACTCTTGCCGTTGCGCAGGCGCCCGCGCGATTTGTGGGCGCCATTACCGCCATCAGCGGCAACACAATCACGGTGAAGACCGACGCAGATGGCGCTCATCAAGTGAATGTGCCTGCCACTGCCGTGCTTAAGCGCATCGCCCCAGGACAAAAAGATCTGAGCACCGCAGAGGTGATTCCGTTTTCTGACCTGGCCATTGGCGACCGCGCCCTTGTAAAGCTCGATCCCGACGCTCCTGCCGGGACTGAAGAAGCGTTGCAGATTATAGCCGTCAAGCAAGCCGACCTTGCCCTGAAGCAGCAGAAGGACCGCGAAGACTGGCAGCAGCGCGGGGTGGGCGGATTAGTGAAGAGCGTTGACGCATCAACCGGCGTCATTTTGTTGACCAGCGGCGCGGGAGCCACGGCCAAGACCATCACAGTGGATACCACCAAGGCAACCATGCTCAAGCGTTATGCGCCGGACTCTGTGCGCTTTGACGCGGCGCTTCCGGCGCCGATCACTGCGATACTCTCCGGCGACCAGTTGCGGGCGCGTGGCACCAAGAACGCGGATGGAACACAGATTGCCGCCGAAGAGGTGGTTTCCGGTAGCTTCCGCAACGTTTCCGGAACCATTCTGTCGCTCGACGCAGCAAGCTCGACGCTGTTGGTCAAGGACCTGTCAACGAAGAAGCCGGTCACCGTTCACATCACGCCCGACGCGCAGATGCGGCGCTTGCCGGAGGTGATGGCAAGAATACTGGCGGCGCGGCTGAAAGGCGGCACGGCTGCCAGCGAGGCATCAACACATCACGGCGGCGCCGGCTCGGATGGCGGAAGCGCCAGAGGAAGCGGCGATCCGCAGCAGATGCTTAACCACGCGCCGGCCATTCAACTTGCTGACCTGAAAAAGGGCGAAGCGGTAATGCTGGTATCCACCGCGGGCACAGCCGAGGTTACGGCCATCACTCTGCTGGCGGGTGTCGAGCCGCTGCTCGAAGCTCCCGCGGCCAGTCAGAACCTGCTTTCCAATTGGAGCATGAACTCTAGCGCTCCCGACGTCGCCCAGTAGGCATTTACGCATAACAAGCAAAACCAAATGAGGAACACGTGTACTCAAAATCGCATCATTGCGCTCATTTTCTGATTGCCCTGGCGTTAAGCGCCACGAGCGTGCTGGCGGCTCAGGCGCAGGCTCCGGTAGCGCCGGCAACTCCTCCTGCAGCCACGACGGTAACTGCCGCGCAGGCTACGCCGGCTACAACGGCCTCGTTTCGTGGACACATCGCCGACCCGACTGGCGCGGTGATTCCCGGCGCAACCATCACCATTGCCACATCGGCGGGGGCAACCGTGAGCACGGTGACCGCCGACGATTCCGGCCACTATGCGGTGAATGGCCTCGCGCCTGGCAGCTACCTGGTGCGGGCGTCCGTTGCAGGCTTTGCTCCCTTTGCCTCGCGGGTCATTCAGCTCACCGCCGGCCAGATCATGCGCGTGGATATTGCCATGGCCATGGAGGTCGAGCAGCAGAGCGTGGTGGTCACGGACGAATCACCCGCGGTTAGCATAGAAGCGGGCGGCAACGCCAACTCCATCGTGATCAAGGGCAAGGACCTGGATGCGCTGTCGGACGATCCCGATGAGTTGTCGAATGAGTTGTCTGCCCTGGCCGGACCCTCGGCTGGACCGAACGGAGGCCAGATTTATATTGACGGCTTCACCGGCGGTCAATTGCCGCCCAAATCGGCGATCCGCGAAATTCGCATTAACCAGAATCCCTACTCCGCCGAGTTCGACCGGCTGGGTTACGGGCGTATCGAGATTCTCACCAAGCCCGGTACTGACAAGCTGCACGGCCAGGCCTTCGCCATGGGCAACGACAAGAGCTTCAACACTGGCAACCCGTTCATCAAGAACGTTCCCGACTATCACAGCTATCAGTACAACGGAACCCTCAACGGATCGCTCTCCAAAAAAGCTTCCTTCTTCATCAGTGCCGAGCGCCGCAACACCCAGAACGCCGATGTTTATATCCCCATCGGTTTCGATTCCGGCGCGCTGGTCAATCCTCACACACGCACCAACGCCTCCGCGCGCCTCGATCTGCAATTGGGCCAGAAGAACACGCTCACCGCGCGTTACGGAATTTATCACGACACCGATAACGACGACCTCTCCAGCACCATTGCCTTGCCCACTCAGGCCACCTTCTCCAGCTCTACCGATCACTCCATTCAACTGAGTGACGCACTGATCATCAATGAGCACATCGTCAACGAAACCCGCTTCCAATATCGTCACGAAGCTTCCTCCGAAACTCCGGCCAGCACCGCTCCGGTCTTTTCCGTCGCGTCCTACTTCACCGGCGGCGGCGCTTCGTCCCAGCGCTCCAACGATTCCTCCAATAGCTTCGAGTTGCAGAACCTGACCACCATGTCCTTGGGCGCACATGCGGTCAAGTTCGGCACTCGCCTGCGCGACAACCGCGACAGCAACTCCACCAACGCGGGCTTCAACGGCAGCTTCACTTTCGCCACGCCGGACGCCTACACCAATGCGGCAGCGGCCTTGGGAACGAGTACTTTTGTCGGTAACCTTTCGGCCGACGCTCAGCCGCAAACACTGAGTTATACCACCGGCCCGGAAGCGACCAGCGCCAACCTCTTTGACGCCGCGGTATTCGTTCAGGACGACTGGAAGGCGAACAAGATGCTGACCGTCTCCGGCGGCCTTCGCTGGGAGTCGCAGAACCACGTCTCCGATCACAGCGACTGGGCGCCGCGCGTGGCCATGGCTTACGCTCTCGACGGCCACAAATCCGGAAAGAGCAAGACCGTCCTCCGCGCAGGCTACGGCCTCTTCTATGATCGCTTCTCGCTCAGCAACGAAATGAATCTCGTACGCAACGGCGGCGGCGACAATAGCCAGAAGCAATACACCATCACCAATCCCACGTGCTATGCGAACACATACTTCGACGGCCTGCTGGGCACCATCACCGATATCAGCACCCAGTGCGGTGCATCCACCACCACCACCAGCACCAATACCACTGCCAAGGTTGCGTCCAACTATCACTCGCCCTACACCCAGCAGTTCGGCGCCAGCATCGAGCGCCAGTTGACCAAGACCACCACGCTCACGGCCACCTATCTCCACTCCTTTGGTGTGCACCAGATGGCCACCATCAATGCCAACGCGACTTACTCATCCAACTATGATTCCAGCAAAGGCATCGTGGATGAATACCTGCCAGAGGCGGTCTTCAAACAGAATCAGTTGATCCTCAACATCAACGCCAAGCTCACCTCCAACTTCAATGTGATGGGCTTCTATAACTACACCTCCGCCCACGCCAACACCGGAACCGCGCCCAACTCCGTCGACCTCAAGCAGGGTTACGGACGCGCCAGTTTTGCGCCCAGCAACATGCTCTTCCTCATGGCCAACTATCAGGCGCCCTGGGGCATTCGCTTCAACCCTTTCTTGATCGCCGAGGCGGGCAAGCCCTACAACATCGTCACCAACAACGATCTCACCGGCGATAACTTCTTCAACAGTCGGCCTTCGCTGGTTTCCGATGCATCTCTCTGCACCGTCCCGGCCGACACAACAAAATCTCATTACGCCATGACCTCTTACGGTTGCTTCAACACCGAGCCGTCAAGCAAAGATACGGTCATCCCCATCAACATGGCCAACGGTCCCGCCGCGGTCACCATGATGCTGCGCGTCAGCCGCACCTTCGGCTTGGGTCCCAAGGTGGCATCGGGTAACAACCAGGACGGAGGCGGCCCACCCCCGGGGGGCGGTCCAGGCGGTGGCGGTCGCGGCGGACCGGGAGGTGGTCCCGGCGGCGGCTTTGGCCCCGGCGGCTTCGGCGGCAGCGGCGGAAGGCCGCCGCGCGGCATGTTCGACTCAGGTTCTTCCCGCAAATATAACCTGACCTTCAGCGCGCAGGCGCAGAACCTCTTCAACAACATCAATTACGGAACGCCCAGCGGAACCGTGATTCCTACGTTACCGGAAAATCCCACCACCGCTGCTTCTACCACGGTGAACGCTGGCGACCGCTTCGGCAAATCCACCAGCCTGGCAGGAGGCCCGTTTTCCTCCAATGCAGCCTCTCGCCGCATCTTCTTCCAGGCCACTTTCGCGTTCTGATCGATGGGCAGCAATATGCAAGCAGGCCGGGGCGCAACGCTCCGGCCTGTCTGCTTTTGGCTACTCCGCTGGCCTCACTGTGGCGGGAGCGGAATCCGCAGCGAAGGCGTCAGTCAGCGAGATCACCTTCAACTGCGCTTTCATGGCGTCGAGCTCAACTTTGCTGCTGGCCGAGATTTCGACCGTCTCACCGGGCAAAATATCAAAGTAATTATTCGAGAGTTGCACATCGAGATTGCCGAAAGAAAGATAAACGCTGCGCGCCAGCACCGGGGACGTTATGCGAATCTTGTAACTGCCATTCGCTCCCGCGGTTTCCACTTTCAGTTGAGCAGGCTTCAAATGCACTCCCTTGACCGAAGCGAGATAAGCCAGATTGCGCGAAACTTGCGCCCCGCCCTCGGCTAGCTCGGCGACCACGAACACGCGTGAGGTGTCTCGCGCGCCGGCGTCGGCGAGCTTCTTAAGCGGCCAATCAAGATAGACCTTGCTCGCAAGCGGCGCCACATTCACAGCGTGCGTCTCTTCCAGCAGCACCTTGCCGTCGAAATTCATCAGCCGTACGCGCAGCGTGGCCGGCTCGGCCTTCGTCTTGTCGGAGACGATGTAGACCTTCATTGCACCGTTTTCGACGTGCGGAGAAACCAGAACGGGCGCATAAAAGCGCCGCGCATAGTATTGCAGCGCCTTCCACCGGCCGTAGTAGTCGATACTCGACCACGACGCCACCGGCCAGCAATCGTTCAACTGCCAGAAGATGGAGCCCATGGTCTCTGGCCGCGAGCGGCGGAAGTGCTCGGCGCCGATCTTGATGCCCTCGGCCTGCAACACCTGGCTGACGTAAAGGAAGCTGGCGAAGTCCTTCGGCTCGGAATAATCCTTGAGCAGATAGTCGTGGATGATGGAATTGCCTTCGTTGTTCTTCTGGTGCGCCAGCATCACCGGCGTAAAGATGCCTGTGCGGTCCTCAGGCTGAGTAAAGCTCTCGACGGTGCGCATCTCCGGGAACGACTGGAAGCCATACTCGGTGACGAAGCGCGAATGGTGCGATTCGTACGTCGAGAACGGCACGCGCCCGTGCCATACATCCCAAACGTGATCGTCGCCAGTGTGATAAGAATCCGACACCGGCTCATAGTCGGCGCTGGGCGAACTGGGCCAGTAGGGCGTCTCAGAGTCGAGCCGCGCCACTACGCGAGGCAGAATCCCGCTGAATTCGGTGAGATAATCCTGCCACATTTGATACCGCACATCCGCGGGCAGCGTTTGCCTGGTACCCCAGTTCAAAGCCTCTTCGGTTTCGTTGTTGCCGGACCAAATCACAATGCTGGGATGGTTGCGCAACCGGCGGACCTGGTCCTCGGCTTCGGCTTCGATGTTGAGCTTGAATGCGTATGTGCCCGGCTGCCAGTCATTGCCGAACATGAAGTCCTGCCAGACCATGATGCCTAACTCGTCGCAAATCGCATAAAACTCTTCACTCTCGTAATAGCCGCCGCCCCAGTGGCGAATCATATTCATGTTGGCATCGCGCGCGGACTCCAGAATGCGGCGATAATCGGCGGTCGTCACGCGATTGGGAAAGCTGTCGAACGGAATCACATCCGCGCCCTTGGCGAAGACGGGGATGCCGTTCACGACAAACTCAAAAGACCTGCCCCATTTGTCCAGCTCGCGATGTAACACCACGGAGCGCAAGCCGGCTTTGACTGTGCGAGACTCGGCAATCAGAGTGGCTGTGCCGGCTTGGGCAGTGAACCGGTAGAGCGGATGGTCGCCGTAGCCTGCCGGGTACCAGAGCTTCGGCTTCTGAATCTCGATGGGCAGATCGATGACGTTGCGTCCGGCATGTACGCTGACCGTCTTTGCCAGCGTCATCGGCTTGCCATCGTCAGAGTACTGCACGCTCACTTTGGCCGGGCCAGCAGCGGCGGCCTCGACTTCAACCTCCGCGTCGAGATGCGCCACTTCCCTGCTCACATCGTGCTGGCGAATGGCGAAGTCGGCGATGCGGACTTTGTCCCACGCTTCGATTCGCACCGGTTTCCAGATGCCGCTGGTCACAAAACGCGGACCCCAATCCCATCCATATTCATACGCAGGCTTGCGCAGGTAGGTCTTGGCCTCGGTCTTGGTCTTCGGCTGCCAGGGATCACTGGCGGCTGCCTCGGCTGCGGCCTTCAACGGCGATGGAAAGACAACGTACAGCGAATTTTTGCCGGCGTGCAGATGAGCCTTGGCGGGCACTCTCCATACGCGAAAACTGTTGCCGGTCACGAGCACCTTGGCGCTGTTCACCAGTACTTCGGCTGCTCCGTCGAGGCCGTCAAAAACCAGATCGACATGGGAGCGGGCAAGCAAGGCCGGCGTCACCTCAAAGCTCAGCCGGTACTCCCAACTTTCCTTCTCGATCCACTGCAATTTGGACTCGTTGTCGCGTACGAAAGGGTCGGGAATCTTCTTGTTGGCCAGTAGGTCCAGATGCACGTCGCCAGGGACGGCAGCAGGAAGCCAGCCGCTCTCGCTGGGCTGCGGGTCAACTGTAATCTGCCGGAACTGCCAGCCGTGATCGAGCGCCAGCACAGCATTCTGCGCTGGTTTCAATTGCGCCTGGGCCATTCCTCCTATGCTCACTATCGCTGCCAATATTGCGCAGCATTCCAATCGATGACCGGCAATTGTGGTTCGCATTGAACCTCCTCCAAGCCTTCCGGTAAACCGATTGACCGGCACGGCAAGGCAACTGATGAAATCGTTCATTAGGGTATCATGGGGCCTCAATGAAGGAGCAATGAGGGCCTCGGCTGAGTCGCGAAACTCCAAGGAAGTGCTGATTAAGCACATCCTGTCAGACAGACATTCTCTCCGGGGCTAAAGCCCACGTTGATTTTGCAGCATTTGCGGCACGACTAAAGTCATGCCCTTTCAAAACAGTGACATATTCAGAGATCCGCTAAAGAAACCGGAGAAAATCAGCAACTGCGCGCCAGCATCTTTCTGTAAAGCGACTCCCACTCGTCCGCTTTGGCGTCAATTGTAAACTCGCATTGGATGCGCTCGCGCGCCGCGCGTCCTAGAGAGTTGCGAGCTTCAGGCGTGGTCTGCATCAGGGCCAGCATCGCCTGCGCCAAGGCTTCTGAGTCCTTGGCGGGAACTAGCACCCCACACTCGCCCATAAGCTCGCGCACTCCGCCCACATCGGTGGCCACGACCGGCTTCTCCATGGCCATCGCCTCGCCTACGGCCAGTGGCATCCCCTCCCAGGCCGAAGCCGATACAAAAGCATCCGCGGCATCCAGCAGGCCGGGCATGTCGCTGCGCAAACCCAGCCAGCGGACAGAGGTTGCTACGCCCAACTCGGCCGCCAGGGCTTGAACGGCTGCGAATCCAGTCACAGACGCCTCTCCTGCCACCCATAGCCGAGCGCTGGCAATGGCGGCACTGACGCGAGAAAAAGCGCGCAACAGGTTCGGATAGTCCTTCGCGGCCACAATGCGCCCAGCCGCCAGCCAGACAAACTCATTGTTCACTTCCATTTGCGCTCGTAAGCAGACGCGGCGCTGGGGGCTGGGCGCAAACTCTTCAGTGTCAATTCCATTGGTGACGGCTGTGCATTTGCGCGCCGGAACAGCTTTGAGGCACACATAGCGGGAAGCGCCGGCCTGACTCACAGTCGTGGTTCGGCGGCTGAACGGATCTGAGAGCCGGTAGGCCAGCATGCGTGGCCATGCGCCCTCGTAGACACTGTGAACCGTGGAGAGAACAGCCGCCGCCGGAAATGATAGCTTGAGCAGCCGGGCCGCCATATTCGCCGGATACGTGTGGCTGTGAATCAGATCGGGCTGGAAGACGCGCAGAAAGCGGCGGGCCTTGACGAGGCCAGCCATGATGCTCGCAGGGTTCTTGCGCATATCGAGACGGACGAGATCGAGTGTCGTGGGCCACTCATGAGGTTGGCGACCTCTGAGAACGATGAGCGACACCACATGTCCGCGCGCCGCCGTCCGCTCAGCCAGCGTCACTGCCTGCCGTTCCGCTCCGCCGACACCCATCGAGGTGAGCACGTACGCAATCCGCATTCCAACTGCATCCTGCAAAAAGATGGAGTGAAACGATGATAACGCGCGCGGTAGGGCTTCGGCATTGTCCCGATTTGGACCGACCGTCGCAGATGTGTCATTGAGTTCTCAGGGCACTGTCATTGGAAATACTGATGTGACCCGGCGTTTGGGAATCTGGTAAACTTGTCTTGTTCACGATGACACGGAGGAGATTCCATGGAACTGGGCGAGTGGGTGAAGTCCAATGTCGATTATGGCCGGCGGCTGGTGGGCTCCGGAATTGAGGGAGCGCGCTCAGGCCAGGATGAATTCCTCGATGGAGAACCTCTTGCTCCATTTCTTGGCGAGTCGGTCCGCAGCGCTTTGGTGCCCGCCGCTCTGGGAGCCTGCGTGGGCATGCTGGTAGGCTATCCCATATGCCGGAAGAAATCCCCGTCTGTTACATGGGCATATGGTTTGCTGGGTTGCGCAGTCGGGCTTGCCTCAGGCGTGGCCTGGAAAAGCCGCCATCTCAGCAAGAGTGTCGCCGGCGGCGCCATGAAGAACATCGGCAAGGTGCGCGATGAGCAGTGGCTCAGCAAGCATCCCATCAACTACGCATAGATCCTCTCCATGCCGAATATCCCTTGAGTGCATTGCGTTCTTGTCCTTTCGCCAGAAAAAGTAAAAGGACAAGAACGCAATGCCGACTGCGCAGGAACAGTAAAAATCCCTCCGGCTTATTCCACCACTTCCCAGCCAAGATCGCAGCTCGACTGGTAGCCCTGCGCCAGCGAAATCAATGTCACTTTTTTCGTTCCATCGGGATTCGGCTTGATAATCAACTGCCACGCCGCATGATTGAAGTTGAACTTCAACCGCGCCTTGGGCAGGTTATCGAAGACCACTGTCCCGCCATGAGGAATGGGCGGACCCTCGTAGTGCCGCACGCCGGAGCGCGCCGGAGCTGCCTGGACCGGCAATTGCGCTGGACGCGAAACCGGAGCCGCATGAAACGCAGGAGTGGGCGCCGCCGCGATTGCTTGCGAGGACCAGCTGGGACTTTGCGTATGAATTGGAACGGATGGAGCGTGGCTGGGTGCAGGCTGAGGCGGGGTCTGCTGTGCTGGTAATGCTTTGGCCGCCGTCGGCTTCACCACTTGCGCTGCCGTGGAAACCTGCTCCTGGGCCGGCGGCTGTATCGGGGCTGGCTGCGTTTGCGCCACTTGACTGGGAGCGCTCCGATGCGCATGGGCATACCACACCCAGCCGCTGCCGACCGACAAGAGTACAGCCGCAGCGAGGCCAATGAAAAGCCCCATCCTCGCCTTCGACTGGTGAACAGACTCTGGCTCGGATACTGGCATCGCCAAAGGCGCAAATGCAGGACCAGCCTCGGGCGCAGCTTGCAAAATCGCATCCGAAGTGACGACCGCAGACGGCGCTGTCTCCGCCACCGGCCTCGACTCCGCAGCCGAATCAGACGCCGGCCTCTGGAGCGCAATCTCCGCCTCTGCCGCCGAGGGCGCGGGGATGGACTCTCGCGGCGAAACCATCTCCGCCTCCTTCGCCGCAACCTTGATTTCAGCGGCTGGAGCAGGATCCGAAACCTGAATCGGTCCGGCAACTGGTGCAACTCCGTCCACCGCATGACCGCACTGTTTACAGAATTTCTTTTCCGGCACGAGAGCCGCGCCGCATTGGCCGCATACCGGAACCACTGGCTCGGCAACAGGCTTGGCATCAACAACCGGAGCAAGCTCTGGAAGCTGAGCCGCCTCGGCGACGACAGCAACTCCGCCCACAGCAAAACCGCACTGCCTGCAGAATTTCTTCCCAGGCGCCAGAGCCGCGCCGCAATGGCCGCAAACCGCAGCGGCTTCAGCCAGCGGCGCCGCCATCACCGGTAAAGCATGGCCGCAGCCCCCGCAAAAGCGCTTCCCGGCAACCACTTCTCTTCCACATTTGCTGCAAAATTTATTTGCCATTTCACACTACCTGCGTTCCGCACTCGTCGCAGAAGGTGGACCCCGCATCGAGCGTCTGGCCGCACTTTTTGCACGACTTCACTGTGGGGACCGCGGCAGGAGGCGGCACAACGCTCGTCGGCGCGGGCTGCTGTGCCGGTGTTGGAACCGGCGCGGCGCCGGAATCAACCGCAATCTTGCGCAGTCCCCGCGTGTTCAACGCAATCTCCACCAGAACCACGCTGAGTTCCGCCAGCGCATAGAAAACGACGATGCTAAAGAATGCGATCAGCAGAAACAGAAGCGCCAGTTCGATTCCGCCCAAAAAGCCCACGCTGGCGCGTCCGGCAAATGGAATCTCTTCCCCCAGCATTCCCAGTTGGGAAAATGGGCTGGCATCGGTAAACCAGACAAACAGGCATCCTCCCACGCCGAGCAGGGAATACGTGACAAACATCAGTTCCCCG
>Ga0224559_1001919_pt1 | contig 10965 bp, 9 predicted proteins | sample 714S33034metaG_FD_180676 | JGI IMG/M metagenome (GOLD analysis project Ga0224559, IMG submission 180676) | Peat soil microbial communities from Stordalen Mire, Sweden - 717 S3 30-34 | ecosystem: Environmental > Terrestrial > Soil > Wetlands > Peat | place: Sweden: Norrbotten County, Stordalen... | reverse complement strand
TCGTGAATGCTAAGCTATACTATGCGCTGACGCTATGGGAGGAGGTTGAGAAGCAATTAAAAGATTACGGAAAAGCGAACTATTATTCACATTATGCGGCAGGACTCAAAAGAAATTTCAACAAACCAACAGAAGAGGGTGGCTTCTGGGACAAAACAAATAAATGGTACGTTCACTGGCTTGATAAAAATCATTCTGCTCATGGTGACAATCTTGTGGTTCCCGTAAACCTGATGGCCATCGTCTATGGCATCTGTGATGACACCGCCAGGCGCAACGCCATTCTTGATAAAATCGAAGAACAAACCAGCAGGGAAAACCTTTTCTTCTGGCCGCTGTGCCTCTATTCATATGCCAAAGGAGAAGGGAACGACTGGCAATTTCCTTTCCCTAACTATGAAAACGGCGATATTTTCTTGTCCTGGGGAAGCCTGGGCGTTGAGGCATATGCCGGTTACAAGCCCGATCTGGCATTAAAATATGTGGAAAATGTCCTAGATCGATACGAAAAGGATGGATTGGCATTCCAGCGATATAGCAGGAAAACTCAGGAGGGCCTGGGCGACGATATCCTCTCAGGAAACAGCCTTGCAATCGTTGGATTGTATAAAGCCATATATGGGATTAATCCCTGTTATAACCGTCTGTATCTTAACCCTCACCTTCCCATAAAATTATCAGGTACAGAGCTGATTTATAATTTCAGAAAGGATACACTCAAAATAGAACTGACCACCAATCATTATTCTATTTCAGATAAACAGTTCAAAGTAGGTTCAGCAAAGGACTTTGGCTTTTATTCAGACAAGGATAAGGTGCTGTATTTTAATGGCAAAGATGATCATTACGCACTCATAGCCATGACTGAATCAAAGCTTTCGCTTGAAATGATAAAATGGAATGCTGATGAATATACTTGGGTTCAATCTTCAACGGGTGATAACCGAAAGGTTTCTTACACCCTTCGCGTTTTTAAACCCTCCTCCATCTATTCAATCTATGATGGTATCAAAAGTATTCAAGTCAAAAGCGATAAGGACGGCATTTTGAAATTTGATGTGAAGTCAAATAAAAATGAGGTCCATCTAAAAATCATTCCAGCTATATAAACCCCAGCGAATATTTGAATATTTCCCACGGCGAATTGTCGATCGATTATCAGGTTGCTTAAAAAACCGAGCTAGTGGTGATCAATCTGAGTGGTCCATTCGGTTACTTATCCGGATAGATTTCATGAATATGTTTGATATGATTGGTAATCATTTCTCCCAGGGTCGTAATGCTGATATCACTGAGTTTCTTAATGTAAATGCACCCTTTATCAGTTTTGTGTTTGCCTAACTTACCGAGTAACTCATCTCTATTTTCAAATTGTCCCGAAAGATATAATGTAAGTGCAGAGGCTCTTGGTGAAAATCCTATAAGGGGGCCATCACCTTCACGACCGCTGTCGTATTTGTAATGATATTTCCCGAACCCAACAATACTGGGTCCCCACATTTTTGGTTCATGTCCTGATTGGTTTTTTATCAAATCAATCATCATCAAACTATCTTTTCGTTTTGTCTCATCCTTAATGGAGTTAATGAATTGGTGAACATTAACTGAAGTTTCAGTTGTTTTATTTTTTGCCATTGTTTTATAAGTATAAGAAGGTCATTAAATTAATATCAAAGTTGAATTTGTTGTCATTTATTGTACCTATGATTGGAAGATATTCACATATTTACCCTTCAAAATTAACAGGTATATTAATTTTAGTCAAGTCTGATCAACATCGACTCGAAAAAACGAAGCTTTTAACCTTATAGTCCAATTGATTACCCGGACATTCTATAATTCATTCTCCATGCTGTTATTTTACTTTTTCTTAATTTCACCGTATATCTATCAGAAGCAACAAATAAAATGATGCCGGAGAATCTTCAGGAAATTATCACATGCATAAGGAATGGAGATCATCCGGCATTCAGAAAACTGGTGGAGATGTATCAGCAACCTGCATATCGGCTCGCATTCAGAATCTTGGGTAATGAAGAAGAGGCGAGAGATTCTGTCCAGGAAAGTTTCATTAAAATATGGCAGAAGATTGATTCTTTTGACCCCTCCAGGGAGTTCCTCCCCTGGATGTACCGGATCCTCGTGAACACCTCGAATGATAGGTTACGGAAATTGAAACGACACTCAATCATCTCTATCGACATGGTCTCGCAAAATATAGGTGCATTACTTCAGAATGATTCGGATGTCCCGGTCGATAACCACGATCTGGCCATTATGATCAAAGGCATTGCAGATATACTTCCAGAAAAACAAAGGCTTGTTTTCATCCTCAGGGACATTGAAGGAATGTCATCGGGAGAAGTAGAGTCGATCACGGAATTGAATGAATCCTCGGTGAAAAGCAACCTCTACTATGCCCGGAAGAAAGTGAGAGAGCGGCTTCTATTGATAATTGAAAAAGAAAGGATAATAAAATGAACTGCAACGTTGCCATCGGGATCCTGGAAAGGATGATATTTGAGGAGGTTCAGATAGATGATGAACTCAGGCAACATCTTGATACCTGCTCTTCATGCAGCCGGGTATACCGGGATGCTTTGAAATCCCGTCAGATTATGGATCATATTCGCCATTCGGAACCGCTGCTAAGTGATCCTGGTGAACTCACAGATAACATCTTGTCTGCCATACAGCAAAGCTCGCAGAGAACACCTGTTATTCTGATATTCCTTCAGCGGATGCTCGCCGCGGCAGCGGTGGTCATCTTACTTTTATTCACCTACGAGCAGTACGTTGTTGTCAGAAAGATAAGCGGATTAGAGAAACATTTTTCTGAGATCAAAACGGATCCCGGTTATTCAGACCCATTGAGACTGACCCCGACTTTTGATATCAACAATGCCGGTATCTCAATCTCAGAAATACAAAGAATCTTATCCACAGCAAAAGGAAATAATCCTCTCTCTTATCCATTTATCAAGAAACGATTGAATCAAAGAAATATAAAATGAAAACACGACACCTTGTTCTTGGAATGGCTATTTTGGTCATGATCTTCAGCTCGTGCAGGGAGATCAAAATCAGGACTACCGTAAACAGCGACGGGAGTTTCACACGCATTATCACCGTCTCCGGCGATTCGTCGGATGTCTTCAAAAAGGAGCTCCCATATCCGGCCGACGTTACATGGGCGATGACATCAAAAAAGGACACGGCAGATAAAAAGAAGTTCATCGTTTCTTATACGAAGCGATTTAAAAATTGCGATGAACTGAAAACAGAGATCGGCCGGGATACAAGCTGGTTCCGCCAACTGACACGTTCTATTGATATCAGGAAAAGGTTCGGATTCTTTTATTCTTACATCGAATACAAAGAGATCTACTCCAGGGCCAATCCATTCAAAGCTCTTGATTATAAGAAATATCTGACAGCTGAAGATGTCCTCTGGCTTAACCGTAAACATGCCATTCAGCGTCCTTCCGACAGCACTAAAAGTAAAGATGTAGAAGAAAAAGCGATGAATTATCTCATTGAATCGGCAACCGCTGAAGCGGAAAAGATCCTGGCAGATGGGATTCTTAAACTGAATGATCCGCGACTGAATGCAAAAAGGGTGCCAGAATTCCGGGACAGTATAAAAAACGCACTTTCGAAAGGGAACTTCAAAGATGCAGGTGTGCTTATAGATTCCATGCGCATATGGACGGGTAACAACATCTTTGACCGCCTGAAAGAAATCCAGCCTTCCTTGTTCGGTGAGTTTAACCGGAAACTTAAGTTCCTCGAAAACTTAATCGGAATGGAAAATTTCTATGTTGAAGCTGAAATGCCCGGATTGATCACTGAAACAAATTCCTCTGCACTGAGTGGCAACCGTGTCTCCTGGGAAATCTTTCCTATGGCTTTCCTGCTAGAAGACTATTCTATGACAGTCGAGTCAAGAGTTATTAATGTTTGGGCCTTTGTTATTTCCGGGCTGATCCTGTTGGGCCTTGTCGGCCTGCTTGTAGTGAAATCACTGAAGCGTTACTGAGGAATTTGAATTCAGGCTGTCGTGGCCTGAGATTAGTCGATATTCGATTATTCACAGAAAAGAAACCTGTGATCAGGGGCTTACGGTTGGCCTTCTACTGCTCAAAATTGAAACCGGAAGAATTGAAATCCTAAGTAATTGAAAATTAATAATTTTTGTGTCATATTAAAGCGTATCTTTGCATCAACTTAAATTAAAATAATGAATAAAGGAACAGTAAAATTTTTTAATGAATCCAAAGGATTTGGATTTATAAAAGACAATTCAACAGACAAAGAATACTTTGTGCATGTAACCGGTTTAAACAATGAAATCAGGGAAAATGATGAAGTAACTTTTGATCTCCAGGAGGGGAAAAAAGGATTAAATGCCGTAAATGTTACCTTAGTGTAATTTTATAATAATAAAGACATTTATTTCTAAAAGCCTTGCGTTATGCAGGGCTTTTTTTATTCCCATATGTGTCATACATATATCGGTCAAGCCGACTCAATTGACCAGCCCCTTTAGAACACGTCACTAATAACCAAGCCTTAATTTTAAAAATAATACTCTTTTTCTTCATCAGGACCAGGAATATTATAGAGTTCAGGATAGTTTGAGAGGAAGATTTCCAACGGAAACCTTAACAAGTGTGGAATTGTAACCCATTTTCATTCAGAATCACTAACTTTGTACTTCAACAGAGATAGTTTGGATATCTTTTTAATCTTAAACACCTGATCTTATGTCAAAAGGACAAAATGTTAAAAAAAGCGTTAAGAAAGAGCCGACAAAAACGCTGAAAGAAAAAAGGTTAGAAAAAAAGGAAAAGAAGGAAAAGAAGAGCAAATACTAAACCTTCTGATTTTCTCACTTCTCATTCAATGTTGTTTTTGACTAGTACACACGCCCGCTGTGTCTGATATTCATTGACTTTCCTCCTTTTTTCCTTATATTTGCTGGTACTTCATGGATTTCGGTTATTTCAGATATCAACCTGTTACAAACAACGATATTCCTATGAGAGCAACCATTATTCTTTCATTTTTTGTTTTTTTTGCCGGGTTTCTTGCATCCAATGGACAAGATTTTACCGGAGGGAATGATACACGGCTGTCATATCGCCAGAATGTAGGATTTCACTGTGTTATACCTGTTTCGATTAATCGCTCCCCAATAGTCTTAAGCAGTGATACGCTCTTTGCTTTTGACGATGGGTCGGCAGAAACCGGGGTGAATATTTTACTCCATAACCTGGGCTGGCTGGGAAATTATTTTCCGGTTTCTTCGTCTCTTTCAGGATACCTCGATACCCTTTATGTCTGGTTCTTAAACAATTCGGGAGGGTCCGGCCAGATGCTGACAATCGATGTTTTCGACAGCAATCACGTCATCAAAGGATCCACACCGGGGTTTCTTGCAACTCCGGGTGCATGGTTATCGGTTCCGGCGCCCAAGATCCCTTTTTCAGGGCCCTTTTACGTCATGGTGAAATGGAATCATCTTCCGAATGTAACTCACTATCTCGGATATGATTTCAACGGACCTTTTTCATCACAAAACCTTGAGCGATATTGTGATAGTACCGGTACATGGTCGAATCTTGTCGTGGCGGGAGGCCTCCTTCCAGGCGTCTTTCTTGTCCGGGCACGTGCTTCATTATACCCCAATGGAATACCCGGTCTTTCAGACAAGGAACTACCCCTGGTATACCCGAATCCCGCAAGGGACAAAGTGATGATTTCCCTGCAGGAAGGAATTAGTTCCATAGAGGTTCTGACATTGGCCGGCATTGTGCAGCTTGAGTTTAATTTCAAGGGAAAGAACAATGCCATGATCGATCTTTCTTCGCTTCCGGGAGGAGTCTACCTCGTGTCTGTGAGTACAAAAAGCGGAACCACAACCAGCAGGATCATCCTCCTGCGTTAATTGGAAAAAATGCTCGTCATTTCCTGTTTGTGCCTGATCAATGTGCCCGTTCACCTTGATGATTGGTAAGATGATTTTGTGGTCGACTTGGACGCATACTGAGATGAACAGAATTGTGAATATTAATATTTTTATGATTACCGGTATTGTCATTCGTTTTGATCGATGAACTGATCTCCATATGCTTTCCAGATTCTTTAAATTCTTGTCCTGGATACTTTTACTTTTAATATTGCTTTCCATCTGTTCTGTTTTTGAATTACAGGACAAATGTACATTACCAGGAAGTGGCGCGGTAGTTGAGGGGAGTGATCACTCCCCTGAATTTTTGTTGATAATCAAACAGTTAACTAGTGAAAAATTATTGAAAATTGTCAGTTTTTAGAGATATCACGGCTGATTATTGAGTCATGCCATTACGAAAAAGTATCTCTGGAATTATTTTATCAAAGATTTTACAAGCCGAACCGATTATGAACCGCTTTAGACCGTTTTGAACTTTTCAAGTTCACAATCTTTGTCACTCTGTTACACTGTCACTCTGTCACTCCTTCACATTCGCTTGACATTCGCTTTAGGTTCGCTCAACGTTCGTCTCCCGATCTAGGCTTGTTCAGGGAGGGACAGGGAGGGATTCAGGGTAGGATTATTTTTGAATCCCTCCCCGTCAAAACGGTAGGTTTTACGGGGTATTATAGTACTTAGGGGTATATAGGGTATATATATATAATAATTATAATAAGAAAAATAGCCCACATACCCACCTGAAGTCCTAAACGGTACAAAAGAGGACTTCACGATTTTTTGAATCATATTTTCAGTTTCATAAAACTTCCGGCCATTTAATCCTACCCTTCCCTCCCTGATGCTCCGAAAGCATACATTTTTCTGATGTCTTCTCAGTGGGGTAGGGTCAGGGAGGGATTATTTTTCAGCGAATCCCTCCCTGTGTCTATTTAAACAACAGTAATTCAGCAATATGCATTTGTAATTCTTTGATTTTTTCAATTCTGCAAATAAACATTTTCAAAAATTTTATCGCCTTTTTGATTTTGACTGGTGGAATTATGAAAATAGTTTAACTTTGGACTATTCACGACCGTGAATGCTTTATTTGCACACCTTAATTTACTGTCCTAAATTTGGAGAATTCATTTATTATTGAAAAATCCCATATTGAAATAGCAATTAAGAATTCAAATATGAAACAGTTTTTATTCATCCTTTTTATTGGTATGGCTCTAATTTATCAGGGATGCCAGGTTGACCGCAGCAAGATTTCAAACAAGGATTATACAAAATATGTCAATCCGTTTATTGGTACAGGAGCCGTTGATAGCCTGAGTTTATCAGGAAGTAATTTCCCTGGAGCTTGTATGCCATTTGGCCTGGTTCAATTGAGCCCGGATACAAAAGAATATCCCGACGATCCATGCAGTGGTTATGATTATAAAGACTCCACAATTCTCGGGTTTAGCCATACACATCTCAATGGCACCGGTTGTCCTGACCTTTATGATTTTCTGTTTATGCCTTTCGGAGGTGAAATAAAATGGAAACCGGGAAGTGATGATGGCAAAACAAAGGGCTTTCGTTCAAAATTCAGACATTCAACCGAAAAAGCTGCTCCGGGTTATTACTGCGTTGTTCTGGACGATTTTAACATAAAAGCAGAAATGACCGCAACCGAACATTGCGGAATGCACAGATATAGCTTTGCCAACAAAGATCCGTATCACCTGATTGTCGATCTTGATCATTCTCTCGTCAGGACCAGTCCTTACAGATTTTGTAAAATAATATCTGCTCATGTAAGAGTGATCGATAATAAAACAATTGAAGGATACCGGATTATTTCTGGTTGGGCTAAACTTAGGAAGGTTTATTTCAGAGCCGAGTTTTCACGTCCATTTGATTCACATATTTTCAAATCAGGACAATACGAATTTCCGGAAGTTGCGGTAGCCAATAATCCGGACCTGAAAGTAGTCATGAATTTCCATCATGATAATGATAAACCGTTGATCATAAAGGTAGGAATTTCCTCTGTTTCAGAAGAAGGCGCTACGGAAAATCTTCATGCTGAAATAACTGATTTTGATTTTGATAACATTTCTGCCCGTGCAAAAGAAAGCTGGAATAAAGAACTTTCATGCATTGATGTTGAAGGTACTGAAAAGCAGAAAACTATTTTTTATACCGGATTGTACCACATGTTTATTCAGCCCAATAACATTGCCGATGTTTCCGGTAATTATTTAAGTACGGATAACAGCTTGAAAACAGCCGCCGACAAAAAGCATTACAGCACATTTTCTCTTTGGGATACCTATCGCGCAGCACACCCTCTTTATACTTTAATTCAAGAGGAAAGAACGGCAGGTTTTATAAATTCAATGCTTCGTCAGTATGAATCGTACGGTTATTTGCCAATCTGGCAATTATGGGGAACAGAAACGTATTGCATGATTGGCGATCATGCTATTCCCGTTATTGTTGATGCTTACTTTAAAGGAATAAAGGGGGTTGATTATAAACTTGCTTACGAAGCCATCGTCGCCTCTTCAAAGACTTCTCATAAAAATGCTCCTTTTTATCTCCTTGATAAATACGGATATTTCCCTGAGGATCTGCAAACTGAGTCAGTGTCTTTGACTCTTGAAATTGCCTACGATGATTGGTGTGTGGCTCAAATGGCAAAAAAAATGGGGAAGGAAGATGATTATAAATATTTCATCAATCGTTCCACCAGTTATAAAAAGCTGTTTGATAAGAATACCGGTTTTTTCAGAGCAAAAAACAGCAATGGTGAATGGCTGGTTCCCTTTAACCCTCTTGCCTATGGCGGTAACGGCGGATTTCCTTTTACCGAAGGGAATGCATGGCAATATCTGTGGTATGTTCCACAGGATGTATATTCACTGATAAATTTGATGGGAGGCGATAAAAAGTTTATTCAAAAACTCGACACTTTCTTTACACTTGAAGCAAAACCTCAGGATGTTAATGGAAATGCATCCGGTTTTATAGGTCAGTATGCCCATGGTAACGAACCGAGTCATCATATCGTTTATTTGTACGATTATACGAGTGAGCCCTGGAAAGCCCAGTACTACAGTGCAAAAGTGCAGAACGAGTTATACAATGATCAGTCATCGGGATATTCGGGAAATGAAGACTGCGGACAAATGTCGGCATGGTATATCTTCAGCGCTATGGGTTTCTATCCTGTGAATCCCGCAAATGGCATCTATTGTTTTGGCTCACCACAGTTGAAGAAAGCAACTATCAAGCTGGCCAATGGGAAGCAGTTTAACATCATTACCAACGATGCAGGAGGCAACAATATCTATATTCAAAGAATCCTTTTGAATGGCAAATCTTATGAAAAGAATTTCATTACTTACAATGATATAATTTCAGGTGGCACAATAGAATTTTATATGGGTAACACGCCAAACAAGAAGATGGCGGATTATGAAAAACCCTTCATTATCTATACATAAGATAATCTAGGTTTAATAGCTGTCGAACTGCCGGGCATTATCTTGATAAAGAAGTAATTGTTGATTTTGATCAGAACGATATCAATGCAACCAGAAGCAACAGAATAAAAAATAAGGGGATACCGATAATCAGATATGAAAAGCTGATGAGCAGCATTTTCGCCAGGGTCTTTCCAAATGACTGCCCGTAGTATTTTTTCAAAGCAATGAAGCCATAAACCAGGATGATCAATATGCTGAAAAATATATTAACAGGGAAAATCAATCCAATCAGCAGGTTCAGAATGAATATCAAAAAAATGAAAGCATGAAGGTGAAGTGAGAAAATAAGATGTTCAAAGTACAACCTCTTCCGCCGTATATAAAACAATTTCAAAAGGGCAGCGAAAACCGGGATTAATAAAAATATCAGTTTGGATGCCGTATGTTCAAGAACATTTGTGAGAGATTGTCCTGTTGAGAGCATTATCTTTAAGGCCTGTTTTATAAATATTTTAGTCCAGAATGACTCTTTTGCATAATGATTTTCAATAAACCTGTTTACTCCAATACTGTCGACTTCATTTCTAATGGAATCCCTGCCCGCTTTAGTTAATGAAAAACCATCTAAATGGACATTGAAATCAGGTTTTTTGTCGGGCTTTATGTTTGAGGCTGATTGCACCGGACTTACTTTGTCCGTTTCTTCCTTACTAAAGGGCAGGATAAGGAAATAAATAACGCTGATGACCAGGAACAGTTTGAAGGGTTCAACAAATGATTTACGCCTGCCTTTCATGTATTCAAGGGTAAGCCAGCCAGGCTTATACAACAGCGGTAAGATGGTCCGGAAGAATTTAGAATCAAAGTGGAAGTAGTCCAGAAATGATTCCCCGATCAGGTGCCGGAATGACATATCTTCCCTCGAAAGCCTCTTCTGGCCACAATGAGAACAGAATAAATCGTCCTGTGAAAGAAAGGTTTTACAATTCAGGCATGGGCCTGGCTCCTGAGGGTGTCCGGGCTTCTCTGGCACTGCCGTTTTTCTTCTGAACATATTTCTCATTTGTCAAAAATAAGAAAAAGTACGAGAATGAGCGACTTTGAATTGTGATTGGATAAACCGGCTCACGGGAGGGAATAAGACCGGTGCATCTACATATATTTCAACATCCGGAACTTGACAGAATCTCATATCACTCTAAACTTTCGTGAATCATTATCTGGCCAAAAGTATTTGCAACCATTGTATCCATCGTCATTTGGGAAAAGTGGAAGATAAAATTCTCGATTTTTTTGTATCAATCTTGACCTATGTGACCTGTGAAAATTCTCATCTCCAAACCACCATGGATATTCTATCTTATCAGAAGAATAGAGGACCATGTTATTGTTGTAACCCCTGTCTATCCATTCCCTTATCATAGCATTCGTGTATGCCTTTAATGCATTCTCGTATCCTGCCCACATCTTCACAGCTGGATGGTTTTTCCACCTGGAATCAGGAACCACACCAGAAACGATGTTCAA
>Ga0224559_1001917_pt1 | contig 10969 bp, 11 predicted proteins | sample 714S33034metaG_FD_180676 | JGI IMG/M metagenome (GOLD analysis project Ga0224559, IMG submission 180676) | Peat soil microbial communities from Stordalen Mire, Sweden - 717 S3 30-34 | ecosystem: Environmental > Terrestrial > Soil > Wetlands > Peat | place: Sweden: Norrbotten County, Stordalen... | reverse complement strand
GCACGGCTTTATTCAGCGGCAGCCGGAAGAGTTCCAGGTATTTTTCCTCCAAATCCCGCCGCCAGGCGGGAAAGAAGGGACGCGTGAAACGGATCGTCTGCCCCACGTTCATAAACGGATAGAGTTCCTTGTCTTCGCTGACAAAACCTATGCGCCGCCGCGCTGCAATGGAGGACGCCTCCGATTCCACCGCTTCGCTAAAGAGCCGAATCTCCCCCGCATCCGGCCGCAGCATCCCCAGCAGCAGCTTCAGTGTGGTTGTCTTCCCCGCGCCGTTGCGACCCAGAAAGCCGCAAATCGATCCGCGCGGCACGGCCAGATTCAGCCCCCGCAGCGCCGGTTTGCCGCTGTAACTCTTGGAAAGTCCGTGAGTTTCAATCAATTTGTCGTTCATATTTGCCTCTTTGTCGCGGCTGCCTTCTCCTGCAAACGCGAAAGTTCCTCTTCAAAGACCCGGCGCAGCTCCGCCTCCGACAGATCAAGAGCCATACCCTCCTCCATCGCAGAGCGCAGAACTTCGCCCGCTTGGCGAATCTCAGCGGTCTTCGTGGCAGACGATTGCAGCCTCGCCACAAAGACCCCCAATCCGTGCCGCACCTCGACAATGCCTTCGCGTTCCAATTCGCGATAAGCCCGGGCCACGGTGTTGGGATTCATGGTCAACTCTTCGGCAATCTTCCGGATCGTAGGCAACTGCTCGCCCGCCCGGATTGCCCCCGTCTCCACGGCGTGCTTGATCTGCTCCATCAGTTGCAGATAGATCGGTACGCCGGAGGAGAAATTGATGCGCAGATTCATCGATGTGTCTACTCTACTAATACACTAGACTGATTGTCAACAAAAAGATGCTGGCGGCAAACAAAGTTTAGTAGTTGCCGGGCAGATTCAGTGCTCTTCTGAATCCATTCCGGTCAGCCGGAAGATTTATTGGAGATCCCATGATTGCCGCCAAATTGGAGACTTTTCGATTCCTTCTTTTCCGTTTTCGATGTCGAACCTTACCAGTGTTTCTGTACCCATGGGAGCAAACCTTCTGCAGTCAACCGCCGCCGGTTACCGGATGCGATAGACGAAGGCGTCTTCCAGATACTGATCGCCAAACATCTGGCCTCCAAGGCGCATTCCGTAAGTATCGCTTGCAGACGCAAAGGCACGGCGCAGAGACTGGATAAACGGCTTGTCCATAGAGCGCAGGGAGATCGTAGGTTTTCTGCGGAACGGGAATCCCGCTCTCTTCAAGGCTTCATTGATCTCCGTGTAGCCTGAGAATGAGGAAAATTGGTTGAGTTTGTCCGACGCGATCACGAGTCTCCAATCCTCGTAATCTGGAATCTTTGCCCAGAGCGCCACATTGGGAGTTTTGCCCTCCCGATCCAACGCGTCGATTACTTCTTTTCCGTTTTCGATGTCAAAATTTACCAGTGTAGCCGTATCCATGGGAGCAACCCTCCTTCCGTCAACAGCCGCAATCTATTGGATGCGATAAACGTAGGCCTCATCGACGTATTGCTTGCCAAAATACTGGCTGGAGATGCGATAGCCAATTTCCGGATTCAGTCTGGCATATTTCTCACGAAGCCCTGCTATAAATGGATCGTTGATCTCCCGGAGGGAGATGGAAGGGCGTGAATTCGGCATCACTCCGACACTTCGAAGCTGCGTGACCATTTCCTCATAACCGTGTATGTGACTCGATGAAAGGACAAATCTCCATTCATCGTATTGCGGCAACAAGGCCCACAGTGCTACTTCGGGAGGATGGCCGGCACTGTCGAGTGCCTCGATAACGCGCTTTGCCTTCTCAGTATCGAAACTTACCAACGTTGCTTGATCCATTGCATTATTCCTCCGTATTGACATTCAATGGCGTGGATCATTTGAGACGCAAATAGAAAGCGCTCTTCGTCGCTCCCTTGAATCATCTCGTACCGGCTCTCTTCTGACCAGTCACGAACAATTCCCCAGAACATTTCCATGTCAGGTTTCGCAGCAAATTCAAGCCGGAGATCCTCCGACAATCCGGCAAGTATGAGCAGCTTTTCGAGATCGTGCGTATGGCTGTCGTTTACTCGCTTCTTCTCTGGAAAGTCGAACTCTCGAGTCTTTCGGGCAATGCAGGCTTTGAGAGCGCACTCAACCGCATACCCTGCCAAATAGTATGCGCCCTCCTGAAACCCGGCTGCCAGCAGTGCATTTGCCTCTTTGAGCCTCAACTCGGCAAGCTGCTGAAAATCAATGCGGTTCATCTTTCACCTCTTACGCCCGGCTCAGGTAGGCGCCCTCGCTGGTGTCGACGCGGATCTTTTCGCCTTCGTTGATGAAGGCGGGAACCTGGACGACGAGGCCGGTCTCGGTCCGGGCGGCCTTGGTGACGCTCGACGCCGTAGCCGACTTCAGCCCCGGCTCGGTCTCGACGACGGTCAGCTCGACCGAGGCGGGCAGGTCAACGCCCACCGCCGTTCCGTCGTGATAGCTGACCTTGATCTGCAGGTTGGGCGTCAGGTACTCGATGGCGTCGCCCAGCGTGGAGCCTTTGAGAACCGTCTGCTCGTAGTCCACCGGGTTCATGAAGTAGTAGTCGTCGCCGTCGTTGTAGAGGAACTCCATCGAGATTTCGTCCACCACCACCTTGTCGATGGCGTCGGCGGAGCGGAAGCGCTCCTCGAACATGGCCCCGGTGCGGATGTTGCGCAGTTTGGCCTGGATAAAGGCGCGCAGGTTGCCGGGGGTGCGGTGCTCGACCTTGAAGACCAGATGCAGTTGGTCTTTGTGCTTGATAATCATGCCGGGACGCATTTGCGTGGCGGGAATCGACATAAGGGTGGTACTCCTTGCTCTGTGCGCGGGGCTTCCGCTCGGGAAAATTTGGCCTTGGCCTATCTTTCCATTGTAGCCCAGGCGCGGATGGGCTGTTTTTTCGGATTTTATCGCAAATTGTAGCGCCGGTCTCCAGACCGGCTGTCGCGTGGACCTCCAGGTCCACGCTGCACTTTACACAAGTAGAAAAAATGCTCCAACTTTTGGTTTCTGGGGAACAAAACCGACGTGGGCGGTGTCCAAGTAGTGTATGGACCTGAATCGCCTCAGATTGCTTAAGGCAGCGCCGATAGCTGGGTTGTTTCTGGTATTGAGCTTGCTTCTTTCGTCCACAGCTTTTGGAGTGGCCCAGGCGCCTTCAGAGGATATCGAGATTCCTTTCAGCCAGGGATTCGATGTCTCCATCAATGGATGCGCGCCCATCCACTTTGGTATAGACACAGGGGGCGCGTGGGATTTCTTTCTCACCACGGAGCAAGCCCGTCAACTTGCCTTGCCAGTTCTTGGCAAACACACAGGGCATACTTCAGATCGCAAAGAGGTTCCGGGAGCCGAGACAGAGATCGTTCAAGCAAAGACTTTGCAGTTGGCGGGACGGACCTTCACCAATCGGATAGGACTGGCCGCGCCGAACGAACATCATAATGATGTCGGAATTACGCTCTTCAGTGATCTCTTGATCACGCTGGATTATCCACGCGACCGGATGCGGCTGCGCACCGGATCTCTGCCACCCGCGAACGGACAAGACATCATTCCGTATACGACCCAGCCTGATGCCAGCTTCAAGGTATTACAGGTTTCGCCCATGGTCCCCATCAAGCTGGCAGACCAGTCGTTTCCGGCGCTGATCGATACGGGAGCGGAGACTGCTTATGGTGATGTTATCGTTCCGCCGGAGGTCGCTGCGAAGCTGCCGCTCAGCGCCCAGTTTGGTACAGTCACACTTGGAGACGGATTTGGCCGACATTACACCGGAGTGGTGAAGCAGTTGAATGGTGATCTGACGATGGGAGGCGTGGTGATTCACAAGCCGATTGTGACCGTGTGCGAGTGGCTCGGATTCGTCAACATCGGGCCCGCAACCAAGCGGCTCGTACTCACGCTTGACCAGAAGAACCATCTGGTGCAACTTACAATGCCTGCTCCTGAATCACGCAGCAATAAGAATTAGACCCGCGACTGGGAATTCCATAAGCAGCAGGTCTACAAAAGAACCTGATGGTAGAACCCACAGGTTGTGGTTTTTTACTGGGATCATTCCACATTGGGGTGAAGAATCTGGCTCAGTGGTATAGAACAACCGCAGGTTCTTTGACTCCGCTGCGCTCCGCTCAGGATGACAGTGCTACTTCTTACAGCCGGTTGATGAGCGAGGCGATGCAGGCCGCGCCGAAGCCGTTGTCGATATTGACGACTGAGACGTTGGGCGAGCAGGTGTTCAGCATTCCCAGCAGCGCGGCGATGCCGCCGAAGGATGCGCCGTAGCCGACGCTGGTAGGCACGGCGAGGACCGGCGCATTGACCAGGCCGCCGACTACGGTGGGCAGCGCGCCTTCCATGCCGGCGCAAACGATCAGCACGCGGGCCGACTGGAGGCTGTGCTTCTGGGCCAGCAGGCGATGAATGCCGGCCACGCCGACGTCGGCGATCAGCTCGACGGTGTTGCCCATCAGGCGGGCGGTCACCACGGCCTCTTCGGCGACGGGCAGGTCGCTGGTTCCGGCGCAGACCACGGTGATAGTTCCCTTCCCCGGCGCGGCGGCGGATTGGGTCAGCGTGATAGCGCGGGCTGTCTCGTGGAAGACAGCGCGGGGCTCGACGGCGAGGACGGCCTCGAACATCTCCGGCGTGGCGCGCGTGGCCAGCACGTTGCCGCCGGCCCTGGTCATGCGGGCAAAGATCGTGGCCACCTGGGCGGCGGTTTTGCCCGCGGCAAAGATCACCTCCGGCATTCCGGTGCGCAGGGCGCGGTGGTGGTCGAGCTTGGCGAAGCCGATGTCCTCGAAGGGCAGATCGCGCAGGCGGTCGAGCGCGGCGGAGACTTCGGTTTGGCCCGCCGCGACTTCTTTCAGCAGCGATTCAATGCTGGCGCGATCCATGTTGTACACTCCTCGTCAAGATTCGATCAATTGGAGTTCTGCATTCCCACCCTAGCCGCAAAAACAAAAACGCGGCGAGGGTGGGGCACCCAGTTTTTTACGTACTATTTCATTTCTTGAAGAACAGCATAGGCGAGAAGCGCGGCTTCCCTCACCTGCTTGAGCGGAACCGAATGCTCGACGGCGATGCGGCGGCAATCTTCGTACTCCGGCTGTGTGTTGACCTGGTCGCCGTTGGGCAGGCGGGCGATTTTGATGTGTACTTTGCCCCAGCGGGTTTCCACTTCGACGAATTCGCGCGTCAGGGCGAGCTTGTTCTCCAATCGCCAGCGCAGACCGATGGTGGTGGTCTCGCGGAAGAGCAATTCTTGCAGCACTGGCAAGAGATCAGGTCGGCAAAGAATGGTCATCTGCACGCCGCTGCGGCCCTTTTTCATTTGGACCGAGACGCGGTACACATCCCACGCGCCGGCTTCGAGCAGCTTTTCACTGACGTAGGCGAGCAGTTGCGGATTGCTGTCGTCGATGACGGTTTCGATGACGGCGATAGACTCCGTGACGGCGTCCGAACTCTCTTCGCCGACGAGCAAGCGCAGCAGGTTGGGCTGGCCCGCGGTTTCGCGCCCACCCGCGCCGTAGCCGGTCTTCAGGATGTGCATGGCGGGTAGCGGCGCGTACTGCACATCCAGCATCCGCAGCAGCACTGCGCCGGTTGGAGTGACGCGCTCCATTGGCGGGCCTGCCGCGTAAACCGGCGCATCGGCCAGCAGGGCCAGCGTGGCCGGCGCGGGGACGGGCAGTGTGCCGTGCTGGCAGTGGACAGTTCCGCTGCCGACGTTGAGCGGCGAGGCAAGCCAGCGGTCCACGCCAAGCACTTCGGCCCCGGCGGCGGCGCAGACGATATCGACAATCGTATCCACAGCGCCGACTTCGTGGAAATGCACCTCTTCGACGGGAACGGAATGTATGGCGGCTTCGGCCTCGCCGAGCAATTGAAAGGCGCGAATGGAGCGCTGCTTCACGCTGCCGGAGAGTGGCGCGGCTTGAATGATGGCGATGATTGCCGAGAGGGACCGGTGCGGCTCGTGAGAGTGCGCAATTGGGTGTTGCTCATGCTCGTGGGGATGAGCGTGGTCATGATGCCCATGCCCATGCTCATGGCTGTGTGCATTTTCTGATCCTTGATCCCTGCCCCCTGATCCCTCGCCGGTGATCACGTCCACCTTGGTTGCCGCCAGACCGCCGCGGCTGACCTTGCGCATCTCCAGGCACGCGCCTACGTTGAGCGTGGCCGCCGTCTCTTCCAGGCAGGCAAAGGGAAGGCCGGCATCGACCAGCGCGCCCAGCAGCATATCGCCGCTGATTCCAGAGAAACATTCCAGGTAGCCAATTCGCATCGCATTGTGATTCTAAACTGCCGGAGCCGCGCCGCGCCCAGCAAGCACTTCGACGGGCAAAACAGCGTTCATTGCGCCGGAGCGGAAGCCCTGGCAATCGAGGGTGACGTATTGGAAGCCGGCGAGTTTGAGAGCAGCGGTGATGGCGTCGAGCATCTCCAGGGTGAGGGTGCGGGGCAGCTCGGTGCGGGCCAGTTCAACGCGAGCCAGCGGGCCGTGGTGGCGGACGCGCAGTTCGCGGAAGCCCAACTGGCGCAGACTCTCTTCGGCGCGCTCGACCTGTTCGAGAACCTCGCGGGTGACGGCGCGGCCATACTCGACGCGCGAAGAGAGGCAGGGCGCGGCGGGGCGGTCCCAGAGCGCGAAACCGGCGGCGCGAGAGAGTGCGCGAATCTCGTCTTTGGTCAGCCCGGCCTCGGCCAGCGGCGCCAAAACAGCGTGCTGCTCGGCGGCGCGCTGACCGGGGCGATAGTCGCGGGTATCGTCGGCGTTCATGCCGTAGGCGATGCGCGCAAATCCCAGCTTGGGGCCGAGCGCCTCCATCGCTTGGAAAAGCTCATCCTTGCAGTGGAAACAGCGATTGGCGTCGTTGCGCTGGTACTCCGGGCGGCTCAACTCTTCGGTGGCGAGGATGTGCAGCGGAATGTTTTGGGCGCGGGCAAACTCGCGGGCGGCGTCGAAGTCGCGGCGGGCGAGGCTGGGTGAATCGGCGATCACGGCCAGCATCCGGCTGCCCAGAACGCGATGCGCCGTGGCCGCCAGATAGGCCGAGTCTACGCCGCCGGAGTAGGCCACCATCATGCTGCCCAACTCGGCGAGATGAGCCTCCAGCGCGCGCTGCTTGGAGGCGGTTTCGGCTTTCACGACCAGAGTGGGAGGGGAAGTTGTCTGCGTTTCTGCCGCCATAGAGCTGATTATATTCCTTGGCCGATTACGCGCTACGGGCGGCGGTAAACGTCGTAAGCGGCGAGCTTGTGGTAGGGCCGGAAGATTTGCTGGAGCGCCTGGAGCGTGGCCTCGCGCTGAGGGGTTACGTCTTCCTTGATCTGCAAATTGCGCTTGACGATCAGCCAGCGGATCTGGCGGCGGTCGGCCTCGGCGACAAGCAGCGCGGGCGTGGAGAGCGGGTCGGTGGCGTTGTCGAAGAGCAGTACGGGGAACTGCGGCGCGCGGCCAGTGGCGAAATAGAAGGGATCTTCGCCGGGAATCAGGATCAGCCCGTCGGAAAAAGGGATTTCTTTGGCGGAAAGCTGCAAAAGTTCTTCAAATTCCGGTAAATAGGGGCCGGAAACCGCCATTCCTTTGAGCGCCGGAATCGTCGAATGCAGTGCGGGTCCATCGGGCAATTGCGCGTAGGAGAGGCGCTCCTCGCTGGCAGTGTAGAGTCCGCCGCAGATCAGCAGAGTCGCCGCAATGATGGCAGCAAGAGACGGCACTAGTAAGAAACAACCTGTAGCGCCGGTCTCCAGACCGGCTGTCGTGTGGGCGTCCTCGCCCACACCAGCTTCATGCCCTGTGGGTCGGCAACGCCGGTGGAGAATTAGGAAGAGTTTGCACGGCTGGACTGGAGCGGCAGTTGCTGGCTGCTCGATGGACGCGAGAAAGGCAATCATCTCGGCGATCAGCAGCATCAGCAGCGGCCAGATGGCATAGGTTGATCCCCACAACTGCTGCGAGAGAAACGTTCCTTGCATGGCGGCCAGGATGAGGATTGGAATGCCGGCGCGGAGGCTGGGCCAGCGATAGAGATTCCAGAGCGAGAGTGCGGCGGAGAGGATCAGCAGCAGCGGCCATAGAGCGAGAAGCGAGTCGGTGCGGTCTTCGGAATCGGAAGAGAGCGCGAGGCTGATGAGCGTCCAAAGAAAGGGCGCGGCGAAGAGGAGCAGCGCGGTCAGACGGAACCAGCGAAAACGGCTGCGCAGGAGCAGGAGTGCCGCTGCGACGCAAGGCAGCCACCAAAGCAGCGAAGGCTCCGCATAGATGGCGAGCATCGGTTGCAGGCCGGGCAAGCGGCGCTCGGAGGCGAACTGAATCGTCCAATGCAGGTGGTTGCGCACACCGGCGGTGAAGTGCAGGACAAGCGTTGCGCAACAAAGCGTTACAAGCGCGCCAGCCAGAAGAACGGCCAGACAGGCTGCGGAATCACTCGATAATGGTCTTGTTTTGTAACAGGGCACGACTTCAGTCGTGCCGCAAAAGACTGATAATAAAGGTTGGGCTTTAGCCCCTGCGGGAGGTTTGTCGGGAATTTCACCTGCACTCAGGTCACTTTCCATAGACGATAGAGTTGCGGGGCTTTCATGCGGAGTGGAGTTGCGGCGCAAACGCTGCAAGAACAGCAACAGAAAAATCAGAGCGATTGCGGCAGCGAGAAAAGGCAGGCCGATGTTTTGTTTGAAGAAGAGCGGCAGCGGAAGCACTATGCCTGTAAAGAAAAAGCGCAGGCGTGAGTTGAATGAGTTGGTGGAACTTTCCGGCAATCGTTGCAAAAGAAAAACAACAATGAGGATGGAGAAAGCTGTGTCGCAATCATAGGAGGGAAAAGGCAGGATGCTGTAAACGCCGAGCGGAACGAGCGGCGCAGCAAGGAGCAGAGAAACAGGCCAAGCGGCGAGCAGGCGACCTCGCAGCGTGTGCAAGACGATGCGCCAGGCCAGCACCGTGGCCAGGCCGTTGACGATTGCGGCGTAGAGAATGTGGTGGAAGAAGACGCGCCCGGTGAGGCGCATGATGGCCGCCTGAATGAGAAAGGTGAGCGGCGAGTGAACCAGGGGGAAATCGCGGTAGGGCATCTGTCCGAGAGCAATGCGGAAGCTGGTGTCCAGCGTGTAGCTTGCGTCCCAGAGGATGCAGAGGTGCGCGTTCTGCCAGAGGACCACGGCGGCGCTGGCGAGAAAAAGCGCGGCAGCGGCGAGGAGGTCGCGCCGGCTCCAGCGGCTGAGGAGTGGCGCGGGGTTGATTGGGTCCGTTTTGGGCTTGCGCATAAGCGAGTTCAAAGTGAGTTGCTCAATCCATTGATTTTCAATGCTTCTGGCCGGTTGCGCAAGCGTGCGAATGGGCGCGGAATAGTTGGAGGCTAGTACCATGACCGCATGATTAGGTAATACCCGGAATGTAGCGCCGGTCTCCAGACCGGCTGTCGTGCGGGCGTCCTCGCCCACACATATTCAGTGGTAATTTCCAAATCACACGGTCTGAGCACTAGGTGGAACGCGTGCCAGCCGTCACTGCTACTTCATGCCAGTTGCCGTAAACGTTGATTAGAGCGATACTACCCGCTAGGCAAGGGGGACGCGGATGAGCGTAGCGCGCAACGGCAGCCGCCGGGATTTCCTCAAGAAATCTCTCTCCGGTGCCGCTTTTTTGTGCGCGGGCTGCGCCACAGAGTCGCTGGCCACGCAGCCTCTTGCGGCGGAAGCAGGGGCGGCGGTCGCGAAGTCGAGAGTCGTGATTGCGCGGGATGAGATGCTGCGCGGAAATGGCTCTGCGGTCGATGCGCAGCGGATGCTGGCTCTCCTTGATCGCGCCATGCAGGCGCTCTTCAACCGCGAAGCTCCGATCGAGGCTTGGAAGAAAATTGTCCACCCCGGCGAGCGGATCAGCCTGAAAGTGAACACGCTGGGCGGGCGCGGAATTTCGACGAATGTGCAGCTTGTCGAGGCGGTCTGCGAGCGCTTGCAGCAGGCTGGAATCAAGGCCAGCGACATTATTGTCTGGGACCGCGACAGCGCGGAGTTGGAGCGCGCTGGCTTTCATCTGGCAGTGAGCGGCGAACGCGTGCAATGCCACGGCACGGATCGCGTGGGCTATGAAGAGGAGCTTTCCGCCTATGGCAGCGTGGGCAGCCGGCTATCGAAGATTCTGACGCAGCGGACCGGCGTGCTGATCAATCTTCCGGTGCTGAAGGACCACGACGGCGCGGGCGTGACGATTGCGCTCAAGAATATGTACGGCGCAATTCATAATCCCAACAAGTATCATCCGAATGGCTGCAATCCTTATGTAGCGGACCTGAATATGCTGCCGGAGATTCGCGGGCGGATGCGGCTGACAATCTGCGATGCGACGACCGCTATGTACGAGGGCGGGCCGGGGTACAAGCCGGAGCACAGTTGGAATTGCAATGCGCTGCTGGTTTCGACGGACCCGGTTGCGCTGGATCATACTGGCTGGCAGATGATCGAGCGCAAGCGCGCCGAGAAGGGATTGAAGACGCTCGCAGCAGAAGAGCGCGCGCCGGAGTATATTCATACTGCTGCCGACGTCGAGCATCGGCTGGGGAATAACGATCCCAAAAAAATCTCGATTGTCGAGGCTTAACAATTCTCTGAATTGGCTGATGTTTTGAAAGGGCACGACTTTAGTCGTTCCGTAAGTGATTAAAAATGAACGCGGGCTTTAGCCCCTGAGGGAATGTTTTATAGCTGGTAGATTTGCGGAAAGGTCCATGATGTCTTGCGAATTGAATGCGGAAACAGGCGTGAAAAGCCCGCTGGATCGCCGCTCATTTCTGCGCTGCGCGCTGGCCTCGGGCGCGGCGCTGGGGATTGGAGGAGTTATGAAACAGGCGGCTGCCATGCCTGCGGCTTCGGCGAGCGGGGACGATGCGCGCTACATTGTGGAAGCGAAGTTTTACCAGAAGCTAGCCAACAG
>Ga0224559_1001915_pt1 | contig 10975 bp, 9 predicted proteins | sample 714S33034metaG_FD_180676 | JGI IMG/M metagenome (GOLD analysis project Ga0224559, IMG submission 180676) | Peat soil microbial communities from Stordalen Mire, Sweden - 717 S3 30-34 | ecosystem: Environmental > Terrestrial > Soil > Wetlands > Peat | place: Sweden: Norrbotten County, Stordalen... | reverse complement strand
CCACGTCGTCGCCGGTCAGGTTGATGCCAAAGCGTGCATTGATCAGATCCAGCAGCGCCTGGAAGCAGGCGGTGCTGTCCAGCACCGGGAAGGCGACGAAGATGCACATGCCGGTCGAATCGACCGCGGCAGTGGCGATCTGCAGGTTGCGCGAGAGATCAATCTGCCCGTCCTTCTTCAGTGGATCGACATGTCCGCCCACGCCCAGGATGTTGGTGGCGATGGTGTAGCCGGAGGTGTGGTCGGCGCCCATCGTCGTGGTGGCATAGGTGATGCCAATGCCCTTGACCGAGCGGGGATCATAGGCCGGAATGGCCTGGTGCTTGACCACTGGTACGCGGCGCACGCCATAGGCCTTGCCAACCGCCTCGGTGCCGGCGCCCAGCAGGCGGCCATAAGGAGTTCCCTTGCCGATCTCTTCCTTGAGAATGCGGACAACTTCGGCACCGTCTCCCCAGGGCAGCGCGCCGCCTTCCATGGCCACACAGAACATGACCGAGGTCTCAATCGAATCCAGGCCCAGATCGTCCATGATGTTGTCGGCTTCGGCAATCTGATCCAGATTCGTTACGCCGCCGTTGGCGCCCAGGGCCCAGACCGTCTCATACTCCATGCCGGAGGTCAGGTACTTTTCTTCCGCATCGTTGTAAACCTGCGAGCACTGGATCAGGCAGCCAGGATGGCAAGAGTGCGAGGGGTTGCCATGGCGCTTGACAATGGTGTCATGCATGGTTTCGCCGGAGATCTTGTCATGGTCAACAAACTGTCCGGTCGAGAAACCGTGGGTCGGCAAACCGCCGGCCTCATGCAGGATGTTGATGAGGATGTTGGTGCCATAGACCTTCAGGCCCGTGCCGCTGACCGGATGGGCCATCAGGGCATCGGCCCAGACCTTTCCGGCAGCCTTGAACTTCTCTGGATCAACAATCGGCATACCGGTCGAGCCGCTGGCGTCGACGGCGATGAACTTCAGCTTCTTGGAGCCCATTACCGCGCCCAGGCCGCCGCGTCCCAAGCTGCGGATGTGGCTTTCAGGATCCTTGACCGAGATGTTCGAGGTCAGCATCTTCATCTCGCCGGCCGGTCCTAGAACGACCACGCCCACTCTTTTAGTGACGCGCTCATTCAGAATCTGAACCGTCTCGAAGTTGCCCTTGCCGATGGTCTCGGTCTCTTCCTCGATCCGCAGGCCGTCCTTGTCGAGATAGAGTCCATACCACTTGCTCAAGTCCTTGGGAAGACCCTCGACGATGAGCGCCTTGACGCCCAGCTTGGCCAGGAACTGCCCGGCCGTGCCGCCGACGTTGCTCTCCTTGATGGTGCCGGTCAACGGGCTCTTGGCGCCCGCCGAGAGCCGCCCGGAATTCGCGGCTACCGTTCCCGTCAGCAAACCGGGAGCAAAAACCAGCTTGTTCTTGGGGCCAATGGCATTACAGGTTGGAGGAACTTCCGCCGCCACGATCGTCGAGGTCAGTGCCCGTCCGCCGAGGCCAGCCCACGCTGCCGGAACTGGCTCACTCTTGACGCTCAGGTCCGCCATGTTGACACGCCAAATCTTATCCATTTCCATAGTGTCTCCTTGATGCAGTTGCAACCCGGTCAATCCGCAGAGGAAATGCTATCTCTGGAAGTTGCCGGCCTGGCAACGGTGAAAACTGCGAAACAGAAGCAACGCTGACTCTCGCTGTCCAAAATGTTGCTGCGCCGCGAGAGAAGCAAGTTGAATGCCCGGCGAGACCTCAAAACCTACTTACATGAGCGATGAAGCTTTGCACCCTGAAACTGTTTCCGTCGCCGGAAATGACCTTCGCTGCCTCGCGTTGGCTCCCCGGTCGGGACTCTTTGGCGCCCGCCGCCCCAGTTACAGCACGAGTCGTGCCAAAGCGACAATCTTCCGAGCTGCCAGTTGCAGAATCTCTCAAAACAGTTTCTTGCAACTCAATTGATGGGCAAGTCGTTGATAAAACGCTCCATAATGAAGCAAATTTCCCTTTACTCCTGCCCAAAAAGCCGCTCGTCGACTGGATGCGACCCGCCCGGTGCGGATTCCTACCCAACTTGTTTCAAAATAGTTGTCACAAAATGGAGCGATTGTCACGAATGAGGACAATCGATCGAGCGCTGAATCGGCCCACTCGGCTAACCGTGACCGACTGCAAAATCAAGTGACTGCAACCCAATCCGTCGCGATGGGAAGCCTGAGGCCGGATTGATGAGGTTAAAGCCTTTATTCTGCAACTCTTAACTAGTTGAATTCAGCCCCGGAGCGGGCGGCGAAGAGATTTTGCAAGGAATAATGCGTCGCGGGTGAGCGCAAATAAGACGGAAAAGAATTTATGGCAGCCGGATTGCAGGTACATCAACGGCCGCCAGTTCTTAATTCGCGCGGAGTTGGCCGGCTGTGGTGGGTTGCACACGAAAGTTTCCATGGCGATCGTGTGCAGCCCACATTTATTTGGAGCGCCTGCGCGGAGCTGCAATAATTCTTATTATGCTCCCAGCGCGCTGAAGCCGGAAGAGCCCGCGCCAACCGCGCTGAGGGCGAAAAATGACGGATGAGTCCCCGGAGAGCATTACCCGCAAGGTGATCGAGTCGTGCGCCAGTTGTGGCTATTGCCTCGACATTGTTGACGATATGCCCTGCCTGTTCTTCCACCGGCTGAGCCAGCTTTACGACAAAGAGCATGAGGGAAACGAGCCGGTTACGCCGCGCGATCTGCGGCTGCTCGTCGATCTCTGTAATATGTGCGGCCTGTGCCCCTGTGCCGACGAGCGCGCCAACGTCCGGCGGGCAAAGGACGGATTTGTCGCGCGCGACGGGCTGAAACCGAGTTTGCGCGTGCTCGAGGACGTGCAGCTCGTCGGAAGGCTTTGCGGCGCTTTCCCGCAACTGGCCAACCGGTTTCTGGAAAATGAAACCACCTCCGGGCTTTTCAAGCGGCTGACGGGGATTCATCCCGCGCGCAAGTTTCCCTCCATCCCCTCGAAGGGTTTTTCGACCTGGGTGAAAAAACGTGGACTCGACCAGAAGCGGGAGTCGGCGGGCAGGAAGGTGGCCTACTTCGCCGGCTGCTCAGCGCGCTACTACTTCCCGGAGGTGGCCAGGGCCGCGGTCGAGGTAATGGAGCGGAACGGAATCAATGTCTACCTTCCTGAGCAGAAGTGCTGCGGAATGCCCAGCCTGCTGGAGGGAGACCGGAAGTTCACCTTCAAGCTGGCCGCGTTTAATCTGGAAAAGCTCAGCGAGGCTATCGACGAGGGCTACGATATCGTCTCCTCCTGCCCTACCTGCAGCTACATGCTGAAGGACATGTTCTGTGATGGCGCCTACTTTTCAGACGATTTTATCGCCATGGTGAAAAAGCTCCAGGCGGAATACGGCCATGATGCGCGCAACATCCCCACCGAACGGATCGAGGAGCAATTGAACGCGGGCTGCCGGCCGGCCAGCTTCAAGCAGGAAAAGGACACGGGGGGGGTATCGGATGATCTCGCACGGACTGCGCCCCCAATTGCCGTTGCGGATGGTAGTTGAAGGGAAGCTCCGGGACCAGAGTTACTTCGCCTCGCTCGACGCGCTCAAGCGGATCAAGGTGGCCAGCCACACCTACGACCTGGGAGAGTACCTGGCGAGGCTGCACGGCACGGGCCATCTGAACCTGAAGCTGGGTCCGGTGATCGGCCGCATGGCCTACTACGCGCCCTGCCATCTGAAGCAGCAGAAGATGGGGCAGCCCTGGGCGGAGCTGCTCGGCCTGGTGCCGCAGAGCTCGGTCGAGGCGGTCGGCAGCACCTACGATTGCTGCGGAATCTCGGGCATCATGGGCCTGAAGAAGGGCTTCCACCACGCCTCGCTGGCCATGGGCCGGCCGCTGATGGACAAGATCGTCAAGATTGATCCCGAGAAGCTGCTGTGCGACTGCTTGAGCTGCCGCATCCAGTTCAACCAGGCGCTTCCCTACAAAGTTCTTCACCCGGTAGAGATTCTGAACGAATCGTACGAAAACTATAGGGAGCCGTAAGAATTGCCGGGAGCCGCAAAATCGGTCCCGAGCTTTGGGAAAGCGGGCGGCGCAAGAGAGGCAAAAGCTGGGTTTAACTCCGCTTGGTGATTTGCATCACAGTCTGTTGTCCGTTTCAACAGTAAGGTGAAGAGCAAATGTACCTGCTCTGGCTCCGAGTTGCGGCGACTCTCTATGCGGCGGCCTCTATCGCCGTTTTTCCGGCCGTGCTCCACGGATTGACGCGCTGGCGCCGGAGCTGCGTCCACCTGGCCGGGTTGGCCTTCTTCTTCCACTTTGTCTCGTGTGTCGAAATGCTGGCCCAGGCTCATCGCTGGATGCCGGTGGGGGTGCGCGAGGTGGAGTCGCTGCTGGGATTCGCCGTGGCCGGAGTGTTCTTTCTGGTCTGGGCGTTTTATGACGCCATCTCGCTGGGAATCTTCGCTTTACCAATCACTTTTTTCGTGATTTTCGTGCCCTCGCTGGGGCCGGACCGCTACACCTTCCCCTCGTCTGGAGTGCGCGCCGGCTGGCTGGTGGCTCACATCGTGGCCCTGCTGGCGGCCTACGTGGCGCTTTGCTTCAGCTTGCTGGCCTCGGTGCTTTATCTGGCTCAGGAGAGCCGGCTGAAGAGCAAGCGCAGGCCCGGCGAGAGGCTTTGGCGGCCGTCGTTCGGTTGGCTGCCGAACCTGGACTGGTTGCCGACCCTGGACTGGCTACCGCCACTCGACACGCTGGAGCGCATCGCCCACGCGACCTTGGAGTTCGGCTTTCCCTGCATGACCGTCGGTCTGGTGATCGGCTCGGTCCTGGCGCAGGAGACCGCTCTCGGTGCGGCTTACTTCCGCGACCCCAAGGTCATCGCCTCCTTTGTCTTGTGGGTCGTCTATGTCATTCTGCTTTTTGTCCGCCGCCGGGCCGGGTTGCGCGGTCGCCGGGCGGCTTATCTCGTCGGCGCGGTTTTCCTGATAATGCTCGCCGTGCTGGCTGCCAACGTCTTCAGCCAGGTGCACAGGTACGGTCCGCGATGAGGCTGGTTCTGATTGGCGTCAACCACAAGACGGCGCCCATCGCGCTGCGGGAGCAGATTGCGATCTCGCGCGAGGAGTTGCCGGAGACGACGCGCGCGCTGGCCGCCGTACCGGGCGTCGCCGAGTGCATGATCGTCTCCACTTGCAATCGCGTGGAGATTCTGGCCGCCGTGGAAGAGCAGGGCGGAGTTGAAGGGCGGGTGGCAAGGGAATCGCCCACGGCTGGGCTGACTGCTTTTTTACATCGCCATTTCAGCCTGGACCCATCGCTGCTGGCCCCTCACCTTTACGCCCACAGCGATCGGGAGGCGGTGCGGCACCTCTTCCGCGTGGCCGCCAGCCTGGACTCGATGGTGGTCGGTGAGCCGCAGATTCTTGGCCAGGTCAAGGAGGCCTTCGCCGTGGCGCGCGCCGCGGGCACCGTGGGTGGCCAGCTCGAACACCTGTTGCAGAGCGCCTTTGCCACCGCCAAAAAAGTCCGTTCCGAGACCGAAATTGGCTCGAATTCTGTCTCGATTGCCTCGGTAGCCGTGGAATTAGCCCGCAAAATCTTCGGTTCGCTCGAGGGGCGCACGGTTTTCTTGGTGGGCGCGGGCAAGATGAGCGAATTGGCGGCGCGGCATCTGGTCGAGCAGGGCGCAGGGTCGATTCTGGTGACCAACCGGACCCTGGAACGCGCGCGGCAGATGGCGGAGAGCTTTGCGGGCCAGGTCATTCCATTTGAGCAGCTTTATGAGACGGTCAGCCGAGCCGACATCGTCATCAGCTCGACCGGGGCACCGCACGCGATCTTCCGCCGCGAGCACGGCCAGGCCTTTCTCAGTCGCCGCCGTAACCGGCCGATGTTCTTTATCGACATTGCCGTCCCCCGCGATGTGGACCCGGCAATGGGCAAGCTAGAGGGGATTTTTGTTTACGACATCGACGACCTGCAGCAGGTGGCCGCGGCGCACATGGCCGAACGCGGACGCGAGGCCGCCGGTGCCGAGGCGCTGATCGCCGTCGAGGTCGAGCGCTTCCACCAGCATCAGCGCGCAGTGAACGTCTCACCGGCCATTGTGGCCTTGCAACAGCAGGCCGAGGAGATTCGCCAGGTCGAATTGCACCGGGCGCAGAGCCGACTGGGCGCATTGAGCGCGGAGCAGATTGCCGCCATCGAGGCGCTGACTCGTGGGCTGGTCAACAAATTTCTCCACCCGCCGATGCAGGCGCTCAAACAGGCGGCTCGCGAAAACGATGCGGCCCGCGTGGAGGCGCTCTGCGAGGCATGGTCGCTGCCTGCCGGAACCGGACCGGAGAATGAGGTAGGCCAGATGAATGAACAGAACACGGCGGCGGTTGATGGGCGGGTGAGCGCCGGAAATTGCGAAGCCGGGAAAGCTGAAGGAGCTGAAGTGAACCAAGGCAGCGGGGCGGTCCGCCCATGAACCTGCGCATCGGCAGCCGCGGTTCGCAACTGGCCCTGTGGCAGGCCAACCACATTGCCGGGCTGCTCCGGGGCCAGGGGCATTCGGTCGAAATCGAGATCATCAAGACCACTGGCGACTGGCTGCAGGAGGCCGCCTTCGCGCAAGTTGGCTCCAAGGGAATCTTCACCAAGGAGATCGAGGAGGCGTTGGCCGCCGGGCGAGTGGACCTGGCCGTGCACTCGCTGAAGGATTTGCCCACCGAGTTGCCAGAGCCGTTTCTGCTGGCTGCGACGCCCCGGCGCGTGGACCCACGGGACGTTTTTGTGTCGGTGAGGTTTGAAAATATGGCCGCGCTGCCCGAGGGCGCGCGCGTGGGCACCAGCAGCCAACGCAGGCGGGCGCAGTTGAAGGCGCTGCGGCCGGACATTGCGGCGCAAGAGTTTCGCGGCAATGTGGACACGCGGCTGCGCAAGCTGGCCGAGGGGCAAGTGGATGCGATTCTGCTGGCTGCCGCTGGCTTGGATCGGCTGGAAAAGACCGAGTGGGTGCGCGAACGGCTGGAACCGAAGGATTTTTGCCCGGCGGCCGGGCAGGGGGCGCTGGGAATCGAGACTCGCCAGGGCGACGCGGCGACGAAGGCTGCGGTTGCCTTCCTCGACGACGCGACCACGCGCTTTGCCGTCACCGCCGAGCGGGCCGCGCTGGCGGCTCTCGGCGGAGGCTGCCAGGTTCCCATCGGGATTCATTGTCGGCCGGTTTCGGAGCAAGCTGCGTGGGAGATTTTTGCCGTGGTCGCTGCTCCAGAGAGCGGGAAGGCCGTGCGGACTTATGAATGCGTCCCCCAGGCGGAGCCAACGGCCTTGGGCCAACGAACGGCGTGGAGGCTGCGCGAAGCTGGAGCGGGGCCGCTGCTCGAGGCCGCTACTGGGGGCTCGCGGTGAATGCGCTGCCGCTGGCCGGCCGCCGGGTTCTGGTGACCCGTGCCGCGCATCAGGCTGGCAAGCTCAGCGAAGGGCTGCGCGCGCTGGGCGCGGAGCCGGTTGAGGTCCCGGTGCTGGAGATTCGCCCGCCCGCCAGTTTCGACGCGCTGGACGCGGCGCTGCGCCAGTTCGGCAGCTACGATTGGCTGATTCTGAGCAGCGGCAACGCGGTGCGGGCGCTGGTCGAACGGGCGGCGGCGCTGGGAATTGCGCTCGGCAAGGAGTTTGCCCAGCCGGCGCGGTTGCAGGTGGCCGCGGTGGGCGAAGCCACGGCACAGGAGGCGCGCCAGGCGGGATTCAAAATTGCGTTTGTCCCGGAAGCCTACGTGGCCGAAAACCTGGCCGAGGGGCTGCTGGCGCAGGTTGCGGGCGAGCGGGTTCTGGTCGTCCGGGCCGCCGTGGCCCGCGATGTGATTCCCGAGGCGCTGCGGGCTGCGGGCGCCGAGGTCGAGGTGGTCGAGGCTTACCGCAACGTCTTGTCCGAGGCCGCGCCGGAGCTGCTCCGCCGGGCCCTGGCGGAAGGTTTGGATGCGGCCACCTTCACCAGTTCGTCCAGCGCAACCCATCTGGCGGATGCGGCTCGCGTGGCCGGAGTTGCGTGGCCGTTGGCGGACCTTCCGGCGGTCTCCATTGGGCCGATTACCAGCCAGAGCTTGCGCGAACTAGGCTGGGAGCCCGCCGCTGAAGCCAACCCCTCCGACATTCCAGGGCTGATTGCCGCCGTCGAGCGGGTTTTGCGTGGTTAACCCGCTGTTGATCCAAAATGTTACGACTGAAATGAAACTGGGTTGAAGTGAAACTGGGTGCCCCAGGTCCCGATTTTGGGACCTGGGAAACCACCAATCTGAACCTTCTGCCACAACCACTGCTAACTCTGCCAGATTTTGTCCTTCGACGTGCAGAGCGGCTCCAGGTTGCAGCGGTCGCACAGGGGTTTGCGGGCCGCGCAGACCTGGCGTCCGTGGTGGATGATCTGGTGAGAAAAGTCGATCCAGCGGTTTTGGGGCAGAATCCGCATCAGCTCCTGCTCGACCTTTTCCGGCGTCTCGCCTTGGGCGAAATCGAGGCGGCGACTGATGCGAAAGACGTGCGTGTCCACCACCACCCCCTCGGCTTTGCCAAAGCAGACGCCGAGCACAACGCTGGCCGTCTTGCGCGCTACGCCGGGCAGGGTGATGAGTTCGGCGAGCGTTTGCGGAACCTGCCCGCCAAACTCGGCGACGATCTTCTGCGCAGCGCCCTGAATCGATTTGGCCTTGTTATGAAAGAAGCCTGTGGTACGGATCAGCTCTTCCAACTCCGGCAGGGTCGCCTGGGCCAGTGCCGCCGGGGTAGGGAAGCGGCGGAAGAGCTCCGGCGTCACCAGATTCACGCGCACGTCGGTGCATTGCGCGGAGAGGATCGTCGCCACCAGCAGCTCCCAGGGCGAATGGTGGATGAGGGCGCACTCGGCGGCGGGGTAAGCCTCGTCAAGGGCCTTCAAAATGGCGGCGATGCGGTCCGGGGCCAGTGGGCCGTGGGTCGCGCGGCTCTTGGGTGGCGTTTTGGGCTGCTTCTTCGCGGCGGGTTTGCGGGTTGGCTTGGTTGCGGGCATGGTGTGAGCTTCCGCCTTCCATTCGTGGAGAATTGTGGTCTCCCACCCTTGCCACAAAGACAAAGACGCGGCAAGGATGGGGCACCCGGCGAAGTGCCAGATATTGTGAGCTACAAACTGCCACTGAGCCAGCCGCCCAGTTTCTCAATCGGCAGTCTTACGCCAATGAAGAATTGTCCGAAGAGCGCATAAACCGCGCTGGCCTCGTCGAAGCGCATCTCGTAAATAAGCTTCTTGAAGGCCACCGGGTCGTCGGCGAAGAGATCCACGCCCCATTCCCAATCGTCGAAACCGATGGAGGCGGAGATGATCTGCTTGATTTGGTCGCCGTAGCGGCGGCCAATGAGGCCGTGCTCGTGCAGCATGGACTGGCGGTCGGCGAGGGGCAGGTTGTACCAGTTTTCCTTTTCGCCGCGCTTGCGGTCCATGGGATAAAAGCAGAGGTACTTTGCCTCGGGAACGGCGGGGAAGAGGCGCGCCGCAGCGGCCGCGGACTGGTGGGCGAGCGTAGAGGCGATCTCGGCCTTCCACTCCGGCGAGTACGGCTCAAAACCCTTGGTGGAGGCGGCCTGGTAGGTTTGACGGCTGGACTCGTAAAGGCCAAGTTCGACGACTGACAGGTAGGAGTGGGCGAGCAAGAGGAAGTCGTAAAGCCTGGTCTGGGCCAGATCCAGTTCGATCTGGTTGAGGGCTTCGAGCGAAGGGCGGAAGTGGGTGAGGATCAGATCGCCCTTGTGGCCGAGTTGCGAAAAAAGCGCGGTCTGGACGGAGGGGCCGGCTTCAGAATCAGCCCCAGGATTGGACTCGGTGGGGCTTTTACATTCCAGGCGCTGAAGCGCGGCCTCGGCCTCGGCGGCAATCTGTAGGCGCTCGCCCTCCGCGCAGGAGCGCCAGGCCTTCCAGTCGAAGCGGAAGAACTGGTGGAGCAGGAAGGAGCCTTCCAGAGTCAGCGGGACAAGCGGGAGATCGGCCAATGCGTTCACCTCCAAAACTTTTCTCAATTTACCCCATCATGGTAGCAAAAGCTGAGTGCAGAAGAAGTTGAGGCCTCCGCAGGCGAGCGAATGGGCGCGTATTGGCCACGCGCCCCGGCGCAGCCCTATATACTGAAAGAGCGCATGAGCGAAAAGATTATTACTTTTATAGTCCACTTCGTAACCCACGTGATCAGCCTTGGCGGTTACGCCGGCATTGTGGCGCTGATGGGAATCGAATCGGCCTGCATTCCGCTGCCCTCCGAGATCATCATGACCTTTGCCGGCTTCCTGGTCTATCCGGCGAATCCGCACGGCCATTTCAGCCTCTTTTGGGTGGCGACGGCTGGGGCGGTGGGCTGCAATCTGGGCTCGGTGGCGGCTTACTGGATTGGCGCCTGGGGCGGCAGGCCGCTGGTTGAGCGTTACGGCCGGTGGGTGCTGATGAACCGCCACGATCTGGACCGGATGACGGAGTTTTTCGCCAAGTACGGCTCCATCGCGGTGCTCGTGGCGCGCCTGCTGCCAGTGGTGCGCACCTTCATCGCCTTCCCGGCGGGCATTGCGAAGATGCCGCAACTGCGTTTTCACATTTACACGTTTCTGGGCTCCTGGCCGTGGTGCTATGTGTTGGCTTACGCGGGTATGAGGCTGGGCGAGGCCTGGCACACGGACCCGCGCTTTCACGCCGCCTTTGACCGTTTCCACCTCGGGGTCGAGGTAGCGCTGGTGGCCGGCATCATCTGGTTCGTCTGGTCGCACCTGAGGCGCGGCAGGCGGGCGGCGGAGGCCGCGTTGGCGAGTGAACGGGATACGGTAATCGTTGCGAACAAGGCGGAATAAGCAGCGAGCAAGGCGGAATAAGACGAGTGCGCAGGGCAAGGCGTACACTGTTTCGGTTGCCTGAAAAGGCTTGAACGGCCGGAAAATCCGGAGCAATCAAAGTGAGGTTAGGAGAAATAATGGGAACTGAAAAGCAAGGCGGC
>Ga0224559_1001914_pt1 | contig 10981 bp, 9 predicted proteins | sample 714S33034metaG_FD_180676 | JGI IMG/M metagenome (GOLD analysis project Ga0224559, IMG submission 180676) | Peat soil microbial communities from Stordalen Mire, Sweden - 717 S3 30-34 | ecosystem: Environmental > Terrestrial > Soil > Wetlands > Peat | place: Sweden: Norrbotten County, Stordalen... | reverse complement strand
GGAGACTCAGGTGGTGGTGGTTTTGGCGGCTTCGGCGGCGATGGCGGCGGCTTTGGTGGCGGCGGAGCTGGCGGCGATTGGTAGGTTTTTGGGTCGGACAAAGGGGCTTGCCTGAAGGTGAGCCGGAGGAGAAAAGCACAATATGAGCAGGGGACTTTGGATTGCGCTGGGAGTGGTTGGCGTTTTTGTTTTGGCTCTGCTGATGGTCTTCAGCAGCTACATCGGCTCCAAGAACACGATGGTCACCAAGGACGAGGTGGTGAAGGCTGCGTGGTCGGATGTGGACGTGCAGTTGCAGCGGCGGCTGGACCTGATTCCCAACCTGGTAGAGACCGTGAAGGGCTTCACCAAGGAGGAGAGCACGGTCTTCGGCGACATCGCCAATGCGCGCGCCGGAATGCTGAACGCACAGGGTCCGGCGGGCAAGATCGCGGCCAACGGCAAGCTGGATTCGGCGCTGGGCCGCCTGCTGCTGCTCACCGAGAATTATCCGCAGTTGCGGTCGAGCGACCAGTTCATGCGCTTGCAGGACGAACTGGCGGGAACCGAGAACCGCATCAGCGTCGCCCGCAAGCGTTACAACGACTCGCTGCGCGACTACAACACCTACGTGCGCCAGTTCCCCAACAGCATCTGGGCCGGAATCGCCGGCTTCCAGGTGAACAACGCCTTTTTCGAGGCCAGTTCCGCGGCGCGAACGGCTCCCGCAGTCAAGTTCTAACAGACTGTGGTAAAAGTCTGGTTTTGAAAGGGCGCGATTTTAGTCGTGCCGTAAACGCAACATAACAAATGCTGGCTTTAGCCACTGAGGGCTGGCGGGCGGGTGGCCCAGGTCTCGATTTTGAGACCTGGGATTCAGTATATCCACACGAGCAATCTCTACACCAGTTCGATCGAAACCCGTCGCCCGACCATGGCCGCAGCGCGCTGCAAGCTTCCTAGCGTAATGTCATTCTTCGGATCGAGAAGGCGGTCCACCTGTGTGCGGCTGGTCTTGAGCAGCGTGGCCATCTTGTTTTTGGAAATCTTTTGCTGCTTCATCGCTTCGGCCAACTGACCTGCGACGACTTCCTTGATCGCCTCGGCTTGCGCCTCCTCGAAGATTCCCTCTGCCTTGAGAAAATCGTCGATGCTCGAACCCATATTTTTCTTACTCATCGCTCCAACTCCCTTTGACGCTTGCGCGCCAATGCCAGATCGCTGTCTGGCGTTGTCCTGTCTTCTTGATGAATCCGTGCAGTACCACCAGATGCCCGCGACAGAGGCAAATCAACACCCGCGCCAGACGCTTCGTCGGCAGGTCCGTCCGAATCTCCCACAAACCGTCACTGATTGGGCGGCAGAGTGGCATTCCCACGGCCAACGCCATTGCGCTCTCAACAAATCTTTTCCAATCGCTTGGCGTTCGGCCTCCGGCAATTCAAGAAGCCACTCCCGCACTGGCTCACTTCCTGATTCCGGGCGGTAAAAGATCAGCGGAATTTTCTGCGGCTGAGGATTCTCTTTCATCCTGCGCCTTATTTTGTACAACTGTACTTTATAATATGCAGTAATGCAAGCAAATTCCCACCCTTCGCAAAATACGCGAGGATGGGGTACGGAGCATTTATGGCGTATACGGTATGGTATTTCAGGAGGCTTCGATGAAGAGTCACACGGAGTATCTGGTTTTTGAAACCCGGAAGCGGCGGGAGATGGTGCATATTACCGATCAGGTGGAGCAGGTTGTGCGGCGGAGCGGGGTACGGGACGGGCTGTGCTTTGTTTCGCCGATGCACATTACTGCCGCGGTTTACGTGAATGATCTGGAGAGCGGGCTGATCGAGGATATTGGCAAGTGGCTGGAGGATCTGGCCCCGGCGCGGCCGGATTACAAGCACCATCAGACGGGCGAGGACAACGGCGATGCGCATTTGAAGTCGCTGCTGCTGCACCACGAGACTACGCTGCCGGTGACGAATGGCAAGCTGGATCTGGGAACCTGGCAGCGCGTTTTCTACGCGGAGTTCGATGGGCAGCGGCGGAAGCGAGTGATTGTGAAGGTGCTGGGGGTGGAGTAGCAAAACTACTGATGGAAGCGTTTGAAAAACAAAATCAGCAAGTTAGCCGCCGCTTTGCGGCGTTTAGCGAGTTAGCAAGTTAGCCGCCGAATTATGGCTTTGCGATTGCTGGGGCGGCTCCGGCGGGTGGAGCATCGCCGTCGGTAATCTTGCGCCATTCGCCGGTGGGATGGTGGGTAAATGCGGGCACGGAGAGATCGACCTTGGTGCGCGGCAGGACAACAATGTCCACGCGGCGGTTCTCGGCGCGGCCTTCGGGGGTGGTATTGCTGGCCACGGGATGGAACTCAGAGAAGCCGGCGGCGGAGATGCGGTCGGGCGAGATATTCTTCATATCGATGAAGAGCCGTGCGATGCTGGTGGCGCGGGCCGAGGAGAGCTCCCAGTTGGAGTCAAACGCGGCGGTGTGGATAGGAACATTATCGGTGTGGCCTTCGATGCGCAGATCGTAAGGCGTGCGGCCCAGCGCGGTGGCGATCTCCTCAAGCGTGGTGCGCGTCTGGGGCTTGGGGTTGGCCGATCCGGAGTCAAAGAAGCCAGCTTCGCGCAGGCTGATGACGAGGCCATCGCGCCCCATCATCATCGAGACGGTGTGCGTGGCCACCTGGTTGGAGAGGGTCTGCTCCAGTTCCTTGTGAATGCGCTCCAGATCATCCTTGACGCGGGCGGGCGAGAGCACATCCTCGCCCATCACGATATTCAAGGGGATGGCGGCGGCGTCCTTTCCCGCGGCGCCGGCGGCCAGCTTGGTGGGGAAGCGCGAGGCGTCGGGAAAGATTCCCAGCGCGTGGAAGGCAGCGTCAATGGACTCAGAAACTTGCGCCTGCTTTTTTTGATCGGCCTTGGCAAAGGCGAAGAGAACCACGAAGAGGCCAAAGAGCAGGGTGATGAAATCGGCGTAAGAGACCAGCCAGCGGTCCCTGCTGATGTGGACTTTGCGCCGTTCTCGCATCACTTTATGTCCTTCTCTTGATTCTTTTGCGGGACATTGACGAAGCCGCCCAGCTTGACCTCCAGCATACGCGGATTGATGCCTTCGAGGATGGAGATCACGCCCTCCAGCATCATCTCCCGGCGCAACTGATCGTCATGCAGCCGGATGCGCATCTTGCCGGCAAAGGGGAGGAAGAAGAGATTGGCGGCGCCCACGCCATAGATGGTGGCCACAAAGGCCACCGCGATGCCGCGTCCCACCTCCTGGATATTGTCCAGGTGCTGCATCACCTGAATCAGCCCCAGCACGGCGCCCAGAATGCCGATGGTGGGCGAGAAGCCGCCGGCCGACTCGAAGACCGCGGGAAGCCGTTCGTTGTTCTCTGCGGTGGTGTCCAGGCTGACGCACATGATTTTGCGCAATTCGTTGGGTTCTGTTCCATCGACGGCCAGCATCAGGGCCTGCTTCAGAAAAGGATCCTGGATGGTCTGCAAGTCGCTGTCCAGCGAGACAACGCCGTTGCGCCGCGCCTTGTTGGCGAAGGACACAAGGAGGGTTACCAGCTGATCGTTGTGCTTGCGGGGCGCGCTGAAGACGTGCGCCAGACTGCCGAAGGCGGCCACCACCGTGGGGAGGGGGAATTGCAAGAGCACCGCGCCCATGGTGCCGCCAAAGACAATCAGAGCCGCGGTTGGCTGCAGGATCTGGCCGAGGTTGCCGCCTTCGATCAGCAGTCCGGCCACGATGCCCACAATGGCCAGCAAGACTCCGCCCACACTGCCTTTATCCATGAGTCGCTCCTTGCCCATTCATCCGGGGAGACCTGTATTCCTTGCTCACTGATTGTCCAGCGGCCCGCGCGCTGCCGCTCCGGAAGCAGGTTTGGGCTTTTCGGAGAGATCCAGGCTGATCAGCGAGGCCGCTCTCTGCAATTCGCCATAGGAGGGCAGCCGCTTGGCCACCGAGGCCAGCAGGCGGGCGCGGTAGGCGAGCACCCGTTCCATGACCTCTGCTGTATCCTCGCGCACAATCAGCTTTTCTCCGGTAATCAGAGTGAGCATGGTGTCCGGCGAGGCCTCGGCGGTCTTGATCAAGTCGCTGTTCAGAACGATGGGAGTGCCGTTGAGCCGGGTAAGTTCGATCATCGCCTCATAACTCCTTTGATAGGGTTATCGGCGGAAGAGCGAAAAGGATAAGAAACGGGACAATAAATTAGAAAACTCTAATAAAGAGTGTCCAGCGGCGGGACACTAATGGCCCCGAATAAAGCCCCGCGCTCCCGGTGCCGAAGAAGGGGCCAGATGCGACGGTAACCGAACCGAAAGTAGCAGCCCACTGAAAGACAAAAGATGGGCGCACTTCAGGGGACAGTCCGTAATTCAACGCATCCACAAGGAGTACCCCATGTCCCTGGGTGTCTTGAATAACCTCAATGCGATCTATGCCGAAAACAACCTAAACAACTCGAGCGCAAGCCTGTCGACGGTGTTAGGCCAATTGTCTTCCGGCTCCAAAATCAACTCCGGCGCCGACGACGCAGCCGGCCTTTCGCTGGTCAATGGCCTCCAGGCCAACCAGCAGGCCCTTATGCAGTCGAAAACCAACGCGACCGAAGGCGTAGGCCTTCTGCAAGTCGCCGATGGCGCACTCTCGCAAGTGACAAGCCTGCTCAACCGGGCCGTGACGCTGGCTACCGAAGCCTCGAACGGCACCCTCAACTCCAGCCAGGATACGGCAGCCAATCAAGAGTACCAGTCGATTCTGTCGGAAATCTCGAATATCGGCTCGACGACCACCTACAACGGTTCCGCGGTCTTCAACACCAAGACCAACATCTATACCGGCGACTCTTCGACGACCGGCGCATCCGTTGACGCTCTGAATATCCGCTCTCTGTCTTCATCCAACCTCGGCGACACCGCCGGGTCGATGGCCTACAGCAACGGAACCAACAACGTGTTCATCGATCTGTCGAGCAGCGGCAAGAATGCGGCGACCACCGACACTCTGGGCGCCATCACAGCCACCACCACGATTGCCGTCAGCTATCTGTCCGAGGGAGCCAACGGCTCGGCAGTGGCATCCAGCGCGAATATCAGCGTCGGCGCGGGAACCACCTATGCGAACACCGCGCAGGGTATGATCAACGCCATCAACAACTCGGGTCTGGGCTTGACCGCCAGCTTCGGCACGGCGACCAATGCCGGAAGCGCAGCGGTCGGGACGGCAGTGGCCGCCAATGACGCCAACAGCGCTCTCCTGACTGGTAACACCGACACCGGCATCATCATCTCCGGCGCGGGCGTCGGCGTCGACAACAAGAGCGCCACCGCCGGTTACAGCAATGGCGCGGGCGAAGTGGGCACAGTGACTGTCAACCAGGCCAGCGATACGCTGGGCGGCACGCTCAATATTGTAGGTTCCAACGGCGCGTCCCACACGATTACCCTGGGCGTCGCCAACTCCACCGACACGCTGGCCAACCTGCAGGCTACCATCAATGCCGGCGGCTACGGGATCACAGCCTCGACCAACACCACGTCCACCACCAACGCCAGCGGAACTCATGGAATCGGCACCGTGATGACGATGCTCTCGGGCAACGCCGCGGTCACCGTCGCGGCTAACAACGTCACCGATGCGGTAGCTGCATCGACTACCCTGACCGTCACCGGCACAGGCGCTAGTTCAGCAGCTCTCACTACGATTGGCACCCTGACGACTTCTTCTACCGCGTCGACCGATACGCTCTCTGGCGTACTCAAGATCACAAACGGCGCGGGCAGCGTGTCTGCCGTAACCGATCTCAACTTGAACGGCGGAACGATGTCAAGCTTGTTCGGAGCGGGCACCGCTGGGCAACTTGCATTAGCGGCCGCCAACATCTCGGTTGCGCTGACCACGAACGCCAATGGTCAAACGGTAGCGACGTTCGCTACAATCGCTGCCACAGGCGGCGGTGGTGCAACCAACATTGCCACCGGACCGAACAGCCTTGTTCAAGACAGCGCGGCGACGACAGGCGCGGCAGTCGTGGCGCAGACAAATGCCGGAGCTATCGGCTATGCAGGCGTACTGGGTACCATCTCGGTCAACAACGCGAGCGACGGACTGACGAGCGGCACCTTGCAATTCGGTGGAATGACAGGTGTTTTGAATCCCTTGACTCTGGGAAACGCCAACTCCACCGACACTCTGGCCAACTTGGCGAAGACCATCAACGCCTCGGCCGCAATCCACACGACCGGCGGATTCACGGCTACGGTCAATCAGGCTGGCACGCAATTGACAATTACCGCCGCGGCCGGCGCTGCCGCAACGACGATGTACGGCACCGGCGTAACCACCGGCCTTTCACTGACGGGTACGCCAACCACCGGCAACACCGCCAATTCCACCATCATGGGACAGCTTGCGTTGCCAACGGTTGGATCTGCGTCCACCGATGCAATCACCGGCACCCTGACCATCGGCACGGAGACTATTGCCCTGGGCGTCGCGTCAACCCCTTCCACGCCGGGAACCTCCACCATGACTCAACTGTCGCAGACCATCAACGCGGGCAACTACGGCGTCACGGCAACTCTCAACGCAGCGGGAACGGGGATGACCTTCACGTCGTCCAACTCCGCCCAATTCGGCACCACACCGGTCGTCAGCGCAGCTTTGGATACCCCAGACGGCAGTGCGCCTCTCGTTTGGACCGCCAACAACCAAGGTGTCACTTCTTCCGCATACTACAGTGTCGGAATCAGCGGCTCCGTTGCCGATACCAGCACCGGCGCCAACACCACAGCCCCGTTGACCAAAGGCATATCGAACGACCTGAACGGCAGCGGCGGAGTAGCGACAATCAGCTACTCGGATGCAGCCGGAACATCGCTGGCCAACACTGACCTGAGCAACGCCACCGATGCGCAGGCCACATTGACGGCGCTCAACTCGGCAATTAGCGCCGTCTCCGCACAAGACGGCTACCTCGGCGCGATGATCAACACGCTGAATTCAGTCAGCTCGGTGCTGAGCACACAGTCAGAAAACGTAACTTCGGCGCAAAACGCGGTGCAGGCCACCGACTATGCGTCGGCATCCTCCAACATGTCCAAGTACGAGATTCTGAGCCAGACCGGCATCTCAGCCCTGGCGCAGGCCAACAGCGTACAGCAGGAAGTGACCAAGCTGCTGCAATAATCCGGGGTTCCCAGCGCACGATGGTTGCGCGCTGGGGTGGAAAAACCAAGGCGTAAAGCCAATCACACGGGAGGGCGCTCGCAAGGGCGCCCTTCTTTTGTGCGCCCGGAAAACGAAACCAGCTCATTCAAACTGGCGCAACCAGCAGGGAGCGGCAACCCGGCACAGGAATCAACAGGGCGATTAAACTCCGGTTCTGCTCTAAAGCCAAGAGTATCCGCGCCGATGAACTCTTTGTCCAGAGGTGATTCATGCGGCGAGCGCCCCTGCGTCATTTTTAAGCGATATTCATGGCATTTTTTTAATCCGCTTCGGCAACGGGTGGTTCTCAGGCTGCATAAGTGTTGGATGGAGGGCGCAATGGGCACAGTAGGACTCAGCTTCGGATCGGCGACCAGCGGAACGGGATTCAACGTCAGTTCAACGGTGGCGGAGATTGTGACCAATCTGCAAAATGTGGAGACACCGTGGAAGACCCAGTTGACGTCCTTGGAGAGCCAGGACACCGCCATCTCCAGCCTGGGAACGCTCTTCTCGACTCTCTCGACTGACATGAGCACACTGACGGATTTTACCGGAACCATGTCGCAGAAGCTGGGCTCCAGTTCCGACCAAGGTGTGCTGACGCTTACGGCGGCGACCTCGTCGGCGGTGGCCGGCACACACGTGGTGACGGTGAGCAATCTGGCGCAAACATCGAGCGGCTATCTGCCGCGCGTCGCCAGTTCCAGCGATCCGCTGTCGGGGTCGATCACGCTGCAGGTGGGCAGCGGCACGGCATTGACCATCGCCCTGAACTCCTCCGACAATACGCTGGCCGGACTGGCCTCGACGATCAACTCCTCCGGAGTGGGCATCAACGCCAGTGTGCTGACCGATTCATCGGGCTCTATGCTAAGCCTGGTTTCCAGCACCTCCGGCGCCAACGGAAACATCAGCGTCACCGAGAATACGATCACTGACACCAAGGACGCTCTCAGTTACAGCGGTACGGCGGGCACCAGTTCGGTGACTTCCAGCGGAACGCTGACTTCAATCACCAATTCTAGCGATACGCTCTCCGGCTCCATCTCTGTCTCGGTGAACAAGGGCACGGCAGCAAAAATTGTCATCGGCGCGGGGACCAACACGGCTACAACGATTTACACCGGGTCCGGCGTCAATACGCTCTCCGGTTTGGCTGGCGCCATCAACGGCGCAACAGGCCTCGGGTTCACGGCTTTGGTTGTGACCAACAGCGACGGAACGTCCAGCCTGCAACTGACGTCGGGGACAGCAGGAACGGCCGGGACGCTGGCCGTGACCTCCAGCATTGCCGATACCAGCAAGTCGATGGGCTACACCTCGGCGGTGACGGGCAAGGACGCCAATATCACGGTGGACGGGGTGACGATGACCAGTTCCTCGAACACCGTGGCCAATCTGATTCCCGGCGTGACCTTTCAATTGCTGGCGCCCTCCACGACCAACGAGCAGGTGCAGGTGGTGATCGCCAACGACAACAGCGGCGTGGAAAGCGCGTTTGCCATAATGGTGAGCGACTACAACGCGCTGATCAGCGGCGTGAATGCGCAGGAGGGGCTGGACAGCTCCAACAAGGCCGAGCCGCTCTTCGGCTCCCCCACGCTTTCGCTTTTGCAGCAGCAGTTGCTGAGCGGGCTGAATATGCAAAGCCCCAACAGCTCGCTGACCCCCATCACTACCAATACCAACACGACGCTTGCCGGCTCGATGACTGTCAGCATAGGCGGAGGCGCGACAGAGACGTTCGTGATGGGCTCCGCGCTGAGTTCTCCACTTGCCAATACCTTCTACACCGGCAGCGGCGTCAACACGCTGCAAGGGCTGGCCGATACCATCAATGCGGCCAACCAGCAAACCACGCTGAGTTTCACCGATTCGACGGGTAGCGGGACTTATTCGAATTTCACGGCGACAGGAATCACCAACAGCAGCGCGGTGATCGGCGGCACACTCACCGTCCAGGTAGGCACGGGAACGGCGGAGAATATAGTGATGGGCGCGGAGCCTTCGACCGGCGCGGCCGCCAATACCATCTACACAGGCAGCGGCGTCAACACGCTGCAAGGGATGGCCGACACCATCAACGCAAACTCAACCTTGGGATTCACCGCCACGGTCCTCTCCAACAGCGATGGCACATCGAGCCTTGACCTCCAATCCTTAACCACCGGGGACACAGGAGCATTGACCGTAACGCCTGGCCTGGTTGCCGACGGCCTTGGAATCACGGCCAATGTGGTGACCAGCAACGGCCAGTCGACTTTGACGCTGGCTTCGCTGACTGCGGGTGCAAAAGGCGCGTTGACGATCAATTCCAGCATCAATGCCACCAGCGACACGCCGCTGACTGCATCCACAACGACAGGCGAGGATGCTTCTGCAAGCACAAGCGCGACGAATTCAACCGCCACTTTGACCTCGATAACGAAGAGCAGCGATGCGCTCTCCGGTTCCATCACCATTCAGGTGGGTACAGGTCAGACGCAAACCATTGCCGTGCCTGCAAACTCCACCACCTCTCCCAGCAACAATCTTGCCGGCCTGGCCAGCGTCATCAACAGCGCCAGCGTCGGCGTGAATGCTTCGGTGGTCACCGACAGCAATGGATCGCACCTTCTGCTCACGTCCGGCACTGCGGGAAGCGCGGGAAAAATTTCCGTGACCTCCAACATTCTTGACACCACCAATACCAAAGCCGCGGCGCTCCATTTCACGAGTTCGTCGGACATCAACAACCTGACCAGTCTGGGCATCACCGTGAACAGTAACGGCTCGATGACCTTTGACGCCGCCAGCATGGATTCGGTTTTGAACTCGGACTTCAGCGGCGTGGTGGGCTTCTTCCAGAACGCGAACAGTTGGGGCCAGAACTTCAGCACCATACTGACTAACGGCGGCACCAGCTCAACAAGCGGCATTCTGTCGCTTGCCTTGAAATCCAACAGCAACATCGAATCCACCTTGAATGCGGATGTTTCCCGGGAAGAAAGCCTGATCTCCCTGCAATCAAAAAGCCTGACCACAGTGTTGAATTCCGCCAACCAGACTCTGCAGTCCATCCCCACATTGCTGGATCAGGTCAACGAGCTTTACTCGGCGATCACCGGCTATAACCAGAGCAAGTAAGGAGACTTTTCCCCATGAGCAGTTATCAGGAACACGCACTGGACAGCGCCTCGGCGGTTGATCTGGTTGTGGCTCTCTATGACGGTATTATGCGTTTTCTTTATGCGGCCACAGCGGCCGTCGAGCGCGGCGACGCGGAGGCCCGCCGGATCGCTGTCAAGCGGGCGCTGGACATCATCATCCATCTGCAGGCGCGTCTGCGCATGGATGTGGGCGGCAGGCCCGCGATAGTGCTCAGCGAGTTTTACGCCACGGTCTTTGCGCAGATTCTGCAAGCCTCGCAGTCGGCCTCAACGCCGAAGTTCGAGCATGCCATTGAATGTGTCAAGAATGTCCGCGACGCCTGGCGCGAGGTGGCCCGCGATCCAGCCGTCAATCCCGCGCCGCTGCAAATGAGCGGTATGAGCGCCGGACGCGCCCAGTCATCCTTTGATGACTCCGAGTATGCCGCAGAGGCTGTTGGAAGCTCCCGGTGGAATGCTTAGAAGCAGGGAACAGGGAACAGGGAACAGGGAACAGGGAACAGGGAACAGGGATCAGGGAATAGGGATCAGGGAATAGGGAATAGGGAATAGGGAATAGGGAATAGGGAATAGGGAATAGGGAATAGGGAATAGGGAATAGGGAATAGGGAATAGGGAATAGG
>Ga0224559_1001913_pt1 | contig 10985 bp, 10 predicted proteins | sample 714S33034metaG_FD_180676 | JGI IMG/M metagenome (GOLD analysis project Ga0224559, IMG submission 180676) | Peat soil microbial communities from Stordalen Mire, Sweden - 717 S3 30-34 | ecosystem: Environmental > Terrestrial > Soil > Wetlands > Peat | place: Sweden: Norrbotten County, Stordalen... | reverse complement strand
GTAACATTAACCAGTCTGAGAATAGTGTTAATAGGATCTTGGATAGTTGAACCGAAATATGATGGTGAAAGGATCATAGCTGTACGTTCAGGTGATGAGATTAGTTTATGGACGAGGAGAAACGTTCAAACATCCTATAAATTTCCTGAGATCGTTAACGCATTGAAAAATAATGTTGAAGGGAAGGACGGGATATTGGACGGTGAAATAACTGTTTCTGGCGGTTTTAGACAGTTATTAAACAGGAATGTAGAAGACAGGTTTAAGATTAGCCTACTCTCAAGGAAGAATCCTGCTACATATAATATTTTTGACATTATTCGCCATGAAAAAGATATATTAAAAATTCCTATTATTGAACGTAAGGGAATATTAATGAAGGTTGTTCATCCCAATGACTATATTCAAATTGTACCGTTTCATGAAGTTGAAAAAATTGAAGAAGAATTTCTTAATTATTTAAAAGAGGGTTTTGAAGGGGTTGTAATTAAAAATTTATATTCAAAATATGAACCTGGAAGAAGATCAGATCAATGGTTGAAGATCAAGAAGGGAGATACAGTAGATGTATATATTATTGGGGCAACCAAAAGCACGGGTAGTATCCCCTTTGCTGCCCTATTAATGGAAAAAGATGGAAAATATTTTGGTAAGGTTGGTACGGGATTTAGTGACCAAGACCGGGTAGATATATTAAAACTTCTTAAAGAAAATCAGGAACCACTAAGAATAACTGTACCTCCTAAGGTAAAATCAGAAATATTAGTGACTTCAAAACCATTTTTAGCGGAGATTAAGATGAAAAAATGATTAAAAGATCTCCAAGAGCACCTGTGTGGGTAAGATTTCGATGGAATGATTAATTTATTCTTTTTAATGTTATTACAATTGTCTGAGGACTTGCAAAAACCTCATGTGTGTCCATACTCTCCCTATACCATTATTAATGATGATAATATGGTTATCCATTTTTTTTCTCCACTTACATATTCTTGCCCATATTTAGAACTTATAAATGGTACATAAACTTCAAAAAGTAATCGGGATTCCATGTGTGTGTCCAGAGAGTACGATGTCTACACAAGATTAGAAACCTTAGGTAAATAGTCATGTTTATGGGAAACTAGTACCATAAAATCGTTCTTAATTACTCTTTAAAGTATAGGGAGTTGATTTGGTATATCCGTGTCTATATCTACCACTTCCAACTCTAATTCTGGAAGAATTATTCCCCATCCAAACACCATTATTCCCAAGGTATGTAATACTTGCATTTTTCATAGCATGAATAGAAACATTTTTCGGATCATTATTTCCTAAAACACCATAACCTCCTAGTGATGCTTTTAGTTTTGATAAAGAAGTAAAAACAGGCACTACAGATGATGGGTCATTAGTTACGTAATCTCCACCCAAAAGGATCATTGTTGGCTTCATGCATTGGTTTGATTTATCAAACTTTCAACTTGTTGTTTACTAAAAAATGGGCCGTAATGAATATCAGACAAAAAAACTATGCGATTTCCATCAAATTCAGATGGAATTGGGTGTGATTTAATAGTTATTTCCTTAGGTTCTATTAGGTAATGTTCTATTAATGAATAAGTAAATATAAATAGATCAATAATAACCCTAATTAAAATAATCTTTTTTTAACATTTGTAAATATTCTTAAGATTTATTATATGAATTTAAGGTTTGATTTCTTAGGATATTTTGATTAACAGTTATTTCTAGAAAGAAGACTAAAATATTGGCATAATTATTAATATTTATTCTATACTTCTTATAATAATATATAAACGGGTTTTATGTATATATTAATTTTTTTTATTACGCACCCAATGAATTTTCTTATTCATGAAAGTTTAAAGCTATAAAAAAAATACAATAAATGGACAGATACATAGTTTAAGACCAAAAAAATGTGTAGAATAGGCTTATAAAATTTTAATATACTGATCAAATTGGGTATAAATTAGGCATAGGTACTTATCGTTTATTAACAATACAAATATACATACATATTATATTGTAATCCAAATATTCAAGATTTCAAATAATTCTTTTAATAATTTATTAACATTCACTGGGGAGATAACATGCATCGTTTTGACAAATTAACTTCATTTAAAGATTATATTCCACTTATAAGAGAAAATTCTCATGGAAAAAATATCGGATTGCTTGTAGATGGTCCGAATATGCTCCGTAAAGAATTTGACTGCAATTTAGATACTGTAAGAAATTTAATAGCCGAACATGGAAATATAAAAGTTGGCAAAGTTTTCCTTAATCAATACGCTTCAGATAAACTTATAGAAGCTGTAGTAAATCAAGGATTTTCACCCATGATAGTTGCTGGTGAAACTGATGTTCAGATGGCTGTGGAGGCATTTGAGCTTATTCATAATCCTAATATTGATGTAATAGCACTAATGACTCGTGATATCGACTTTTTTCCATTGATAAATGTTGCCAAAGAGCATGGCAAAAAAACTATAGTAATAGGGGCTGAACCGGGGTTCAGTGTAGCTTTAAAAAATTGTGCAGATAGTACAATTACTTTGAAAACTCACCAACCACCAAGCTCAGCATAAGTTTATATTTTTTTATTCTTTTGAAATACCTTGGAATTAGTGCTTTAATTTTATATATCTATTTTAAATATTTTGAAGTCTCAAATTTAATTATATAATTTATAATTTAATAACCCTAACTAATGTACTGGATAAGAATTTTAATATTCAAGTGATTACATAATATTTTTGGAGTGTTATCATGGATATAATAGAAAAAAGAATTCAAGATACAAAAGTGGCTTATGCACAATTTAAAGGTAGTTATGACCAAATTCCAGAACACATGCAAGAAGTTGGTGAGTGGGTTATGGATGATGGACTAAAAATGACAGGCTTGGTTTATGGATCGTACTTTAACAGTCCTGAAGAAGTTCCAGAGGAAGAACTAGAATATGAAATTGGATTTTCTTATGATGGAGATTTGAAGATCCAAGAGGGTAAGTTAGGATACAAAGAAATACCTGAACATAGTGTGCTTACAGCGATACACAAAGGACCTTACAATAATGTAGGTCCTGTAATTCAAGCATTGGCAGAATATGCTGATAAAAATGGATATGACATTGTTGGACCTCTTACTGAGGTTTATCTCAATGATCCAAGCCAAGTATCATCTGAAGAATTGCTTACGGAGGTAAGATTTCCAGTAATTAAAATGGGTTAGCTTTCCCATATTTTTTTTGTAAATCTACGATTAATATTTATATAAATTATCGAGGATTGAATGTTGAATGAAGATAATAGATCATCTCACAAATCAAAGGATTATGATCTTGAGATAATCGATACAATCGCATATTATGAATCATTTCATGATGAATCATTAAAGCTCATATGGACAATATCAACCGAACCAGATATTTGGTTGGATACTGGATGTGGGACTGGTACGCTTGTAAGGAAGGCATTAGAAAAATTTAATAATACTTACTTCATACTGGCAGATCCCTCTTTTGAAATGCTTAATTTGGCTAAAAATAAATTATCAAAATATTTTCCTGACAAATTAAATTTTCTTGAACCTACAGAAACAGGAAACATAATCCTTGGTGATGATTCTAAACCAAATGTAATTACAGCAATTCAATCCCACCATTATATGTCTCTAAATGAAAGATTTCAAGCCACTAAAAATTGTTATGGGCTGTTAAAAGATAATGGCATTTACATTACATTTGAGAATATTCGTCCAGCAACTCCTAGGGGTGTAGAGATTGGTAAGGCATATTGGAAAAATTTTCAGGAATCAAGGGGCAGGGATCAAAAAAAAGTTGAAATGCATCTAAGAAGATTTGATGTTGAATATTTCCCAATAACAATTGACGAACATATTTCATTATTAAAAAAATTAGGGTTCAGTGTTGTTGAAATATTTTGGAGATCTTATATGCAAGCTGGATTTTATTGCATAAAATAACTTTCTAAGATATATCTCCAATTTAATCTTATTTTGAAATTAGTTTTAATTTATTTAATTGTATTAATTTTATTATTATACAATAAACTCTGGTTAAATTTGTTAAAAAAAAATAAGTTATGATTCATATTGAAATGTTTACTATAAACTAATTTTTGAATTTATTTGTCCATATTTCTGATTTATTTTAAATTCAAATATAAATTACATATCCATTTATCTAAATTAAAATTCAAAAAAAAACTATTATATTAAAAGAGTTATTGAGAGTAAAAATGGAGATAAAACTTAAAGAAACAGAAGAAAAACAGGTTGCATCATAGTTTACACAAGACCTGTGGAAGATATGGGGGAGTTAATTGGAAAGATAGCAGAGTGGATAATGAAACATAAAGTGGAAATGACATGACCTCCTTATTCTGCTTATTGTATAAATCCTGTTGAAATTGCCCCTGAAGATATGCAGTATGAGCTAGGAGTCCCATTTATAGGCGAAGCATTAGAATAGGGTAAAGTTAAAATAAAGATTATACTGGCACAACAAGTTCTTTCTGCAATCCATAAAGGTCCTTGCAACGAATTAGGTTTGGTTTATGAAGTAATGATGAATAAAGTAATCCAAGATGGGTATCAAATGGCAGATGTACTCCTTGATATATACTTCAATAGCCCCCTGGAAGTGTCTGAAAGTGAACTCTTAACCGAACTTCAATTTCCAGTTGTTCAGATCTGATTATTAACAGAACTTTCCATTTTACTTATATGAACATTTGATTATTCTTACAGTAAATTGATAATGAGATTAATGTATAACTAAATAAAGAAAAAATAAATTTTTCATCTGATTAAATTTATTAACTTTAGTAGATTGATCTTTAAAAAAAAGTTAATAAATTAAGTATTGTAAAATTTAAAAAAATTTGAAATTGGAATTTGTATATAAACTTATAAAAATATTAGTTTCCAATATTATTCGGGATATAAAATATTTTTAAAAAATATAAAAGGATATCTACTGTTCAATATATTTATCTACTATATCAGTGAAAGATTTTCCAATATAATCCTTTTGTTCCTGAGTGAAACCATAGATACTACACTTGAACCATTTAGTTTGTCCACGTTTTATACCTATGATATTCCTTTTTTTAAGTTCTTCATATAGGAAAAAACCTCTTCTAGGATGTTTTTCGGCTATTTTATCAAAAATTGGTGTTTCAAAACGGACCAAATCATGTTTTGTTGGTCTAATTCCTAATTGGGTTACACCTTCAATTTTTTCCATTTTATCCACAAATTTTCTAGTACTAATAACTTCTTCGTCCCAATTTTTCAACCTTTCAATTACATGTGGTAATGATGCCATAAGGGTTGCAACGGGTGCTCCTCTACTTGTGCATCCTAACATTTCAAGTTCCTTAACAGCATGCCTATTAGATCTTTTTAATATTATATCTGCCCATTCTTCTTTTAAACCAAGAACACCAATAGGTCCTGATGCAGCCATACTCTTATGTCCGCTTCCAACAACAAAATCTGCATTAAGTTTTTTAGCATCAATTGGCATCCTTCCCAGGGAATAAGCGCAATTTAAAAGTAGAGGTACTCCCGCATAATGAGCTATTTTTCCTATTGCACTGGAATCTGTTAAGTTTCCATAATTACCATCAATATGTGTTAAAAGTACAAGACTAACATCTTCGCCCTGATCACTTAAATCCTCAAGAACTTCTTTGTAACTTTCTGGACGTATTTCATAGTTTGGGTAATCAGTATTTGGAACTTCTACCATGTTTAGCCCTGCCCTTTCTGCAGCTACATGTGTGGTATAATGTGCGTTTCCATCAATAACTATAGTATCGCCTGGCTTGCAAAGGGCGTGCATAACAGCAAACTTGCCTTCACGAGCTCCATGAACTGTACGTGCATGATCTATATTCATGAAACTTGCTAGATCATCAAGGAAACCTTTAATGTTAGGCTTGGATATTTCGTCCAGTCTTCCAGCACAGTAATCACAAACACTGTAACCTTCAGAAAATTCGTATAGAGCTTTTCTTGCTTCAACAGGGAGAACTCCCCCTCGTTGAAGCGGATTTAAATTAAGGTTGTTCCTTTCAGTATCTCTTGTAAGTCCGTAATCTTGGCACTTCATAATAATCACCTAAAAATATATTAAATCAATAAAACTAATTCTTAAACAAATATTTTTTGAACTGATCTATATCTTTTTCTATTAAATCATATTTTAATCATCAATATTATAAAAGATTGAAGGATTTTTATTAAAAGTATCCATGATATGAATTATAGGAAATATTTAAGATTAAAAGATTATAATATCAATTTTTTGAGGTTTTTCTGTGTAACTTCGGGTGAAGTGAGATATTGAATGTCTAAATTTTGGAATATATCTCTATATTGCACTAGATCATTTATTTAATGCGAAATACAAATTGCAAAAAATGGTCTTAAATACAATTTCACAACCAGATCCATTTTAATAAGATTTTTATTCATTAAAGGGACGTTTATGAGTTTAAATTAAACTTATGATAAACAATAAAAGTTTCTCGATTCATGAATCCCCTTTTGGAATTTTTTAGACTAATTTCAGGGTTTTATGGATTTAACTCATGTTACGATTTATTTAGTCAAATTAAAAATATTATTATTTAGATTTTGAGCTTCTCCACATTTTAATCAGTTTAGTTGTGATTGGGTTTATTATATTTGATCTTTTACCAAAAACAGTAACATCACCACTTAGAATGGCATCTTTAATGTTATCCGAGTCACTTTTTACTCCAGCATTTCCGATTTCATTTTCAAAGTGGGCATCACTTCCTGCAATACTATTTAAGTAATTTTCTTTTGCATAATCATTCGCCTTATCATTATACGCTTGTAGTACACATCTTGAGTTGAAAACTTCTATGCTATCAATGAATGAAGCATCATACTTAGTTGGATGTAATGAAGTGCTTCTAATTCCATCAAATGGATGTGGGACTACTACAATCCCATTTTGAGCTTTTATTTCTTCAATAACCTCTATAAAAAGCGATGATTTTATGTCTTCGGTTAAAAAAATCCCTATGACTTCACCTTTTTCAGTTAAAATTTCAGAACCCACAATTACCTGAATTTCATTATTTTCATATTTTTTAGCTGCTAAACCTCCTTTTATGGTGTTATGATCTGTTACTGCAATTCCTGATAGACCTACTTTAGCAGCAATTTTTACCATAGTTTTTGGTTCAACATAACCATCTGCTGAATATTTGCTGTGGGTATGGAAATCGTATTTCATGTTTGACATGTTTGATACTCATTGTATTTTGACTTTTTGAAATTGAATCTACCAACATGTATTAAAAGATTTTTTATTATTTAGATATTTTTTAATAACGAATTAAATGTTCATTCCAACAATGTAAATTTGAAGAAAGGTCATAAACTTCAAAATTATATTGATTACCATCATGGATGTGTATTAATGACAACAAAAAAAACTAGAACCAAAAGTTTAGATCAATTCTGGGATATTGATGATGAGCAATTGAAAACACCAGAGCATGATAAAATGCTCCTTTGGTTGATTAATAAAGATAATTTAAAGCATGTAATCACTTTAAACAATCCTGAAGCTGAAAGATGGGATTGGGATAATATAAAAATTCATGCAGAGGAATATATAGTTTCAAACAATGGATTTAGAATAGGTGCTCCGGATATTATTTTTGTTGTCCCCCGTTATTTGTGTAACAACTGTAATGTGACCCACAAAAATATGGATAGTTGTCCAAGTTGTGATAGCGAAGATATAAAGAAATATCCCGGAGATCATCATCAACACTATTCAAGATATTTTATTGAGATAAAACCTAAAATCGAGAATTTTGGGGCAACTTTGAGACAGTTAAAATTGTTTATTTCCTATGGGTTTGAAGGTAAAGCTTTTATATTCACAGAAGATTTAAGATATATGAAAGAGTTTGAAGATCAAGGTATAAAAGTGATATTCCCTCCAGAAATACAATCTAGCTTGTGATTTAATAAATTTGATTCAAAAGAGAAATTAGAATAAAAAAAAGAAATGGAGGTTAAAAATTATTTAATTATGCCCATATTCTTATTGGTTCTAGCTATAGATTTTTCTGGGTTTGTTTCAATTTCAAGCATGGCTCTTATAGCATCCACATTTTCAGGTACCACATCAGATTCCTGATGTACCGCTTGCATATAATATAATTCATTATCTACAATATTCAGAGATTCTCTCCATACTCCAATCTCAAATAAATCTCCTCTTGGCCTTCCAAGATCCTTTGCAAACTCCATAATTTCTGCTGTAGATCCGAGTCCCCTTGAAGCATCTACAAGTAAAACACGCGGAGTTTTTTCAAATGTATCTATTACATCGTCAATTGTTACATCTGATTCAAGCTCTACCATAATGTTATGTTGATGCATGAGCGTAGTTGGAACTAAAATTGCCATTGTTGTTATGTTAAGTCCATACATAACCGTCTGAACATCCGGGCCATGATGTGAAGGTACTGTAGGAGGATTGGGTACTATTGAATTGATGGGCCCTTTATTAACCTGTCCAGGATCTGCACCACGCCTTACCAGGACTGCCCTAACTTTTTTAATACCACATAGTTCCTTGATAGGATTTAAAGTTCTACAAAGACCAGTTGTATTACAAGAAACTACCCGGACATAGTCCGCTCCCAAGGAATCATTAAAATTTGAAAATGAATTGAAAGATTTTCCTATTTTTTCGTGTTTTTCACCACCCTGGAATATCCCCTTAACACCGGCTTTTTTGTATGATTCCATATTCTTAGCGCCTACCCCTCCAGGAGTACAATCAACCATTATATCAACCTTATCATATAGATCATCAATAGTACCTTTTACGGCAATGTCTGCTTCTTCAAAGAGGTTTTCCCTATCTGGTGTGCTCATGTAAATATCATAGCCTAATTCTACTGCCCGTTTAGCTTCAAAATTGGGGGTTCGTTTAGTAACTCCTACGATATTCATATCGTCTTGGGCAGCTACTGCATCTGCAACTCTTTTACCAATGGTTCCATATCCATTTATTCCAACAGTTTTCATTAATAAACCTCCATTTCATAGGATTTTACCTGTTATTCTGCAATGTGAGAATAAAAGTAATTAATATTATTATTAACCTATTTTTTTTAAATATTTATTATTAATGTTTATTGTTTCTTCAAGGAATTTGTTCTAACTCAGAATTATTACTTTTTACTCTCATTATAATGTTTTAGATATTTACATCATTAAATCTTTTGATTTTTTTAATTGAAATGAGGAATATTTTTTTGAAACTCTTTTGGATCATATTCATCCTAATTATTCATATTAGAAAACATGTTAATTTTTGGGATGATGCTAAAATATTGGGATTGTCAAGTTGTTGGGTGTTTAGTAACCACAATTGAAATTTCAAGCTTTTTTAGAAGGTTAATCTATGAAAACAGAACTCAAAAAATATAAATTAAACCCAATATCCATTAATTTGATAGCATCTGTAATATATTACATTGAATCAAATAATTATCTTACTAAAAAACTTTTTTATAATAAATGATAAGACTTTTAAAATGAATTTTTGGATTTTTTTATATCAAAGAGTGTAATTAATTTTTTTTAACGATAATTAAGAATTTTATTCTTCAAAGCCTACTAACTTCTAATATTATTAAAACTTAATTAATTATAATAACACATATATTTATATATTTAAACTTTTACATTATAATTTATATTTTAAATAAAATATTGGATAGAAAATTGAATAGGTTTAAATTAAGAATTTTTTAATTTAATTTAATTCTATGTCTTTATAATTTCAAAAGAGGAGAGAATCATGATAATTGATAATTTAGATAAAATTATTGGATTGGTTGGTTTGATCATGGGTATAGAATTAATTGCTATAGCTATTTTCACTGCTTCAATCTTATACTTTAGAAATCCTGTCGTAGCAGGGTTAATTGGGAATTTTTCATTTTTAACGATGGGATTAGGGCTTTTAGGTATTGCTATAAACCATGAAAAAAAATAATGTTATATTTCTTATTAGATTATTGTGTAATCAGTCCATTTAAAAATAAAAAGTAATTTAATAAATTCATAATAATTTACTGATAAATTATTCGTCTTTAATTATAGTATCATCACAGTCAGGACATAAATATTCCTTCACTTTGCCCTCTTTTTTGATTCTAGCATTTTTTTCTTTTTCCCTTTCGAACCATTTATCGCATCTTCCACATTGGATTGTTTCTTTTTCAACCATTATATCACAATATTTATTCTGTTATTTGTGTCATATTAATTTTTTTAAATTGAATAATTATGGTTTTAAATCGATTACGATTACATTTTTTGTTAATTTTTTTAAACTATGAATTTAATTTGTTATAAGAAGTTAATTTGTTATAATATATAACTCAACAATAAAATGTTTATCATAATTTGTTGTAGTTTAAATTTGTAAAAATGTATTTTTAATAATTTAATGTTAAAAAACAGAACTCTTGTTGTTACAATTATAGTTATGAACGTAATTTTTTAAACTAATTAATTTAGTAATCAACCGTATTGAACTTTGATCATTTTAAAACAACTTATTTACGGAGTTGTTTGAACGATTAGTGTAAACTTTTTGGTATTTAACTATAATAAATTTAATCCAAATAAATTAAAAAAAAGTAAAGCTGGTTGGTATAACCAACCTTAAGTATATTCACATTGCATCGAGTTTTTCTGGTAGATACGTATCAACTACATATTCCAATCCGTATTTCGAGAAAGATTGCTGTTCTGCTTTTTTTCCAATTTTAAGCATTTTCTTAATTTCTACCTTCCAGAAATCATCTCTGTATCTAGGATCTTTATATAGTTCTTTGAGTCTTAATACATCAATATCCTTTAATGGGTCA
>Ga0224559_1001912_pt1 | contig 10997 bp, 13 predicted proteins | sample 714S33034metaG_FD_180676 | JGI IMG/M metagenome (GOLD analysis project Ga0224559, IMG submission 180676) | Peat soil microbial communities from Stordalen Mire, Sweden - 717 S3 30-34 | ecosystem: Environmental > Terrestrial > Soil > Wetlands > Peat | place: Sweden: Norrbotten County, Stordalen... | reverse complement strand
CGGATCTTTTGTGGCGCTTGCTTACGAACAGCACCCTGACGCTGGTACGCAAAAGTTTCTGATTTCACTCGCCAAACTCGCGGGAGTTCAGGCTGAAGTTGAGGTATCGGCGCCTAAAAGTCCGGAGGCGATAGAAGTGCGGCGATTGGTTAGCGATGACAAACAGATAGTCTTCGCATTTAACGAATCGAAGGAGACGGTGGATGCCACTTTGTCGATTGCTGTTCCATGGACCCCGCAACATGCCATCGAATGGACGAATGATCGGGATGTAGAGTTTCACGCACAGCAGGGCAAAGTGTTTATGAAAAAGACGTTTGCGCCAGGAGAGGTTTGGGTTGTCAGTCTGGAGGCGCATTGACCGCATGGCAACTTCCGCACGAAGAGATGGGAAGGGAATTTAGCGGGCTGTTTACCACCGAGAGGAATATGCCCTATGCCTGATTTTGTTCTGGCGGTCGATATTGGCGGTACAAATATCAGAGTTGCCAGAGTCAGCAGCGCCGGCCGCATCAGTCATCGTTTTGAGGCGGCCACTCCTCCCGGCGGCGGAGTTGCGGTCATAGATACAGTTGTGAAGTTGCTCGAGCGGGTTCCGCAGAAGAACGTACGGGCGCTGGGAGTCGATATCCCAGGCCTCGCCTACAGCAATGGCGATGTCTGGGCGCCGAACATTCCAGGATGGAAGCGCATACCTCTCGGCAAGGAATTAAGAGAGCAGTTGCAGTTACCTGTCGTGGTGGAAAGCGACCGCAATGCTTTTGTAGTCGGGGAGACCTGGAAAGGTGCTGCCCACGGTTGCAGCGATGTGGTTTTTCTGGCCGTTGGTACCGGCATTGGGGCTGGAATCCTGGCGGGTGGCCATCTTCTCAGAGGCCACGACGGGCTGGCTGGATGCATGGGCTGGATGGCGGTTCGTGACGAATTCCTTCCCCAGTACTCCAAATTCGGGTGCCTTGAGAGCCATGCGGCTGGCATTGGCATTGGCATTGCGGCGAGCCGTCGCTTGAAGCGCAAGGTGACGGCTCAAGACGTTTTCCAGCTTGCAGTCCAGGGCGATAAGCGCGCGCAGGAGGTTCTGCGCGAGGCGGGTTGTTATCTTGGCCTGGCTTTGGCCAACCTGGTGAGCACCTTAAATCCGGAGATCATAGTCATTGGAGGCGGGGTCGCCGAGGCCGGAGAATTACTGTTAAAGTCAGCCCGGGAAACGATGATGCTCTGGGCACAGCCAATTGCAGTCAGGCAAACACGCCTCGTGCGTAGCCGGTTGGGTGGCGCGGCAAGCCTTCTGGGCATGGCTAAAATGGCGCTTGAGCATAGCGAGACCTCTCAGCCTGGATGACTCAGGGACAAACCAGTATTCAAACCGATGACTGAGGACAACATGCCGCCGCAAGCCGATCGCAGTTGTACCGCCCTGATCTTCACGATCAATGCGTGCATGTTCATATTCGGGATTGTGCTGTTCCTGATGGGGACCCTGCTGCCCACTCTCCATGTAAGCTACGCCCAGGCCGGCAGGCTCGGTTCTATCCCCTTGATTGGGATACTGATTGCCACAATCGTGGTGGGTCCGATTCTCGACATTCATGGGGCCAAGCAGATACTGATCCTTGCGCTGATACTGATCGCCGGATCTCTTGCTCTTATCCCGTCACTCCATGCTTTCTGGCAGCTTGAGTTATGTTGCCTGGCCTATGGATTTGGAGGCGGTATCCTTAATACCGCTACCAATGTCCTGATTGCGGACTTACATGCTAAGAGTCGAGCGAGCGCTTTGAATTTGCTGGGCTTCTTCTTTAGTGCGGGAGCAGTTTTGGCTCCCTTATTGATGTCAATAACCGGGGGATGGCTCTCGCCTTCGGTGGCGCTTCGGCTGTTAGCCGGCATCACGGCCGCAGTCCTGGGTCCCGTAATCCTCTTTCGGTTTCCACCTCCGCTGCAAGCCGGAGTCCATTTTCGAAATGTGATTTCCGTGCTTAACCAGCCGGCGGTGTGGCTGTTTGGACTACTCCTGTTTTTTGAGTCAGGAAGCGAAAACTGCATGTTTGTATGGTCGAGCAAAGTTGTCGCCGACGTGTTACATACCACCCCGGGGCGAGGAAACCTCGCACTCGTAGGTTTGGGCGCGGCACTCGGAATTGGCCGCCTGGGTGCGGTTTGCTGGCTGCGGTGGCTGGGAAACCTGGGCACGATATGGCTTTCTGCATCTCTGGTTATCACTGGCATCCTGGTTGCATTGGCCGCCCGCGGCCTTACCGCAATGGTTATAGCAATCATAATTATCGGCTTTGGAATCTCCGCGATTTTTCCCACGATTCTGGGTCTCGCCGGGGATCGTTTTTCCGCGGAAACAGGAACAGTATTCGGCGCCATTATTGCGCTTGGAATGCTAGGAGGCGTCGCGGGTCCTTCCCTGGGCGCCTATGCAATCACTTATGGGCCACTACACGTGCTCTGGATTCCCGCCACGTCCGCTCTGGCGATCGGCATCCTTGCTGCGCTTGCAGGCAGGCGAAGCCATGTACTCCCAGAGGCGAGGGATATAGAGGCATGAAGGCTATCTACGATTGACGGGGCATTTGTCCAAAAACTTAAGGAGGAAACAATGCGGCATTTCTTCTATTTGCGGGCAGCAAAAGCTCCCGGACTGTCCGAGAAATGGACAGTCTCTCTGGCCGGCAGCAAGATAGGCGAGGGCACCCACGCGCAGGAATGACAGAGTTGAGGCTGCGTCAAAGTCTCGGTACAATTTCGGTACAAATGAGAGGTGAAAAAGAATGGTCTTTCCATCCATAAGCGAAAGCAAGCAAAGTACTTAGAGTTTTGATTTTCAGAGTTCGGGACCAGGGGTCGGAAGTTCTTTCGCTGTCTCGGCCGTATTCATTACCCCTCGTCGGTTGAACTCACGCCGATCAGGGTGACATCTTTTTTGAAGCGACCTCTCGACGTGCCAGGATTCATGGCCCCAAGCTACAGTCAGTTCGGACCTCTGCTTTCTTCCTAAATTTAGGGTTCGATTAGGGTGCTGAAGCCTCATTTTGGGTGCTTTTGTGCGCTTTCTGAGCCATCAGTGCGCTGCAGAATCAATAAGTTACCGTTTTTCATAGTTCTGTCACGGCAGAGGTCGCGGGTTCGCGATTGAGACACGCTCTGGCGGGCCAAGCGGCTGGCTGAAGCGGGAGACTAGAGCGAAACCAGAGTCACAGTGTCCTATTGAATCCCGTGCAAGGTCGCCGCTCCCTCCACCCCAACGACGAGGACCTGTCGTTGGGGACCCCGGCCAATAGGTCGCGTCGACGTGAACTCTGCCGTTCGGGATACATCGACCCTGGTTCCGCTATAGCCCCGGCATTGAGATCGCCAGAAGAGAAATGGTTCCGATGGCCTGAGGTCAGGACTGAAGCCCTGACCTGCCATCAATCGGCTCTCCGTGCAGGATGGAGGCGACCAGCCTCCCGGCGGCATCCACGGCCGCCAGATTCGCCGGCTTGCCCACGGCCAGCGTGCCGGCTTCATCGCCTAAACCGGTTATTGCAGCCGGGTTGACGGTGAGCAGCCGCAGCGCCAGTTCCAGGGGCGCGCCGGTGAACGCAACAAAATTGGCCAGGGCGCGGTCCAGGGTAAGCACGCTGCCGGCCAGCACGCCGCCGGCCATCGCCCGGCCCCTGGCCACCTGGACTGGAAATCCTCCCAGCAGATACTCGCCATCGGGCATGCCGGTGGCGCTCATCGCGTCGGTCACCAGAATGCCGCGCTTGGGCCCCTTGGCGCGCCACCAAAGCTTGACCATCTCCGGAGCGACGTGGATGCCGTCGCAGATGATCTCGGCAAACAGGGAATCGTCGGTCAGCACCGCGCCCAGGATGCCCGGCTCGCGGTGGTCCAGCGGGCGCATGGCGTTGAAGGTATGGGTGGCGCTCACCGCCCCGGCGGCAATCGCGGCGCGGGTTTCGGCGGCAGTGGCGTTCGAGTGGCCCAGGGAGATGCGCACCCCCGCGCCGTGGCGTGCGCAGCCAGTTCCGCCGCGCCGGGCAGTTCGGGAGCCAGCGTCATCAGGCGGACGTGGCCCTCGGCGGCTTCGAAGAGCCGGTCGAAGACGGCGATATCGGGCGCCAGCAGGTACTCGGGCGGATGAGCGCCGCGCTTCAGGTGGGAAAGAAACGGGCCTTCCAGGTGAATGCCCAGGGGGCGGGCCTGAGCCGTGCTGGGCGGTGCGGCAAGCAGCTTTGCCAGCCCGGAAAGCGCGCGCAGGGTAGCATCCAGCGGAGCGGTGACCGTGGTGGCCAGAAAGCCGCCCACGCCGCGGGAGGCCAGAAACCCGCCGATGGCGTTGAGGGCCTGGGGTGTGGCTTCCATCAGATCATGGCCGGCAGCGCCATGCGTGTGCACGTCCAGGAACGCTGGGGCAAGTGTGGCGCCGGGATAATTGAGAATGCGCGCCGGGCCAGGCAGCTCGCCGGCTGCGCGCGTGCCCATGGAGTCGATTCGCCCATCCTCAATCACAATCACGGGGTGGTCCAGCAGGCTGGCCCCATCCCAGAGCTTCTCCGCAGTGATTACTGTTCGCATACTGCCAATTATTGCAGGCCTGCCGTGCTTTTTCCGCCCATATGAGGAGAAGACACGAAACGGAATTTTGAGCAGGGAGTGCGGCAAAAAGTCGGGGGTATCACGCGGCTTTCAGCCTGAATCTTGGGTACCAACGCCTGAAGACCCCTTCCAATTCGTCGTTGAGGACCTTGGTCCGTGTCTGGAGCAGGAGATGTGCTCCACGGAGGGTCCACTGCATCTGCTGTTTCTTGACGAATCGTCTGCTGACCACTTGGTTGATCGTCGACTCAACGAATGCTGTGCTGATCCTCTCACCCTGTCGCCATCGCTCGCCAAAGTTTGGAATGAAGTCGCAGTTGTTCTTGATGTGGATCTCAAACTCGGCTAGCCCGTTGGCAACGTTCGCCGCAAGAACTGAACGCGCCTGGATCAGACTCAGATCAATGGACAGGCCGCTAATCCGCTCGAGCGCTTCCGGAGTGTTTCCGTGCCATAAAAGATGCTTGATGCTCTCCAACTGCTTCGCGACGTCGGCGCCAGTCTCAGGCCGCTCTTGCTGAAGCCCTTTTGTCTGCTGTTGCAAGACAGTCAGCCGCATCATGATGTGAAACCAATCCAGCAGATGCTCGCTGAACGGATGAAGATACTGCTGTACGCGTCGGACGTCTTCGCCTCCGTCGGACATGAATACCACCTGCTGATTTTCCTGCATTCCTTGTGATTTCATCAGTTCCCAAAGACGCCGGCGTGGCTTTTCGTCATAGGTTTGCACAAAGCCAAAACACTTCGCCGAGGGTACCTCGTTCGTATCCTTGCGCCGGAAGGCAACGACGCTCTTGCCGGCGATTACTTCAAAACACCCCTGTTTATGCGCCGCTCGAACGTAGCCGCCATCGATGCCAACCGTGATCGGACCGTCCGGCAGAGGCTGTTGCTCCCACTCGTCCTCCGAGCCTTCGTACTCATTGAGTTGCCGCTCTCGGCCCAGTTCCTGCTCGATCCGTTCCGCCGTTGCCTGTAGGTGGATGCGGACACTTTCATGATTGGCGGAGTTCCCAATCGGCAATACTTCCGTCAGTAAGTCCGCCACCTTTGCGAAGGGGATCAACGACGCCCACTTGCTCTCCAGGTAGAGCATTTCTACGCTGGTTCGTCCCTGGAGCCGTGCTGCCGTTGGCCGGAATGTTTCCGGGCCTTGGGTCTGGCAGGTGCATCGGTTCCACCGCGGATTCGGGACATTTACCGGGCCGAAGAGAGTCTTCACGTGCGTGCTTCCAGAGTCTTTGGCCGTGTGCCGCCGGCCACAATGGGGACACGCCCGCCGTTGCTCAAGATACTCGCTGACCTGTTGCGCGACCATAAAGTCCTGTACGCCTGCGAGCAGCGCTTTGCTCTCAGCCAGACTCATGCCGAGGGTCTCCATCGCCAACTCTTGCCGCTCGATCCCCAGCATCTGCCTGCGCAGTTCGCTGCCGTCGGCACTCACACATACCACCGCGATGCGAACATTCATGCCCGGAACCTCCGCTGCTGCGTGAATATTCTCAATCGCTCATTGGCTTCCTGCAAGCGGAAGCGCTCCGGCTCCAAGGGGCCACTCTCCTTCAGCCTCTGATCGATGCTGCGGAGACCGTCGTCCATTGCAGTACGCAGCAAGTCCCAGGTCTGGGGCGCCTGATCCGGACAAGCCTCCGTCAACATCAGAATGCCAGTCTCCACCATGGCCGGGGCTAACATCGCGCTGCCCTCACTTTGCCGCTTCAGCATCAGCCGGTAGCCAGTTGGACCGCCGCAAAACTCAGGTGGCGTAGTGCCACGACCACCCAGACAAGCTGGCTCTTCCTCCTCCTTTGTCCCCTCCTGAATATCGAGAACTTGAACGTCCCACTCCCACATATGCAAGGTGTCGCAGATGTAGAGGAACTTTTCCTGCCGGTGCAGTCCAAATTCGTGCAAGGCTTTGGATCGCGTCTTCCGGCGAAAGCTGTTGAGCTCCTGGGCATGAACACGGGAAATGTAGCCCAAATTGTCGCTCCATCCCAGGGCGGCACAGAAGATGTCGTTGAACTCCGGCAGATTCATCTGATCGGAGACTGCGACCTGGCGGATCACCATGGGACTCACATGACGGAGAACCGCTCGTAGAATCAAGCGTTTGAAAGACAATTGTTCGATCATCGATCCAGATTACGCCGGTCTCAATCCAAGACGCCCCCCGACTTTTTGCCGCACTCGTCCCGGAGTTCGATCCACTTCAGCTGCTCATTGTTCCTGACCTGGCCGTAGAGCGGGTATTCACGCCGCTTCCATTGTGGAAGAAGTACAAGACAAAAGCTACGAGGAAAGCGAAGGTATCAAGGTGTGAATGTAGCTTTCCTAAACGTGTCGACTAGTTGAGAGTTATTCTCAGAAGAGCCGTCCCTCTGTCGAGAACTAGCTGGCAGCTTCAGATTTGAGGCATTTGCCGGGGGCCGATTCGGACACGGAATAGAGTTCTCTGATTCGCTTGAGTATGACGTTTCGTATGCTACTCTTGCTCTTCTCGCCTTTAGCAACAGAAGAAGGGTGGCGGCCGTGGATGATCCAGCAGGTGTGTGGCTCGCCTTCATTGAACTTAAACTTAAGCTCGAATTCCTTCTCTGCCTTTCCCCTATGGCCCAGACGTCCATCTTGAAAGAGATCCTCGCGGTTATAGCGCCCGAATACAGCTATGACGCGAGGGCGCTGTTTGTTAACCTGCTTGAGAAAAAATGCCCAGCAATCAGACTCGTATGCTGCCCACTCGGACTCCGGTATCCACGTCTTGACGTTTGTAGTCGCCTTTAGGTTCTTCTCGCTCGCCTTCTTGATCGCCTCCATCAATTCTCTATCGCGGACACCCATGAGGTAGTTTGTTAGCCACACAGGAATGCTAGACAGTCCCGGTAGGTATAGATCCTCGGTTTGGTTCCATGTATGCATCCTTTCCTTCACAGGACAGCCTGTCCGCTGATATTCGCTTGAAAGTTCGGTGTAGTAATCGATACCACCGAAATCCCGGTTTAAAAACATAATGCCGCCGTGCGGGTCGGCGCCGTTTTCGAATCCCTTAAACGCGGGGTAGTATCCGCGCCCTGCTATTTCGGTATAGATGGGACGGATCATGCCCTTTGGGTAACGGATGTTTTTCAGCGCGGCCGCCAGTTCTTTCAAATCCTCGTCGTTCATGGCTCGAATCCTCGGTACCTTTTTACAATATTCTGCGGAAGTCGCGCCCGTCGTATCCGGTCCAAACTTGCCTTATCCTTCTCGAGCAAGAGCACGGACCTTATCAGCTTTCGTTGACAGTCCCTTTGTAGCTTCGATTGCCGAAAGATGTGTTTCCACTGATCCCCCTTAGGAACTTGTTGAAAAAGGCCCGGTTTTCCGAGGCGGGTCTGCAATCTCATTCGTCTAACAAATATGCGTGGAGACGAGCGGATTCAGGATGGGATGTTCAGCTATGTTTCGTTGGAGCAGCGGGTTCCGATGGATCATCCGTTGCGTGGGATACGCAAGCTGACGGACGCCGTGCTGGGCTCATTGAGCCCGGAGTTCGACAATCTGTATAAGGCCTCGGGCCGCCCATCGATTGCGCCGGAGTACATTCTGCGAGCCTTGTTGTTGCAGGTGTTCTATTCCGTGCGCTCGGAGCGTCTGCTGGTCGAGCAGATCGACTACAACCTGCTTTTCCGTTGGTTTGTTGGCTTGGGCATGGACGATGCGGTGTGGAACCACGCCGTATTCTCCAAGAACCGCGACCGGCTGCTGACCAGCGATGTGGCACAGCGCTTCTTCGCGGAAGTGAACCTGCGGGCGAAGAAATTCATGTCGGACGAACACTTCACCGTGGACGGTACGCTGATTCAGGCTTGGGCCTCGCAGAAGAGCTTTCGCTCGAAGGACGGCTCCGACGACGGCGATGGCACGGATTTTCATGGCCAGAAGCGCTCCAACAAGACGCATGAGTCAACCACCGACCCGGACGCGCGGTTGTACAAGAAGAGCTACGGCAAGGAGTCGAAACTGAGTTACCTGGGCCACGTACTGGTGGAGAACCGCAACGGTCTGATTGCGGCCGCGATGGTTACACACGCCGATGGATATGCCGAACGGGATGCCGCGCTGTTGATGCTCAAAGAGAAGCAGGAAGGCCACGCCAGGCGCATTACAGTAGGGGCGGACAAGGCTTACGACACGAAGGATTTCGTGCGCACGGCGCGGGAGTTGAATGCGACCCCGCATGTAACCAAGAACGACAAGGGGCGCAGCAGCAATCTGGACCGGAGGACAACGCGGCAGCCCGGCTATGCCATCAGCCTGAGCCGGCGCTGGCTGGTCGAGAAGGGATTTGGCTGGCTGAAACAGACTGGTCCGCTGCGTCAGGTAAAGTTGCGAGGGCTGGAGAAAGTGGACTGGCTGTTCGTCTTCAGTTGCGCCGCGCATAACCTGCTGAGGCTGCCAGGACTGATCGCACAACGACAAACCGCAAAACTCCAGGAGCAGTGTGCCTGAAGGCCGGTCGCGGCCTCTGGGATCGATTCCCGGAGGCCGCAAAAGACGCATCGACACTGCACAATCCAGCATTTCAAACCGATTTTCAAGCCGCAATCACTCGAAACTTCAAAGAAGATGCGTGGCGGCGGCGATTTTCAACAAGTTCCTAGGCGGCCGCTTTTGCTTGACCCCTGTGGAACAAGCTCCGGCGTAGCAAAACTCACCTATTGGCGGTGAGTCGTTCACTTCAGAGAGGATTTAGTCTGCGGCACCCACGTGGCACCGTTGGGCCGGAACTGCTTGCTGAAGGCGACGTGCTTGGTGGTCAAGCTCCACTCTCTCCAGCCCCCCATTGTGTACTTGCTCGGACGCGATCAGAAATACCGCGGACGTCGAAGAGACTATCAACGCCCGCGGATCTGAAAAGTCAGTGCGATGGGCTATGGAGTGCACGGCAACTTTTGTACCAGTTGAGGTGCGAGAGACTGGTATGAGAGGAGTCTTAAATGGCACGAGGGAAGAAGTATACGCCGGAGCAGATCGTGAGCTTGCTGCGGCAGGTTGAGGTTTCCGTTGCGAGCGAAGTTGGCCGAGCGCCAGGGTGATCGGCGCGTTGGCCGACGTGATGGTCATCAAGTGCGTTCCGGAGCATCTTCTCTCCAACAACGGTCCAGAGTTCGTTGCCAAGCAGCCGCGCAAGTGGCTGGCTGCCACAGGCGCTAAAACGCTGTATATCGAACCCGGCTCTCCGTGGGAGAACGGCTACTGCGAGAGCTTCAACTCGCAGCTGCGGGATGAGTTTTTGAATGGGGAGGTTTTCTACTCGATGAAGGAACTACGCGTGCCGGCCGAACGCTGGCGCGTCCGTTACAACACCGTCAGGCCCCATTCGTCGTTGGGCTATCGAGCGCCCGCGCCGGCAGCATGGCGGACCGAGACATCGCAGGGGCATAGAAAAGTGGAAAGCAAAGAACGCTTTCCACTTTTCCACACCCCCGGCTACGGCGACGGGGCATATCGATCGCCCGTTGCGCTACATTAACAATCTCGCTGGTACAAAAGATCGGGCGGCTAGCAGTCCTTGCCACCCTTGCCCTCCCGGATATAGACAACCATGCGTTGGCTGTCGATGTCGCTGACCTTCAAGTTGGCTGCTTCCGCACGGCGCGCGCCCGTGGCATAGAGCGTCATCAGAAGAACGCGGTGAAACGGGGTGTCCGCGGCGTCGATCAGTCCTTATTGGCCACCATTGGCAATGCTGCGTCTGGCTTCAATTACCTGTGGGCTGTCCTGGTCGGCCGTGGGGTTAGCTTCCAGGAAATGGCGGAAGGCGGCGACGGCCTCCGGCCAGCGATGCTGCTTCTGGAAGGCCTGTCCCAGATGGAAGTAGGCAAGTGGGTAGTTAGGATTCAGCTTGAGAATCCGCTGATATTCTCTGATGGCTTCTGGAAGCATGCCCAATTCGAGGTAGGCGTTGGCCAGGCAATCTTCGTGTAAATCGATGCCCGAGGCGGTTGGCATGTGCTGCATCGCAGAGCGGAAGTGGTCGAGCGCTCCTTGCGCGTCGCCATTGTTCAGTTCGATGGTTCCGCGGTAGTAAAGTTCCATGCGTAGGTTGCGCGCTGTGCCACGTTCGGGGTCGGGCGGATTTTCAAAGAGGCTTTTTTCCAACGCCGCGATGCGATTTTTCTGATGTTTTGCCAGGGCAAGCTGCAAAGAACTCCAGACCGACGTGTGGTTGAAGCGCAACTCGTTGCTGGCGGCCGCCTGCTCATCCGTGATACGGTTCATGGCCGCGTAAACGGTGGCGATATTGCCGTAACCCAGCGCCTTGGCGTTGCTCGATCCAGTCACCTCGATGTAGCGGCTGTACTCGCGTAGCGCATCACGGTAACGGCCCATCTGGTAGTAGGTGTCGCCGAGGTGAA
>Ga0224559_1001911_pt1 | contig 11003 bp, 9 predicted proteins | sample 714S33034metaG_FD_180676 | JGI IMG/M metagenome (GOLD analysis project Ga0224559, IMG submission 180676) | Peat soil microbial communities from Stordalen Mire, Sweden - 717 S3 30-34 | ecosystem: Environmental > Terrestrial > Soil > Wetlands > Peat | place: Sweden: Norrbotten County, Stordalen... | reverse complement strand
GGCGGCATGAGGTCGCGCGGTTGAGGTGCGTGGTTTATTTTCGCCCTCCGCCGCTGTTTCCGGCACACGGGGAATGAAACTGTTTCATATCAGTTCCCCACCGGCTTTCGCCGGTCCACGGGGGTTGAAACTTCTGATCGCCCACGCCACCGCTAACTCGCTAACTTGCCATGTCCGCGAAGCGGACGCTAACCTGCTAAATTGATTGCCCAATCCTCGCCACATCTTCTCTGCAATCATTCCAATTTCGGCTCAATAGCATTTTGTTTCTTCCCTGGCCGGACCTATCAAACTTGCCGAAAGCCGTGAGTATCCGCTCATAAAGTACATCGGGAATGTGAATTCATCCCATTTTGCAACACCGCCAATTCCAGGCTGGTAAAATTGCCTCATACCCATGCTTAAACAACAATACGCACGCTGGATGTATGAGTGGGAGACGCGGCTGACGACGCGCGACGAGAATCGCGTGGTGCGTCCGCTGGAGTGGGGCTTCGAGTGGATTGAGCCGTTTCTGCGCGAGAACGGCTTCGCGGAAGCGTTGCCGGGGCCGGAGATCGCGAGCAACCCGGCGCTGGCCGAGGCCGCTATGGTGCTCATCAACCAGTTCCTGATCCGCCACAGCGACAAATTCTTCGGCTACCAGCGCCCCATCGACTTTCGCCTGGAAGAGCGCCACCCGGAGCTGTATCCCACCAACGTCCGCCCGGAGACGCTGGCCCAGGACGCGGCGCTCAAGCAGCAGGCCGCCGAGGGCAAAATCCCCAAGGCGCAGTTTTTGCGCTTCACCTCGCCCGAGCGCACGCCTTACGCGGAAAATGACCAAGTGAATGCCCGCTGGTATCCCGTGCCGGCGCGCAAGGGCCGCCCCCGGCAGGCGATCATTGTGCTGCCGCAGTGGAATGCCGACGCCTTCAGCCACAACTCGCTCTGCGCCATCTTCAACAAGATGGGAATTTCGGCGCTGCGGCTCTCGCAGCCCTATCACGATATACGCCGCCCGGCCGAGCTGGAGCGCTCCGATTACGCCGTCAGCGCCAACATCGGCCGCACGCTTTCGGCCTGCCGCCAAGCGGTGGTGGACATTCGCTGTTGCGTGGACTGGTTGGAGGAGCAGGGCTATGAGCAGTTCGGCGTGCAGGGAACCAGCCTCGGCTCCTGCTATGCGTTTTTGGCCAGCGCCCACGACGCGCGCCTCAGGGTGAATGCCTTCAACCACGCGTCCACAGCTTTTGGCGACGTGGTCTGGGCAGGGCAAAGCACGCGCCACATCCGCGAGGCGCTGGAGACAGCCGGACTCTCGCAGGAGCGCATCCGCGCGCTGTGGGCAGCCGTCAGCCCATGCTGCTACTACGACAAGCTGATGCGCCCGGAGGTTGCGGGGCCGAAGAAGAAGGTTCTGCTAGTCTACGCCAACTACGATCTGACCTTTCCCAAGGAGTATTCGCTCAAAGTGGTCAAGGCCTTCAGCAACATCGGGCTGAACTTTGAGAAGCGCGTGCTGCCCTGCGGCCATTACACCACCGGCGAAACGCCCTATAAGTTCATCGACGGCTGGTACATGGGTTCGTTCGTCTACCGCGCCTTCAAGGCGCTGCGCGGAGAAAAGGCCGGCCTGAGCGCGGAAGCTGAGTTGTCCGAGGCGTAGAAGGAAGCGGCCTGCGATTAGTGCGTTGTAATTCCAGTACCCAGATTGATTCCCATACAACATTTGCATTATCAGAGGTGCGGAATAGTGTGCTATAAATCTGTACCAGGTCAATCAGTATAGGCATGCATCTTTGCCCGTTGGCAGACCAAGCAGGAAGGATTCGACCGGATAAATGAACTACAAATCACAACGTATCCGCGATCCGCTGCATAATCTCATTGAATTTCCCGCAGACCATTTCCATGATGCGATGTGGCGTGTAATCCAGACAAGTCAATTCCAAAGGCTCCGTCGGATCAAGCAGTTGGGATTCTCTGAGCTTGTATATCCGGGTGCTACCCATAGCAGATTTGCCCACAGCCTGGGTGTATTTCATACTGCTCGAAAGCTAATGAGTGTCGTCAAAAGGCATTTACAGAACATTCATGCCTGGGATGAAACCATGGCTCATACAGCACTTGCAGCCGCTCTGGTCCACGATCTTGGACATGGCCCGTACAGCCACGCGTTTGAAGAAGTAGGCAAGCGTCTCAACCTTGGAATGGATAAGCACGAAAAAGTTTCCGCACGATTGATCCGCGATGAGGAAGTGAGTGAGGCACTCAAACCGCTGGGCAGTGGATTTGCTTCGGATGTAGCCAATATTTTTGAGGACAAAATGTCTCCAAGCATTTATACCGCTGTTGTCTCCAGCCAGTTCGACGCAGACCGCCTCGATTATATGCAGCGGGATCGGTTGATGACAGGAACCTATCATGGAGTCATAGATTTTGAGTGGTTGCTGTCGAATTTGAAGGTTGGAAAAGTTCCACATGGGGCAGATGAAGAAGAGGCCGGAGAGAATGACACATTTGTGCTGGGGCCGAAGGCTTTGCATGCTGCGGAAGCATACCTGCTGGGACTCTATCAGCTATATGCGACGGTATACCTTCACAAGGCAACACGCGGAGCAGAAAAGCTCTTCACGGAATTGTTAGTGAAGGTTGTCGAGCTTGCGCGAAATGATTCTATAGAGGAAACAGGGCTGAGTCAGGACCATCCGCTCATACGCTTTGCAAAAGAACCTAACAACCTGAAATGCTTGTTGGCGCTTGATGATTCAGTAATAAGTGGAGCGCTATCAATGATGGCAGGTGTCAAGAATCCCCTAATTTCCAATTTTTCAATGCGCCTGCGAGATCGCAAATTATTCAAATGTGTTGACATTCGTGAAAAGCTCGACCAAAAAAACGGTTTTGCGGAATCCGAAGATTCAGAGATCTGTGGTCATTGTACCGGCGTTGCAAAAAAGGTGATTGCAGTAAGGGACGAACAACAGCGGATAGATGCGCTTGCAGTGGCTTGCAAAGAGGTGGAAAAGCGTCTCATTGAGTGGGAGAAAGAGAACAAGCAGGAACTTCCCCAGATTCTGTTGGATAAAAAAGAGCGCTCAATATACAAATCTTCAGAAGAGTCGAAGGGACCTCTTGAACAGATTATGATTAGACTCGGAACCGGAAATGACAACCCTGTGGATGTTGCATCCGTTTCGCAGATCATCAAGGCAATTGACCCCTTTCAGGTTTCTCGCGTATATTTTGACAGAGGCGATCAAAAGACGAAAGCCGTTGTCGACCAGATCATCGAAGAGGAGGCAAAGAGATGCCGGTGTTGAATAGAAACAAATCCAATGAGGAAAATGCTGCCGACATCATCCGCGATGCCGGAGGACAGATTGTTGGGAGAACGCGGCTGCAAAAAATGGCCTACCTGCTTGAAATCACAGATCTTGGATGTGGCTTTTCCTTCGAGTACAGGCATTACGGGCCCTTTAGTGAGGAATTGGCGAATGCAATTGAGGAAGCCAAATTTTGGGACCTAATCACCGAAGAAGAGCATATAGCGCTATGGGGGGGCTCCTATTCAATCTACAAAGCTGCAGCGTCAGCTCCGCTGTCCGGTATTGATCCTGCCCGGATAGAGCTGATTCAAAATGCGAAAGACGCAAATCCGATCGAGCTAGAGCTTGCTGCAACCGCTGCCTTTCTGAAGGTAGTGGAGAACGATCCTGACCCTTGGTCAGAAACAAAAAGGCGGAAGCCGGAGAAGGCGGAGAAATTCCTAGCAAATGCCCAGGTTCTCTATGAAAAGCTGAGGTCGGTAAAAACGCCGAAGCCGTTACCAGCGATATAGCATTTGCAGAGTACACGCGGCCTCAGCGCACCTTGCTCAAATCCAACCGCAGCAGCTTGGCGGGGTCCAGGTACGCGCCCTGCCAGCGAACGGCCCAGTGCAGATGCGGGCCGGTGACGCGGCCGGTCGAGCCGCTCAGGCCTAGCTGGTCGCCCGTAGCCACTTTCTGGCCCTCCTTTACGTCGATGCGGCTCATGTGCATGGAGATCGTATAGAGGCTGAGGCCGTGGTCGATCACCACGCAGCCGCCCTCGTAGTAGAGCGGACGGGCCAGCACCACCGCGCCGCTGTTCCCTGCCCTCACCGGCGTCCCGGACGGGGCGCGGAAATCCATTCCTTTGTGAATGCTGGCTAGCTTGCCGTTGAAGGTGCGGCGCGTGCCGAAGCTGTCTGTAGGCTCGGCTGTGACCGGCGCGCGGAAATTGGCCGACCAAAGCGGCTGGGCGGCGCTTGCAGCGAATATCTTCTCTTTGAGCTGCTTGTCTTCCGCGATCTGCTTCAACTCATCCGGGCCGGGCGAAACAAACTTCGGCTCGACGGTCAGCGCGCCGGTTTTGTAGTGGGCGGCATGAATCGGAACGGGGCGGCTCAGGTCGCGCGCGCCGCCATCGGCCAGGCGCACGGAAATCTTCAGCGCGGATGGCCCAACGGGAGCTTCCACGTCCACTCCAGCCAGCGCAAACCAGGCGCGCCCATCGCGTCCGCGAAAGAACTCCAGCTTGCGGCCCAGCCATTCGCCGTCGATGCTCGCCGCGCCGCGGGCGTTCACGCGGATCAGCTCCGGCGAGCCGGCCACGACCACTGCCGGCATGAGCGTAACCGCCGAATCCTGTGCATCAACGATCTTCGCGGTGAACCCGGCGGCGAACAGGCATACGACCATGACAAGGAAGCTTCGCGGGGAGCGAATCGGTAGGCATCGCATTCTATTCAGCATACGCGCCAGCGGTTCGGAATCCAATCGATGCGCTTTCCGGAGCGGCACGAAATCGTTCTATTCATCCCGCAGCGTCTTCGCCGGATCAATCCGCGCAATTCTCAGCACCGGTATTGATGTCGCAAGCAGAGTGACCGCGATAAGCGTCACCAAAACGGCCAAGATGGTCGGCGCGTCGTAGACGCGGACACCGTAGAGCACACTGCGCATCGCCCGCAAAGCTCCAATGCACAAGACCAACCCTGCGATAAGCCCAAAGAACGAGGCGCGCACGCCTGTCCCGCCAACGTGAATCATGGCTTGACGAATGCTCGAACCCAGGGCGATCCGAATGCCGATCTCCCGTGTTCTCTGCGCCACCAGGTTGGCCACCAGCGCAAAGATGCCCACCATGCTCAACAGCAAGGCGAGACCCGCCATGGCGCTCAGTAGCGCCACCTCGATTCTCTGCGTCGCCAGGGTCTTCGCCAGCAGGCCGCTCATGCTGTAAAAGCCCGAGAAGGGCAGACTGGGATCGGCGCTTGCCAGCGCGCGCTGCATCTGTTGTGTCAACCCCTCCACCGGGGCGGCGGTGCGCACGATCCAACTCGGCTGAAACCAGGTGTGAACCAGCGGAAGAAGCTGCGCATTCATCTGCGCCGCGGGAATATACATGGTTTCTTCGGTCATCAGAGGCGCAACAGGGTTCAAGCCAGACGAAAGTTGAACATCGTCCACAACACCCACGATGACGGCGTTCTTGTTCAAAGTGCGCCCCACCGGTATGGCTCCGTGAAAGAACTTGCGCATGAATGAACGGTTGACAATTACTACAGGCTGCGCATTGGGGCCGTCCGCCGCGGTAAAGCGGCGTCCCAGCAACACAGGAATCTGCAACGCATCAAAATAGTCCGGCGTGATGTAGACCACGTCGGTTCCGAATTGCTGCCCAGCCTCTTTACCGTCGTGGATGGTGACAGCGTCATTCAAGGCGCGTTCATAAGGAAGAGACAACCCGACTGCGGCAACTTGCACGCCGGGAATTTGCTGCATGGCTGAGATGCTCTCATCCAGCAGCTTTCTAAAGGCAGCCGGGTCGTGATAACGCGCGTCATCGAGGGATGCCTTGGCCGTCATCACGCCTGTGGGGTTGAATCCCGCGGGCTGAGTCTCCAGGTGAATCAGTGCTCGGATGAGCAATCCGGAAGCAGCAAGCAGCACGACCGTCAAAGCCACTTCACCGGCGATCAACGCCTGGCGCAGTCGCAAACGATAGCCTCCTGCTTCCGCGCGGGAGGCCATCGAAGAGCGCAAATCCATCTTGCGCGTAGCCAGGGCAGGCAGCATACCGAAGAGCACGCTGGTCAGCAGCGAAACCACCAGTGTAAACGCCAGCACGCGGCCATCCAGGGTCACGTCGGCGACCGGAAGAAAGTTTTCCGGCAAGAGTAAGAGCAACCCGCGCAGAGCCAGAAATCCCACTCCCACACCGGCTAGCCCGCCTCCAAGAGCCAGAATCAGATTCTCAACCCAGAGTTGCTTCTGTATCTGCCAGCGCGATGCCCCTAGCGCCAGCCGCGTGGCAATTTCGGGAGTGCGCCGCAGAATGCGCACCAGCGCCAGCCCGGCAAGATTGGCGCAAGCAATTAGCAGGATGAAGCCCGCCGCCAGCATCAGCGTCAGAACCTTGGGGCGCAGTTCGCCCGTTTGAGCTTTCTGCAGCGGCACGGAATAGTAACTCAACCGCGCGCCGTGGTTATATTTGGCGAAATTCGCGGCGCGTTCGGCCCACGCGCGACCGATCTCGGCGTCCGCCTGCTGCCATGTGACTCCATCGCGCAACCGCAGGATCGGCTCATAGTTTAATCCCCCGCCTTCCCCCTCGCGGCTTGGCTGCAAAGCCGTATACACATCCGCGTTCAGTGGCGTAATCGCGCCCTCGGGCAGTACGCCGATCACCGTGTACGGCTCGCCTTTCAGTAGAATGGTCTCTCCGAGCAGATTGCGGTCGCCGCCGAAGATATTGCGCCACAACCCATAACTCAGAATGGCCGTCTTCGCTCCGTGGGGCAGGTCTTCGGCCTCGGAGAAGTTGCGCCCGGCTTCAGGATGAATCGAGAGCACATCGAGGTAATGCGCGGAGATGCGTCCGGCATGAATATATTGCACATGCTCTCCCGCCCGAAGATTCACGCCGGAAGCGCCCGAAGTTTCGCCGGCGACGGCGGAGATCAGCGCCGGAACATGATCCCGCAGCGCCTCCCATTGCTCTCCGTCAATGTCGATTCGTTCATCAAACGCCAGGGAGCCGGCGGCGCGCGCGTAAATCGCGCCCATCCGCTCCGGGTGCGCAAAGGGCAGGCTATTCAGCATGAGCGCGTTCACAATCGAAAAGATGGCCGTATTCGCGCCGACCGCTAGCGCCAGCGTCAGGATTACGGTCAAGGTGAAGCCGGGATTGCGCAACAGTTGGCGCAGGGCATAGCGCAGATCCCGTACGAGCATCTCAACCGAAGGAAATCCGCGCTGCATCCGGTACGCTTCCTTGGTCTGCGTCACCCCGCCAAACGAGCGCAGCGCCGCCGTCCGTGCTTCCAGCGCCGTCATTCCGCGCCTTATATTCTCTTCCACGGCCAAGCCGATATGAGTGCGCAGTTCTTCTTCGAGTTCTTCTTCGAGATTCCGCCGGCGGAACAAGGCCGCGCAGCGGCTCAGTAGTATGCGGATCGCATCCATCGATGGCTCCTAACCGGAAGGCGCGAGGAACCGCGCCATGGTGGCCGCCGTGCGCTCCCAGTTTCCGGTTTCTTCTTCAATCTGCTTTTGCCCAGCGGGGCTGAGCGCGTAGAACTTGGCGCGGCGATTGCTCTCCGAGACGCCCCACCCGGCCTTGATCCAGCCACGCTGCTCCAGGCGCAACAGCGCAGGGTAGATCGTTCCCTGGTTCAGGGTTAGGGCGTTGCCGCTTACCTGCTCGATCCGCCGGGCAATGCCGTAGCCATGCAGCGGCCCCATGGATTCCAGCGTCTTCAGGACCATCAGGTCCAGTGTGCCTTGCAGCACCTCCGAATGATCGCCGCCCATGCCGCCTCCTGTTGTCTTTCTACATATATCGTGCGCTAAACATAGGTAGAATGTCAACAGGAAAATCCGAATCGACGACAGCCCCCCGGCGCATGGAAGCCGCTTGGCAGCGAGTCCAATCCAATAGAGTCTTCAGCCTGTCGGATCGAGTGGATTTCTTGTTTGGCTCCAGGTTGTCATTCGCTGATAGAACAGGTAGCGCCGGCCTCCTGGCCGGCTGTCGCGTGGACCTCCCGGTCCACGCCGCACTCAACACCAATAGGAAAAACGCTCTATGGAGGGAGTGGAGCGGATTTCCGCCCTATTCGGCGGGATTGGGCCTTGGATGGGCGGCCAGCCATTGGGCGGCGCGTTCCTCGGCTTCGGCCTGTTCGTCGACGGTGAGGTGAGCGCCTACTAACTGGCGATTGGCGGCGTATTTCTCCTGGTTGGGGCCTTTGACCGCGGCAGCCAGATACAGCCAGTAGTAGGCCTCGACGTAATTCTGCGCGACGCCCTGGCCGATGGAGTAGAGCGTGCCGAGCGTGGCTTGCGCGCCGGCGTCGCCCTGCTCGGCGGCCTTGCGATACCATGCGGCGGCTTGGTCCATGTCACGAGGAAAACCCTTGCCTCCGTCGCGATAAAGTGCGGCCAGATGCAGTTCGGCGGCCAAGTCACCTTTTTCGGCTGCTTTTTTGTACCACTCCGCGGCCTGCTTCAAATCCCGCGCGACGCCCTTGCCCGCCGCGCAGCTCTCGCCCAGCAGCACCTGCGCCGCCGCGTCGCCTGCGTTGGCCTTGGCCAGCAGGGCCGGATCGATGCCCGCCGTCTGCGCCGCCAGAGAGCCGGTCAAAACCGTCATTCCAATCAGCCAAAAGATGTGCTTGCCCACGCTCATGCAACACCTGCCCATGGAGATTCTTTCATATGCCGCCGGAAATGCGTGGGGGGAAGCCTCTTCGGCTTCCCCCTCTGTTCCCTGTTCCCTGTTCCCTACTCCCTGTTTTTAGAAGCCGTAGGAGACGGCGAAGGCCGGGCGCGCGCGCATATTCAGGTTGACCTTGCCACCTGCCAGTGTCTTCAACAGTGGGTTGTCGATATAACCACCCGCGTGCAGGAGGCCGGCGTCGATATTGAGCTTGATCTTGGAGAAGGGCACAATGCGAATAGCGTAGCTCTCGGAGGTGGGAATGTCGAAGAGCGTGGCTTTCTGCGAAGCTCCCATCGTGGCCGTGGCCGTGGCCGAGGAGATGTGCTGCGGCTGCCCGGCTGCTTCCGCGGCCAGGATGATGGTGCTCTTGGCAGGGCCGGTAATGACGAAAGCCACCGAACCAAAGGCCTTGCCCTCATAGCCGGGGGCGTTGCCGCCCAAGCCCCACAGCGCGGCATTGGTGCCGCGCCCGCCGACGGAAACGATGATCGGCAACTGCTTGCTGACTTGGGTGATGATCTTGGTGCCCACTAGGTAGAAATCGGCGTTGGCGGTCTTCTGCCCGGCTGTCACCACTGGCTTGATGTTGTCGGCGGAGAGCAGCGCTGCGGCCAAGTTGTTGATATGGACACCGATCTGGTCGTTGAAACGATAGATTCCGCCCACCGAGAAGGTGGCCACTTTGGACCAGGCCGCAGGCGTGATGTTGACCTTGGCGTGAGCGATGTCCAGGCCGGAATCCCACACAGATTTGTTTGTTGTCGGATCGAGAAGGGTCTCGCCGCCGTCCTCGATGTGAAATTCACGGGTATAGCCGACTTCGAAGCGCTTGAAAAAGCCCACGGTGGCGGAGACGGTGCTGAAGTCGCCGATGATCGGGCCGCCGGCCAGGAAGTGATAGGAGACCGAGGGCAGGCCCACCCCCTTGGCGGGCGAAGCGGCGGTCATTGCCAGAGGCGTGATAAAAATGCCCGTGGGGCCTTCATAGCCCAGGCTCTGCGCCTGCGCCTGGGTTGCGGCAAGGCTTAGGCATAGAAGCAGAACGGGCACAATCCACTTCCAGGTGACAGCATAGAAACGAGGAGAACTGACAAAATTGTTCATTCTGATTTTTACCATAACATGAAATAGTTTGAATTCTTCATTTTTTCAACGAAAGTCTCAACCGCGGCTCCGAGGGAAAAGGCGATAGAATTTCATTATGACTGATCGCATCTCCTTGACCCTCGCCCAAGCCGACCCCGCCGTGGCAGCCGCTCTAGACCACGAAACCCTCCGCCAGCACGAAGGGCTGGAGATGATCGCCAGCGAAAACTTCGTCTCTGAAGCGGTGCTCGAGGCGGCTGGCTCCATCTTTACCAACAAATACGCCGAGGGCTACCCTGGCCGGCGCTACTACGGCGGCTGCGAGTTTGCCGACGTGGTGGAGAACCTAGCGCGCGACCGGGCCAAGCAGCTTTTCAGCGCCGAGTACGCCAATGTGCAGCCGCACTCCGGCTCGCAGGCCAACGCCTCGGCCTACGCGGCGGTGATCCAGGCGGGCGACACGATTCTGGGCCTTGACCTGGCGCACGGCGGCCATCTGACCCACGGCCACAAGCTCAGCTTCAGCGGCAAGCTCTACCACACCACCTTCTACGGCGTGCGCAAAGACACCGAACGGATCGACTACGACCAGATGGAAGAGGTGGCCGAGCGGGAGCGGCCCAAGGTCATCATCGGCGGCGGCAGCGCTTATCCGAGGCTGTGGGATTTTGCCCGGATGCGCGCCATTGCCGACAAGGTGGGAGCGACGTATGTATTTGATATGGCGCATATTGCCGGACTCGTGGCGGGCGGCGTTCATCCCTCGCCCGTACCCCACGCGCACATCACCACCACGACGACCCACAAGACGCTGCGTGGCCCTCGCGCCGGGCTGATCGTCTGCGGCAAGGATTATCAGGTGGGCGTCAAGCCGGAGCAGACCATCGGCAAAGAGATTGACCGGGCCGTCTTCCCCGGCCAGCAGGGCGGACCGCTGATGCACATTGTGGCGGCCAAAGCCGTGGCGCTGGGCGAGGCGCTCAGGCCGGAGTTCAAAAGCTACGCGGCGCAGATTGTGGCCAACGCGCAGGTGCTGGCCTCGGCGCTCAAGGAGGCCGGCTTCCGCATTGTCTCCGGCGGCACGGATAACCACCTGATGCTGGTGGATGTCTTCGAGAAGGGCATTCTTGGCTCGGAGGCCGAACTGGCGCTGGGCAAGGCCGGCATCACGGTGAACAAGAACT
>Ga0224559_1001908_pt1 | contig 11009 bp, 8 predicted proteins | sample 714S33034metaG_FD_180676 | JGI IMG/M metagenome (GOLD analysis project Ga0224559, IMG submission 180676) | Peat soil microbial communities from Stordalen Mire, Sweden - 717 S3 30-34 | ecosystem: Environmental > Terrestrial > Soil > Wetlands > Peat | place: Sweden: Norrbotten County, Stordalen... | reverse complement strand
GGAAGTAAACGTCGTTGGGCATGCCGCGCCACGAGGTGGCGAGGATGCCGCCAAGGAGTCCCAACGGCAGGGCCAACAGAATCGAGATGGGGACGGGCCAGCTTTCATACAGGGCCGCCAGGCACAGGAAGATCACCAAGATGGAAAAGGCATAGAGGGGTCCCGCCTGGGAACCGGCCTGCCGTTCCTGGTAGGAAAGCCCGTTCCAGTCATAGCCGACGCCCTGCGGCAGCGCCTTGACAAAATTTTCCATGGTCTGCATGGCCTCGCCGGAACTTCTTCCCGGTGCCGGCTCACCGAGAATGTTGATGGACGGAAAGCCGTTGAACCGTTCCAGCTTCGGCGAGCCGGAAGTCCAGTGCCCGGAGGCAAAAGAAGAAAAGGGAACCATCTTGCCCGTGTTGTTGCGCACATAGAGCCGGTCCAGATCTTGGGGCAACATGCGGTAAGGCGCATCCGCCTGGGCATAGACCCGCTTGACGCGCCCGCCTTGAATGAAGTCGTTGACATAGGCGCTGCCGAAGGCCGCCGAAATGGTGTTGTGAATCGAGGTGATGGGCAGACCCAAAGCGCCGGCCTTGTTCCAATCCACATCCACCCGGTATTGGGGCGTGTCTTCCAGACCATTGGGGCGAACCTTGGCCAGGGTCGGCGGGGGATTGGTGGAGGCGGCGTTCATGGCCGCCATGCCGAGGAGCTGGTTGCGGGCGGCCATCAGTTTGTCATGCCCCAGACCGCCACGGTCCAGCAACTGAAAATCGAACCCCTTGGCCTGGCCCAGTTCGATGACTGCCGGCGGCGCGAAGGCAAACACCATCGCGTTTCGAATCTGGGAAAATGCGATCATGGCCCGGCCGGCCACCGGACCGGCTTTCAAATCGGCGCGGTCGCGGAGTTTCCAGTCCTTGAGCTTGATGAAGGCCATGCCCGCATTCTGTCCCGTGCCGGCGAAGTTCATGCCTGAAACCGTCATGCAGGATTCCACCGCGTCCTTCTCTTTTTCCAGGAAATATTTTTGAACCCCATCCATGACCACTTTGGTCTGCTCAATGGTCGAGTTGGCAGGGAGCATGGCTTGAATCATCAGGATGCCCTGGTCTTCATCCGGCAGATAGCCCGTGGGCATCCGCTTAAAGAGGTATCCCATCGCCGCCACGATCACCAGAAACACCACCACATAGCGGAATTTATGGGACAGGAACTGGCCCACCAGTTGCAGGTACCGGTTTCGGGTGCCAAAGAAACAATGGTCAAACCAGCGAAAGAACGGACGCAGGAACCAGACCCCGCCCTCGGCCGCTTCATGTCCCTTTGCCACCGGCTTGAGAAACGTGGCGCAGAGCACCGGTGTGAGCACCAAGGCCACCACCACCGAGAGCAGCATGGCGGCGATGATGGTGACGGAGAATTGACGATAGATGACGCCCGTGGACCCGGCGAAAAACATCATGGGGCCGAACACGGCCGAAAGGACCAACCCGATGCCGATGAGGGCGGGGGTGATTTGATCCATGGACTTGCGCGTGGCTTCCAGCGGTGAAAGCCCCTCCTCGCTCATGATGCGTTCCACGTTTTCCACCACCACGATGGCGTCGTCCACCAGCAAACCGATGGCCAGCACCATGGCGAACATGGTCAGCATGTTGATGGAGAATCCGCAGATGCCCAGCACCGCGAAAGTTCCCAGGAGCACCACCGGCACGGCGATGGTGGGAATCAAAGTGGCCCGCATGTTGCCCATGAACAGATACATCACCAGGAACACCAACCCGATCGCTTCCAAGAGCGTCTTGACCACCTCGCCAATGGCCACCGTGATGAACGGCGTGGTGTCATAGGGATAAACCACCTTCATGCCGTGCGGGAAAAAAACACTCATTTCCTTCAACTTGGCCCGGATGGCATTGGCCGTATCCAAGGCATTGGCACCGGCAACCTGGCGGATGGCCATGCCGGCGGCGGGCCGGTCATTGTGAAAAACTTCAACATTGTAGGCTTCGGTTCCCAGTTCGGTCCGGCCCACATCTTTCACCCGCACGACGGATCCATCCGGGTTGGTGCGGATGGGGATCGCGGCAAATTCCTCGGGGGTTTTGAGCATGTTCTGGACAATGATGGAGGCGTTCATGCGCTGGCCTTTCACCGCCGGTGCTCCGCCAAACTGTCCGGCGGACACTTCCACGTTGTAGGCTTGCAGCGCCATGACGACATCCTGAATCGTCATGTTATAATCGGTGAGCTTGTCGGGGTTCAGCCAGATGCGCATGGAATACTGACTGCCGAATTCCTGCACTTCCCCCACGCCCGGCACCCGCGAAAGCACTTTTTCCAAGGTGGACTGGGCATAGTCCCGCAGGTCATTGCCATCCATGCTCCCGTCTTCCGAGATCAGGCCCACGACGATCAGGTAATTTTTGGTGGACTTGCTCACCTGCACGCCCTGGCTTTGCACCACCGCCGGCAGGCTTGCCATGGCCAGTTGAAGTTTGTTCTGCACCTGGGACCAAGCCATGTCCGGATCGGTCCCCGCCGCAAAGGTCAGCTCAATGCGGGAAGAACCGGACGAATCGCTGGTCGCCGACAAGTAAAGCATGTTGTCAAAGCCAGTCATCTTCTGCTCGATGATCTGCGTCACGCTGTTTTCCACCGTCTCCGCCGACGCCCCCGGATAAACGGCAGTGATGGCGATGGAAGGAGGCGCGATGGGGGGATACTGGGAAATCGGCAGGGTGTGGATGGCCAGTCCGCCCGCCACCATCAAAATGATGGCGATGACCCAGGCGAAAACCGGGCGCTTCAGGAAAAATCTTGATAACATACGCGGTTCCGTTATTTCGAGGTTGAAACGGGCTGGGCCGGAGTCACCGGCGGTTTGGGATTGTTGTCAAAAGGCACGGCGTTCACCGCGGCACCGGGACGCACTTTTAACATTCCCTCCACAATCACCCGGTCGCCGGGCGTCAAACCGGTGGCGACGAGCCATTGGTCGCCAATCGCCCGGTCCAGACTCAACAAACGCGGTTCCACCTGGCCGGCAGCGTTTACGATCAGGGCGGCAGGATTTCCCTTGGTGTCGCGTGACACCGCCTGTTGGGGAATCAGGATGGCCTGGTCCACCCCTTCCTGCACCACCGTGCGGACGAACATGCCCGGCAGGAGCACGCCTTTCGGATTCGGGAAAACCATCCGCAAGACCACCGACGCGGTGGTCGGATCCACCGAGACGTCGCGAAATTGCAGCGTGCCTTCCAACGGATACTTTGTGCCATCTTCCAGGATCAACTGCACTTGGTTGGCATTCGTCCCGTCATTGTTGATTCGGCCCGTGTTAAGCAGGCGCTGCAACCGCAGCGTTTCGGCGGTGGATTGGGGCACGTCCACATAAATGGGATCCAGTTGCTGGATGGTGGCCAGCACCGTGGGCTGGTACGCCGTTACGATGGCCCCCTCCGTGACCGTGGAAGCCCCGATGCGTCCGGAAATCGGCGAGACAATGTGGGTGTAATTCAGATTGATGCGGGCCGTTTCCAATTGGGCTTCGGCCTGTTTCAAAGCGGCATCCGCATCATCGAAGTCCTGTTGACTGACCGCTTTGTCAGCCAGGGCTTGCTTGAAGCGGTCCGCCCGCAACCGGAGCGCGGGCAGATTGGCCTGGACCATGTCCAGCGCCGCCTGGAAGGGGGCCGGATCAATCTGGTAGAGCGCCTGGCCGGCCTGGACATCGGCCCCTTCCGTGAACAGCCGTTTTTGAATGAGGCCGTTGACCTGGGGGCGGATTTCCGCGATGCGGTAGGACGACGTGCGGCCGGGCAACTCCGTGGTCAGCAACACCGGCTGCCGGGCCACCGTCACCACCGCCACTTCCGGCAGGGGCGGCTTGGCCACCTGGGACTGGCGATTGCAGGCGGTCACGGCCAGCCCGCAGAGGATCGCGGCCAAGACCGTTTTCCCTTTAATCAAAGAATCAGAAACCGGGGGGAGATGTTGCATAGTATGTCTATTGCCAAGGAGTGGAGGTGGTTTTAAAAGTCCCGAAATGTAAAAATATTAAAACGGAAAAAATCAACTGACCGCCGTGAGCGAAACCCGTTCGTTGCGCTCGTTGCGCGCGATGCCGCTCGCGGTCGGATCCAACTGGGGCTTGCCATCCACCAGAAACACATACTGATGATGCCCATGATGAAGTTCCACCCCAATCATCCAACGACCATCCGGCATCTGGCGCATCGGCATTGCCTCGGGTTTCCATTCATTGAAATCGCCGACGAGGGAGACGTGCTGCGCTTTCGGCGCGGTGCAGAAAAAATCCTTGTGATGGAGCGTGCGTTTGGCGGAGTAACGTCCTGGCATTCCCGTCGAACCGGGTTTGGTTTCGTGCGTGTTATTCATTGTAAAATTCATCATATATTTACCCTGCCGGTAACAAATCGGCCAGAATAAAATTGTTGGTTTTAAAGAATACCCGGCAATGATTTTAATTCGGCCAGAATGACTTCGGTGCTGGCGGTGCCAATGAACCGGGCGCATTCTTTGCCCCCCACGAAGTAAAGCCGGGTGGGCAGGGAGCGGATCTCGTAATCCACGCTTAAACCGGGATTAAGATCACACTCATCGGCAATGATCTTGACCACCTTCACGCTTTCGGCGCACGCCGCCGCAACTTCGTCCAGCACCGGCCGGAAAATTTGACACGGCCGGCTCCACGGAGCCAGAAACGCCACCAACACGGGCCGCTCCGACTCCAGCACCTCCAAACCGAAGTCCGCCTCGCCGATTTCTACCGCCAGCATTTCATTTTTATTTAAATTCAAGTTCATTTTTTCGACTGCATCGCCAATATAATCACTTACTGAACAGTTTTCGTGCCAGGTTGATAAATAATGTATAACTAATTGATTGTTAGCATATAATGTATATCGTACAAAAAAACCAACTAGATCGAAATATTGAACGTACGAATATTCGTCTTATTTAAATTGCTTAAACAACGGGCTTTCTGATAGCGTTCACCCTTGTGGAATTGATCAATGAAAACCGGATTGATCCCAATCTGGCCGCGCAGTTGCTTCTGGACATCGCCCACGAGCAGTCGTTGGAGCAATTGCTTCAGAAACTTGTCAGCACGTTTGTGGAGGATCGTACGGACATGGCCTGTATCCAGATCTGGTTGGTTGACAAAGGTGACCGCTGCTCCGTCTGCCCCTGCCGGCCGGTATGTCCCAATCAATCTCGTTGCCTGCACCTGGCCGCGGGCAAAGGCGTGTCCCTCTTTGGTTCCAAAACCGAGGTGGCCCGTTTCGATGACACCAATGCCCGGCTGCCTTTGGGAATGGGTTTTTTGGGAAAAATAGTGGCCACCGGCAAGGATGTCCGGGGCAGTGGCTTGGACCGGCCGCCGGAAGAAATCGCCGGGTTTGAGTGGATGAACATGGAAAAGATTCGCGTTTATGGCGGGATGCCGATCATTTTCAAAGGCGAAGTTTTGGGAGCCATCATTGGATTCACCCGCATGGATTTGCCGGATGAATCGCAGCCCTGGGGCCGGATTTTTGCCGATCAAATCGGCGCCGCCGTGGCCAATACGCGGGCCTTTGAGGAGATTCAGCGGCTCAAGGCGCAGCTCGAATTGCAGAACACTTATTTGCAGGAGGAGGTGGTGGAAGCCCGGGCTTTGGGCAGCCTCATCGGCCAAAGCTCCGCCCTGCGACAGATCGTCAGCCAGATTGACTTGGTGGCCCCCACGGAAGCCTCGGTGCTCATCCTCGGTGAAACCGGGACCGGAAAGGATCTCGTGGCCCATGAAATCCACCAGCGCAGTCCGCGCAAAGACCGGCCCTTGGTGCGGGTGAATTGCGCATCCATCCCCAAAGATCTTTTTGAAAGCGAATTTTTCGGCCACGTCAAAGGCGCTTTTACCGGGGCCATCAAGGATCGCGCCGGCCGCTTTGAAACGGCGGAAGGTGGCACCCTTTTTCTGGACGAGATTGGGGAAGTCCCCTTGGAAATGCAGGGCAAGCTGCTGCGCGTCCTGCAGGAAAAATGTTATGAGCGGGTCGGGGATGACCATACGCGGCACGCGGATGTGCGCATCATCGCGGCGACCAACCGGAATTTGAAAAAAGCGGTGGCGGCGGGACGCTTTCGCGAAGACCTGTATTACCGGCTTCACGTTTTCCCGATCCAGGTTGCCCCGCTGCGGGAACGCAAGAACGACATTCCGTTCCTGGCGAAACATTTCGTCGAGTTGTCCGTTAAAGAGTTACGGTGTCCGAAACCCCGGCTGACCCGGGCGGCCGTCGCCCAGCTTCAGAATTATGACTGGCCCGGCAACATCCGGGAACTGCGCAACGTCATCGAACGCGCGGTCATTCTGGCCCGCGGCGGCCCGCTGCATTTCGACCTGCCCGTGACGGATTCCACCCTGCCGTCGCCGGCGGCCACACTCCATCCCGGTCACCCAACGGGCCTCGAGTTTTTCACCGAGGCGGAAATGCAGCGGCGCGAGCGCGAGAATCTGGTGGCGATCCTGGAAAAGGCCGGATGGAAAATCAAGGGGCCGGATGGCGCCGCCGAGCTGATCGGCCTGAAACCCACCACCCTGCTTTCACGGATGAAAAAAATGGGGCTGGCGCGCCCCGGCTAAAGTTGTCCCGGCCGACCGGTTCGTCCCCCAAGAACATACCCGGACATCCAGGGCGCGGACAAATTCCACCCTGCCCCCTCGTGCGCGACGGGTTCGCGCCGCGCCAGATTTCCGCACCGTTGCCGGGTAACTTTATCCTTTCAGCTTAGCCGGCGGGGAACTCATTCCGACCGGCAAAGTTATCGGCCGGCACAGCCCGCACCGATGGATTTAAATTGCAAGGATGGGGAAGATGATGTTAAATATTGGTTATGCAAGCTGGTCAAACACCGGATTGCAGTCTATCAATAAATAAACATATGAGTATTATCAATCTTACACCGGCACAACTCCGTAAAGCTGCTGATATGCAGGAACGGATTGCCAAACTGCAAAATGAACTGGCGGCCATGATGGGCGCTGAAACCGAAGTCCCGGCAGTCATCAAAGCTGAAAAGCCGGCCAAACATAAAATGCATAAAATGAGCGCCGCGGGCCGCGCCCGGATTGCCGCCGCGCAAAAAGCGCGCTGGGCCAAGACCAAGGGCAAGGTTGCCGCCCCGATGGCCATGCCGGTGAAGAAGGCGCGCAAGAAGATCAGCGCCGAAGGCATTGCCCGGATCAAAGCCGCGCAAAAAGCCCGGTGGGCGAAGATCAAGGCTGAAAAGTCGGCGAAATAATCATCTAGCAAACCTGAGACAAGAAAAGCCACTTGATGAGAGTGGCTTTTTTTATTGTCCGAATCCTGCCTTCGTGGTCTTCAGCCGGATTCATGCCGGTAGGACCGGCGTCGCGCCGGTCTCCAGCTTAAAAATCGGATCCACTTTTATGTGGGCGGGGTGAGGGACGCAAACCCCTTATTCCAAACCTGAAATTCAATGTCAGCGACCGGCGCGACGCCGGTCCTACGGCATAAATTCGGTTTAGAGCGTGGCCATAAATCATATCGCGATTTTGTTTTCTGAAAAATGTTGAAGCGCCACGTCTTGGGGAAAAGCGGTGGCGGGCCGCCACCGTCCAAGATGCTTCGCGTTCGCGAGCGCCAAGGCCCTTCGCGCCAGCGTCTTGGACTGCGCCAGCCCCCCGGGTGCTTGAGTCCGGGCCAAGCAACGTGCGCCCGCGTCCGCATGATGCGCCATGTCTTTTATCGAAATGCTCTAACCCGGTTTGGTGGCCTGTTCTTTTCGGGTTGGAATATGTCCGGTCATGGGAAACGAACATGGCCCCGGCCGAAGGGATCGCCTTCAATGTCGTGGTGTGTCAATGGTGAGGCTTGACCCCTTTTTAGAAGAGGGAGGTTTCAGGTTCAAGGTTTCAGGTTGAAGGAAGACGGGGGCAGAATGCCTGTTAGATCCGGCCGGAGCGAGGGATAATCAGGGAGCTGGGGCGGATTGACCGGAATTTTATCAGGCGGCAAGGGTTTGGTGGTGAGTTGACAAAATCAAGAACCGACCCCTCCGCGACCCCGACCCCTCCGCCCCCTTTCCGGAGCGCGCCCGTCCCCGGGCGCAGCAACGGGGTGGTATTCGCCGCTGGCGAAAAATGCGAAGGCATCCGCAAACGCAGAGCGGACGGGCGAACCAAACGTTCCCTGAAAATTTCACACCGGGTGCAAGTTGGACATGGCTGCGGCCGGGGACGGCCGCGCTCCGGCAGGCCGACAACATTGATGTGGGACCGCTGACGGACGCGGATTTTCAAACGGATTTGGTTGGGGCATCGGATGACCCGTTTTGAAATTGCTTATGAGACCGGTAATGTCAGACATTGACAGATCGTGCCATTGGGCTAATTTTCAGGGTATGAAAGCGGTGAGCATCAACATTTCGTTGAATCCGGAACTGGCCGAATTTGCCCGGGCGGATTCACAGGCGCACGCCTTTGATTCCATGAGCGAATACATGCGGGATCTGATCCGCAAGCGCCGCCAGGAGGAAATTGCGGCGGACATGGCTTACTTGGAACAGTCCATCGTCGGCGCACCGCTGGGGGACCCCTCGGATGCGGAAATGACCAAAATCATCAAGGCTCAACGCCGAATCAGGGCAAGGAAACCCCATGCGAGTCGTTCTTGACGCCAATGTGGTTTTCTCCGGAGCCGGCTGGCGGGGGGAGGCTCACGGATGCCTGGCGGCGGTGGCTCGCCGGCAAATTACCGCGTATGCCATGGAGGAAATCCTGGACGAGTTGCGCGAATTGATCGGCGAAATCGGCTTCAAGACAAAATTCCCGCCGGACAACCTCATTCACTGGTATTGCCAGCGGGCAAAATTGGTGGAACCGGTGCCGTTGGGCAAACAACGCAGCCGCGACGCCAAGGACGATCCTTATCTGGCTTGTGCTCTGGCGGCAGGGGCAAAGATGATTGTGACGCGGGATGATGATTTGCTGACCTTGGGCAAGCCATTTGGAATTCAGATCATCACGCCGCGTGAATTGCTCGTGCGGCTGACCCGCAACATTTGAACGGTGAAGTGCGGATGGACTCATTAGAGCAGTTTAATAAAAGCGGTAGCCAGGATGGGAAATCGGTGGGGAGATTCCGCGAGGTTTTGGACTGCGGCAGCCCCCGGCCGCTTTTTCATCGCAGCACCGGCAGTGTAAAGCGGCAGAGGGTTGCCGCAGTCCAAGACGCTGGCGCGCGATTCGACGGCCCAAGCCTTTTCGGTGGCTACGGTTTTTTTGAAACCGCTCCAAACCGGATTCATGCCGTAGGATAGGCGTCGCGCCTGTCTCTAACTTTGAATTTCAGGTTTGGAATGAGAGTTTGGCATGCCCCGCCCCATCCACTCAAAAGTGAATCCATTTTTTAATATGGAGACCGGCGCGACGCCTGTCCTACGCCGGTAGCCACTCGGATGACAGCCGTTTGACCGCATGGATTCGGTGCGGCTGCACCTCGGAGAAGGTTAACCGTGAAAAAAATCGCCAACCGGGGGAAGTTATTTTCTAAGCGGCGCGGGGGGCGTTACTCGTCGAAAACTCGTCGAGTGGGGGAATGGTGCGCGGTGCAGGTTTCGAACCTGCGACCCCTACCGTGTGAAGGTAATGCTCTACCACTGAGCTAACCGCGCAAAATGCAAATGTTTAACCAGTCAACCAGTCAAAACCACAATGGATTGCAAAAAACAACTCGCAATCCCGACTTGTTCCGCCTCTGCTTTGTGCCGGGTTTTGACATGAAAATGACGCCCAAAAACCGACGTCACCCGCTGATCAACCCTTGTTTCACAAGCCGCAGAGAACCGGTATCGGCTCGAAACATCAGGTGGATATTATGCCCGGATCAAAAAAAGGCGGCAAGCAATTTCGCCGCCGGCGGAAAATTCCACGGAACGGGTTCAACGGTGCGTTCCAGCATGGTCGGATTTGATCCCGCCCGGCAACCGTCCGCAAAAGTCCTCATGGCAATTGCAGTTGGTAGAATTGTCGGGGAACACCGGGATCACGCGGGTTGGTGAAATTGAAATTGCCGCCGGCATCAAACTGATTCGTGGCCATCCGCGTCCAGGCATTCAGCGGCGTGGCGAGGTTGGTGGCCATCAGCAGATAATAACTGGCGTTGGCCGGCCCCCCGGAACCGCTCATCACCAGGCCGTCCGGGGTCGCCCGAAGGTTTCCAAATTGCGGCCGGGACACGATCAGGTTCACCTGGCCCTGAACCGAGGTGTCCATCGTGTAGCCATACCCCGCCGGCGCGGTGCCGATGACCAGCGTGCCGACGCTCAATGCGCCGCCGTAGGTAAACAGGGGGTAAGTGCCGGCACCAAAGCCCGCCCGATTCGTAAGGTTCAACGTGCCGCCCAGCGTCAGGTCGCCCGTCACGGCAACCGGGTCGCTGTTTGCGCCCAGTTGAAATTGGAGCACGCTGGCGTTGTTCAAGCCCAAATCATTGTTGAACGTCAGCGTTCCCGAACCGTTGCTGCCCGGCGCGAGCGTGGCACCGGCGGCGAGGGACACCTGCCCGGCAATCGCGCCGTTGCCACCGAGCGTGGCGCCGCTGTTGATGCTGACCGCGCCGGACCCGGTGCCGCTGCCGGCGGTATTATTGATGATGAGCGAACCGGCATTGACCGTGGTGCCGCCACTGAAGGAATGGTTGCCCGTCAGGGTGAGCGAACCCGGGCCGTTGAAAACCAAAGCCGTGGCCGCCGCGCCGCCATCGGAAATGATGCCGTCGAAAGCGCTGTTGGTGTTGATGCCGCCGATGACATAAGTGGTCAGGCTCGCGGCCGCCGTGGTGGCCCCCGAAAGGCCGGCACCGGCGCCCCCGAACAACGCGCCGAAATAAATGGTTGCGCCGCCATTCTTGTTGTAAATGCCCCCGGCGCTGCCGAGATTCCACACGGCATTGGTGCTGCCAAAGACGCTGGCCCCCTCCCGCAAT